>Ga0075420_100000696_pt1 | contig 27431 bp, 28 predicted proteins | sample SoiMetdeltSBSDD4_FD_75296 | JGI IMG/M metagenome (GOLD analysis project Ga0075420, IMG submission 75296) | Bulk soil microbial communities from a Populus tree surrounding site in Tennessee, USA - Soil MetaG P. deltoides SBSDD4 | ecosystem: Environmental > Terrestrial > Soil > Tree plantation...
GACGTTCAGCGTCGTGCCGCGGATGCGCGGTGGCGTGACGACCCCCGACGAGCTGCGGCGCATCGCCGACGTCGCCGACCGCTACGAGATCCCGATGGTCAAGGTGACCGGTGGACAGCGGATCGATCTGCTCGGTGTTCGCAAGGAGCAGCTTCCCGCGATCTGGGAGGAGCTCGGGATGCCGTCCGGCCACGCCTACGCGAAGGCCGTGCGCACCGTCAAGACCTGCGTCGGCACCCAGTTCTGTCGCTTCGGGCTCGGTGACGCGATCACCGTCGGCATCGATCTCGAGACCGCGATGGAGGGCCTCTACACGCCACACAAGGTCAAGGCGGCGGTCAGTGGCTGCCCGCGCAACTGCGCCGAGGCCTACGTCAAGGACATCGGCGTCGTCGCCGTCGACGGCGGCTGGGAGGTCTACGTCGGCGGCGCCGCCGGCGCGACGGTGCGCAAGGGCGACCTGCTCGTCCGCGTCGACGATGTCGAGGAGGCCAAGCGCATCGCGCTCGCCTTCCTGCAGCACTATCGCGAAGAGGCTGAGTACCTCGAGCGCACCTACGCCTACCTCGAGCGTGTCGGCGTCGAGCTCGTGCGCGAGGTGGTGCTCGATCCCGAGCAGCAATCGGGACTGCTCGAGCGCTACCGGATCGCGAAATCCGCCGCCGATCCCGATCCGTGGCGTGAGCGCCACGCCCCGGCACACCCGAAGCAGTTCTCCGAGCTCGACACCGAGCCGGCGCTGATCGGGCCGCCGGCCGGAGGCGAGCGATGATCAACGACGGCTGGGTACCGGTCGGCCGGCCCGACGACGTGCCGATGCTGGAGGGGCGCAGCGTGCGCCTCGGTGAGCGCCGTATCGCCGTCTTCCGGCTTCCCGACGGGTGGGCCGCGCTCGATCATGCCTGCCCGCACAGCGGCGGTCCGCTTGCCGACGGGATGGTCTCGGCGACCTGCGTCACGTGTCCGCTGCACGGCTGGCGCTTCGATCTGCGCACCGGCGCACGCGAGGGCGGCGACGAGCGGATCGAGACGCACGAGGTCCAGGAGCGCGACGGCTTCCTCTGGCTGCGGGTGGCCGCGGACGGCGGGCTGGCCGAGGCGGCGTGAGCCGGGAGGTCCGCACCCAGTGCCCGTACTGCGGCGTCGGCTGTGGGCTGATCGCCGAGGTCGAGGGCGATCGGCTGCTGGCCGTCAAGGGCGACCCGCTGCACCCGGTCAACCACGGGGCGACGTGCCGCAAGCCGCTGGGGCTGCCCGATGCCGTGCACGCGCCCGATCGCGCCGTGACGCCGCTCTGGCGCGAGTCGGCCGATGCCCGCTGGGAGCCGCTCGGCTGGCGCAGCGTCGTGCCGCGGCTCGCCAACCGCCTGCGCGCGATCGTCGACGAGCACGGCCCCGACGCGGTTGCCTTCTACATCTCCGGCCAGCTGCTGACCGAGGACTACTACGTCGTCTCGAAGCTCGCCAAGGGGTTCCTCGGCACCAACAACGTCGACTCCAACTCGCGCCTGTGCATGTCCAGCGCCGTCGCGGGCTACGTCGCCTCGCTCGGGTCCGACGGGCCGCCGGCGTCCTACGCCGACATCACGACGACCGACTGCCTGCTCCTCGTCGGGACCAACACCGCCGCCTGTCACCCGATCGTCTGGTCGAAGATCCGTGCTCGCCAGGCCGAGGGCGCGAAGCTGATCGTGATCGACCCGCGGCGCACGCCGACCGCGGAGGCGGCCGACCTCCACCTGCCGGTGCGGCCCGGCGCCGACCTGCCGCTGCTGGCATCGATGCTCGGGGTGATCGCCGCCGAAGGCCTCGGCGACGACGTCTTCGTCGGGCGCCACACCGAGGGCTTCGACGATGCGCTGGCGGTCGCGCAGGAGTGGCCGCCCGAGCGCGCCAGTGAGGTCACGGGCGTGCCCGCGGCGGACATCGTCGAAGCGGCGCGGATCTTCGCCCGCGCTCCCCGCGCGATGGCGCTGTGGTCGATGGGCGTCAACCAGTCGACGGTCGGAACGCTGAAGAACCGCGCGATCACCAATCTCTGCCTGGCGACCGGCAACATCGGCCGTGCCGGCACGGGACCGCTGTCGCTGACCGGCCAGCCGAACGCGATGGGTGGCCGCGAGTCGGGCGGGCTGTCGACGCTGCTGCCGGGCTACCGGTCCGTCGAGGACCCGGAACACCGTGCCGAGATGCGACAGCTGTGGGGCGTTCCGGCCGACCATGCCGGCATCGCGCCGGCACCGGGGCTGGCGTCGACGGAGCTCGTCGACGCGCTCGAGGACGGCCGCGTCAAGGCCGTCTGGATCGTCGCCACCAACCCGGTCGTCTCGCAGCCCGATGCCCGGCGCTTCGCCGCCGCGCTCCGCCGGGCCGATCTCGTCATCTGCCAGGACGCGTACCACCCGACCGAGACCTCGAGCATCGCCCACGTCCTGTTGCCGGCGGCGCAGTGGCCGGAGAAGGCCGGCGTGATGACGAACTCGGAGCGCCGCGTCGGCCTGCTGCGCGCCGCGATCGCGCCGCCGGGCGAGGCGCTGCCCGACTGGGAGATCTTTGCCCGCGTCGGCCGCGCGCTCGGCTACCGCGACGCGTTTTCCTGGCGGACCGCCGCCGACGTCTTCCGCGAGTACGCGACGACGACCGCCGGGCGGCTGTGCGATCAGACCGGGCTTTCCCACGCCCGGCTCGCCCGCGAGGGGCCGCTGCAGTGGCCGATTCCCGCTCAGGGCGCCGACGGCGAGGGCCACGACGGCACCGAGCGCCTGTACACGTCGCGACGTTTTCCCACGCCGACCGGGCGTGCCCGCTTCGCCGCGACGCCGCACCAGGAGCCCGAGGACGCGCCGGACGCGGACCACCCGCTGGTGCTCAACACGGGCCGTGTCGCCCACCAGTGGCACACGATGACGCGGACCGCCAAGTCACGCAATCTCGTCGAGGCCGAGCCGGTTCCGTTCGTCGAGCTGCACCCCGACGACGCCGTCGCCGCGGGTGTCGTCGACGGCCAGCAGGTCCAGCTGCGCTCGCGGCGGGGACGCGCGACGCTGGTCGCGCGTGTCACCGACACCGTCACCCGCGGGACGGCGTTCGCCCCGTTCCATTGGGGCGCGCTGCACCTCGACCCAGGGGTCGGTGCCGTCAACGGTCTCACGAGCGGCGCCCTCGACCCGATCTCGAAGCAGCCCGAGCTGAAGGCGTGCGCGGTTCGCGTGGAGCCGGTCGGCGCGGCGCCGGTTCGCCGTCGCGCGGGCGGCTCGCGGCGGCTGCTCGTCGTCGGCGCGGGAATGTCGGCGATGTCGACCGTCGAGTCGCTGCTGGCGCACGAGGGCGCCGACGACTGGCAGGTCACGATCGTCGGCGAGGAGCCCGTCGCGCCCTACAACCGCGTCATGCTCTCGCAGCTGCTGGCCGACGCCGTCGGCGAGCCGGGTCTGCAGCTGCAGCCCCCGTCGTGGTTCGAGTCGCGGGGCGTCGTGCTGCGCAGCGGCCAGACGGTGAGGTCGCTCGACACCGACGCTCGCGAGGTCGAGCTCGACGACGGCGAGCGCCTCGGTTACGACCGGCTCGTCCTCGCGACCGGCTCACAGGCCGTGATCCCGCCGATTGCCGGCGCGGGCAGGGCCGGAGTGTTCGCGTTCCGGACGCTCGACGACGCCAAGGCGATCCTCGAGCAAGCCGGCTCGAGCCGGCGCGCCGTGGTGATCGGCGGTGGCCTGCTGGGGCTCGAGGCCGCGCGCGGACTGCGGCAGCGGGGTCTCCAGGTGACCGTCGTCCATCTCGCGGAGCGCCTGATGGAACAGCAGCTCGACCACATCGCGGCCGGGATGCTGGCGCGGTCGATCGCGGCGCTGGGCGTCGAGGTTCGTCTCAGCGCGGCGACCGAGGTGATCATGGGCGATGAGCACGTCGACACGGTCGCGCTGGCCGATGGGACCGAGATCCCCGCTGACCTGGTGGTCTTCGCCACCGGCGTACGGCCCCAGGTGGAGCTCGCGCGGGCCGCCGGGATGGACGTCGCCCGCGGGATCGTCGTCGACGATCAGCTGCGCGCCAGCGTGCCGGGGGTCTACGCGGTCGGCGAGTGCGCGCAGCACCGTGACGTCGTCTACGGCCTGTGGGCGCCGCTGCTGGAGATGGCGAAGGTCGCCGGGGCCTCGCTCGCGGGGGTGCCCAGCGCCTTCCGCGGAGTCGTGCCGGCGACGACGCTGAAGGTCGCCGGCGTCGAGCTGTTCTGCTGTGGTACGACCACCGCGACCGCTGCTGACGAGGAGGTCCTGGCGCTCGACTCGCGCAGCGGCAGGTATCGCAAGCTCGTCCTGCGTGAGGGCCGCCTCGCTGGAGCGATCCTGCTCGGCGACCTGTCCGAGGCGCGGGCGTTGCGCGAGCTGCTCTCATCCGGTGAGCCGGTGCCGGAGGCGATGCTCTCGGCGCCGCCGGCCGACAGGGCACCGCAACCGCCCCCGGACCCGAACTCGATCGTCTGCTCATGCATGAACGTGAGTGCCGGCAAGATCAGCGAGGCGATACGCGCCGGAGCGCTGCGCACGGTCGCCGAAGTCGCCAAGCAGACTCGCGCGTCGACCGGCTGCGGGGGATGCCGGTCCGACGTCTCGGCGTTGCTCGATCGCCATCTGGCGGCCAACGCCGAGCCGCTGCCTTCAGGATGAGGCCTGTCGCCGCGACCGCCGGCTTGTGGGGCATCGCGCCGGCCGGCGCGGCTTACACTGGTGGTGTGGATCTGCGCGACCCTCTGCGGGACGGGCACGGCCGCCCGGTCACGGATCTGCGGGTGTCGGTGACCGACCGCTGCAACTTCCGCTGTCAGTACTGCATGCCGGCCGAGGGCCTGCCGTGGCTGGCGCGCGAGGAGATCCTGCGCTTCGAGGAGATCGAGCGGCTGGTCGCGCTGTTCGCCGCGCTTGGCGTGACGGACGTCCGCCTGACCGGAGGCGAGCCCTTGGTTCGGCGCGACTTCCCTGCTCTCGTCGCGCGCCTTGCCCGCGTCGAGGGCATCCGCGACCTGTCGCTGACGACCAACGGCTTCCTGCTCGAGCGCGACGCCGAGGCGCTGCTCGCGGCAGGGATCGGTCGCGTCAACGTGTCAATCGACTCGCTCGAGCGCGACCGCTTCTTCCAGCTCACCCGGCGCGACGCGCTGCCGCAGGTGCTGCGCGGCGTCGACGCGATCGTCAACGGCTCGCGCCCGTGCCCGGTCAAGGTCAACGCCGTCGCCCTGCGCGGCGTCACCGAGGACGAGGCGGTTCGCTTCGCCGAGTTCGCCCGCAGAACGCATGTCCAGGTGCGCTTCATCGAGTTCATGCCGCTCGACGCCGACGGCGCCTGGACCGCCGATCGCGTGATACCCGGCGACGAGCTGCGCGCGATCATCGACGCCGTCCACCCGCTGGTCGAGCTGCCGCGTGAGACGTCGGCGACGGCCCGCGTCTTCCGCTTCGCCGACGGCGGCGGCGAGATCGGCTTCGTCAACCCCGTCTCCGAGCCGTTCTGCTCCGACTGCAACCGCGTTCGCCTGACCGCTGAGGGGCGGCTGCGCACCTGCCTGTTCTCGCTCGGCGAGACGGATCTGCGCGGGCCGCTGCGTGACGGCGCCAGCGACGACGAGCTGGCGGTGATCGTGCGCGACGCGGTCTGGCGCAAGGAGCTCAAGCACCACGTCGGCGAGCCGGGGTTCCGCCAGCCGGCGCGGACGATGAGCGCGATCGGCGGCTAGATCGTCTCGACGTCGAGCAGCGCCTTGGCGGCGGCGAGCTGCGCGGGCGTGTTGACGTTGGCGACCATTCGGCTCGGATCGCCGAAGCGGGCGAGCTGTGGCTCGTCGACGATCTGCGGATCGAGCGCGGCGACCGTCGCCTGCATCGACGCCTCGGCGGCGAGCCCGGCTTCGAGGGCCGCCAGCGCGTCGGGGCCGTAGCGCGCCAGCAGCGGGTGAATCCTTCCGTCGACCCGGGGGATGACGACGGGCTCGGGATGGTCGGCCAGCCACCGCAGCAGCTCGGCGGTCACGAACGGCATGTCGCAGCCGCAGACGACGACCGCGCGTCCGGACGCGCCGCGTAGCGCCGCGACGATCCCCGACAGTGGGTGGACAGGGTCGTCGCGATCGCGCCAGATCGGCACATCGAGCGGCGGCAGCGCCGTGTCGTCCTTGGCGACGACGACGACGGGGATCCCGGCCCGGGCGAACGCGGCCAGCGGATGCTCGATCAGCGTCCGGCCACCGAGCGGGGCCCCCGGCTTGGGACTGCCCATGCGGCGGCTCCGTCCGCCGGCCAGGACCGCGCCGAGCGCTCCGTCGATGTCCGATCGCGCCGCCATGTCTGTCGGCGAGTATCCCGCGTCGGCACCGCGGGCCGTCCGCGGCGGCGGTAGGGTTCCGCGCAATGCCTAGGAAGAACATATGCAGGCGATGACGCGTCGCGGGCTCGCCCGCGCCGGTGGGGCCGGGCTGCTCGCCGTCGGTGGGTGGAGCTCGCTCGCCTCCGCGGCCGTGCCGAAGGCGACACCCCGCCCCGACGACGACGGCTTCCTGCTGCTCCTCGTCGCCGCCGCGAAGGTGCTGTCGGACCTCTACGGAGGGGCGTCGCCAGTGCTGTTCTCGGCGGGCGAGCGCCGTCGCCTGGCCGGACTGGAGCGCACGAAGCGGACCGCGATCCGGTACGCCACCGCCGCGTTGGCGTCGGATGCGCCTCAGCCGGGTGATCTCGCCTCCTCGTTGCCCGCCGTGGACATTCGAGATCGAGCTCGTTACCTCGGGCTCGCCGAGCGTCTCGAGCGCCTGACCTGCGGGGTCGGCGTCGCCGCTGTACCGGCGACCGAGGATCCGAACACCCGGCTGCTGCTCGCGCGCCTGCTTGCAGCGGACGCGCAGGCGCTTGCCGCCGTGCGGACGTTGGCTGGGCTTCCGGCCAACACCGGCCTGCTGACGCCGGTGGCGCTCGACGACGCCGGCACCGTGCTCGACCGCTACCTGGTCGCGCCGACCGCGCCCTCCGAGCGGGTGCCGGCATGACGGGCCGGCGGCTCGGTGGGCTCGCGGCGATCCTCGTCGCGCTCGCGCTGCCCTCCGGCGCGCAGGCGATGACCGTGTTCGGGGCTTCGTCGCTGCGCGACGCGCTTCCGGGGCTGGACAAGAGCCCGAACTACAGCTTCGGCGCATCGAACACGCTGCGGCTGCAAATCGAGCACGGTGCCGGCGCCGACCTGTTCGTCTCGGCCGACGCCGAACAGCCGCGCACGCTCTTCGCCGAGGGACGTTGCGACCAGCCGGTCACCGTCGCCACGAACGTCCTCGCGCTGCTCGTGCCGAAGGACAACCCTGCCGGGATCACGTCCGTCTACAGCCTTCGCCGCGGCGGGCTGCGGCTGGCCGTCGGTGCTGCCGGCGTGCCGGTCGGCGACTACACCCGCGCCCTGTTGCGCCGGCTGCGGATGACGAGTGCGCTGACCGCGAACACGGTGAGCATGGAGCCCAACGTCGCCAGCGTCGCGACCAAGGTCGCGTTCGCCTCGGCCGACGCCGGATTCACCTACATCACGGACGCCCGCGCGGCCGGCGACCGCGTGCGCGCGATCGCCCTGCCACGCTGGGCGCAGCCGCCTGTCCGCTATCAGGCGTGCGTCGTGCGTCGCGCGGGCGCCGACGGCACGGCCGCGACGGCCTACCTGCGGCGGCTGACGTCGGGTGCCGGTCGCAGCGTGCTCAAGCGCTTCGGGTTCGGGCTTCCGCCGCGGTCATGACGCCGCGGCGGCCACTCGGATTCGCGGCGGCGACCGGGCTGGTGCTGGCGCTGGGGGGGACGATCGCGTTTCTGACGATCCCCGTCGTCGCACTGTTCACCGAGGTTCCGCTCGGCTCCGTGCCCGGCCTCCTCGGGCGGGAGGAGGTACGCCAGGCGCTGGAGGTCACGGCGCGCACGTCGCTGGTCGCGAACCTGCTGATCCTCGGGTTCGGGACGCCGGCCGCGTATCTCCTCGCGACGCGACGCTTCCCCGGCCGGGGACTGCTGATCACGCTCGTCGAGCTGCCGCTCGTGTTGCCGCCCGCCGTCGCGGGGATCTGCCTGCTCTCGGCGTTCGGCGCGGGCGGGCTGTTCGGCGACGAGCTCCGCTCTGCGGGCGTCGTGCTGCCGTTCTCGGAGTGGGCCGTCGTGCTCGCCGTGACGTTCGTCGCGGCGCCGTTCTACCTGCGCCAGGCGATCGCCGCGTTCGCCGCCGTCGATCCGATGCTTCCGGGCACGGCACGGACACTTGGCGCGGGGCCCCTTCGCGCCTTCGCGCGCATCACCTTGCCGCTGGCGGCGGCCGGCCTGACGGCAGGCTGGGTCCTCAGCTTCGCGCGCGGGATCGGCGAGTTCGGCGCGACGATCATCTTCGCCGGCAGCGTTCGCGGGCAGACGCAGACGCTCACGCTGGCGATCTACGGTCAGCTCGACAGCGACCTCGACGTCGCGATCGCGATCGGGATCCTGCTTGTCGTCATCGCCGCCGCCGTCCTGGTCGCCTACAAGCTCGTCGCATGGCAGCTCTCACGCTCCGAATCCACACGCCTCTTCGCTCCTTCGCCCTCGACGTCGCGCTGAACGTCGGTCGCGAGACCGTCGCGTTGGCGGGGCCATCGGGCGCGGGCAAGACGTCGGTCCTGCGCGTCATCGCAGGCCTGGCACGGCCGCGGCACGGGCGCGTGGCCTTCGGCGAGGAGCTCTGGCTCGACACCGACTGCGGCATCGACGTGGCGCCCGAGCGACGCTCTGTCGGGCTCGTTCCTCAGGACTACGCACTGTTCCCGCATCTGAGCGTCGCGGCCAACGTCGGCTTCGCCGACCCGGCCGCCGCGGACGGGCTGATGCGGCGGCTCGGAATCGCCGCGCTTGCGAACGAACGTCCCGGCAGCCTCAGCGGCGGCGAGCGGCAGCGGGTGGCGCTGGCGCGGGCACTGGCGCGGAAGCCGGCGGTGCTCGCGTTGGACGAGCCGCTCGCGGCGCTCGACGCCCAGACCCGCCGCGCCGTTCGCGGCGAGCTCGCGATGGTGCTCGACGACCTCGGCATCCCGGCCCTGATCGTCACCCACGACTTCGAAGACGCGTGTGCACTGGCATCGCGCGTGGCCGTCCTGGTCGACGGGACGATCCGTCAGGTCGGCACGCCTGCCGAGCTCGTCGCGTCCCCAGCGGATCCGTTCGTGGCCGCGTTCACAGGTGCCGAGGCGACGTAGGATGCGCCGATGGCGAAGCTCCTACGGATCGGCGAGGTCGCCACGGCGGTCGGCGTCAGCATCGACACGCTGCGGCGCTGGGAGGCCGACGGGCGCGTGGCGTTCGTGCGCAGGGGCAGCCAGCGGTACCTGCCGGCGGATCAGCTCGGCGAGCTGATCGAGGGACGGAACGCGGCGTCGCGGACCTCGAGCGCGCGCAACCACCTCGAAGGAACGGTCATCTCGGTCGTCAAGGACCGCGTCATGGCGAAGGTCGAGATGGCGTGCGGGCCACACCGGATCGTGTCGCTGATGTCGCGCGAGGCCGCCGACGAGCTGGGTCTCGAACCCGGCGTCGCGGCGGTCGCCGTGATCAAGTCGACGAACGTGATCATCGAGCGCTGAGGGGCGCCTTGCGGTCAGTCGTGGCTGCCGTGCGACCCGGAGAGCAGCTCGAGCGCGTGGCCGAGCGCGGGCAGCAAGGCGTCGGTGACCTCGCTGAGCGCGCGCGGATGGCCCGGAAGGTTAATCACCAGCGTCCGGCCTCGGGTGCCGGCGACGGCGCGCGAGAGCATCCAATGTGGTGTATGTGGCCGCGAGGCCAGTCGCATCGCCTCGGCGAGTCCCGGTGCCTGGCGCTCGAGCACGTCGAGCGTCGCTTCGGGCGTCACGTCGGTGGGCGACATGCCGGTCCCGCCCGACGTCAGGACCAGGTCGCAGCGCTCGTCGTCGCACCAACGGCGCAGGCACGCCGCGATCGCGGCACGATCGTCGGCGACGACCTCGCTTCCGGCGAGCTCGCCGCCGAGCTTGCGCACGATCTCGGCCAGCAGCGGCCCGCTCGCGTCCGCGCCTTCGCCGGCGGCCTTCGACGTGCTGACGGTGATCGCGGCGCCGCGCACGGCCGTCAGCCGTCGTTCCGGCGCCAGGAGCCGCTGCGGCCGCCGGACTTCTCGAGCAGGCAGACCTGCTCGATGACGACGCCTCGCTCAAGTCCCTTGACCATGTCGTAGACGGTCAGCGCCGCCACGGACGCGGCGGTCATCGCCTCGAGCTCGACGCCGGTGCCGGCGACGGTGCGCGCCTCGGCCTCGATCGCCACCGAGCCGTCGCCCGCGTCGATCGCCAGCTCGAGGTCGACCCACGACAGCATCAGCGGATGCGCGAGCGGGATCAGCTCCGCGGTGCGCTTGGCGGCCTGGATGCCGGCGAGCCGAGCGGTCCCGAGCACGTCGCCCTTCGGGCCGTCGCCGATCAGCACGGCGTGCGCCGTCGCGGGAGCCATGCGGACGACGGCGCGTGCTCGGGCGCGCCGGTCGGTCGCCGGTTTGGCGCCGACGTCGACCATCCGCGCGCTGCCCTGCTCGTCGATGTGGGTCAGGCCGGCGACGCGCGGCAGCACGCCCTCGACCCACTGCGCGCGTTCGCCGTCACTGCCCTCGACGACCTCCTGCTTCCAGATCGGCGCCTCGGCCTTGATCCGGTCGATCGCGGCGCGCGCGCCGGCGAACGCCTCCGCTCGATGGGCAGAGGAGACGGCGACGCAGACGCTTGCCTCGCCCAGCGGCACCGAGGCGATCCGGTGCTCGGCGGCCGCTCCGAGCAGGTCGTGGCGCGTGATGCACTCGCGCAGGATCGCCTCGATGCGCTGCTGGGCCATGTCGGCGTAGGCCTCGTATTCCAGCCGCGACACGTCGCGCGTCGTGCCGAGGAAGACGACCGTCGCTCCGGCGCCTGGATCGGCGACCCGCGCGACGAGCGCGCCGACGTCGATCGCGTCGGTGCCGACCCGCGCGAAGCAGCCGGCGCCGGTGGTGCCGCCGGAGACCGGCGGGATCAGCGCGAGCTCGTCGCCGTCGGCGAGCAGCACGGCGTCCGTCGCGTAGTCGCGGTTGACGGCAAAGACGACCGAGCGCTCGCCGAGCGCCGACGACAGGTCCGGCCGCAGCGCGAGGGTGGCCCGCGCCTCGCCGACGGTGGCGCCGCTCGGCAGCGTCAGTGAGAGCTCGGAGGCGCCGACGCGCTCGCGCAGGATGGCGAACAGGCGTACTCGGACTTCGATCTCGTCGGGGCCGGGCATCGGCAACAGGATGTCAACCCCGGATATAACGTGTGCCGTGGCGTCCCAGCCGATCTCGGTCAGCACGGCGCGAGCCCGCATCCTGGCCGAGGTCGCGCCGCTCGGCAGCGAGGTCGTCGTCCTCGATCAGGCGCTCGACAGAGTCCTCGCCGAGGACGTGCTTGCCGGCGAGCCGGTCCCGGCGTTCGACAACTCGGCGATGGACGGGTACGCGGTGCGCTCCGCGGACACCGATGCCGTCGAGCGCCCGGTTCGGCTGCGGGTCGTCGGCGAGGCGCGGGCGGGACGAGCCGCGTCGAGCGCGGTGGGGGTCGGGGAGGCCGTGCGGATCTCGACGGGCGCTGCGCTGCCGAGTGGCGCCGATGCGGTCGTGCGCCAGGAGGACGTCATCGCCGAGCGCGACGAGATCACCGTCGCCGCCGCCGTTCCCGCCGGGGACAACGTTCGTCGCGCGGGCGAGGACGTCGCCGCCGGCGCGACGGTGCTGCGCCGCGGGGTGCTTCTGGGCCCGGCCGAGCTCGGCGTCGCCGCCGCCGTCGGCCGAGCGGCGCTCGCCTGCGGCGGCCGACCGTCCGTCCGCCTCGTGACCACCGGCGACGAGCTGGTCGTGCCGGGAGAGCGCCGGCAGGGGGAGGGGGTCTGGAACTCGAACGCCGTGTCCGTCCCGGCCCAGGCGCGCCGGATCGGCGCCGACGTGGAGGTGGCTGCGGGTGTGCGTGACACGCTCGAGGCGACCGTCGGCGCCGTCCGCGATGGGCTCGCCGCCGATGTGCTCGTCGTCTGTGGCGGTGTCTCCGTCGGGCCTCACGATCACGTCAAGGCGGCGTTCGCCGAGCTCGCCGTGGCCGAGCGGTTCTGGGGTGTCGCGCTGCGGCCGGGGCACCCGACCTGGTTCGGGACGTATGACGGCGATGTGGGCCGGACGCTGGTCTTCGGCCTGCCGGGCAACCCCGTCTCGGCGATGGTCACGTTCCAGCTCTTCGTCGCGCCGGCGCTGCACGCCCTGCAGGGTGGGGACCCGTCGCCGAGGACGACGACGGCGATCCTCGACGAGGACGTCGCCAAGCGGCCGGGTCGCGCGCACGCGCTGCGCTGCCGCGCGCAGCTGCAGGAGGACGGCTGGCATGTGCGGCCGTCGGGCCCTCAAGGTTCGCACGTGTTGACCTCGATGCTCGGAGCGGACGCGCTGGCGATGCTCCCCGAGGAGAGCGCCGGCGAGCGTGCCGGCGCACGCGTCGCGATCGAGCTGATCGGCTGAGCACACCCCCTCTCGGAGGGCTCCCACCGCCGGTCGACGTCTGGGCCTCGAAGCTTGGCCCTTGGTCCAAAATTCGGCGAGAACCCCGGGGTTATGGTCCGCTCCCGACTCTCTGGACGACCAAAAAAAGGGGCTCTCTTGAGCAGACGTATGACGACGAGATGGACAGTCGCCGGCCTTGCGGGGCTGGCGATCACGGCAGGTGGATTTGCGGCGACGGCGCCTTCCGGCGCGGCCACGAAGGGCGAGATCAAGGTCGGCATCTTGCACTCCCTGAGTGGCACGATGGCGATCAGCGAGGTCTCGGTCCGTGACTCCGAGCTGCTCGCGATCAGCGAGATCAACGCCAAGGGCGGTGTGCTCGGCAAGAAGATCGTTCCGGTCGTCGAGGACGGCGCATCGGACTGGCCGACGTTCGCGGAGAAGGCGCAGAAGCTGATCTCCTCCGACAAGGTCGCCGCGACGTTCGGCGGCTGGACCTCGGCAAGCCGCAAGGCGATGCTGCCGGTCTTCGAGCGCAACAAGGCGCTGCTGTACTACCCGGTCCAGTACGAGGGCCTCGAGGCCTCTCCGTACATCTTCTACACGGGCGCCACGACCAACCAGCAGATCGTTCCGGGACTCGAGTTCCTGAAGAAGAAGCTGAAGGTCAAGACGCTGTTCCTGGTCGGCTCGGACTACGTCTTCCCGCGCACCGCGAACAAGGAGATCAAGGCCTGGGCGAAGGCCAACGGGATGAAGATCGTCGGCGAGGAGTACTCCCCGCTCGGCAACACCGACTACGCGACGACCGTCAACAAGATCAAGCAGGCGAAGCCTGACGCGGTCTTCCAGACGATCAACGGCGACAGCAACGTGGCGTTCTGGAAGCAGTTCCACTCCGCCGGCCTCAACGCCAAGAACATGCCGGTGGTCTCGGTCTCGACCGCTGAGGACGAGGTCCGCGGCGTCGGCATCAAGAACATCGTCGGCCAGTACGTCGCCTGGAACTACTACCAGACGACTCCCGGCGCGGTGAACGCCAAGTTCGTCAAGGCGTACAAGAAGAAGTACGGCGCGAAGCGCGTCACGGACGACCCGATCGAGGCAGGCTACGTCGGCGTCTACCTGTGGGCCAAGGCGGTCGAGAAGGCCGGCACGACGAACGTCGCGGCGGTCAAGAAGGCCTCGAAGGGCCTGACGTTCTCGGCACCTGAGGGCAAGGTCACGATCGACGGCAGCAACCAGCACATCTACAAGACGGCACGTATCGGGCAGCTCCAGCCGAACGGGCTGATCAAGGAGGTGTTCGGTTCCGGCAAGCCGATCAAGCCGGATCCGTTCCTGAAGACCTACTCGTGGGCCAAGGGCCTCTAGGTCTGTAAGGGAAATCGAGCGAGCGAGCGGCGGGATCACGCGATGGAAGTCATTGGCAATCAGCTCTTCGTCGGGCTGAGCATCGCGTCGATCCTGCTGCTCGTCGCGCTCGGGCTGACGTTCACCTTCGGGCAGATGAACGTCATCAACATGGCGCACGGCGAGTTCATCATGGCCGGCGCATACACCACGCACTCGGTCCAGCTGGCGCTGGGCGCGAGCGCGGTCACGCTCGGGTTCGGACTCGCGCTGCCGGCGGCCTTCGTGGTCGCCGGCACGCTCGGGCTGATCCTCGAGTTCCTCGTCATACGCCGGCTCTACGGCCGGCCGCTCGACACCCTGCTCGTGACGTGGGGCATCGGCCTGATGCTCCAGCAGCTGGCGCGCGACATCTACGGCGCCCAGAACGTCAACGTCGAAGCGCCGTCGGTGCTCGACGGTGGCGTCACCGTCGGCGGCATCGACATGTCCTACCCGCGGCTGTTCATCATCGGCCTCGTCGTGCTCGTCGTGATCGCGATCGCGCTGTACCTGCAGCGCACGCCGGCGGGACGGCGGATGCGCGCCGTGATGCAGAACCGCTCGCTCGCGGCCGTCAGCGGCGTTCGCACGACGCGCGTCGACCGCACCACCTTCTTCATCGGGTCCGGCCTGGCCGGCCTCGCCGGCGTCGGCATCACGCTGCTCGGCCCGATCGGGCCGACGCTCGGGCTCGCCTACATCATCGACGCCTTCCTCGTCGTCATCGTCGGCGGCCTCGGGCAGTTGCGCGGTGCGATTCTCGCGGCGCTGGCGCTCGGGATGGCCAACTCGTTCATCGAGTACAACACGAGCACGAGCATCGCCAAGGCCGGCGTGTTCGCGCTGATCATCCTCTTCCTGCAGTGGCGGCCGCAGGGCCTGATCGTCCAGCAGCGCCGCGGTCTCGCGACATGACGCTGTCGTCACGCCTGCCTTCGGGCTCGGCGTTCCTCGTTCGCTTCGCGCTGATGGCGGTGACGCTGCTGCTGATCGCGCCGGCGGTGCTGTCGGACTTCCGGCTGTCGCTGCTGGCGAAGTTCCTCTGCTTCGCGATCGTCGCGCTCGGCATCGGCCTGGCGTGGGGGCAGGGCGGCATGCTCGTCCTCGGCCAAGGGCTCTTCTTCGGGCTCGGCGGCTACTGCATGGGCATGCACATGAAGCTCGCCGAGGCGGGCAGCGGCCAGCTGCCGGACTTCATGACCTGGAGCGGGGTCGAGAAGTTGCCGGCGCTCTGGGAGCCGTTCCGCTCGGCTTGGTTCGCGGTGCCGGCGGCGATCGTCGTGCCGATGATCATCGCGGCGATCCTCGGAACGGCAGTCTTCCGCCAGCGGATCCGCGGCGCCTACTTCGCGATCCTCAGCCAGGCGCTCGCGGGCGCGTTCGTGATCGTGCTGATCGGCAATCAGGGTCTGACCGGCGGCACCAACGGGCTGACGAACTTCCAGGAGTTCTTCGGGCTCAGCCTCGGCGACGCCCACGACGAGCAGATCCTCTACTACATCGTCGCCGTCATCCTGCTGCTGGTCTTCCTCGCCACGCGCAGCCTCGTCAACAGTCGCTACGGACGGCTGTTGATCGCCGTTCGCGATCACGAGGACCGCGTCCGCTTCCTCGGCTACGACCCCAGCCGGGTCAAGCTGATCGCGTACGTGCTGGCGGCCGGCATGGCCGGCCTGGCGGGCGCGCTGTTCGTCCCCGTCGTCGGGATCATCTCGCCGGCGCTGCTCGGCATCGTGCCGTCGATCGAGATGGTGATCTGGGTCGCGCTCGGCGGTCGCACCGCGCTGGCGTGGGCCGCGACCGGCGCCGTCGCCGTCAACTGGGCCAAGACGAGCATCTCCGAGCAGTTCCCGTCGAGCTGGCTGTACCTACAGGGGCTGCTGTTCGTGATCGTGATCCTGTTCCTTCCGGACGGCCTCGGAGGCGGTGTCGCGCACCTCAAGCGGCTCGCCGGGAGGATCTCGCTGCGCGGTTCGCGCCCGGTCGGCGCAGCCGCCGCGACGCCGAGCGAGGAGGCCGGATGAGCGAGTCGCAGACGCCCCACGTGAGGCCGGAGCCGCTGGTCGTCCAGTTGGTGATCCGCAAGCTGGTCGTCGCGTTCGAAGCGTTCCACGCCGTCGACGGCGTCGACGTGACGCTGTGCGAGCAGGAGGTCCGCTTCGTCATCGGTCCCAACGGCGCCGGCAAGACGACGCTGATCGACGCGATCACCGGAATGGTCCGGCCGCGCAGCGGCTCGATCGAGTTCGAGGGCAAGGAGCTCGTCGGCGAGACCGAGCACGGGGTCGTCCGGGCGGGCATCGGCCGCACGTTCCAGGCAGCGTCGGTCTTCGACGAGCTGAGCGTGGTCGAGAACGTCGACATCGCGGCCAGCTTCAGGCTGCCGTTCCGGTCGCTGATCCGCCGCCGCAAGGGGATGTCCGACAGCGTCGCCGAGGCGCTCGAGTCGGTCCGGCTGCTCGACCACGCCGAGGCCGCGGCGGGTTCGTTGTCGCACGGCCAGAAGCAGTGGCTCGAGATCGCGATGGTCCTGGTGCAGCAGCCGCGGCTGCTGCTGCTCGACGAGCCCGTCGCCGGCATGACCGAGAAGGAGCGCCTGCGCACCGGCGAGCTCATCACCGCGATCGCCGAGCAGGGCACGACCGTGATGGTCGTCGAACACGACATGGACTTCGTCCGCCGCTTCGCGCACAAGGTGACCGTCCTGCACGAAGGCAAGGTCCTGACCGAGGGCGCCGTCGCCGAGGTGCAGCAGGACGAGACCGTGCGCGAGGTCTATCTCGGGCGTCCGCGCGACGCGCGCGGCGCCGCCGAGGTCGTCGCGTGAGCCCCGCCGAGCCGATGCTCCGCGTCGACGGGCTCGAGGTCGCCTATGGGCCGACGCAGGTGCTGTTCGGGGTCGCGCTCGAGGTTCCCGACGGCGGGCTCTGCTGCCTGATGGGCCGCAACGGCGTCGGCAAGACGACGCTGCTGCAGACGATCGTCGGCCTCCAGGCGCCGCGGCGCGGGACGATCACGCTCGGTGGCAAGGACGTGACGAAGGCGGCGCCGTTCAACCGTGTCAAGACGGGAATCGCCTACGTGCCGCAGGGCCGCGAGGCGTTCCCCTACCTCAGCGTCTACGAGAACCTGCGCGTCGTCGCCGAGGCGACGACGGGCATGGAGTCGATCGAGGAGGCGCTCGAGCTGTTCCCGCGCCTGCGCAAGATCCTCGACCGGCCCGCCGGATTCCTCAGCGGCGGCGAGGCGCAGCAGCTGGCGATCGCGCGTGCGCTCGTGACGAAGCCGCGGCTGCTCCTGCTCGACGAGCCGACGGAGGGGATCCAGCCGTCGATCATCCTCGAGATCGAAGACGTGATCGCGACGCTGAAGCAGACCACCGGGATGTCGATCCTGCTCGTCGAGCAGTACGTCGACTTCGCGATGCGGCTGGCCGACACGTACGCCGTGATGGACGTCGGGCGGATCGTCTCCGAGGGGCCGATCGAGACGTTCGAACGCGAGCGCGTCCAGGAGCTGCTCGCAGTCTGATCGCGGATGCGACTGTCCGCGACAGATCAGGAGAAGCTGCTGCTCTCGGTGGCCGGCATGGTCGCGCGCGACCGGCACCGGCGCGGCGTCAAGCTCAACGCGCCCGAGGCGACGGCGCTGCTGGCCTGCTGGGTGCTGGAGCGGGCGCGCGACGGTGACGCCACGGTGTCGGACCTGATGAGCGACGGCCGCGCCGTGCTCAGTCGCGACGAGGTCATGGACGGCGTTCCTGAGCTGCTCGGCGAGGTCCAGGTCGAGGCCACGTTCCGCGATGGCCGCAAGCTCGTGACGCTGCACCAGCCGATTCCGTGATCCCCGGCGAGGTCAGGGCGCGTCCCGGCGAGCACGAGCTGCTCCCCGGGCGAGAGCGGCGGCGCCAGCGCGTGCTCAACACGGGTGACCGGCCGGTCCAGGTCGGCTCGCACTTCCACTTCGCCGACGTCAACAGCGCGCTCGAGTTCGACCGCGAGGCAGCCGTCGGCTTTCGGCTCGACGTGCTCGCGGGGACGTCGGTGCGGTTCGAGCCCGGAGCGTCGGTCGACGTCGGCCTCGTCGCCTTCGGCGGCAGCGGCGCCGTTCCCGGTCTGCAGCTGCGCCCATGAGCGTCGATCGCGCCCGCTACGCCGAGCTGCTCGGCCCGACCGTCGGCGACCGCATCCGCCTTGCCGACACCGAGCTCTGGATCGAGGTCGAGGAGGACCGCTGCTTCGGCGGCGACGAGGCGGTCTTCGGCGGCGGCAAGACGATCCGCGAGTCGATGGCGCAGGGCGTCGTGACGCGGGCGCAGGGCGCACCCGACCTCGTCATCACCAACGTCGTCGTGCTCGACCACTGGGGCGTCGTCAAGTGCGATGTCGGAGTCCGCGACGGGCGCATCGTCGCGCTCGGCAAGGCCGGCAATCCGGACATCATGGACGGGGTGGACCCGGCGCTGGCGATCGGGGCCAGCACCGAGATCGTCGCGGGGGAGGGGCGGATCCTCACCGCCGGCGCGATCGACTGCCACGTCCACTTCATCACGCCGACGATCTGCTGGGAGGCGAGCGCGGCGGGGATCACGACGCTGATCGGCGGCGGCACCGGGCCGGCCGAGGGGACCCGCGCCACGACGGTCACGCCGGGCGAGTGGAACCTCGCGATGATGCACCGCGCGCTCGACGCGATGCCGCTCAACGTGCTGCTGCTGGGCAAGGGCAACACGGTCTCGGAGGAGGCGCTCGCCGAGCAGGCGCTGGCCGGCGCCGCGGGCTTCAAGCTGCACGAGGACTGGGGCTCGACGCCGGCGGCGATCGACGCCTGCCTGCGCGCGTGCGAGCGCTGGGGCCTCCAGGCGGCGCTGCATTCCGACACGCTCAACGAGGCGGGCTTCCTCGAGTCGACGATGTCGGCGATCGCCGGCCGCGGCATCCACGCCTACCACACCGAAGGCGCCGGCGGCGGTCATGCGCCGGACATCATCGCGATCGCCTCGCACCCGAACGTGCTGCCGTCGTCGACGAACCCGACGCGCCCGCACACGATCAACACGCTGGCCGAGCACCAGGACATGCTGATCGTCTGCCATCACCTCAACCCGCGCGTTCCCGAGGACCTGGCGTTCGCCGAGTCGCGGATCCGGGCCTCGACGATGGCGGCCGAGGACGTGTTGCACGACCTCGGCGCAATCTCGATGATCGGCTCCGACAGCCAGGCGATGGGACGCGTCGGCGAGACGATCGTCCGCACCTGGCAGACGGCGCACGCGATGAAGCTCCGCCGCGGGCAGTTGCATGCCGGCGAGGTCGCCGACAACGCGCGTGCCAAGCGCTACGTCGCCAAGTACACGACCTGCCCGGCGATCGCGCACGGCATCGACGCCGATGTCGGATCGGTCGCGGTCGGCAAGCTCGCGGACCTCGTTCTCTGGGACCCGGCGTGGTTCGCCGTGCGGCCACGCTTGGTCATCAAGGGCGGCGCCGTCGTGTCGGCTCCGATCGGCGACGCCAACGCCTCGATCCCGACCCCGCAGCCGGTCTTCCAGCGCCCGATGTTCGGCGCCGAGGCGTCGGTGGCGCCGGCGACGTCGATCTCGTGGGTCGCTCCGGCAGCGCTCGAGGACGGCCTCGCCGAGCGGCTGCGGCTGGGCCGCACGCTGAGAGCCGTCGCCGCCACGCGTGACGTCGGCAAGGCGCAGATGGCGGGCAACGACGCGTTGCCGGAGATCGCGGTCGATCCGGAGACGTTCGTCGTCACGGTCGACGGCGACGCGATCGAGCCGATGCCCGTCAGCGAGCTTCCGCTCACCCAGCTCTACTCGCTCTTCTAGATGACTCACGTCCCGATGCCACGACCGGCCGCCGATGCTTGACCTGCTGCTCGCCGACGCCCGCACGCCGACGGGCGGCTTCGCGCACTCCAACGGCGTCGAGCCCGCCGACATCGAGCCGGCGGAGCTCGAGGCCTTTCTGCGCGGGCGGCTGTCGACGACGGGACTCGTCGACGCCGCCGTCGCGGCCGCCGCGGCCCGCGGCGAAGAGCCGCTGGCGCTCGAGGCGGCGTGGATCGCGCGAACGCCGTCCGCGCCGATCCGCGACGCGGCGCGGCGGCAGGGCCGCTCGCTGTTGCGCGTCGCCGAGCGTCTCTGGCCGGGAGCGCTCGATTCCTACAGCGCCGCCTCGGCCGGTACGCCGCGTCCCGTCGTGCTCGGCCTCTGCGGCTCGCTCGCCGGCCTGTCGGCGCGTCGCGTCGCGCAGCTGTGTCTCTACGACGACGCCGCGACGTGCTGCGCGGCGATGCCCAAGCTCGGTGCCGTCGACGCACTCGATGTCACCGCCGTGCTCGCCGCGTCCGAAGGGCTGATCGCGGGGCTCGCCGACCGCGCCGTCGCGGCACGCGAGCTGCCGTCGGCTGCCGCGCCGCTGCTCGACCTGCGTTCCGTCGCCCACCACGAGAACCACCGGAGGCTGTTCGCAACATGACCCGCCCCATGCGCATCGGCGTCGCCGGCCCCGTCGGCACCGGCAAGTCGTCACTCGTCGCCGCCGTCTGCGGCGTGCTTGCCGCCGACGTCCGGATCGGCGTCGTCACCAACGACATCTATACCGACGAGGACGCGCGCTTCCTGCGCAGCACAGGCGTGTTGCCGGCGGAGCGGATCGTCGCGGTGCAGACAGGCTGCTGCCCGCACACGGCGATCCGCGACGACGTCTCGGAGAATCTTCAGGCGGTGGAGGAGCTCGACCTGCGCGAAGGCCCGCTCGACGTCGTGCTCGTCGAGTCCGGCGGCGACAACCTGACGGCGACGTTCTCGCCCGCGCTCGCGGACGTGCAGATCTTCGTCCTCGACTGCGCGGGCGGCGACGACGTCCCGCGCAAGGGCGGCCCCGGGGTGGCACGCGCCGACCTGCTGGTGATCAACAAGACCGACCTGGCGCCGTACGTCGGTGCCGACGTCGGGCTGATGCTGTCCGACAGCACCGCCGTCCGCGACGGGCGCCCGGTGATCGCCGCGTCGCTGCGCGATCCCGCCGGCGTCGACGGCATCGCGGCGTGGGTCCGCGCCGCGCTCGCCGAGCACCGCGCGGGCTCGCTCGTCGCACGGGATCCAGGGCCGATGGCTCCGCACCACCACCCCGAGGCCGGCCACGCCCACGACGGCCACACCCACAGCCACGAGGACGGCCACGTCCACGACCACGCGCATTGAGCTCGTCGCGGAGCGCCGCGGCGAAGCGACGGTGTTCGCGCTGCTGCGCGGCGGTGACCTGCTGCGCGCGCGCCCGCTGCCGCCGGCGGGAACGACCGCCCGCGTCGCGCTCGTTCAGGCGTCGGCGTCGCTGCTGAGCGGCGACCGGCTCGAGCTCGACGTCGTCCTCGGGGCAGGCGCGGCGGTCGAGCTCGTCGAGGTGGCGGCGATGGTCGCCCAGCCGACGCGGGGCGGGCCGGCGGCGCGCCTCGCGATCGCGGCCACGCTCGGCGCCGGTGCCCGTCTGCACTGGGACGCTCGTCCGCTCGTGCTCACCGCCGGCTGTGACCTGCGCCGCCGGATCGACGTTCGCCTGGGTCGGGGAGCGGTCGCGGTGCTGCGCGACACGCTCGTCTTCGGGCGCACGGGGGAGGAGCCGGGGCGCCTCGCCTCGAGGACGACGGCCGAGGTCGGCGGCGTCGCGCTCCACGACGAAGGCCTCGACACCGGCGACCTGGCGACGCTGCGCTCACCCGCCGTCGTCGGCGGCGCCCGGGTGCTCGACGTCGTGGCGCTGTACGGCGATCGCGGCGAAGCGCCGGGAGCGCTGCAGCTCGCTGGGCCGGGCACGCTCGCGGTCGTCTGTGCGCCGGATGCGGCACAGGCGCACGCGCTGATCGATCCGATTCGCCGGCGCTGGGCGCGTGCGCTGCTCGACGGCGCGGGTCGCGGCGACGATCTCCAAGCGGGGGTGGAAGGGCGCGCCACCTTGGCGCCGTCGGCAACAGGACAGAGTGTTCCCAGCCTGTAGGGTCCGCGGCTGTTTGTGTCCGAGGCAGGCGAGTAGAGGAGCATCGAGTGAGCGAGCAGGTTGAGCGCAACAAGGAGACCTTCAAGCGGTTCCAGGCCGAGGTCATCGTCAAGGGCGACACGACGCATCTTGCCGACTACATGGCGCCCGGCTTCATCACCCACCGGACCGGTCTCGACGGGTGGTACGAGGCGCTCGGCGAGCCGGCGCGCACCGAGCCGATCGTGATCGACGACCTCGTGAAGTTCGGCCACATGCTGAAGGGCGCCTTCGGCTCGGTCGAGAACCACCAGCGGCGGATGGACCTCGTCTCCGGCGAAGGCGATCTGGTCTGGGCGGTCTGGACGATCACCGGCACGATCAACGGCTCGTTCCATGGGGTTGCGGCCGACGGCAAGTCGATCGACTTCACCGAGGTCGCGTGGATCCGCTTCAACGACGACGGCAAGATGATCGAAGGCTGGTTCTGCTCCGACGTCGGGCCGCTGCTCGCGCAGCTTGGCGCGAGCGTCTCGCTCCCCGGCTAGCAGCGGGCACGCACACCGCCCCGCGCGCCTCGCGGGCGGTGTGCGTGCCGCAGCGTGGCTAGGCGTCGACGGCGATCTCGCGAAGCCGGTGGTCGTCGACGTCGAAGACGAAGCCGCGGACCCGGTCGCGGTGCGGCACGAACGGCGATCGGCGGACGCGCAGGATCGACTGGCGGACGTCGGCGTCGATGTCGGTGAACGACTCGATCGCGAACGCTGGCGCGACGCCGGTGGCCGCCTGCAGCTCGGCGCGGAAGCCGTCGTCGGTCAGGGTCTGCATGCCGCAGTCGGTGTGATGGATCAGCATCACTTCGCGTGTCCCGAGGCGCCGTTGCGACACGGCCAGCGAGCGAATCACGTCGTCGGTGATGACGCCGCCGGCGTTGCGCAGCACGTGCGCCTCCCCGTCCTGCAACCCGAGTGCGGCGAAGACGTCGAGCCGCGAGTCCATGCAGGTCACGATCGCCAGTTGCCGGCTGGGGCGGACATCCAGGTGCGTCGCCGGGATCGAGTCCGCGAAGGACCGGTTGTTGGCGACCAGCTCGTCGATCACGTCCACGGCCGGGACCCTAGTTCAACCAGCCAATCGTGAGGCGCGCCCGGCGCCGTCGCGCCGCCTATGCGACGCGTAGCGCGGGGACCGACACTGGATTCAGTGAGGCGGCGAGTTCGCGGCGCAGCAACGCGATCAGATGCTCCTGACCCGGGCTTCGCTGCGCTCCGGCTCGTTGCACGAGATGGATCGGTGCCGTCAACCGGGGGTTCGTCTCGAGCGCCTGCAACTGACCGGTCCGGGCGACATGCTCGACGCTGCTGCGGAACAGGAAGGCGACGCCGAGGCGTTCGTGCACCGCATGTTTGACGGCTTCGGGCTGGCCGAAGTCCATGGCCGACGGCGGGATCGACAGGCCGGACTCGGCGAGCACCTGTTCGATCGCGCAGGCGCCGCGACCGGAGATCAGCGTCATGTCGCGGATGATGTCGGCCGTGAGCACGTCGGGTCCCGGTACGGGAAATTCGGGATGTGTGACGAGGACGAGATCGTCGTAGCCGACGATCTCGGCGGCCACGCCGTCGTCATCGCCGATCGAGGAGCCGATCAGCACCGCCGCGTCCGCGTTTCCGGCTTGCAGTGCGGCGAGCGCGGAGGTCGTCGAAGCGATCTCCAGCGTCAGGCGAACGTTCGGCAGCTTGCTGAGGCGGCCGATGATCGGCGGCAGCACGCTGCTTCCGATCGACTGGTCGCCGATCACGGTGAGCATCTGCTGGGCACAGCCCTCGGCTCCTTCGAGCGCCCTGGCGAGCTCGTGCGTGCGAGCGACGACGTCGCGCGCCCATCCGTACACGGAGGCGCCCGTCTCCGTCAGCGCGAGGCCTCGGCCCTTGCGCTCGAACAGCCGGACGCCGACGTGCTCCTGCAGCGAGCGAATGTGAGCACTGATGACGGGCTGGGTGAGGAACATCTCCTTCGCCGCGAGCCCGACGCCGCCGCACTCGATGACCTTGCAGAAGACCTCGAGCTTGTACAGCGAGAAGCGTGTGTCAAACGACATCGAACGCCCGGATCACGGCCACTGGGCCGCTCGTGTCTCCAGGCAACCTGCGGGCGATCACAACCCCCATCGCAATCCCTCCCTCTCCTCCTAGCAGTGAGGTGACTGTAGGCGATCGCGAGCAAAAAATCAACGCTTGTCGAGGTTTATCAGACGGGGGCTGCTCGACGGCGCCGTAACGGTGTCAGAGCGCAGCTCGCCGAGTAGGACCTCGACCGCGGGCGCGAGGATCCGCGCGATCTCATCTTCGCTTGCGCCGGCGAGGTCGGGCATCTCCAGCAGCTTGCGATGGGCGTTGAGCCCGAACATGAAGGCAGCGAACAGCGCTGCGCGCAGGCGGGCGTCTGGCTGGTCAAGCGCTTCGGCCACCATTGTGATGCCTTGCGTGGTGACGACGTCTCGCAGATGCTCGGCTGCGATCTCGCTCGTGAAGCTGGCGCGCGCGAGAGCTCCGCGCGTGTCGTTGTCCCAGCGGCCGATCGAGAAGCGGATCAGCGCCTCCAGCGAGTCTGTCGCGTCTCCCTGCCGCAGCGGAAGCTCGCTGAAGTGAAGGTCGATCATCTCGTGCGGGTATGCCTCGATCGCCTCACGGAACAGCTGATCCTTGGACCCGAAGTATTGGATGACCGCAGCCTTGTCGACGCTCGCGACGTCGGCGATCGCCCGGATCGTCGTGCGGTCGAAGCCGCGCTCCGCGAACGCCTCTCGCGCCACGTCGAGAATGCGCTGCCGCGTCCGCTCGCCTTTGCTTACTCGTGTCGTCATCTTCGAGAGCGTACGCAAATTAGAGAGCCACGAGAAGGTCTCTCGACGACGTAGTCACTCGTGGCTATGAGTGTGCTGGCAACTTGAACTTGTCGTGGCACGCGCGACCGGTCATGGTGGCGTTCCGTGCGGCTGCGACTCGCCGGCCGTCACATGATGCCCAATTGCAGAGGGAGAAGCCGACGGCTCTCGTCGTACATGACCGTCGACCGTTGTTGTCACTTGTCACACATAGTCAAATAAAGCCTGCGGAGCCGTGAATCGGCGCCACCTGGCCATCGCCGTACCGGGGGAGGAACCATGATGAAGACGGGGAGTGTTGTCGTACGCCGCTTTGGCGGCCGCAACAGCCGTCGGGCGCTCGCGGCCGGAATTGCCGCGCTCGCTCTGGCGGCGACTGCCACGACCATGGCGGCGTCCGTATCTGCGGCGCCGACGGTCACCGTGAACTTCGCTACGCAGGCGATCGCCCAGGCGAGCTGGGCGAAGGCGGTTGCTGAATTCGAGCAGGCGAACCCGAACATCAAGATCAACGCGAAGTATCTGCCGGGCGACTATGGCGGGCTGCTGAAGACGCAGATCAACGCCGGGAACATTCCCGACGTCTTCTATACGGCTCCCGGCAACGGGGCGTCGCAGAGCTTGCTGCCGTTCGTGTACCGCAAGGGACTCCTCATGAACCTCAAGAACGAGGCGTTCGTGAAGCGGATCCCGGCGTTCGTGAAGCCGCTGGTCTCGACGTCGAAGGGCGTGTATTCGTGGCCCGGAGACATCAACATTCTCGCGCTCTGGTACAACCGTCCCGGTTTGCGGGCGCTGGGTATCAAGCCGCCCGAGACGTTCCCGGAGCTGTTGACGCTGTGCCGCAAGGTCAGTGCGGCGGGGAAGATCCCTGTCGCGCTCGCCACGGTTCCTTCGAACAGCGCGGGAACACTCATCGCCGTCGCCGGGACGCCGTTGAAGGCGATGGCGCCGGCATGGATGAAGGCTCGGAAGAAGGGGCAGACCACCTTCGCCGCCTCAGCAGGCTGGCGTGGGGCCGCGGACTCGGTCCTCAAGATGAAGAGCGCCAACTGCTTTTCGCCTGGTGTCGCATCGTCCCCGATCCAGCAGGTGTTCGGTCAGCTCGCCACCGGGCAGGCGCTGATCTATGCGGGCGCAAGCCAGATCCTCAACGGTGTCTTCCCATTGATCAAGGATCGTTCGGCCGTGGATTTCAACGGTGTTCCGTTCCCGGGTGCCAAGAAGGGCCAAGGGGCGGTCCTGCTGACGCCCAATGACGGGCTCAGCGTCTGGGTGCACTCGAAGGTCAGGGACGCGGCACTGACGTTCGTCCGGTACCTGGCCGACACGAAGAACGCGGCGCGGTTCGCGGCGTCGAACGGTAACGCCGACCTCGAGGGGTTTGAGAAGAACAAGCTGCCGGGCTTCATGTCCGGGATCCTTCCGGCCGTGAAGAACAAGCAGACGCAGCTGAACCCCGCGTCGATCTGGCCGAATCCGCGCCTCAGGGAGGCGCTCGGCACCACCACGATCGGCCTGCTGACCGGCCAGAAGACGACGGCGCAGACGCTGGCAGACCTCGATCGAACCTACAGCGAGGGCTAGGGAGGCGATGCTCGCGGAGCCCGATCCGGGCTTCGCGAGCATCGCTCGTAGTACGTGCGTCGGTGCGGGCCCGCAGGGGCAAATCAAACAACCAGCGTGTCACTTCGGTGCGCGCGAGAGAGGGCGTGATGGGGCCGGTCTTTTTCACTCATGAGGATGTTCGTAAGGCGGCGGACGGCGACGATCCGCAGGCGCGGATGGCGAACGCGAAGCTGTCGCTTGACATGGTCGAGGACTCGATCCGGGCGATGGCCGGCGGGCATCCGAGGGACGATCGGTCCCAGGTCCTGATCCCGCCCGGCACCTTCCACTATGCGCAGGGCAAGGCGATGCTCGCGGCGCATCTGGCGACGATGCCGGGCGACGACAGCCCGCTGGTCGCCTACCTGGTCTGCATCGGCAACCGCATGACCTACGACAAGAACGGCATCTGGCGGCTGGTCTGGGATCCGAACACGCTGTCGCTGGTATGCATCCTGCCGGACTACCACGTGCAGCCGTGGGCGGTGGGTGGTCACGCGGGCGTCGGGACGCGGTGGCTGGCGCGCGAGGACGCCAAGGTGCTGACGATCTTCGGCTCGAGCCGTCATGCCTATGGCGCCTTGCGCGCCAACGTCGGTGCGCGGGATTTCGACGAGATCCGGGTCTGGAGCCCGACGGAGGAGCATCGGAAGGCGTTCGCCGAGCAGGCGCGTCGTGACTTCGACCTCAACGTCGTCGCCAGCGAGTCTGCGCGAGAGGCAGTCGAGGGCGCCGACGTGATCAGCCTCGCCCCGCGCAACGTTCCCGGTGACCCGCCGGTCCTCGACGTCGAGTGGCTGTCTCCCGGCACGCATCTCAACTCGATCACCTACGAGCTCGGGCCGGAGATCATCGAGCGGGCGCGGATCGTGCCGCAGAACACCGATGAGTTGCGAGGACAAGGGTGGGAGCCGTACTCCTCGAGGCTGAACGCCGGCGAGATCCCCAATCTCGGCCCCGACATGTATTCGATGGTTTCGTCGGGCAAGACGGCGCGAGCAGACGACGACGAGATCACGCTGTAT
>Ga0075420_100000698_pt1 | contig 27412 bp, 33 predicted proteins | sample SoiMetdeltSBSDD4_FD_75296 | JGI IMG/M metagenome (GOLD analysis project Ga0075420, IMG submission 75296) | Bulk soil microbial communities from a Populus tree surrounding site in Tennessee, USA - Soil MetaG P. deltoides SBSDD4 | ecosystem: Environmental > Terrestrial > Soil > Tree plantation...
TCGGGGCAGTAGCGTTGCCAGGCGTCGGTGAAGTCGCAGCGGCGGTAGCCCTTGACCCGGCCGGTGGGTTGGGGGAAGCGGATGTTGTTGGAGCTGATCTCGTAGTTGGCGAGCAGCGCGGCGAGCTTTATCGCCGTGAGGCCGGTGCCGTCGTGGGTGGCCCAGGGTGCTTCGGGGTCGGCTTTGAGCCGGTCGACCAGGGTGGTGGTGGGGATGGTCTCGTGGGTGCCGAACGCGGCCCGGCAGTCGGTCAGCAGCCGGATGCGGTCGGATGGTGCGGCGGCCTCGTCGCGTCCGGCGGTGAGTGCTATGGCGGCGTGTCGGCTGCGGTTGGGCCAGTCGGCTCCGGCGAGGTCCGCGACCGCGATCAGTGGTTCCCAGGTGTCCGCGGCCCGGTCCTCCAGCGGTGTGCGCGGCTCGGCCTGCTCCAGGTCGGTGAGGTGGGCGCGGAGCCACAGGTTCAGCTCGTGGGCCAGGCGGCGTAGGGCCGGCCCGTCGCGGCGGTGGCGGTAGGGTGCGACGGTCTCGCCGGGGGCGCGGCGGCGCATGCGGATGACCACGGCGCGGTCCTCGATGGTGTCGGGCATGGTGCCGATGCCGGCTAGGGCGGCCATGGCGAAGGTGGGGATGCGTTCGAGCCGGTTGTGGGCGTGGTTCCACCGGATGGTGGGGCGGTTGCGTTGGTGGCCGGCGTTGAGCAGGCCGCGTAGCTCCTCGTTGGTCTCGGCCTGCCTGCCGCCGAAGATGGTGTCGGCCTCGTCGACTAGCAGGGTGGGGGGTTCGTCGCTGCCGATGGAGCGGTACACGGCGGCGGTGCTGGCGTTGACGGTGATGAGCGGGTTGTGGCAGGTGCCCTCGACCACGTCGAGGAGCCGGGACTTGCCGCAGCGCTTCTCCGGCGCCCGGATGACCAGCCGGGGGGCGTGTGCCCAGGCGGGTTGGGCGTGGGTGGCGGCGACCCACAGGGCGACCGCGTCGACCGCCTCGGGTGAGGGCAGGGCGACGTAGCGGGTGAGGGTGGCGTGCAGCCGGGTGAGCACGGCCGCGCCGTCGGGTGCTGGTTGCTCGCTCATGCGGCGGTCCCTTCTGTGGCTACGGCGACGGACTCGGCGTGGAAGCCGCCCGCGATGGCGGCGCGGGTGTCGCGGTCGTTCTGGTCGGCGTCGCGGCCGGCGGTGTACAGCGCGGCGTAGGCGTCGGTGTAGGTGAGCGCCCCCGCGGCGACCATCCGGGCCACCCCGCGGGCGGCGCCGTAGAGCGTGGTGCGGCGGGTGCCCTGTGGGGCGTGGGCGACCGCGGCCAGGTGCGCGGCGAGCAGCGCCGCCGGGGATGAGATGCCCCCCGCCGGGCAGGCCAACGCCGCCGGTACGGCTTGAGCCGTACCACCCCGCCAGGCCGTACCGGCCGGAACCGCCTCTGAGCTGCGGGAACGCTGGCCTGGTACGGCTGGTACGGCTGGTACGGCTTGGGGCAGCCCAACCGGGCGGCACCGCTCGACCAGCGCCGTAGGCATTGCCGCGACGGGCCGGTCACCGACCCACCGGTACGGCTGGCCCGTATGCGGGTGGACCGAGGGTGGGGCCACGACGTAGCCGCCGTCGGCCTTGAGGTCCACCCCGGCCAGCCCGGCGACCTTCGCCGAGAGCGGCCCGCCGGGGTGGGCGTAGTACAGGTGCCACCCGCCGCTGCCGGTGGACACGGCCCGGGTGGGCGGCATCAGGCCGGGGATGACCCGCCCGCCGTTACGGGGGTCGATGTCGACCACGACCAGCCCGGCGGGGGTGATGGTGGCGGTGCTGCCGGTGCGGATGGCCAGCAGCCCGTAGGGCACGGCGTCGAATAGGGCGGCGATGCGGTCCGGGTCGGTGCTGGCGGCGTAGAACCCGTGGCAGGTCAGATGGTCGCAGCTGGCCGGGTCATGCTGCGGGTCGTCGCGGGGACAGCCGGCGCAGTTGGCCACGGGGCGTTTCGAGCGGCCGAGCAGGAACACCGGTAGCCCTTGGGCGGCCAGGGCCAGTGCCGCGGACAGCACCGGCAGGGTGTCGAGCATGACGGTTGGCTCCTTCGCGGTGATGTTGGTGGGCCGTTGCTGTCCGCGCGGGGTGCAGGCGGCGCAGTCGCGCCGCCGCAGGGTGTAGCGGCGCCCGGTGACCGGGCCGGTGACGGGCGTGGCGCAGATGTGCGGGTAGGGCTGCCCGATGGGCACGGGGCGGCCGAGCGCGGCGCTGGCGGCGACCCACTGGCCGGTGGCGGCCGGTCGGGGCCCGCTCGGGGGGTCATGGCGGTTCATGGGTCAGGTGGTGGTGGGTAGCTGGTCCCAGGTGCGCCCGTCCAGGAGCCGGCCGCCGGCTTTGGGGGTGCGCCCGCCCCATTGCTTGAAGAAGAACGCCACCCCGGTGGCCTGGCACAGGTCGCGGAGGTGGCGTGGCCAGTCGGGGTGCATGGGGCGGGCGTGGGGGCCGGACTCGCCTCCGGCGATCACCCACCCGACGCGGTGCAGGTCCAGCCCGTCAAGCGGGCCGAGGAGCGGTTCGCAGGACAGGAACCGCACCGCGGCCGGTAGCGTGCGTAGTGCCTCGACGCGGTGGAGCTGGCCGGTGGTCTCGACGCTGGTCCCGACCCACACGTTGGCCGGCCAGGGCAGCGCCGGGGCGAGGCGGGCCGCGCGGGTGGGGCGTTTGGTCAGGACCTGGTAGGTGTGGCGGGGGGTGCCCGCCATCACGGTGAAGACCTGCTGCACGAAGCTGGTCGGGACGCGGGCGTGGAACAGGTCGGACATGGAGTTGACGAACACCGTGCGCCCGGTGCGCCAGCGCAGCGGGATGCTCAGGGTGTCGGGGTGGGTGGTCACGGCGAAGCCGGGGCCGGAGGTGGCCGGGTGCCCGTCGTTTTGGTACTTGGGCGCACCCATGGCCTTCAGGCGCCGGGCCAGGGTCAGGGCGTAGCAGTTGTCGCAGCCGGGGGAGACGCGGTCGCATCCGGTGACCGGGTTCCAGGTGGCCTGGGTCCACTCGATGGCGGAGCGCTCAGCCACGGCGGGCCTCCCGGGTGGCGGCGGTGGTGTGCGCAGGGCGGGTCATCTGGTCGACCGAGGCCCGCCGGTCCGGCGGGCGGGATGGTGCGGTGTGGTGGGTGGTGGGGATGCCGGCGGCTTCGGCGAGCGCGGCGCAGCCGGTGGCGCCGGGTGAGCGGTCGCGGATGAACGCGAGGCACCGGGCGGGGCCGGTGGCGACCATGGCGGCGTTGCGGGCGTGGCCGGCGCGGGTGCCGAGCCGCCGCCAGTTGGCCGGGTAGCGCTCGACGGGTACCCGGTGGCGGGTGCACCAGGCGTCGGTGATGGCGTCGGCGCCGCGGGGACAGGCGCCGTGCAGCACGACCAGGCCCGCGCGGTGCTGGGTGTGCAGCGCGTTGAGCGCGGTGTGGATGGTGGTGGTGTCGGTCCAGGTACGCGAGCCGGTGACCAGGACCCGTGTCCGTCCGGGTGCCTGAGGGTCCACTGTGGGCGCTGGTGGGGTGGCGGTGGGGTTGTTGTGGGGTGGTGATGGCATCAGGCGGCCTTCCGGTGTGGACGCTGGTGGTGGGTGAGGCTGAGCAGGTTGGGCGGGAGGGTGGTCAGCAGGTCCGCTGTCGCGGTGGCGGCCTGCTGGGGTACGACGCCGTTGCCGCACGCGCGTAGGGCGTCGTTGCGTGGGATGTGGTCGGTGACCCACCCGTCGGGCCAGCCCATGGCCCACTCGACGAACCGGGCCGCCAGGCGGGGTCTGCCGGTGCGGCCGGGCTCGGTCGGGTCGGGCGCCCGGCGGCCGGTCACAACCTCCCACCGGCGGACCGCAGCGGCGTACACCCCGAACCGGTCACTGCTGCCGCGTTGGTTCGGGCCGCCGTTGCGGGCGTCGCCGGCCCGCGGCGTCGGCAGCAGCGTGGCCGTGTCCGGCGGTGCCGGGCCGCCACCGCGGCCGGAGCGGGCCGGCGCGGGTGGTTGGGCGCCGGGTGTGCTGTCGCTGGTGTGGGGGGTTGGTAGCAGGTGGCAGACGACCTCGGCGAGGACCGGCCCGCCGACGTTGGTGCCGGTGCGGGCGGCGCGGGCGCGGCGGTGCCCGGGGTGGCCCTCCCCGCGTCCGTCACCGTCGCGCGCGGCGGGGGTGGGCAGCAACGGGGCTACAGCGTTGCGTCGCGGGCCATCTGGGTCAGCGACGGGCGGGTGGCCGCGCCCGGGGACGGGGAACGGTTGCGGCCGTAGTCGGTCGAGCTCGGGGTGGGCAGCAGGCCAGGCGAGGATGAAGACCCGTTCGCGGCGGTGCGGGGCGCCGATGTCGCTAGCGCGTAGCAGCCGGTAGCGTCCCACATAGCCGAGCGCGGCCAGGCGGTGAACGACTCGGGCCATAGCGTGTCCGCGGTTAGCAGTGAGCAGCCCAGGGACGTTCTCGAACACGCACAGCCGCGGTGGTGTGCCCATTGCGCCAACAGCGTCGGTGATGTCATCGAACAGCCACCTCTCATCGGCCAGGCCCCGGCGGCGGCCGGCCGTCGAGACCGACTGGCACGGGAAGCCCGCCACCAGCACGTCCACCGGGGGCGCGGTGGACCAGTCGACCGCGCGGATGTCGCCGAGGTTGGGCACGGTCGGCCAGTGCGCCGCGAGGACGGTCGAGGCGGCCGGGTCGGTCTCGGCGTGCCACGCCGGCGCCATGTCCAGCACCGCGCCGACACCGGCGTCGAGCATCCCGGCGCCGGAGCACATCGACCCGTACCGCAGCCTGGTGGCGGTCATGACGCCGGTCCTGTCGCAGCCGTCGTGTCCGCAGGGTGCTGATGGGGCGGTGGGGTGTTGTGGGGTGGCATCAGGCGACCCTCCGGTGTGGACGGTGGTGGTGGGTGAGGTGGAGCAGGGTGCGTAGGTTGGCCAGGAGGGTGGCCAGCTGGTCCCGGGCGGTGGGCTCGTGGGGGTGCAGGCGGATGCTGAGGCGGATCTCGGCGTGCTCGGTGCCGTCGGTGGTGCGGATGCGGGTGAGCACGGCGCCGCCGAGGCCGGGGATGGCCAGCCGTACCGGGGTGGCGCGGTGCTGGCCGAGGCCGCACTGGTGGTCGCGGGCGCACCAGCCGGTGTGCCCACCCCGGTCGCGGTCGTGGTGGTGGGTCATCGGGTGCCTTCGGTGCGGGTGTGGGTCAGGTGGTGGTAGAGGCGCCGGGCGGTGCGTAGCCGGGCGCCGGTGCCCTTGCAGCGGCGGCAGTAGCGCCACGCCCGCCCGGACGGGGAGCGGCGCCTGCCCTGGCCGTGGCAGCGGCGGCAGGCGGTGAACGGCCAGACCCAGCACGCCACGGCGTAACACACAGTCACCAGGGTGAGGGTGGTGAGCAGGGTGATGGTGGGGATGGTGCGGGGGTCCAAAACAGCCTCCAGGGCCGGTCTCAGGGTGCGCGGGGCCGTGACCTGCTATCCGCTAGGCGGCAGGTCAGGTACGGGGTGGGGTGCTAGCGGGGGTGCTAGCGCTAGCGGGGGTGGCCGCTAGCGCTAGCACCCCGGTGCGGGCTAGTCGACCCGACTCCTACGCTCACGCTCGGTAACGGCAGTGTGGATGTCGGTGCGGGTCGGGCCGCGCCGGTTGACCGTCCGCCCGTCGATACGGCGCCCGACCTGCCCGGTCTCGACCCCGTGGGGCTTGAGCGCGGCGGTGAGCTGTTCGGGCTTCCACCCGGCGTAGGTGTCCGGGCGCAGGGTGGCCAGCAGCTCGACGAGGGTCTCGTTCCATGCCTTGTCCTCACCGTGCGGCCACACCCGCAGCAGGTCCCCGAGTAGGTCGAAGACCGGGGCGGCGGCGCGGGTCTGGGTGTCCGGGGCGGGTAGCGTGCCGGCGGCGGTGCGCAGCGCGGTGGCGCGGGCGACGACCCGCTGCGCGGTGGTGGTGTCGACGTAGAACGAGCGGACCGGGGCGGGCTTGCCGAACCCGGCCAGGATGCCCCACCCGGCCTCGACCACGGGTTGGAACACGGTGGCCCGGTACCCGTTGCGGTAGGCGGAGGTGCCCAGGATCATGTCGTTGGCGGTCTGGTCGGCCACCGACAGGCAGAACCGGCTGTTGACGTTGCGGGTGATCCCGGTGGGTAGGGAGTCCTTGTCCGGGATCTGGGTGCCGATGAGGATGACCACGCCCAACGCGCGGCCGAGCTTGATGACCTTCTCCAGGATGTCCCCGGCGTCCTTGCCGTAGCGGCTGGTCATCAGCTCCTGTAGCTCGTCGAACCAGGCCACCAGCGGGTGCAGCCCCGACCCGGGCAGGGAGGCCAGCTCGGGGGTGACCTTGTTCTCCGGGGCCTTGCCCAGATTGGCGTAGTGCTCGATACGGGCCGAGCGGCGCCGGCACTCCTGGTACAGCCAGCCGATGAAGGCGTGGCAGGCGGCCAGGGTGTCCTCGTCGAACCCGTTGCCGTACTCGGCCATCAGCGGGGCCAGCACGGCGAAGTCTCCCACGCCTTTGAGTTCGTAGCCGCGGACCTCCACCCGCGGGTCCAGCGCGGCGGCTAGGACCAGGTCCCGCAGGGCGAACGTCTTGCCGCTGCCGGGCTGGCCGCCGAAGAGCCAGTTACGGAACATCAGGTCGACCTCGACCAGGTCGAGGCGGGGGGTGGTGGCGAACGGGAAGGGCTTGAACACGTCGACCTTCGCGGTGGCCGACAGCAGCGGCCAGGCGGGTTGGCGCATCTGGGAGGCCGGCTCGTAGCCGACCCACAGCCCCAGCCGGCCGGTGTGCCCGGTGGCCGGCTCGGGCCAGACCTGGTCCAGCGGCAGCCGCAGCGCCGAGGCCAGCTTCCCCCGCCGGGCCACCACCTCGGCCGCCTCCACCCCGTAGGGCAGGTCCACGATGGCCAGGTGCCCAGGGCCGTCGCGGTGGATCTCCACCGGGAACGAGATCGCGGCGGGGTCCTTGGCGACCGCGCTGTTGATGGCGGCCATCTGTAGCGAGGTCAGGGCCCGGCGGACCAGGTCGGCGGTCAGCTTGCGGTAGCGGGTGCCCTCGGTGACCCGGTCGGTGATGGGCCGGTCCGCTGGGCGGCCCAGCCGGGCCAGCACCGGCACCACCACGGCGAGGGCGGCCACCCGCCACCAGGCCGGCCCGAGCATCAGCACCACCACCGCGACCGCCAGGGTGGCGGCGGTGGTAGCGAGGACCCACCAGCGCCATACGGTGTGGCGCTGGCGGCGGGCGTCGAGCTTGAGCCAGGTGTCGGCGTCACCGCGGGCGGCGGCGGCCTGCCGCAGCGCCCAGTTGCCCTCCTCCGCGGTGGCCCACCGCACTGCCCGGACGGTGCCGCGGGCCGCGCCCAGCGGGGCGTACAGGGCGGTCTTCGCCGCGTACTTCGGGGACCGGGCCGCGTGGTACGCGGCCACGTACCCGGCGTCCTTGGCCGCGTGGCGGATGGCGGCGTGCAGCGCCCGGCGGGACCGTGCCCACTCGGCCAGGACCGGCCGGCGGGTCACCTGCCGGGCGTAGACCTCGACCGGGACCGTGTCGACCGGGTCCACCGGTGCACCCAGCGGCGCCGGCCGCTCATCGGTCGACTCGGCATCGGCGTCCGTGTCGGTGTCGGTGTCGTCACGGTCGAGAGCGGGCCGGTCCTCGGCCGGGGCGGTGCGGCGGGCGGCGCGGTGGGTGTCCAGGTCGACCACGTCGGCCGGTGGTGACGACAGCGTGTCGTCACCAGCCGGCGCCCGGGCGGTGGCCCAGTCGAGCCCGTCGGGCGGGTCCGGGATGGTGTTGGTCATGATGGAGGTTCCTCCTGAAGAGACTCACAAAGGGGGTTGACGCAGGGGCGAGGCCGGCGGCGCGGCGCCAGAAGGTTGCGAGCCCGGGCGGGGCCGCGCCGCCGGGCAGGCTCAGAACGGCGGCGTGTCGCCACCCACGGCGGCGGCGCCCGCGGTGGCCGGGGTGGCGGTGGCCCACGGGTCCTCCGCGGTCCAGGAGGCCGGGCCGCTGCTGCTGCGGGTGAGCTTGTTGACGGTGGCGGTGGCGAACCGCAGCGACGGGCCGACCTCGTCCACGTCGAGCCCGTAGGCGGAGCGCTTTTCGCCCTCCGGGGTCTGCCACCGCGACAGCCGCAGCCGGCCGGTCACGATGACCCGCGTCCCCTTGCCCAGCGACTCGGCGACGTGCTCGGCCAGGTCCCGCCACGCGGTGCAGGTCAGAAACAGCGGGTCACCGTCGCGGTAGGTGTTGGTGGTCTTGTCGAACACCCGCGGGGTCGAGGCGACGGTGAACCGGCACACCGACACCCCGGACGCGGTGACCCGTAGGTCCGGGTCGTCGGTCAGGTTGCCGGTGATGGTCAGGATGGTCTCGTTAGCGGCCATGACGGTCCTTTCCAGAAGGGTCGAGTCGCGTTGTCGGGTTAGCGGCCGGGCCGGCTGCACGCGCTCGGCGGTCGTAGTCGTCGGCCAGGAGCGCTGCGGCCAGCTGCGCCCAGCCGGGCGCGTGCTCGCGCCCGGCGGTCCGGGCCATCTCCCGCCAGAGCCTGCCCAGCTGGGCATACCAGCCCGCCATGTCCTCCGAGCCGGCCGCTGTGGCAGCCATGATGGCGTCGTGGACCGCCTCGGTGGTGCTCGGGTGGTGGGTGCTCATACCCGGCCTGCCGGGCTGGTGGGGGTGTCGGGGTCGAGCCGGCGGAACGCCACACCCACCCCGAGCCGGTTGCCCTCGGCCAGCCGGCGGGCCAGGTCCGCCGAGCCGTACACGGTGACGGGCTGGTCCGCGGCGCCGGGGCTGCCGGTCACGGCGTAGCGGCGCCCGTCGTCGGTGGTGGGTCGGTTGGGGTCGGCTGCCATGCGGGTTAGTCCTCCTCGTTGGTGAACAGGCCGGTGAAGGCCAGGTAGTCACCCAGGGCGGCGGCTACCGCCCGGTCGTGGAAGGTGTCGATGTCGACCAGCACGGACAGCACCTCGGCGTGGTCGCGGCGGTCGACCGCGGTGGCCAGGTCCGCCAGCGCGGCGGCGAAGGTGTCCAGGTCCAACCCGGCGTAGAGCAGGCCGAACCCACCCGGCCGGGTGACCTGCGAGGTGCTGCTGGTGGTGCTACGGGTGTCGGCCATGGCGCGTCACGCTGCCTTCAGCGCCGTAGGCGCCTCGGCCGTGGTGGGCTTGGGCATGTGCCGCTGCACGGTGCGCTCGGACAGCCCCAGCCGCGCGGCGAGCTGCGCCGGGCTGGCCTGCGGCGACCGCGCCGCCGCCCGCGCGACCCGCTCCGCGGCCGAAGGCTGCCGCTTCGACGCCCGCGGCACCGCGACCGCCTTATCCGCCGCCGCCCGAGGACCCGGGGTGAGCTCGTCCGGTGTCCCGACCGGCGCCGGGGTGATGTTCGGGGCCGGGGCCGCGACCGGCGGCGCCACCGCGGGGGCGGCGACCATGCCAGCGGCCACCGGGGCGGCAACAGCAGCAGCGGTGGTACTGGCGCGGCGGGTGCCGGTGGCGATGAGCGCGCCGGTGGCCATGACCATCAGCCCGTCCACCGCGAGAGGGCCGATGAGCACGGTCAGGGCGTCGTCGTGGTAGAAGCTGAGCAGGCCGGACAGGTGCCGATAGGACACCACCGCGGCGACCCCGGCCACCGGCAGCAGCCCAGCAAACCGCAGCAGCACCCACCGGCGGCCGGCCGGCCACAGGGTCCGGGCGAAGATCTCCACCGCGACGAACAGGGCCAGGGGCCAGAACACCGCGCCGATGACGGCGCCGGACTCCGGCGCCCATTCGGCCGGGGCGTTCGGGGGTGGGACGTAGGAGTGGGCCACGTTCGCGGCGATGGACGCCGCACCGCCCAGGGTGGCGCCGAGGTAGGCCCACCCACGGCCGGTGGTACGGGAGGTAGTCATGGGGTTGGTGCTCCTTCACAGCAGTCCAGGCACTCGCCCAGCGAGCGCGGGATCACGTACGGCCGCCCGCGGCGGCAGGTCGGGCAGGTCCGCCGGGCGCGCAGCGCCGCCGCGAGCGCGCCGCGTTGGGCCGGGGTGGCGGTGTGCCGCGGTGGCCGCGCCAGAGCACCTGCGCGGCCACCGGCTGCCCAGCCGGGCGCAGGCCGGCGGCGCGGAGCTGGCGGCGGGTGGCGTAGCCGGTCGGGGCGGCGCGCCACCAGAACGTGGGGAGGCCGTACCGCTCCCCCGCCGGGTCATGGAACACAGCCCGGACGCGGGGCATCACGCCGCCCGGCCCGCCGGTCTGGCCCGCCCGCAGGTGAGCGCGGTGGTTGCGCGCAGTACCCGGGCCTCGGCCCGGCGCAGCCGCCGCCAGTCCAGCGGCGAGGGACCACCCCGGTCCGCGGCGTAGATCATCGCGATCTCGGCGTCCACAAGGGACAGCTCGGCCTCGACCAGGGGCCACTCGGCCTCGACCGCGGCCAGGTCAGCAAGCGTCGGCCCGTCATCATCCAGGCCAAAGACGGGGTCCATGGTCAGCAAGGGTCCTTCCGTCGCTATGCGGCCCGGCGGCGGCGGGGCGCCGCGGGTCGGCGGGTCGGGCAGTGGGTCTCATCGGCGGCCAGCGGCGCCCAACCGGCACAGCTGGGGCACTGGCGCCACACGGCGCCGCTGCGGCTCGTCACGCGCACCAGCGCGGCAAGGTCTGGCATCATCAAGGTCGCCTCTTCCTGCTCTCGGGTGGGTCGACGGTGGGCCGGGGCGCGACCACAGGTTTGCGAGGCCACGGCCGCGCCCCGGGGCAGAACAAGCAACCCGCGGCCCTTACGAGCCGGGGGCGGATGGGTAGGTGGGTGGCGGGCCGTGCGCCGCAGCGCCCGGGCCCGGCCCTCACCGGGGCTGGTCAGTCTCGAGCCAGCGCTGTGCCTGCGCGGCCCGCTCGGCGTCCTGCTGCGCCTCGATCTGGACCAGCCAGCGTTCGTCGCGGTAATCGGCGCCGGTCAGCCTGCCGTCGCGGTACGCCTGCTTGAGGTTGGCCAACTGCTGCTCAGGGGTGCTGGCCACGAAACGGCCTCCCAGCTCAAGGTGTTAGGTGCGGCGGCCCTTGCGGCGGGTGGCCTTGACGGTGAGCCAGTCCGACGAGCCCGCCGGCAGCGCCTGCCGCGCGGTGTCCGCGGCCCGGCGGGCGGTCGGGGCGGTGCTGAACCGGCTGACCGACCGGACCCGGCCGGTCTCACCGTCGTGATGCATCGCCTGGAAGTGCTTGGTGGGCTTGCTCACGGGTGAACCTCCCGGGCTGGGGTCAGGCCGCCCGCCGGGCGACCGGCGGGTCGGGACGGGTCGGAGACAGGTCGGGGTAGGTAGCCGGGCCGACCCCGCGCCGCTGCGCCGGGGTACGGCCCTCGTGGGTGGCGGTCGCGGCGACGCACACGCCGCAGGTGCGGCAGGTGCAGCCGGACCCGGCCACCGGGGAGCTACGGTTGGGCATCTGGTACGGACCTCCGTCCGTGCGTGGAGGACCCCGGAGCGCAGCACTGGTTTGCAGGCCGAGTCGCTGCGCTTCGGGGCGCCGGGCTGATGAACGGGGCGCGACCCTCGGCTGAGCTGCACGGGCGGACACGTCTAGCGGCCGGACAAGGTCAACGGCCGAACACCCGCGCGCTACCCCTAGGTCGCACGCTTCCGGGCCAATCGGGAAGACGGATCTTCCTGGACCCCGGGCGGTCACTATGGAAATGTGCAAGAAACGGGCGAACCGGGCGGACCATGGGCGCGCGGCATCAACACGCCGCCTTCCCTGGGAATCTCCGGTCGACTGTTCTGTCCTGCGGGCGGGTCGGCCTCTCGGCCGCTGCCCGGCGGGGCTGTGGTGCAGGTAACCTAACAACTGTTAGGTGACCGTGTCAACTGTTAGGCGCGGCTTGGCGGGAGACAGATGCAGAGGCCGTCTCAGCGGCCTACCATCTGATAGGCCGCTGGTAGGCTCGTTTGTCCGTGCAGCCGCAGCAGCCGCAGCAGCCGCACATCGCGAGAGGCGAGGTCACGCCCCATGTCGTCGCCCGACCAGCGGCTCAGCCGCTCCGAGGCTCTGCACCTCCAGATCGCTCGCAAGATCCGCAACGACATCGAGGCCGGGGTCCTGCGCGACGGCGAAACACTGCCTTCCACACGCGAGCTGGCGAGCCAATGGGACGTCAGCGTCTTCACAATCACCGAGGCCATGCGCGTCCTCGCCGAGCAAGGGCTAGTCGTCAGCAGCTCGCGATCGAAGCGCGTGGTACACGCCCCCGACCAGGAGCGCCGGGGTGACATCCGCCTCAGCCGGCCGCGCGTCGTCCTGGTCGGCGGCTACGCCGGCAGCGGCAAGACGGAGCTGGGCAGAGTCCTCGCCCGGCAGACCGGGTGGCCCATGCTCGACAAAGACACCCTCACCCGCCCGGTCGTCGAAGCGGCCTTGGAAATCCTGGGGCTCTCCCCGAACGACCGGGAGTCCGAGTCCTACCTGACCCTCATGCGACCCCGTGAGTACGAGGCGCTAGAAGCCGCCGCCGTCGAGAACGTCTCGTGCGGCAACAGCACGATCGTGACCGCGCCGTTCCTGCGCGAGTTCAACGACGCCGCGTGGATCGGACGAATCCAGGCGCGCTTCGCCGACCTGGAAGCCCTCACTACTTTGGTATGGGTCTACTGCGACGAAGACTCGATGCATCGATATCTGCGCCAGCGGGGCGCGGCACGGGACAACGGAAAGCTTGCAGACTGGCCCGGCTACCTCGCCGACATCGACCTCGACTTCCGGCCGCCCGTCCCGCACCACGTTGTCGACAACTGCGCCTCAGGCGCGCCATTGCAGGCACAGGCGCGTGATCTCCTGAAGACTCTCCTTCGAGCGGATTCAGCCTGATGCCGGGAGTGATCCTGTACGGGCCGCCCGCCTCCGGAAAAGACACCGTGACCCGGCACCTTGTCGCGCTTGACCGACGCTACGTGCCGTACCGCCGAATCAAGGTCGGCCCCGGCCGGACGGCGGGCTACCGAATGATGTCGTCGGAAGAAGTTGCTGCGCTATACGCTCGGTCGGAGATCGTATACGAGAACCACCGCTACGGCTCCTCGTACTTCGTTGACCGGTCAGAGCTTGCTAAGCAGCTCGATGAAGCAATCCCCGTGCTGCACCTGGGGCAACGTGAGGGAGTCGACGCCGCGCGAAGGGCATTCCCCGCCGAGCGCTGGCTCGTGGTCTCCCTATGGTGCAGCCGGGAGGTAGCAGCCGAGCGGATCGCGGCAAGAGACACAGGTGACATCGCGGATCGGCTTGCAGCATGGGATGGGACTGAACCGGTAACCGCAGACCTGTCGATCGACACCGGGAATACCAGCCCTGATGAGTCTGCCCGCAAGATTGACCAGGCGCTCCAGGACAGACCCCGCAAGCCGTAGGGCGCGAGCTTTAGCCGCGCGCCAACACTGTCCCCCGTGTCGCCGGAGTCCCCGGAGTGCCCTTGTACTGGGGTAACTCCGGGGACACCAAGCCGGCGGGATGCTCCTGAGGGTCACTCAGGCGCGGGGGGCTGTCTGGGGACAGTCCGCTCGGCGTGTCATGTCGACTAATGTCACCGAAGACCTTCTGGATAGATGAAACACAGCGGGGGAGCGGCGCGGACATATGGCGCTCGACTTGGGGGCGCGCTAGTCCGAGCAGCAAGCGGTTCTAGCTATACCAGGCTAGTATGGTCAGGCCGCGTTGGCATAGCAGGTAGAGGAAGCTGCCCTTCTCTCTGTAGCGCAGATACCTTCGCTTCTACCGTCGTAAAGCCAGCGACGAGTTGATCAACGAAGGGTTGAATATCTTCCCGGACAGATTGGTCGTTGATGATGGGAAGCACCACCTCGGCTGCGTCCGCAGCAGCAATTTCCGCCAAGCCGTCCGAACCACGTGAAAGCGCCCTCATCTGTACCGCGAACGCCTCGCTGCATAGACCAATAATTAGATCTGGGAGATATCGACTCGCCTCCGGCTTCAGCCGGAGGCGGTGCATGCCATTCGTGACCACCAAGTTGGTAGCATTTACACCCACGTAGAACCACTTCTGCACACAGTTCCAGATTCCGCCGATGTAGATGTCACCCGGTTCCGCAAAATGCTTTGCGCGGTCAGGTAGCTCCCATCCCCGGCGATCATGCCATCGATAAGAGCCGATCTCTACGTTCTGAATTTCAACATGGCCGTAGACGCGCGCAGGGTCGACCTTCACGCGTGTGCCAGCACTAGAGGTGCGCTCCGTCACAAATTCCGCGATGTCTCCGAGGACAAAATGCGGTTTAGCCATAATCTCGGATTTGAGGTTGAGGTACTTGTGCGATAGCCGCTTCGGGTCGAGGGTCAGGAGAGGGTCGGCGACGATTTGTTGAGCAGGGACCGTCCAACCTGGAGCGGCGTTTTTGGGCGCAAGTCCTTGCGTCAACCACTCGTGATACTGCACCGCATCGCTGTTTCTGATAGCAGCCAACGTACTATCGAAGTCCGAGTCGAGTATTAGTTGGCCACCTTCGTCGAGAAGGAACGTGCCGTCAGTGGCGTCGCGCTTGTATACGGCCGCATTGCGTTTATCACCAGTAACCCAGCCAACTCGGTCGATAATCTCTACGGCGATTTCGTAGTTGTCGCAGTCTTCGACACGCTGAAGTGGCGTCTCCCGCTTTTCGCAAAATATCACACTGGGAACGACACTGGCACCCGAACCCTTGAATGTGAAGCGCGGAAATCCTACAATGGCGGCGAATCGGCAATGTCGAAGAAGCCAGTCACGCAAGATGATGTACCTCGAAGACCTATTGCCCAGATAACCAGTTGGCAGTACCAAGGCTAGGCGTCCGCCCGACCGGAGGAGCCGAACGCACGCTTCGACGAAAAGGAAGCCGGTTTCTTGTACCTCCATTATTTCCGAGGTCATTTGCCAGCGATCGTTCTCGCGGCTCCAGACACGCGCTAGCTCGAAGTTTTGCAATATTTGCTTGTTGCGCTCGACGATTTTAGTACCAAAAGGTGGATTACATACGACGACATCGCATGTCTCCGCGTTTGCTTCAATCTTTAAGAGGGAGTCCTCGCAGTTGATGTTACTTTTTCCGTCGCCGTTGAGGATCATATTCAGTATTGCAACCTGAACGGCTTCCCTGGACTTGTCACTGCCCCAGACGCTACTTGCATAATCCGGCCAGTGTTGACCGCGACGGTAAGCGGCCGTCAAGAAGTCAGCGCTTCCGCACGCCGGGTCCTTCACGTGCTCGCCCCACTGCGGATTAAGCACCTCTATGATAAAATCGGTTACAGTGGTAGGCGTGAAGTATTGAGCAAGATCCCACTTGTAGATGTGCTTCGCAAAGTACATATAAAAGTCTTGAAGCACGCTTTGGCGCATAGAGATGATTTTGATTGGCGCCAAAATCTTCATGATTTCGAGCAGGGCTTCGCCGTTGACGGGTAGTGTGCTCTGAACTGGCTCGGGAAGGAACGCCTGGTAGTAGCGGATCGCCTGGCCAAGCAGGCGGTTGACAACCTTTGCCACAGCCAGGGCATCGGTGTCGAGAGCAGCGAAATCTTGAATTGTAAGCGGCTCATCGGGTTGGGTTTGGTGCAGATGCTCGTCGTACAACTTTGCGAGGAGCAGTTGCAGCATGATTTCAAATCGCTTGCTCGGCCCTAGAGAGGCGGCGTGAAGTGTATCTTCGATTCGTTTGAAGACCGCCAGTAGTGGCTTTTCGGCGTCAATGGTGTTAAAGGTAAGCTTTGTGGCGCCCAGCTTACCTCCGTAGTTAGGAAGGTCGGCTAGCGGCCCCTCGCGCACTTCGCGGATGCCATCACGGCGGATCTGCCAGAATACACGCTGCTCGACGTTATCCCAGTACAGTGCAAGGCAGTCGTCGCGCGAGGCAAAGTCCAGCATGGGCTTCACTTGGTATTTAAGCGCCTTGCCAGCCTCTGCGTTGTCCCGCTTGACCTCCGCCAGCACCAGGGCGTGTTTCAACAGCTCGTTGACATCATCGGGCACTGAACCGATCGGCCTGTCAAGTACGATCACGTCTGCACGAAAAACGCTACGTCCGCTATTACCAAATCGCTTGATGACCACTTCAGCGCGAATATGGTCTTTCGGGTAACCTCGGTTGATAAGATGTCGAATCACCTCAACCCGGAAGCGCTCCTCAGTAGGCGTGAGGCCGTCCTTGCCGCGGGCCTTGGCCTTCAACGGACCGCGGACGGGACATACGAGGGTGAGACCGAGTGCCATCCAGCCATCTTGCCTCAGAACGAACGTTCCGGATCAAGGACAGGCCGTGCGCTCGACGATGGATCTCCCGCACCGCCAGTCGCTGGCGGAGCCCCCCTCTGTTTCAGCTGCCCTGACCTTCCCTCGTCGTCGCCCAAGCGGTCACGTGCGCGCCACTGGCTGGACTGGAGGGCTGGGGTGTGGCTTCAGCCTGGGCCATTGGCGGGCCATTAGGCCGGGCCGCCTGGTGTCACTCCAGGCCACCCGGACCGCCGCTGGGCCGGCCGCGATGGTGGCCATGACCGGATCTTGTACGGTTCCCAAGCTGACAGTGAGGGTTCGATTCCCTTCACCCGCTCCACCACGAAGATCCTGGTAGGGATCGCTATCCCCAGGCTTCCTATATCACCGCTCCGCCCTTCGCTGCTCTCTCCGTGGCCACAGAACTTCACATGGCCCTGATGTACTCCGTCACGCCAACTCCCATGGTGGTTCCAAGATCATGGGTACGGCGGCAAGGCGTGCGTTCGCGGTGTCGCGCTGGCTCCCAGTTCGGCATGACTCTGGGTGCCGAGGATCACGCTGGCACTATGAGTGTCAGCCGGGCACGTTGGATTACAACGCGCCGCGTTAGACGACAGGGACGCCACGGAACCGGCGTACCGCACCCGGACTCGTGCCGGTGGCGACAACACCCCGGCTCCTCGCGGCGGACGGCCGCGCGACCGCCCCGCTGGCCTACGCGACGCTGCCACGCGGTCGGCTCGTACCTGCCCGGTGCCAGCCAACCTGCCCGGGTGCCGGCCAGCGCTGATCACCATAGTGGCGGCACGGTTCACGCCGCCGTGGCCACCGACCCGTCCGGCACGCTCGCCGCCGGGCCGGGCTTTGTGGCGTACTCGATGCTGGACCGCACCACCAGCCGGTTCGTCGTGGCCCGGGACCGGACGGCGCTCGCCCAGTTGGTCAGGCCGGCGGGCACTTCGAATACGCCGGCCCGCGGGCCGGCGACCGCGGCGGGTGGAGCTGACGCTTGGCGCGGCCCCGTCGTTGACGAGCTGCGCCGTGGCCAGCCAGCTGGGTGCGCCGGGTCCTCGAGATCGGCCACGGGCCACGGCCGCGGTCGGCAGGCCCGCCAGCTCGACAAGACACTCTCACCCGGCAACCGCTCGGGCCGCCCACTCCAGGGCGGCCCGAGACCGGCTCGGCTCACTCAGCTCTGGTAGGTGGCGCGCAGCACGCCGCGAGCCAGGGTGTGGAACGTCAGGTTGAAGCCCACGTACGCGGGCGTCGCCGACGCGTCGAGGCCGAGGTCATCGGTGTCCAAGGCATGCACGGCGAATACGTACCGGTGCGGGATGTCCCCGGCCGGTGGCGCCGCGCCGCCGTAGGCCGCCTCGCCGTAGTCACTGCGGACGTGGAACGCCCCGGCGGGGAGCCCGTCCGGCGTGCCGGCTCCCGCAGGCAGCTCCGTCACGTCGGCCGGCAGCCCCAGCACGAGCCAGTGCCAGAACCCGCTGCCCGTCGGGGCGTCCGGGTCGAAGCAGGTGACTGCGAAGCCGCGCGTCTGCGCCGGGAAGCCGGACCAGCTCAGGTGGGGGCTGAGGTTCTCACCGCCCAGGCTGCCGTGTATGTGGCGCTTGTCCAGCGGCTGCCCGTCTGCGATGTCGTTGCTGCGCAGCTCGAAGCTTGGCCTGGCCGGCAGGATGTCGTACGGGTCGGGTGCGGTGGCGCGCTCAAGCGACATTGTTCTTCGGTTCCCTTCTGGACTTGGGCCGAGTGCCATCTTTGTCCCCGCCGGCCGCGGCGTCGACCCGGGCACGCCACCGAAACCGCTACCGAAACCGTTCAGGAGGCGGGCACCGGGCTCACCGGGCAGACGAACTGCCGGACGACCCCCGCGTCGACCGCGGTGCCCGCGTCGAGCGCCGCCGCCACCTCTGCCGAGGAGTCCAGGACACCGTCGCCGTCGAGGTCTCCGGCCGCCACGGCCGCGCCGTACCTGGACGGGAAGGCGAGCGCGTGGACCTGCCACCGCCCGCCGCTGTAGTCCTGGTCGCCAGGCGCCGCGGTGGCCACGTTGAGCTGCGCTCCGCCGAGGTCGTAGATGGTGTCCCAGGCGTACGCGGGTGCGCCCGTACCGGACAGGTCGGTCGGGGTGGCGACGGTGCGGTAGAGCGCACCGTCCACATAGAACGCCGGCCCGGTCACCCCGGCGGAGGCGGGTGGCGCAAGCGCCAGCACCGGCCAGGCGGCGAGCACGGCGGCCGCCCGCAGGCCCCGGGGCAGCCACCCGTTGCGGCGGGCGGTGGGAGCTGGGCGTGCCGCCGGGCGGTCCGGCTGCGCGTCTCTCTCGAGAGCTGCCGACATGGGTACTCCTTGGGTCGTGCCGGCGCGAGCTGCGCCGGCGTCGTACCCATTCCTGCCCGGAGCGGACCGCAGATGGTCTTACCCGACGCTTTCAGACCGGTTACGGACCGGTGACGTACCCAGCGCTGGTCACGGCTCCAGGTCCACTCGGCTGATCAGGCCGCGCAGGCGCAGCACCTGGCGGGTACGGCCGTCGCAGCCGTCCACGACCACCGCCGCCCCGAGGTACGTGGCACCGGCGTCCAGCACCAGGTTGCGCAGCGCGCTCAGCTGCGCCCCGGTCTCGGCCCAGTCGTCGACGACCAGGACCCGGTCGGCGGCGGAGAGGTGGCGCGCGCGCACGCTCAGCGTGACGGCGCGGCCCCGCAGGTCCGTCGGGGCGTGCCGGGCCAGCACCCGGTCCGCGACCAGCCCCCGCCCGTCCTTGTACGCCTCGACGAAGCCCACGCCCAGCTCCCGCGCCACCAGCGGGCCGACGAGGAACCCGCTGGTCTCGGGCGCGAGCACCACGGTCGGCCCGGCCGAGTCGAACAGCGCGGCGAGGGCCGGCCCGAGGTCGCGCAGGATGGCCGCGGAGCGCCACCAGCCGGACGCGTCGCTCACCAGATGGGCGCCGTCGTCGTCCGGGTCCACCCACCGGAACGCGTCAACCAGCCGTATCCGCAGCTCATCCCTCACGTGAACAGCATGGCGCGAGCTACCGGGGCCGGATGACCCAGGCCTTCCTCAGTCAATCGGGTGGATGTTCGACCGCATAAAGGGGCAAGAGCTGACAGATCAACTTGACTCGCCGCACTTCACGATCGTTACGGTCGCCAGCGGCCCCGTCGTCTGGAGAGAGGTTGGGGAACTTGTCCGGTAAACGGGTGAACCCGCGTACCACCAGACCGCCCCGTACCCTGGTCCTCCTTTCTGTGGCCCTGGTCGCAGCCGCTCTTCTGGCCGGCGTAGCGTTCGTCGCCCTGCGGTCGGGGGCGCTGCCCGGCCGGGTGGCTGGCGCGCCAGCCACCAACGCCAGCAGTGAGGGCCCTACCGGCAGTGGGGGCCCTACCAGCCAGCCGGCGGATGACCTGGCGCAGGGGCCGACCGCGAGCCCCAGCCGGCAGCGCGCCGCCGACCGGGCCGGGCGGGCCAGGAACCGCCCGTCGCCGAGCCCGTCCCTGGCCCCGCCACCGGTACGCCCACCGGCCACCGATGGGGGGACTGTGGTGAGCTCAGGAACGTGTGGCGTGTCTTACTACGACGAGCCGCAGCCGACCGCCAGCGGCGAGCCGTTCGACCCGGAAGCGCTGACCGCCGCCCACAAGACGCTGCCGTTCAACACCCGGGTCCGGGTCACCAACCCGGCCACCGGCCGGTCGGTCACGGTACGCATCAACGACCGTGGTCCATACATCGCGGGGCGTTGCCTGGACCTGTCGCGTGCCGCGTTCCGGGCCATCGCCGACCTCGACACAGGGGTCTTCCAGGGACGATACGAGGTGCTCCGGTGAGCTGAGCACCGCCACGCCGGGGCGGCAACCTGGGCCGCCCCGGTCAGCGTCTCAACCAGCATGAGATCACCCCCTCGCCGGCACTGTGGTCAAATCAGTGTCGGTCGTGGCCGACACCGTTCAGTCCATGGGGGAGATCCGGCATGCTGGTGGCCGTACCCATCAACCTGAGACTGGCGCTGCGCCGCCGGTTCGGCCCTGAGCTCCGCGCCGGGCTCGGCGCGGGTCTTGCGCTGCTCGCCATCGTCTCCGGGGTCGAGCTGGTCGACACCACCACCGCCATGCACCTTGGGCTGCTCGCTGCCGCCCCGTTCCTGGCCGCGGCCTTCTCCAGCTGGCGCGTGGTGCTTGCGGTCGGCTTGGCCGCGACGGTGGTGGCCGCGGTCTTCGTCAGCCTCGCCCCGTGGAGCACGGCGGCGATGGTGAACGTGTGTGGCATCGTGCTCTCCACCGGCATCGCGATCTGGGTGGCCGCGGTGCGCCAGCGCCAGGCGGAGCGGATCGTCGAGCTGTCCCGCCTGGCCTCAGTCGCCCAGCAGGCCGTGCTGCGCCCGCTCGGTCCGCAGGTCGGCACGCTCGTGGTGGCCGGCCGGTACATCTCCGCCACCGCGGCCGCGGACATCGGCGGAGACCTCTACGAGGCGCTCGACACGCCGTACGGCGTTCGCATGATCATCGGAGACGTCCGGGGCAAGGGGCTGGACGCGGTCCGCCTGGCCAGCATCGTGCTGGGCTCGTACCGGCACGTGGCCTACGAGCGGCCCGACCTGCCGGCGATCGTGGAGGACCTGGACCGGGCGGTGGCCCGGTCGGTCGGGGACGAGGACTTCGTCACCGCGGTGCTTGTGGAGGAGCGCGGCGGCACGCTGACGATCGTCAACTGTGGACACCCGGTGCCCCTGCTGCTGCGCCACGGCGAGGTGATCCGGCTGGACCCGGATTCGCCGGCCCCGCCGCTGGGGTTCACGCCGGTGGTCCGCCCCCGCGTCGAGCGGCTGGAGCCGGGCGACCGGCTGCTGCTCTTCACCGATGGCCTGTCCGACGCCCGCCGCGATGGGGAGTTCTTCCCGACCGCGGAGCGGGCCTGGCGGCTGCTCGGCCACGGCACGGTCGGCGACGGTCTCGCCTCCCTGGAGACGGCGCTGGTGGAGTGGGTCCGCGGCCAGCTCGACGACGACACCGCCCTGGTCCTGATGGAGTACACCGGCGCCCAGCCCGCGCGCACGCCGATGACGCCCAGCTGGGAGGTTGGCACTGCGGGCGGTGAGTGAGCGCGACGAGGACCCCGGGTGGTTGCGCGCAGCCGCGTCGGAGACCCGACTGTGGTGGCGCAGTGTGCTGGGTTGCCGTTGGTTACCCGCGGGTAATACAGTCATCTGTTATCGAGGTTACTGACGGGTAACGGCTAGAGAGGGGGCGGCGCATGGGGCACTACCAGAGCAACCTGCGGGATCTCGAGTTCAACCTGTTCGAGGTCTTCGACGGTGAGCGCGTGCTCGCCACCGCGCCGTACGGCGACATCGACCCGGACACGGCCCGCAGCATCCTGGCCGAGGTGGACCGGCTCGCCCGCGAGGACCTGGCCGAGAGCTTCACGGTGAGCGACCGGCACCCGCCGGTCTTCGACCCGGCGACGCACACCGTCGCGATGCCGGAGCCGTTCCGGCGCTCGTACGAGAGGTTCATGGACGCCGAGTTCTGGCGGCTGGACCTGCCCGAGGCGCTCGGCGGCACCAACGCCCCGCGCATGCTCTGGTGGTCCCTGGCCGACCTGGTGCTCGGCGCCAACCCGCCGGTCTGGATGTACGCGTCCGGTCCCTCCTTCGCGCACACTCTCTTCCAGCTGGGCACGCCCGAGCAGCGGGAGTGGGCGAAGCTGTTCGTCCAGAAGCGGTGGGCCGCGACCATGGTGCTCACCGAGCCGGACGCCGGCTCGGACGTTGGCGCCGGCCGTACCCGCGCAGTGCCTCAGCCGGACGGCTCCTGGCACCTGGAGGGTGTGAAGCGGTTCATCACCTCCGGTGAGCACGACCTGACCGACAACATCATCCACTACGTGCTGGCCCGGCCAGTCGGCGTCGACGGCGCCGGCGGCCCTGGGACCAAGGGGCTGTCGCTGTTCGTGGTGCCCAAGTTCCACTTCGACCCGGTCACCGGCGAGCTGCGCGAGCGCAACGGCGTGTTCGCCACGAACGTCGAGCACAAGATGGGGCTGAAGGTCTCCACAACGTGCGAGGTGGCCTTCGGCGAGCACGGGGTGCCGGCGAAGGGGTGGCTGCTGGGCGATGTCCACGACGGCATCCGGCAGATGTTCCTCATCATCGAGACGGCCCGGATGATGGTCGGCACCAAGGCCATCGCCACCCTCTCCACCGGCTACCGCAACGCGCTGGAGTTCGCCCAGGCCCGGGTGCAGGGCGCCGACCTGGCCAACTTCGGCGACCGGACCGCGCCGCGCGTCACCATCACCCACCACCCCGACGTGCGCCGCTCGCTCATGCTCCAGAAGGCGTACGCGGAGGGCATGCGTGCCCTGGTCTGCTACGCCGCGTCGTGGCAGGACCGGGAGAAGATCGCGGCGGCGGCCGGAGACCAGGCCGGCGTACGCCTCGCCGACCGGGTCAACCACCTGCTGCTGCCGGTGGTCAAGGGCTGTGGCTCGGAGCGGGCGTACGAGCTGCTGGGGCACGAGGCGCTGCAGACGTTCGGCGGCTCCGGCTACCTGCAGGACTACCCGCTGGAGCAGTACATCCGCGACGCGAAGATCGACACCCTGTACGAGGGCACCACGGCGATCCAGAGCCTCGACCTGTTCTTCCGGAAGGTGGTCAAGGACGGCGGCGTGGCGCTGCGCACCGTGGCTGAGGAGATCGCGCAGCTCATCGACTCCGAGGGCGGCAACGGCCAGCTCAAGGAGGAGCGGCTGGCGCTGGGCCGGGCACTCGCCGAGGTGCAGGGGATGCTCGCCACGATGACCGGCTGGCTGGGCGAGGCGCAGGAAGACCCGCGCGCCATCTACAAGGTGGGGCTGTCCAGCCGGCGGCTGCTGCTGGCCCTGGGCGACCTGCTGGTCGGCTGGCTGCTCCAGCGCCAGGCCGAGGTGGCGCTGCGCGCGCTGAACGGCGAGCTGAGCCCGGCGGACCACGCCTTCTACATCGGCAAGGTGGCCGCCGCCCGGTTCTTCGCGCGCGAGGTGCTGCCGCGGCTCACCGCGGACCGCAACGTGGTCGCCGCGACCACGCTCGACCTGATGGACGTGCCGGAAGCCGCGTTCTGACCGGCTGGCCATGACGTGCCGGAAGGCGCGCGTTCTGACCGGCTGGAACGCGCTGAGGTGCCGAACCGGCGCGGCGGCTCTAACCTGAGATATGGGTATCGGTGGTGGCACATTTCTGGTGGCTCTCGGCGCGATCCTGATATTCGCACTGCGGGTCGACGCGGGCTGGATCGACCTGGACGTGATCGGCGGCATCCTGATGGCCACCGGCGCGACGGCCATCTTCTGGACCCTCTGGTTCTGGCAGGCGCGGCGCCGCCGCGGCGTGCGGTCGCTGGTCGAGGAGACCCGGCTCGCGCACCAGAGCGGACCCGTGACGCCCGACCCACCCGACGTTGAGCTGCGCAACCCCTGACCGAGGTCGTGGGTAGGCTGCTGGCATGCTTACCCGGCTGGAAGTCCGCGGGTTCAAGAACCTGCTGGACGTGCAGGTGGACTTCGCGCCGTTCACATGCATCGCCGGCGCGAACGGCATCGGCAAGTCGAATGTGTTTGACGTAGTTGAGTTTCTCTCCTATCAGACCATCGAGACTCTGGTGGAGGCTTCGCAACGCGTCCGAGGCGCGTCGGGAGTCCGTGGCGGAGACCCCCGAGACCTTTTTGGGGACGGGTTTCTCTTGGGTCGCCAAAATGCCACGAACTAGAGGTGGCGGCAGACCAGAACAACTTCTCGCAACATGCCTGTTGAACGCGGCCGACGCTACAGGTCGTCGACGCGAGCGCGCGGCTAAACGTTCGTAGGTAGCAGCTGAGCACGGCAGGGGAACAGCTAGGAGCGGGCGGTGTGGGACGCGGCGAGCGGGGCGAGCCGCGGCCCACACCCGGCCCATAGGCCAGTGACCTGATGGACGGCGAGGCCGCCCGTGCGCAGGCCGTCCGAGTCCAGGCCGGCACCGGCCGGGTCGAGCAGTGCGGACAGCTGGGACAGCGCCGGGTTATGCCCGATGAGCAGCACTGTGCGCGACTCCTCTGGCAGTGCGCGGACCACATCGAGCAGGGCGCGCGGGCTGCCGTCGTACGCCCGCCGTTCGTAGCGGACCACCGGCGAGACCGGGCCGGCGGCCTCGGCCAGGACCACCGCGATGCCATGCCAGGTCTGCCGGGTCCGCTTCGCAGGGGAACAGACGACGAGGTCGGGCAGGTAGCCCTGGGCGGCCAGCCACGCCCCGGCCGCACCTGCGTCCGCATGGCCCCGATCGGTGAGCGGCCGGTCGATGTCGGCGCTGCGATCAGGACGCTCCGCCTTGGTATGGCGGAGAAGGACGAGCGTGTGGGGCTGCGTCATGGTCTCCAGCTTGCCGGATTGAAGCCCGGCGCAGGAGGGTATCAGCCGCTCGACGGCACTTCGCAACACTGAAGGGAGCCTGCCGTGGGCATTGGTGGGAGCATCCTCCTGATCGCGCTCGGGGCGATCCTGACGTTCGGCCTCAACGTGACCCTAGGCTGGCTCGACCTCGACGTTGTCGGTTGGGTTCTGATGCTTACCGGTTTGTTCGGGCTGATCCTGACCACCTGGTTCTGGTCGAGCCGCCGGCGCCGGACGGTGGTCCGTACCAACCCGGCCGGATCGCATACGGTGCGGCGCACGGACGTGGTGGGGCCGCCCGACACGCTGTGACTGGTTAGGTGAGGCGCGGGCCGCGACGATGGCGTCGTGGCCCGCGCTGTCTGCGCTCCGGCGCCGGGTGCCGGGAACCTCTCAGGAGAGCCGAGGGGTTTCTCAGGAGTACAGCGCGAGGTAGATAGCCACGTGGTGGGACAGCGCCGCGAGGAGCGTGCACGCGTGGAAGAGCTCGTGGTGGCCGAAGACCGCCGGCCACGGGTTCGGCCAGCGCAGCGCGTAGAGAACGGCGCCCACGCTGTAGAACACTCCGCCGGCGGCGACCAGCACCAGGGCGACCGCGCCCCCGGCGCGGAGCAGGTCGGGCAGCACGGCCACAGCCACCCAACCCAGCGCCAGGTAGAACGGGGCGGACAGCCAGCGCGGGGCGTGCGGCCAAGCCAGCTTCATCGCCACGCCGCTGGCCGCGCCGACCCACACCACGCAGAGCACAGCGGTCGCGGTGGTCGGGGCGAGCAGCAGGGCGCAGAACGGGGTGTACGTGCCGGCGATGAACACGAAGATCATGGAGTGGTCGAGCCGTCTCATGATCTGGTAGCCGCGCCGGCTCCAGACCCGACGGTGGTAGAGCGCGCTGGTGCCGAAGAGCGCACACACCGTGAGGCTGTAGATGACGCAGCTGACCAGCGGGGCCAGGCCGGGGCGGGTGGCGGCCAGGGTGGACAGCACCACGCTGCCGGCGACCGCGAGGAAGAAGGCGTAGACGTGCAGCCAGCCGCGCATAAGCGGCTTACCGAGGTCGATGGGTTGCAGGCGCGGCACGCGGGTCGAGGTCGTCACGACCACAGGTTACGGTAGCGTAGGTTACTTGTCAGTAGAGAGCCGCAAGTAGGGTCTGGCCGTGCGGGTGCTGCGGGTCGGGGTCGACGCGCTGCTGGTCGAGGTGGACGAACCAGCGGCCTGGTTCGGCGAGCTGTGGCGGCGGCGCGCCGCGGGCGAGCTCGCGGCGACCGAGATCGTGCCCGGTGCCCGTACCGTCCTCCTCGACGGCGTGGATGACGTGGCAGAGGTCGCGGCGCGGCTGCCCGGCTGGGCACCGCCCGCCGCCGCCGGCCCCGCCGCGGGCCGGCTGGTGCGGATCCCGGTCGAGTACGGCGGCCCGGACCTGCCCTTCGTCGCCGAGCATTGGGGGACCACCGAGCGGGGTGTGGCGGAGCTGGTCTCGTCGATCGAGCTCCGCGTGGCGTTCTGCGGCTTCGCGCCCGGGTTCGCGTACCTGACCGGGCTGCCGGAGCACCTGGCCGTGCCCCGCCTGGACACGCCCCGGCCCCGGGTGCCGGCCGGGAGCGTCGGGCTCGCCGGGGAGTACGCCGGCATCTACCCCGCGGCCTCCCCGGGCGGCTGGCGCCTGATCGGCCGGACCGGCGTACGGCTGTTCGATGTGGACCTGGACCCACCGGCACTGCTCACCCCGGGTACGCCGGTCCGGCTCTCGATGAGCGGCCCGTGATCGAGGTACGCCGGGCGGGCCCGCTCATCACAGTGCAGGACCTGGGCCGGCCGGGCTGGGCCCACCTGGGCGTGCCGCGGTCCGGCGCGCTGGACGCGCCAGCCCTGCGGCTGGGGAACCGGCTGGTCGGCAACCCTGAGCCGGCCGCCGGCCTGGAGGTCACCCTGACCGGCTGCACGCTCGTGCTACGCGCCGGCCGGGTCGTGGCGGTGACCGGGGCGCCGGCCCAGGTCACTGTGGACGGCCGGCCCGTGGCGAGCGGAGCTGCGGTGCGGGTGCCGGCCGGGTCGGTGCTGCGGGTCGGGCCGGCCCGCGAGGGCGTACGCAGCTACCTGGCGGTGGCCGGGGGGATCGCGGTGCCGCCGGTGCTCGGCAGCCGGTCCACCGACACCTTCTCCGGGCTCGGGCCGGCCCCGCTGCGCGACGGCGATCTGCTACCGCTCGGCGACCCTCCGGCGGGTGAAGTGTCTCCTGTGGAGGAGCCTGGAGAGGGCTCGGTACGCCGCTTATGCTCTGCTGGCTTTGTCGGTGCAGAGCCAGCATGCGAGCCCGGGCCGGCGCGGGTACGGCTGCTGCCGGGGCCGCGGGCGGACTGGTTCACCGAGGAGGCGGTCGGGATGCTGGACGGTGCCTCGTACACGGTGGGGGTGAACAGCAACCGGGTCGCCGCGCGCCTCGCCGGGCAGGGCCTGACCAGGGCGGTCGCCGGCGAGCTGCCGTCGGAGGGCGTCGTGCTCGGTGCGGTCCAGGTGCCGCCGGACGGGCAGCCCCTGGTGTTCCTGGCCGACCACCCGACGACCGGCGGCTACCCGGTGGTGGCCATCGTGGAGCCGGCGGACCTGCCGCTGCTCGCGCAGGCGCGGCCCGGCGCTACGGTCACCTTCCATGGACCTCAACAGCGACCTGGGTGAGGGCTTCGGCATCTGGCGGCTCGGCGACGACCTGGCCCTGCTGGACGTGGTGACCTCGGCGAACGTGGCATGCGGCTTCCACGCCGGTGACCCGTCCACGATGGGGCGGATGTGCGAAGCC
>Ga0075420_100000700_pt1 | contig 27399 bp, 23 predicted proteins | sample SoiMetdeltSBSDD4_FD_75296 | JGI IMG/M metagenome (GOLD analysis project Ga0075420, IMG submission 75296) | Bulk soil microbial communities from a Populus tree surrounding site in Tennessee, USA - Soil MetaG P. deltoides SBSDD4 | ecosystem: Environmental > Terrestrial > Soil > Tree plantation...
ACCTCGACGTGGCGGGCCTCGTCCATCACCTGGGTCGCCGCGTAGTACTTGGCGTCGATCCACGGCACGGTCTCGACGATCTTCGCCGTGCACAGCAGCGCGCCCTGCTCGCCGTGCATGAACTGGCTGAGCGTCCAGTTCTGGGTCTCGACCCCGACCTGGAGCCACTGCTCCATCGTGAACTTCTCGAACGGCGTGCCGGCGATGGCGGACGGATCGGCGCCGAAGCCCATGATCCCGCCGCTGCTCACGGCGTTGTTGAGGATGACCGCCACTTGGTCGACCTCGGTGTCCCACGGCAGGTCGGTCTCGCCGTTCCACTGCGAGCCCTTGGCCTTCTCGTAGAGGCGGTTGAGGGCGGGCCGTTCGCCCTTCTCGTAGTCCCACGTGAAGATGGCGTCGGCGTTGTCCTGGACGTGGTGGATCAGCTCGTTGGGGTCCTCGTTGGTGACCGCGAGGATGGCCTCCAGGTCGTTGAGGTCCTCGCGGCCGATGATCTGCTGGTTCTCGCTCATGTCCGCTCCTGCATGAAGGTGAGAGCCGGCATGACGTAGGTCCGCACCAGCCGGCGAATCGATCGAGGGTCTTGGAGGTCGAGGGGCGACGGCGGGCCGAAGCTGTAGGCCAGGACGAGGCGGGTCAGCAGCTCGGCGGTCGGCCGGACGGCCGCCTCGGGGATGAAGCGCCGGAGGTGGGGTCGGCTCAGCTCGGCGACCTCGGCGAGCAGCGGCTCGAGCCGGTGGAAGGCGAACAGCGGGAGCACGGCCCCGGGCTCGTGCTCGACCATGTAGCTGAGGGCGGCGTGCCCGGTGAGGGTGCGCAGGGCGATCGTGACGCCGACGCAGACCAGGTCCTCGAGGGTGACCGCCCGCTCGGCCTCGGAGGCGGCCTCGTGGAACAGGCGGCCCAGCTCCAGCTGGACGACGGTCTCGACCAGGCGGTCCTTGCCGCCCGGGAAGACCCGGTAGACGGTGGCCCGGCTGACGCCGGCCTCGCGGGCGATGTCGTCCATCGCGGTCTTGGCGAGGCCCCAGCGCTCGACACAGCGCAGGGCGGCCTGGACCATCCGCCGCTCGAGCTCGTCGGCGGTCAGGTACCGCTCGGCCAGTGCCGCGCTCGCCCCCATCGGATGAGACATTACCGACGAATCCGTCTCACTGTCGAGCGTCGACGAGGTAACGGTTGTCACTTCCGAGGAAGTCGGCGGTGTAGTGGCAGCGCCATTCGACGACCTTGCCGGCGGCATCGAGGCGGAGGAAGTCGGCGCCGTGCTTGTCGGATCCGTCGGGCCGGTGGACGGTGTAGACGAGCACCAGCGAGTCGGCGCCCGCGTGCACCGCGTCGACCGTGTAGGCGATGCCCGGCGCCCGTCGCAGCGAATCGACGACGTAGTCCCGCAGCGCGTCGTAGCCCACGATGGCCGTCAGGGCCGGGTCGCCGGTGAGCTTGGCGACGAACGGCGAGCTGAACACCACGTCGGCGGCGAACGGCGCCATGATCGTGGCGACGTCACCCCGGTTCCAGCCGTCCTCCCAGTGCCGTCGCAACGTGGCCACGAGCTGGTCGTCCACCGCGGTCGGATCGATCATGGTGCCCCCTAAGAAAGTGATCGCTCACATGGTAAGGCGGGAGGTTAGGCCAGGACGCCGGCGACGAGGCCCTCGACCAGGCGGCGGGCCTCGGCCGGGTCGTCGAGCTGCCAGGCGCCCGGGGTGCCGATGTACGACATCAGCAGGCGGGCGAGGACGTCGGCGGCCTCGCCCCGGTCGACGCCCCTGCGCAGCCGCTCCCCCTCCAGCTGGTGGGCTATGGCGTCCCGCAGCACCGCCAGCACCAGCGGCATGACGGTGACCAGCCGGGGCACGAGCTGATCGGCCTCGTCCTGCAGGAGTCGCTGCAGCAGCTGGTGCTGCTCCATCTGGCGCCGGGCGGCCAGCAGGCCCCGGGTGAGCCAGTCGGCGAAGTCGACCGCGGCCTCGGTCTCTTCCATCATCCGGGTCACGAACCGGGCGACCTCCCACGACACGACTGCCTCGACCAGCTCGTCCTTGCCCCCGGGGAAGTACCGGTAGATGGTCGCCCGCGACAGGCCCGCCTCGTGGGCGACCCCCTCGATCGTCGCCTGGGCCAGGCCGACGTCGGTCGCCAGCGCGTAGGCGGACTCCAGGATCCGCTCCCGGGTGGTGACGTCGGCGGTGGCCACTAGCCGTCGACCTCCTTGCCCCGGCGCTCCAGCACCCGCCGGAGGATCAACGGGTACCCGACGACCGCGATCGTGGAGAAGATGAACCACTGCACGGCGTAGGACAGGTGGTTGCGCTCGGTCAGCTCGGGCGGCGGCAGCGGGCTGAGCGCCGCCGGCTCGTCGCCTCGACCGGTGAGCGCCGGCTCCTTCGGCGACGACTTCTCGGCCCGCACCAGCACCGGCACGGTGTCGTCCGAGGCCAGGAGCGAACGCAGGTCCTTGCGCACCGTCCGGTCCTGCGTCTGCGGCGTCATGACCGCGCCGCGCACCCGCACCTCGCCGTCCGGCACCGGCGCGGCGAGCGGGTCGCCGTCGGGCCCAAGCGGCACGAAGCCCCGGACCACCGGCACCCGGTCGCCACCGGACAGCACCAGCGGGGTCACCACCCAGTCCCCCGCCACCCCTTCGAGGGTCCGGTTGCGGACCTGCACCGTGGCGGCGTCGTCGTAGGTCCCGTCGAGGGTCACCGGCCGGAACCGCAGGTCGTCGACCTCGCGGTCCGTGCTGTCGGGGCTGAGCACGCCGGCGACGTCGACCGCCGGCTGGTCGCTGCGGGACTCGATCCGGGCGTTCTCCTCGCGGCGCTCGTCGAGCCGGCGCAGCTGCCAGAACCCGAGGTTGACCATGACGACCACCAGGAGGACCACCAGCAGGTGCGACAGGATCCAGCGCGGCCGCAGCAGGAACCGGACGTTCTCTTTCGTCACCACATCGGGCACCGGCGCAGGGTAGGCCCACCCCGCGAGCAGAAGGTACTCTCGGCCGCCGCGTGAGCACCCCCACCCCGGAAGACGGCGAGCAGCCGGCGGAGGCGACGGCGGAGGTCGCGACGGAACGGCCGGCCCGGCAACCCCCGTCGCCCAAGGTCGTGGCGGCCGTCGGCACGCTGCTCGTGATCATGGTGGTCATGAACTGGGTCGGCGACGCGCTGACCACCACCTGGGCCAAGGACCACCCGGCCTGGTTGATCGCCCTGAACTCCCGCAACCGCATCCTGGTCCTGACCACCAACAACCTGGACCCGTGGTCGTACTACGGCATCGGGACGGCCCGGCTGCTGCTCAGCGACCCGCTCTTCTTCCTGCTCGGCTACTGGTACGGCGACGCCGCCATCGTCTGGATGGAGAAGCGCACCCAGACCTGGGGCCAGATGCTGCGCCAGCTGGAGAGCTGGTTCTCCAAGGCCGCGTACCCGCTGGTCTTCATCGCCCCCAACAACCCGATCTGCCTGTTCGCCGGGGCTGCGGGCATGCCGCTGCGGGCGTTCGTCATCCTCAACGTCAGCGGCACCCTGGCCCGGCTCTGGGCGATCCGGGTCTTCGGCGACATCTTCGAGCTGCCGATCAGCGACCTGCTCGACTGGTTCGCCCGCTACCGCCTCCCGCTTTTCATCATCTCGGTGGCGCTGCTGCTGGTCTCGATCCTGCTCGAGTTCCGCAAGGGCGAGCCCGAGATCACCAGCTACGGCAAGCTCGACGAGGAGCTCGAGCAGGCCGCCAGGGACGAGGCCAAGCAAGAGGCCACGGACGACGAGTAGCAGCCCCCGGGGTCAGCGGGGGCTGCCGATGTTCCAGCCGCGGCGCTCAGCCGGGTTGGAGCGGTGCACGACCTGGTTGTCGGTGCCGAGGTAGGACGACACGACCCGGTGGTCGGCCAGCACGTCGTCGGGCGCGCCCCAGGCGATCACCGAACCCTGCTCCAGCGCCACCAGCGCGTCGCAGATCGAGCTGAGCAGCGACATGTCGTGCTCGATGACCACCAGCGAGCAGCCGGTCTGGGCCTGGACCCGCCGCAGCATCGGGCCGAGGGCCTCGGTCTCGCGCTGGGCGACACCGGCTGACGGCTCGTCGAGCAGCACCACCGCGGGGTTGTGGGCCAGCAGGCAGCCCAGCTCCACGATGCGCCGGGTGCCGGTCGACAGCTCGCCCGTCGGCCGGTCGCGGTACGAGCCGAGGCCGAGCAGCTCGACCAGCTCGTCGGCCCGGCGCATGGCGGCCCGCTCCGACATGGTCGAGGCGGGCAGGCGCATGGCCGCCGCCAGCGGGTCGCGGTTCGGCAGGTGGCACTCCAGGGCGACGGCCAGCGACTCGGCCACCGTCAGCGACGGGTAGAGCTTGGCCTCCTGGAACGACCGTCCGAGCTGGGCGATCGCCCGTCTGTGGGGCTGGCGGTGGGTCACGTCCTTGCCACCCAGGATCACCCGGCCGCTGTCCGCCGGCAGGTAGCCGGACATGACGTCGAACAGCGTCGTCTTGCCGGCGCCGTTGTGGCCGACCAGGCCGACGATCGTCGCCGGCGGCACGACCAGGTCGACCTGGTTGACCGCGGTGATGCCGCCGAAGCGCTTTGTCAGGCCCCGGACCTCCAGGGCGACGCCCCGGCTGCGGCGGTCGGCCGGCCGGTCGGAGGTGTGGGGCAGGATCGCGTCGCCGCCCAGGAACACGGCCCGCAGCACGTCGGGCCGGTCCATGAGGCCGGCGGTCGGGCCCCGGAAGCGGACCTGGCCCTTCTCCAGGAACACCGCCCGTTCGGCCAGCAGGAGCGCCACGTTGACCGACTGCTCGACGACCACGATCGAGGTGCCCGAGCGGTGGATCTCCTTGACCTTGTCGACCAGCTGGCCGACGACGGTGGGCGCCAGGCCCAGCGACAGCTCGTCGATGCACAGCAGCCGCGGCCGGGTGACGAACGCCATCGCCAGCGACAGCTGCTGCTGCTCGCCGCCGGACAGGTCGCCGGCGAGCTGGTCCCAGCGCTCCCGCAGGATCGGGAACAGGTGCATGGCGTGCTCGCGGGCGGCAGCGGCTTCCTTGCGGCGGCGCCGCAGCATCCAGCTGGCCAGCCGGAGGTTGTCGGCGACGGTCAGCGTCGGGAAGACGCCCCGGCCGCCGGGCATGAGCGACAGGCCCAGCTGGGCGATCCGCTCGGCCGGCATGCCGGTGATGTCCTGACCGGCGAACGTGATGCGCCCGTCGTGCGGGGGCAGCAGGCCGCTGATCGAGCGCAGCAGCGTCGACTTGCCGGCGCCGTTGGTGCCCAGCAGGGCGAGCAGCTCGCCGTCGCCGACCACGGTGTCGATGCCGAACAGCACCTGCAGCGACCCGTACGACGACTCGACCCGCTCGCAGGCCAGCAGGGCCGAGCCGTTGCTGGCGAGGCGGTTCTCGCCGGTGTCGATGTGGATGTGGTCGAGCGGCAGGTCGCGGACGTCGAGCTGCTCGGGGAGCCTGATGTCCTTGCTGCGGGCGATCGAGCGGGCGATCCGGTCACGGATCCGCTCGAACGTGCCGCCGAGGCCGTTGGGCATGACCATCAGGATCACCAGCAGGCCCACGCCGGCCAGGAGGAACTGGATCTCGGGGAAGAGGTAGCCGAGCCACTGGATGATGATCACCCCGGCGAGCGCGCCGCCGATCGACCCCGCGCCGCCGATGATCACCATCGAGAACAGGATCAGGCTGGTCGACGACGGATAGGTGTTGAGGCCGACGCCCCGCAGGGTGATCGAGTGCAGCGCGCCGGCCATGCCGGCGAGCATGCCGGCCAGCACGAACCCGGCGAGCCGGGCCTCAGTGGTGTTGACCCCGATGGCTGCCACCGCGCGCTCGTTGTCGCGGGCCGCGGCGATCGTCCGCCCGGCGCGGGCCCGTCTCAGGTTGAACACCACGAGGACGCCGAGCAGCATCACGGCGAGCGCGGCGTAGTACATCGTCCGCTCGTTGGCGAGGTCGATGACGCCCCAGAGCTCGGGCCGTTGGAAGTTCGACGGGAACCAGTCGGGGTAGTTCGACGGGTTGAAGAAGTACTGCTCGGCGCACACCGCGAACGCCAGCGTGGTCACCGCCAGGAACTGGCCCGACACCCGCAGGGCCGGCAGGCCGAGCAGGAGCGCCACCAGGCCACCGGCGACGGCGCACACAGCCAGGATGATGAAGGCGTCCGTGTTGCGGTCGACCAGGAGGTTGGCTGCGAGGATGCCGCCGACGCCGACGATGGCCACTTGGCCGAGGCTGACGACCCCGCCCCACCCGGTGAGCACCACCAGCGACAGGGCGGCGAGCGCGTAGGTCAGCGTGATCGTGCCGTAGTTGACCTGGGCGCGGCTGGCGATCCAGGGGAAGCCGAGGAACATCGCCAGCACCAGGATCCCACCGATCCAGCGCAGCATGACCACCTCGGGGAGGCGGGCGACCTGCCGGGGCAGGCGGTGCTGCGTGCCGACGGCGGCCCACGACGTGTCGTCGGCCAGGAGCGCCCGGCTCGTCGACTTCCGCTGCAGGAAGAGGGCGACGAGCACGACGCCGAGGAACACGACCGAGTGCAGCGATGCCTTGTCGGAGTTCCACAGCACCAGCTGCTCGACCACGCCGAGCGCCACCCCGGTGAAGAACGCGCCCGGCAAGGAGCGCATCCCGGTGACGACGGCGGCGGCGAGGGCCGGCATCAGCAGCTTGGGGCCGCCGTTGGGGTCGAGGACGAGGCCCTCGCTCGGGGCCCGCAGGATCATCGTCAGCGCCGCCACGCCGCCGGTCATCGACCACAGCAGCAGCGACAGCTGGTTGACCGGGATCCCGAGCAGGCGGGCGCGGTCCATGTTCTCGGACATGCCCCGTACGGCCATGCCGGCCTCGGTGCGGAACAGGAACCAGCTGAGGCCGATCAGCAGCACCGGCGCGGCTGCGAGGAGCAGCCAGAGGTTGCCGTTGAACGGTTCGCCGTCGATGGTGACCTTGTACTTGTCGAGGGCGGTGTGGACGTTGGGCAGCGACGCCTCGAGCCCGAACCAGTCCGGCAGCTTGAACGCGATACCGCCGAGCAGCTGGGACAGGCCGATGGTCGCCACCGTCAGCAGCAGCCGGGGCGCCTGGGCGAAGCGCCGGATGATGATCCGCTCCACCAGCGCACCGAGCACGATGCCGGTGGCGACGCCGAGCGGCACCGCCAGCGACCACGGCACGTCGTTGGCCAGCTTCAGCGACACCGCCAGGCCGGCACCGACCAGGCCCATCGACGCGTACGAGAAGTTGATGATGCGGTTGGTGCGATAGGTCAGCACCAAGCCGATGGCCAGCAGGCCGTACTCGGTGCCGAAGATGGCGCCCTTCAGCACCCGGCCGAGCGGATAGGCATCGGGGAACACCTGGGTGAGGACGATGACCGTGGCGGCCACCAGGGCCGCGATGACCGGCCCGAGCCGGATGGTCTCCTCGTTCCAGAGCTTCTTACCGGTATCCGGCGCGAACGGCCGCGGAGCCGACGGGTCGGACAGACTGCTGATCGGCCCGTCGACGCTCACGGTTGGAACACCTTCAGCTCGCCCTCGGGGAGCTCGCCCTGCTTGAAGCGTTCCCCGGTGTCCCGGTAGGTGCCGGGCTCACCGTTGAAGAGCGAGGGCTGGTCCGGGTCCCACCAGACGACCCGGGCGTCGCTCGCCCCCGTGTAGTGGTTCGGGGCGAAGTCCCACCTCCCCGCCGGTCCCTGCCCCACCGGGTAGCTGAACATGCCGGTCTCGAAGTTCTCGGGCGTCAGGTTGGGCCCGGCCATCTGGATCCCGATCGCCAGCTGGTAGAGCTGGTAGTAGACGATGTCGACGAGGATCGACGGCTCCTTGTCGGGGTGCACCGACTTGTAGGCCTTGTAGCCGTCGCTCTGGTTGAACGGCTGCTGGGCCCCCGAGGGGCTGCCGCCGAAGGCGTGCTTCCACTGGTCGGGGGCCACCTTGCTGACCATCTGACCGACCAGGTCGAGGTCGATGAAGCCCACGCCGATGATCAGCCACTCCGGGAAGTAGTTGGCCTCCTCGGCCTTCTGGGCCAGCTTCGACAGCATGATCGGGTCGCAGCCGCAGGCCACCGACGTGACGCCCTTGTCCCGCAGGGCGGCGACGAGCGAGTCGGCCTGGGGGTCCATCTTGGTGAGGTCGAGGACGTACTTGCCGCGGTACTTGAACTTCATGCCGGCGTCCTTGATGACCTTCTCGCCGGCGTCACCGCACTGCTGGTACTCGAGGTTGTCCGGGATGACCAGGCCGATCTCCCGGTTGCGCCCGGCGATGTCGCCGCCCGCGTACTTGGCCGGCCGACCGAGCACGCTCTTCACGCCGAACTCGGTCGCCACCTCGGCCACCACGGAGCAGTCGGGGAAGTTGCTCCAGGCGTACGGCCGCTCCTTGGTGAACCACTCCCGGGACATGTAGGGCGCGCCGATGTTGACGACCTTCTGGCGGGTCAGCGCCTCGGAGTAGGGCTGGGTCAGGCCGGTCACGTCGGCGAACGCGCCGGCGTCATGCGCCTTGATGGCGTCGGAGCTGGCCTGCTCCTGGCCGCCGCCGGTGAACTCGGCGACGAAGCTGCCCGCGCCCTGGACCTGCTTGAGCTGGAGCTTGCGCCCGTAGAACTGGAAGTTCTTGTTGAAGTAGTCGACCAGCCCCTCGGCGGTCTCGGGGAGCAGCGAGTCGGGCTCGTCCCAGGTCGTCCCCAGCGTGCTGGCCAGCAGCTTGAGGAGGTTGTTGTCCGGGGTCATCCGGTACGTGACCGTGATGGTGTCCTTGGTGACGCCGTGGGTCGTCTCACCGCCGTTGTCGGCGCCCTGGGCGAACGCGAAGCAGGGCGGCGAGTAGCCGTCGCCCTCGACCTGCTTCTGACGGTCGGGACACCCTGTGACGCTCTCACCCCAGCCGGAGGCGCTCTCGTTCTCGCCCTTGACAGTCGGCGTGCCGCCCCCGCCGCCGGTCGCGGCGTCGGGCACCTCGCTCGGGACGATGTACACCATCGCCACCACCAACCCGGACACCAGCACCAGGGGCAGGTAGCCCCACCACAACCCCAGCTTTGCCGCCGGGCGTCGACCCCCGTAGGCCCCCATCGCTCTCCCCCGTGTCCATCGCCGAACTCGCAACTGCGGACCGTGCCTACCACGGTGCGGCTACTCAACGGTAACTAACCAGCGGTAACAATGCCCCAACTGCTCGGTTGACTATCGCGCGTCCGCGCAAAATGCGCACGTCCAGTGGCGATAGGCGGGGATTTCTGTGGTTATTTGAGGGTTCAGGACGCTGGAGCGAAACGCTTCTGCAACTCGAACTTCAGGATCTTGCCCGAAGGGTTGCGGGGCAAGGCGTCGACGATCTCCAGCCGTTCGGGCAGCTTGCGGGTGATGAGGCCGGCGTCGAGGAGGTGCGACTTCATCTCCTCCATCGCCAGGGCGTCCCCGCCCGCCGCGGGCACCACCACCGCGCAGGCGAGCTCGCCGCGCTCCGCGTCAGGCAACCCGACCACCGCGACGTCGGCCACCTTCGGGTGGGTGAAGAGGAGGTCCTCGACCTCCTTGGCCGAGATGTTCTCGCCCTTGCGGATGATCACGTCCTTGAGGCGGCCGGTGATCGTCACATTGCCGGCGTCGTCCTGGGTGCCGAGGTCACCGGTGCGGAACCAGCCGTCCTCGTCGAAGGCGTCGGCGTCGAGCTTGGGGTCGAGGTAGCCCTTGGTGACCTGCGGCCCCTTGACGCGGATCTCGCCCTCCTCGCCCACGCCGGCGACGCGGCCGTCGATGGTGACCAGCTTCAACGTGGTCTGCGCCACCGGCCGGCCCTCGGTGTTGGCGAGGACCTCGTCGGGGTCGTTGCCGTCGTTCATGGTGATGATCGGCGCCTCGGTCAAGCCGTAGCCGGACACGACGCCCGCGCCGTCGAAGGCAGCGACCATGTCGTAGTGCAGCTGGGGCGGCTTCGGGGCGCCACCGCCGGGGAACGAGCGGACGTGGGGGAACAGCTTCTCGCCGGCCGGCAGGTCCTGCTGGGCCTTGAGGTACACCTGGTGGAAGAAGGTGCCGGCACCGGCCCGGGTGACGTCCTCCCGGCGGAGCAGATCGATGGTGGTGCTCGGGTCGAAGGCCTCGTCGAGGATGAAGGTCAGGCCGTAGGCCAGGGCGGCGTAGACGTAGATGGCGCCGGCCACGTGGGTGAACGGGAACACGAGGGCGAAGCGGTCGTCCTCGCTCAGGCCGAGGCGCTCCGACATGCCGACCGACGCCGAGCGCAGGGCCAGGTCGGTGTGGCGGGCGCCCTTGGGCGACGCCGTGGTGCCGGACGTGTAGTAGAGCCAGCGCACCGGGGCGTCGGGGTCGTCCATGGTGTCGGTGGGCGCGGGCGGCAGGGTGGCCGGCTCACCCTCGGGGAGGGTGCCGGGGCCGTCGCACACCAGCACCTCGGTGTCGGTGCCCTTGGTGAGCTCGTCGGCCATGGCGACGAAGTCGAAACCTCGCCACGCACCGGGCACCACCAGGAAGCGGGGTTGGGCCTCCTGGACCACGAAGCCGACCTCGCGGTCTCGGTAGATCGGGAGGATGGGGTTCTGGACCGCGCCGAGCCGGCGGAGGGCGGCCATGAGCACCATCGACTCCAGCCAGGTCGGCAGCTGCCACGAGACCACGGTGCCCTCGCCGACACCACGGGCGGCAAGCCCGGCGGCGACCCGCTCGGCGCGGTCGCGCAGCTCACCGAACGTCAGGTGCCGCCCGTCCTGGTCGACCGCCAGGTCGGCATCCGGCGTGGCCGCGGCCCTCTGGACGACCAGGTCCCAGACGTTCGCACCCTGCAGCATGGCTCTTCCCCCGATCTGACGAGTCGTCAGATCGTAGCTCTCGCCGTTAGATGCCGAGCAACGGGTCGAGGCCGACCGTGACGCCCGGGAGGTCGCCGATCCGCTTGACCGCGAGCACGACGCCGGGCATGAAGCTCGACCGGTCGTAGCTGTCGTGGCGGATGGTCAGGGTCTCGCCCTCGGTGCCGAGCAGCACCTCCTGGTGGGCGACGAGGCCGCGCAGCCGCACCGAGTGGACGTGGATGTCGGCCGGGCCGGTGGCGCCCCTCGCATGGGGCAGTGTCTCGGTGCGGGTCGGGTCGTCGGCCCAGCGGTCGGACGCCGCGGCCATCCGTTCGACCGTGCGCATGGCGGTCCCCGACGGGGCGTCGAGCTTGCGGTCGTGGTGCAGCTCGATGATCTCGGCGGTCTCGAACCAGGGCGCAGCCAGCTCGGCGAACCGCATCATCAGCACCGCGCCGATGGCGAAGTTGGGCACGACGATGCAGTTGCTCGCGGTGAAGGCCTCGCGCAGCCGGGTCAGGTCGTCTTCGCCCAGGCCACTGGTCCCAACGACCGCGTGCACGCCGGCCCGCGCCGCCCAGGCGAGGTTCTCGCGGGCCGCGGCGACGTGGGTGAAGTCGACCATGACGTCGGCCTGCTGGCCGACCAGCTCGGCGCCGTCCGCGACCACGGTGATCCCGCACACCTCGTCGCCCGGCCGGCCGGGGTCGACCGCGCCGACCAGCTCCAGCTCGGGGTCGCCGGTGACCGCCTCGCAGACAGTCCGCCCCATCCGACCACCCGCGCCGAAGACAGCCACTCGAATCGTCATAAGGCGAGAACGGTAGTGTCCTTAGCGATGGACGGGATCCATGACCTCGGCGGGATGCAGGGGTTCGGCCCTGTGCGCGTCGAGGCCGACGAGCCGCCCTTCCACGAGCCCTGGGAGGGCCGGGCCCACGGCCTGGTCGTCGCCGCGGCGATCGCGGTTCCCTCCGCCGGTGGGACGGTCCGCCCGTACATCGAGCGCATGGGCCACACCGAGTACCTCGCCACCTCGTACTACGAGCACTGGCTGAGCGCGTTGGAGTCGCGGCTCGTCGGTGCCGGGGTCATCGGCGAGGACGAGCTGGCCACGAAGCAGGCGGCCATCGCCGCCGGCGAGCCGGTGCCGACCCGGGGCGACCCCGACACGGCGACGTTCGCCCGGAGCCTGTTCCACCCGTTCCCGGTCGACGAGCTCGAGGGCCCGCCGCCCCGGTTCGCCGTCGACGACCCGGTTCGGGTCCGCCGGATGCACCCGACCGGCCACACCCGCTGCCCCCGCTACGTGCGGGGAGCGCAGGGAACGGTGCTGGCCGTCCGCCCCGCCCAGCGGCTGCCCGACCTGGCAGTGCAGGGCGAGACCCGCGTCGAGGCCTACTACTCGGTCGCCTTCGGGCCGAGCGAGCTGTGGGGCGACGACGCCGAGCCCGGTGCGTCGACGGTCGTCGTCGACCTGTGGGAGTCCTACCTGGAGGCACCATGAGCGACCAGCACCCGCACGCCCACCCGCCGGCCGACGTCCGGGCCGCCGCGCTGGAGGCCCTGCTGGTCGAGAAGGAGCTGATCGGCACCGACACCGTCGACGCCGTGGTAGAGGAGCTGGAGAACCTCGGCCCCCTCCACGGCGCCAAGGTGGTCGCCCGGGCGTGGGTCGACCCCGCGTACAGGGAGCGGCTGCTGGCCGACGCCACCGCCGCGGCGGCCGAGCTGGGCATCGGCGGCATCGAGGGCGAGCACATCGTGGCCGTCGAGAACACCCCCGGCGTGCACAACGTGGTGGTGTGCACCCTGTGCTCCTGCTACCCGTGGCCGCTGCTCGGCATCCCGCCCGTCTGGTACAAGAGCCCGCCCTACCGGTCGCGGGTGGTGAGCGAACCCCGAGCGGTGCTCCGTGAGTTCGGCGTCGACCTCCCGCCCGACGTCGAGGTCCGCGTGTGGGACTCCAGCGCCGAGACCCGCTACCTGGTGGTCCCGCAGCGCCCGACGGAGACCGATGACCTGGACGAAGCCGCCCTCGCCTCGCTGGTCACCCGCGACTCGATGATCGGCGTCGCCGTTCTCTGAACGCCTATGGCTCATAGTGAGCCGGGCGGTTCAACGGACGGCGATCAGGTCTCGTGGGCGCCGACGGTGCCGGCTTCGACTGTCCAGCTCGTCTCCGTGGCTATCGGGGACGTCTGGGCCAGGGCGGTGTCGACCAGGCGGTATTGGGCCACCAGGGTCTCGGGCGTGACGTCGCAGCGGACGTAGCCCCGCTTGCGGACGTTGGCCCAGCGGATGTGGGGCACCTGGTTGATCAGCTGCTCGGCCACGTCGACGAGGTCGGCCGGGAACGTCGAGCTGATCGACGTGCCGACGAACTCCGTGGCGACCGCGGGCGCGTCGTCGCCCTCGTCCGACACGTCGCCGACCCCCGAGGCGTGGATGTCACCGGTGATGACGACCGGGTTGATCGAGCCCTTCGCGCCCGCCGCCCGGATCTGGTCGAGCAGCCGGGCCCGGGCGGCCGGGTAGCCGTCCCATTGGTCGGGGTTGAAGAGCACGCCGGCCAGCGGCATCGACGTCATGACCGTCTGGTTGGCCAGTACGTCCCAGGTGGCCCGGGAGCGCCGCAGCCCCTCCCCCAGCCAGGCCTCCTGCTCGGTGCCCAGCAACGTGCGCTCCGGGAGGTGGCGATCGGGGCAGTCGAACGTGGTGCCCTCGCCGCAGGCCTGGTCGCTGCGGTACTGGCGACCGTCGAGCACGTGGAAGCGCGCCAGGCGACCCCACGACACCGTGCGGTAGATCCGCAGGTTCTCGTCGGTCGGCGGCGGCAGCCGAACCGGCTGGTGTTCCCACCAGGCCTGGTAGGCGGCCGCCCGGCGGGCCGCGAAGGTCGGAGCCTCGGCCGCGTTCTGCGGCAGCAGGGCGGTGTAGTTGTTGGCGACCTCGTGGTCATCCCACGTCACGACCCACGGGCAGGTCGCGTGGATGGCCTGCAGCGCCGGGTCGCCCTTGTAGAGCGCGTAGCGGTTCCGGTAGCCGACCAGGTCCCGCACCGTGTCGCTGTTGTGCTGGCGGGGCGCGCTGCGGCTGATGCCGCCCTCATACATGTAGTCGCCCAGGAAGACCACCAGGTCGGGGTCCTCCTCCGGCGCGTGGGCCCAGGCGCTGTAGAAGCCGCCCTGCCAGTTCTGGCACGAGGCGAACAGGAAGCGCAGCGCGTCACGGTGCCCGTGGCCGGTGGGCGCGGTGCGGGTACGCCCGACCGGGCTGACCTGGCCGTCGGCCACGAAGCGGTACCAGTACCAGCGGCCCGGCTGCAGCCCGTGGGCCACGACGTGGACCGAATGCCCGAACCGCGCCTCGGCCGCCACCTTGCCCCGCCGCACGACGCGCCGGAAGCCCTCGTCGGTGGCCACCTCGTAGCGCACCGGGACGGTGGCCTCGGGCATGCCGCCGCCATGCAGCGGGTCCGGCGCCAGCCGGGTCCAGAGCACCACCGAGTGCCGCCCGGGGTCACCGGAGGCGACCCCCAGCGAGAACACCCCGTCGGGCAGTGCCGTCCGCCGGTGGCCGGTGGTCGCCCACGCGGTCGTCGGGAGCGCGGCTGCTGCCGCGGTGACCGCCGCGCCGACGAGCAGCTGGCGGCGTGAGGTGGTCGCCTCGTGCACGAGTTCTTGCCTGTCCCCCATGCGGGGGTTTTAGCGCAGCGCCGACTCGTCGACCGGGCCGATGACCGACATCGTCCGCTCGCTGCCGAAGACCCGCTCGGCGACCCGGTGGCAGTCGTCGATGGTGACGGCCCGCAGCCGCTCCAACTCGACGTCCATCGGCACGACCTCGTCGCGGTGGACCAACGACCAGCCGAGGCGCTCCATCCGGGCCTCGGAGCTCTCCAGGCTCAGCACCAGCGAGCCGTCGAGGCAGCCCTGGGCCAGCGCCAGCTCGGCCTCGGTCACCCCGCCGGCCAGGAGCTGGGCGATCTCCTCGTCGAGGACCTCCAGCAGCTCGGTGACCCGGCTCGGGTTGGTGGCGGAGTAGATGCCCGCCGAGCCCGAGTCGGCCGAGGTCGAGGCCCACGAGTAGATCGAGTAGCTGAGGCCCCGCTCCTCGCGGACCTGCTGGAACAGCCGGCTGGACATGCCGCCGCCGACGATCTGGTTGAGCACCGACAGCGCCCAGCGGTCGTCGTCGTGGTGGTCGATGCCCCGCCAGCCCAGCTCGATGTGCACCTGCTCGATCTCGCTGGTGCGCACCACCGGCCCGGCGACCGGCTCGACCGGCGGCCGGCGCACCGGCTTGATGCCATGGTCGATCTTGCCGAGCGTGCGCTCCAGCTCGTCGACCAGCTGGTCGTGGTCGAGCAGCCCGGCCCCGACGACCGACATGTTGTCCGAGTGGTACCAGCGGTCGAAGAAGGCCGCGATCTGGTCGCGGGTGATGACCTCGACCGTCTCCTTGGTCCCCGCCACCTCGCGCCCGAGCGGGTGGTGGGGGAAGAGCTGCTCCGACAGCAGGGTGTGCACCAGGCTGTCGGGCATGTCCAGGTGCATGAGGATCTCTTCGAGGATGACCCGGCGCTCGGACTCGACCTCGGTCGGCCGGAACGACGGCTGGGTCAGGACGTCACCCATGATGTCGAGCGCCAGGTCGAGGTGCTCGGCCGGCAGGCGCGTGTAGTACGCCGTCGACTCGCGGGACGTGTGGGCGTTCATGTCGCCGCCCACCGCCTCGATGACCTCGGCGATCTCGCGGGCCGACCGCGTGGGCGTGCCCTTGAACACCAGGTGCTCGAGGAAGTGCGACGCGCCCGACAGCTCGTCGGGCTCGTCGCGCGCTCCCACGCCGACCCACACGCCGAGGGTCACCGAGCGGACTTCGGGCATCCGCTCGGTCACCACCCTCATGCCGTTGCTGAGCCGGGACTCCTGCAGCTCCATCCGGGGTGCCAGAGCCCTCAGCGCCGACGACGCCGACGACGATCGTCACCACCGCGACCACCCGAGCGGCCGCGGTCACCACCGCCGCCGCTGCCGGCGGCCGCACTGGCCGGACCGAGGTCGCCCATCTCGGCGCTGAGCTCGGCGTCGAACGCATCCTCGAAGCTGACGGCGTCCCGGTCGGCGTTACCGCCATCGCCACCGTCGCCGTTGCCGCCGCCACCCTCGGGGATGTCGATGGCCTTGGCCAGGCTCAGCGACACCTTGCCGTTGGGGTCGACATCGTCGACGGTGACCTCGAGCTCGTCGCCGAGGTCGAGTACGTCCTCGACCTTGTTGATGCGCTTGCCGCCGCCGATCTTGGAGATGTGCAGCAGACCGTCACGTCCCGGGAGGATGTTGACGAACGCACCGAACTTGGTGATGTTGACGACCCGGCCGGGATAGGTCTGGCCGACGTTGGCGGTCGGCGGGTTGAGGATGAGCTGGATCTGGCGCTTGGCCTCCTCCACCGCACCCCGGTCGGTCGACCCGATGGTGACCGTGCCGACCATGCCGTCGTCGTCGACGCTGACATCGGCGCCGGTCTCGGCGGTGATGGCGTTGATGACCTTGCCCTTGGGCCCGATGACCTCGCCGATCTTGTCCAGCGGGATCTCGAAGTTGATGATCTTCGGAGCGGTCTCGCCGACGTCCTCGCGGGGCTCGGAGATGGTGGCCCGCATGCTCCGCAGGATCTCCAGGCGGGCCTCGCGGGCCTGCTGCAGCGCCTGGGCCAGGACGTCGGCCGGGAGGCCGTCGATCTTGGTGTCGAGCTGCAGGGCGGTGACGAAGTCCTCGGTGCCGGCGACCTTGAAGTCCATGTCACCGAAGGCGTCCTCGGCCCCGAGGATGTCGGTCAGGGTCGTGTACTTGCCGTCGGCGTGGATGAGGCCCATGGCGATGCCCGCCACCGGCGCCTTGATCGGCACGCCACCGTCCATCAGCGACAGGGTCGAGCCGCACACCGACGCCATCGACGTCGAGCCGTTGGAGGCCAGCACCTCGGAGACGAGGCGCAGCGTGTAGGCGAACTCCTGCTGGGACGGAACCACCGGCAGCAGCGCACGCTCGGCGAGGAGGCCGTGGCCGATCTCGCGGCGCTTGGGGCTGCCCACTCGGCCGGTCTCGCCGTTGGCGTGCGGCGGCATGTTGTAGTGGTGCATGTAGCGCTTGCGGTCCTTGTTGCCCAGGTTGTCGAGCAACTGGTCCATCTTGGGCATGCCCAGGGTCAAGACGTTGAGGACCTGGGTCTCGCCCCGCTGGAACAGGCCGGAGCCGTGCGCCGTGGGGACCACGCCGACCTCGGACGACAGCGACCGGATGTCGGTGCTGGACCGGCCGTCGATGCGGACGCCGTCCTCGACGACCCGCTTGCGCACGATCTTCTTGACCAGCGAGCGGGCCGCGGACTTGATCTCACCCTCGCGCTCGGGGAACTCGGAGGCGAGCTCCTCGATGATCGCCTTGGTGGCGACGTCGGTGGCCTCGTTGCGCTCGGCCTTGGCGGTGATCTGCGCCGCCGCGGTGAGCGGGTCGGTGCCGACGGCCTCGACCCGGGCGAACACGTCGTCGCCGTAGTCGGCCTGGGGCTCCCACGCGAGTGGGGTGATGGTGCCGGCGGCCTCGGCCTGCTTGGCCAGCTCCCGCTGCAGCTCGATCGACTCACGGATCCAGGTCTTGGCCGACTCCAGGCCCTGGGCGATGACCTCTTCGGTGCAGTGCGGCGCACCCTCCTGGTAGTGGTCCCAGGCCTTCTCGGTGCCGCCGGCCTCGACCATCATGATGGCGATGTCGCCGTCGTCGAGCTGACGACCGGCGACGACCAGCTCGAAGGTCGACGCCTCACCCTGCTCGTAGGTCGGGTGGGGTACCCAGGTGCCCTCGGCCGACCAGGCGATGCGCACGGCGCCGATGGGCCCGTCGAACGGGATGCCCGACACCATGAGCGCCGCCGAGGCGCCGTTGATGGCCAGCACGTCGTAGGGGTTCTCCCCGTCGACGCCCAGCACGGTTACGACGACCTGGGTCTCGTTGCGGTAGCCGTCGGCGAAGCTCGGCCGCAGCGGGCGGTCGATCAGGCGACAGGTGAGGATGGCCAGGTCGGTGGGGCGGCCCTCCCGACGGAAGAAGCTGCCGGGGATGCGTCCCGCGGCGTACATGCGCTCCTCGACGTCGATGGTGAGGGGGAAGAAGTCGATGCCCTCGCGCACCCCTTTGGATGCGTTGGCGGTGACCAGCACGGTGGTGCCGGCCAGCGTTGCGACGACCGCGCCCTGGCTTTGGAACGCCAGCTTGCCGGTCTCGAACGTGAGTGTCTCTTCGGACTCCGAGATGGGGCCCGATACGACGATGGGTTCAGCCATCGGTCGCTCTCCTTTTCGGTGGTCTGAACCACCGGGTTGGGGGGCGGCGTGGCCAGTTCCCAGTCGGTAGCCCCCGGTCCACCTCGGTGTGTTGCCGGGAGTTGGCGACTGGCAGCTGGCTGGACTGCCGCCCGCTTTTCTGTTTTCGATTACCTGATATGGAAGAGCGGCCCCAGCGGGGGCCGCTCCCAGGTCTCCGTGTCCGTCAGCGGCGTAGGCCGTTGCGGGCGACGATTGCTCTGTACCGCTCGACGTCGTTGGCTCGCACGTAGTCGAGCAGGCGACGACGACGACCGACCAGCTTCAGCAGGCCTCGCCGGCTGTGATGGTCCTTCTTGTGGACGGAGAGGTGCTCGTTGAGGTGGTTGATGCGCTTGGTGAGCAGCGCCACCTGCACCTCAGGGGAGCCGGTGTCGGAGTCGTGAAGCTTGTGCTCCGAGATGATGCCCGGCTTCAGCGCGTCGATCTGGTCTGACAAAACTCTTCCTTGGATCGGGTGACGGTTTACCCAGCCCCGCAACCGGTCACGATGCCTCGTTGGCACTCGCGTCCTGGCCCAGAGCGTCGATCGATGCTACCAGTCGGTTCAGCCAACGCCAGAACCCACGAACGCGTCGGAGATCGTCCAGTGGTACCGAGGTTGCTTCGGCGGCGGCGGGATCGGCGCGGGTGACCACTCGGGGCTGAGCTCCCGGACCCGGGCGTCGGCCGGGAGGAAGGCGTCCTCGACCTGCTCCGGCGTCGCCGTCGCGGGGTCGAGCCCGGCGTCGGCGAGGACCCGCCGGCCGACGGCGGCCATCGGGCCCCGCCGCAGGTGATCGACGATCGCCGGCAGCGTCTCGGGGTCCTTGAGGATCCACGAGTGCGTGCCACCGTGCACCGTGACCAGCCAGCCCTGCGCCGCCCGGGCGGCGTCGGTCGCGGTCCAGTAGGGCACGACCATGTCGCGGTCACCATGGACGACCACCACCGGGACCTGGGCCGCGGCCAAGGCTTCCAGGAATGGCGTGCTCGACGGCGACCGCACGAGTGACACGGCCGGCCCGAGCATCCGCCAGGGTCTCCGGGCGTGGCCCAGCAGCGTCGGGCCCACGAGCCGGCCGAGCTTCATCGCCTGCTGCCGGTTGGTGAGCACCTGCATGGTGCTGACGGTGTCGACCACCATCGCCGCGCCAACTCCCGCCAGCAGCGGCGGCACGAAGAGCGAAGCGTCGATGAGCCGGTCCCACGTGCGACCCACGCAGGCGTCGATGAGCATGATGCCCGCGGCTCGCTCGGGCGCGGTGGCCGCGACCTCTGTCACGAGGCGGCCGCCGAGCGAGTGGCCGACCAGCAGCGACCGCTCGATGCCGAGGTGGTCGAGCACGCGGGCCAGGAGCTGGGCGTAGCCGGCGAGGTTGCCGCCCCCGGTGGGCAGCCCCTGGGTGGTGCCGTGGCCTGCGATGTCGACGGCCACCACCTTGAAGCCCATCCGCACCAGGCGGTTGAGGGTCTGCGCGTAGAGGATCCCCTCGGCGGTGAAACCGTGCACCAACACCGCGGGCATGCCTTGGCCGCACACCGCCACCCCCACCCGGTGGCCGTCGTCGAGGGTCACCGTGTGCCGGGCGAGCCTCGGCGCCACCGGCTCAGGGCTTGTCGAGGATGCGACGGGTCTCGTCACAGTCTCGCCCGATCTGCTCGACCAGCGCGTCGACCGAGTCGAAGCGCGCCTCGCCCCGGAGACGGGCCACGAACCGCACCTTGGCGGGCTCGCCGTAGAGGTCGCCCGCGAAGTCCAGCAGGTGGGCTTCGAGCAGGCTCACCGGGGCCTCGTCGTAGAACTGGGGCCGGCGGCCCAGGTTGATGGCGGTGCTGTGCACGCTGCCGTCCGGCCGCTCGTACCAGCCGGCGTAGACGCCGTCCGCCGGGAGCAGCACGTCGGCCGGCACAGAGACGTTGGCGGTCGGGAAGCCCAGCTGAGCGCCGCCCCGGTTGTCGCCGTGCTCGACGGTGCCCCGCACCTCGTGCGGGCGGCCGAGCATGCCGTTGGCCAGGGCCAGGTCGCCGTCGTGAAGGGCCTGGCGGATGCGGGTCGACGACACGCGCTCTCCCACTCCCGAGGCCTGGCCGGACACGTCGACCAGGTCGATGCCCTCGACCTCGAAGCCCAGTTCCCGGCCCTCGGCGGTGAGCAGGGCGACGTTGCCCCGGCGCTTGTGGCCGAAGTGGAAGTCCTCCCCCACCACCACGACCCGGGCGTTGAGGCAGCCGGCGAGGACGTCGCGGGTGAAGTCCTCGGCCGACTCACGGCTGCGGGCCTCGTCGAAGGTGACGACCAGGCAGTAGTCGACGCCGGTGGCGGCCAGCAGCTCCAGCTTCTGGTCGAGGTCGGTGAGCAGCTTGGGGGCGCTCTCCGGTCGGACGACCGACGCGGGGTGGCGGTCGAACGTGACGACCGCGCTGCGCAGCCCTCGGGCCTCGGCCCGGCGGCGCACCTCGGCGATGACCGCCTGGTGCCCCAGGTGGACGCCGTCATAGGCGCCGATGGTGACCGCACTGCCCTCCGGGGGCCGCGGGCACGACGACTGGTCCCGGAGCACCTTCATCGAGCCGGCAGCGTACAGCTAGCCCACTCTGGACAAGGCTTTTGCCAGGTCAGCGAGGAGGTCGTCGGCCGACTCGATGCCGACCGAGAGCCGCACCAGCGCCGGGTCGACCTCGAGCTGGGAGCCCGCCGCAGACGCGTGGGTCATGCGGGCCGGGTGCTCGATGAGGCTCTCGACCGCGCCGAGCGACTCGGCCAGGGTGAACAGCTCGGTGGCCTCGCAGACGGCCACCGCGGCGGCCTCGCCGCCGCGCAGCGTGAAGGACACCATGGCTCCGAAGTCGCGCATCTGGCGCTTGGCGATGTCGTGGCCGGGGTGCTCGTCGAGGCCGGGCCAGAGCACGGTGTCCACGGCGGGGTGGCTGCGGAGCAGCTCGGCGACGGCCCGGGCGTTGGCGCACTGGCGGTCGAGCCGCACGGCCAGGGTCTTCACACCCCGGTGCACGAGGTAGCAGTCGAACGGCGACGGCACCGCGCCGACGGCGTTCTGGAGGAAGCCGATGCGATCGGCCAGCTCGTCGTCGTTGAGGGCCACGAAGCCGCCGACGACGTCGGAGTGGCCGCCGAGGTACTTGGTCGACGAGTGGACCACGACGTCGGCGCCGAGGCTCAGCGGCTGGGTCAGGTAGGGGGTGGCGAACGTGTTGTCGACCACGACCAGGGCGCTGTGGTGGTGGGCGACGTCGGCGACGGCCTCGATGTCGACGATCCGCAGCGCCGGGTTGGTGGGCGTCTCCAGCCAGACGAGGCGGATGTCGGGAGGCCAGTCGGCGTCGAGGCGGTCGGCGTCCGTGGTCAGGTCGAGCGCCACCCAGGGATGGCCCGCCGGGCCGTGGACCTTGTCGATGAGCCGGTACGTGCCGCCGTAGGCGTCGTCGCCGAGGGCCACACCCTCGCCCCAGCCGAGCAGCCGGAGCACGGCGTCCTCGGCCGCCAGCCCGGAGGCGAAGGCGAAGCCGTGGGCCGCGCCCTCGAGGGTGGCGACTGCCGTCTCCAGGGCGGCGCGGGTGGGGTTCCCGCTGCGGGCGTACTCCCAGCCCTGGTGCTGGCCGACGCCGTGCTGGGCGAACGTCGTGCTCAGGTTCAGCGGCGGGACCACGGCGCCGGTGGCGGGGTCGGGCGGCGAACCGGCGTGGATCGCCTTGGTCTCGAAGCCGTGCCGCTCGCCGTCCTGTTCGTCAGTGGCCATGGCGGGAGAGGTGCCCGAGGACGTCGGTCCGGGTGACGACGGCGTGAGGCCGCCCGCCGGCCAGGACCACAACTGCGTTCGCCTTGTCGAGCAGCTCGACCGCGGCGGCCAGCGGCTCGCCGATGCCGATGGTCGGGAGCGGCGGCCCCATGACCTTCTCGACCGGCTCGTCCATGACCTCGGGCGCCCGGAACGTCAGGTCCATGAGCACCAGCTCGTCGACCGCGCCCATGACCTCGGCGGCGGCCAGCGGCATCTCGCCCTTGGCGACCGGCAGCTGCGACACGCCGTGGCCCCGCATGACGTTGATGGCCCGGCGCACGGTGTCCTCGGGGCGGGCGTAGACGAGCAGCGGGACGTCGGTGCGCCGGCCCGCGAGGACCTCGGCGACCGGGTGCTCGGCACCGCGGAGGAAGCCGTGCCCGGCCATCCACTTCTCGTCGAAGACCCGCGAGAGGTAGCCGCGCCCCGAGTCGGGGATCAGCACCACGACGAGGTGCTGGGGGCCGAGCTCCTTGCCGACCTCCAACGCCGCGGCCACGGCGGTGCCGCCCGAGCCGCCGATGAGCAGGCCCTCCTGCTGGGTGACACGGCGGGCCATGAGGAAGCTGTCCTCGTCGGACACCGGCACGACCCGGTCGACCAGGCCGGGGTCGTAGGTGCTGGGCCAGAAGTCCTCGCCGATGCCCTCGACCAGGTACGGACGGCCCGAGCCGCCCGAGTAGACCGAGCCCGCGGGGTCGGCGCCGACGATCTGGACGTCCTTGCTCTGAGACTTGAGGTAGCGGCCGACGCCGGTGATGGTGCCGCCGGTACCGATGCCGGCGACGAAGTGGGTGATGCGGCCGGCGGTCTGGCGCCAGATCTCGGGCCCGGTGGTCAGGGTGTGGGCCTCGGGGTTGTGGTCGTTGCCGTACTGGTTGGGCCGGAAGGCGCCCGGGATGTCGTTCACCAGGCGCTCGGCCACCGAGTAGTAGGAGCGGGGGTCCTCGGGCTCGACCGCCACCGGGCAGACGACGACCTCGGCGCCATAGGCCTCCAGCAGCTGGATCTTCTCGGGGGCCACCTTGTCGGTGACCACGAAGACGCAGCGGTATCCCCGCTGGGCAGCGACGATGGCGAGGCCGACGCCGGTGTTGCCCGAGGTGGGCTCGACGATGGTGCCGCCCGGCTTCAGCAGGCCGTCACGTTCGGCGGCCTCGATCATGGTGAGCGCCGGTCGATCCTTGACGCTGCCGCCGGGGTTGAGCATCTCCAGCTTGGCGACGATCTGGCAATCGAGGTCCGCTGCGACCTTCCGCAGCCGGAGCAACGGCGTGTTGCCGATCAGATCGATCAGCGACTCCGCGATCAGCGGTTCGCTCTGCACCCCGCCGACCCTATCCACCCCACAACCCAACCCGCAGCCATCCCCTCGACTGGACGATCAGCCCAGGACGACAGCCGGTTTCGCGGTGGACCCGCGGTGGGGGATGTAGACGGCCAGGAGGGTGTCGGTCGCATCGACGATCGGCCAGGGGGGCTCGCCGGTGACGGCGAGGGTCTCGAGGGGGAGGACCTTGCCGTGGCGGATGGCCTCGGTCAGGGACTCGTCGGCGACCACCGGGGGTTTGCCGCGGAAGGCTTCGACAGGCCGGAGCACTGCCGCCGGAGACAGCTGCTCCAGGGGGACGGCTTCCGACACCGAGAACGCGGCGACGCGGGTGCGGCGGAGGTTGCGGAGGTGGGCGCCGCCGGCCAGGGCACTGCCCAGGTCGTCGACCAGGGAGCGGATGTAGGTGCCCGACGAGCACTCGACCTCGATCGGGTACACACCGGGCTCCACCGGCGAGCCCACGTCGAAGCGGGCGACGTGGACCGGCACCGGCTTGCGCTCCACCTCGACGCCGGCGCGGGCCAGCTCGTGGAGGCGGCGGCCCTCAACCTTCTTGGCCGACACCATCGGCGGTACCTGCTCGATGTCGCCGGTCAGCTCCGCCGCGGCGGCACGGACCGCAGCCAGGGTCACGGACGACATGTCCCACTCCCCCGTCACCTCGCCCTCGGCGTCGAGGGTCGACGTCGCGACACCCAGCACCGCCTCGCCCGTGTACGCCTTCGACGAACCCGACAGGAACGTCAGCAGCCGCGTCGCGCGACCGACACCCAGCACCAGCAGGCCCGTCGCCGACGGGTCCAGGGTGCCGGCATGACCGACCTTGCGCGTGCCCAACAGGCCCCGCGACTTCGCCACCACGTCATGTGACGTCCAACCCGACGGTTTGTCGACGAGGGCGATGCCCTCGGGGCCAGAAGCGGCCATCATTCCTTCAGGTCGCGGAGGATGGCCTCCAGCCGCTCGGCCTGGGGCCCGACCGTGTCCGGCCGGAACACCAGCTCGGGCGTGCGCTTCATGCGGGCCTGGCGGGCGATCGCCGACTGCAGCGAGCGGCGCTGCTCCTCCAGGGCCTCGACCAGCTCCTCGTCCGGCTCGGTGACGGTCGTGCCGTCCTCCCGGACGGCCGAGTACCACACGACCGCCCGGCCCAGGTCGCCGTCGATCTCGACCGCCACCACCGTGAAGAACCCGAGCCGGTCGTCCTCGACCCGCTCGATCTCCTCGGCGATGATCTCCTGCAGCAGCTGGTTCAGACGGGCAGTGCGGGGATACTCGCGTGCCGTCGAATGGCCTCTATGGCGACGGGTCACGGTCTTCCTCCTCGATCCAGCGACGGTCCACCCGCAACACCTCGACCTCGGGAAACGACCACACGAAGCGCTCGCACTCGTCGAGCACGTCGATCAGGTGCGCATGGCTCGGGGCCACCGCGGCGATCCCGAGCACGGCCTGTTGCCAAGAGTCCTGTCGGTCCACCTCCGAGGCCGACACCCGGTAGCGCCGCCGCAGGCCGTCGATGATCGGCCGCACGACCGACCGCTTCGCCTTCAGCGAACGGCACTCCCGGATGTAGAGCTCGAACTGCAGCGCAGCCGCGTGCACTTGCGTGAGCGTAACGCCGGCTAGGTCCGCGGGATCTCCCGCTCCTCGAACGTCTCGATGACATCACCCTGCTTGAGGTCCTGGAAGTCGGACAGCCCGATGCCGCACTCGAAGCCCGTCTGGACCTCGCGAGCATCTTCCTTGAACCGCTTGAGCGAGCTGACCTCGCCCTTCCAGATGATCGTGCCCTCCCGCAGGAAGCGCACCTTGGACCCTCGGGTGATGACGCCGTTGGTGACGTAGCAGCCGGCAACCTTGCCGACCCGGGGCACCGAGAAGATCTCCCGGACCTCGGCCTCGCCCGTGACCACCTCTTCGAACTCGGGGGCGAGCATGCCGACCATGGCGTTCTCGATGTCCTCGAGCACCTGGTAGATGATCTCGTAGGTCCGGATCTCGACGCCCTCGTTCTGGGCCATCTCCCGGGACTTGCGATCGGGCCGGACGTTGAAGCCGATGATCGTGGCGTTCGACGCCGCTGCGAACTGCACGTCGTTCTGGGTGATGCCACCGACGGCCCGGTCGACGAACGACAGCTTGACGTCCTCGCGCTCCAGCTTGCGGAGCGCCTCGGTGAGGGCCTCGAGCGAACCGATGACGTCGGCCTTGATGATGAGGTTGAGGGTGGCGACCTCGCCCCGGCGGATCTGGTCGAAGATGTCCTCGAGCTTGGCGCCGCTGCTGGTGACCGCAGCCTCGCGGCCGAGGTTGGCCAGGCGGTGCCAGTGCTCGCGGGTCTCGGCCACCTGGCGGGCGACCTTCTCGTCCTGGGCGACCACGAACGTGTCGCCGGCGTCAGCGACCTCGCTGAGGCCCAGCACCTGGACCGGCATCGAGGGGCCGGCCTCGCTGACCTGCTTGCCGTGGTCGTCGATCAGCGCCCGGACTCGACCCCAGGCAGCGCCTGCCACCAGCGGATCGCCGACCCGGAGCGTGCCCCGCTGCACCAGCACGGTGGCCACCGGGCCCCGGCCGACCTCACGGGAGGCTTCGAGGACGACACCGGCGGCGCGACCGTCGGGGTTGGCCGCGATCGGCGGCTCCTGGACGTCGGCGACCAGCAGGAGGGTCTCCAGCAGGTCGTCGATCCCGATGCCCTCGCGGGCGGAGATCGGCACCATCTCGGTGTCGCCCGACCAGTCGGTCGGCACCAGGCCCAGCTCGCTGAGCTGCTGCTTCACCCGGTCGGGGTTGGCTTCCTCACGGTCGATCTTGTTGATGGCCACGACGATCGGCACCTCGGCGGCGCGGGCGTGGTTGAGCGCCTCCACCGTCTGGGGCATGACGCCGTCGTCGGCCGCCACCACCAGGATGACGATGTCGGTGGCCTGCGCACCACGGGCGCGCATGGCGGTGAACGCCGCGTGGCCCGGGGTGTCGATGAAGGTGATCTGCCGACCGTTCTTCTCGGTCTGGTACGCACCGATGTGCTGGGTGATGCCACCGGCCTCACCCTCGATGACGTTGGTCTTGCGGATGCTGTCGAGCAGGCGGGTCTTGCCGTGGTCGACGTGGCCCATGACGGTGATGACCGGCGGCCGCGCCTGGCGCAGCTCCTCGTCGTCGTCGAACAGCTCCTCGGTGCCGAGCCGGCCCTGCAGCTCGACCTCCTGCTCCTCGCCCGGGTCGACCAGCCGGATCTCGGCGCCGATCTCGGCCGCGAACAGCTCGATCATGTCGTCGCTCAGCGACTGCGTGGCCGTGACCATCTCGCCCTGCTGCATGAGGAAGCGGACGACGTCGGCGGCCGTGCGGTTGAGCTTGGGGCCCAGGTCCTGCGGCGTCGAGGCGCGCTCGACGACGATGACACCCTCGGGCACCGGGGCGGACGCCGGCGTGTAGCTCGGCGCCTCCATGGGCTGCAGCTCCTCGCGGTTGCGACGGCGCCGGCCACGACGGCGCGGCGGGCGCTGCCCACCACGGGGGCCGCCACCCGGGCGACCACCACCGAAGCCACCACCGGGACCGCCACCAGGGCCACCCCCACCGGGGCCGCCACCAGGACGGGGACCACCACCGCCACCACCGAAGCGCGGGCCACCGCCACCGGGACCACCGCCAGGGCCGCCACCGGGACGGCCACGGCCACCGGTGCCGACACCCGGGCCACCCCGACCGGGGCCGGAGCGCGTGGCGGGGCCGCCGCGACCACCCATGCCGGGCGGGGGCGGGATCGGCTTGCCCGACGACGAGACAGGCGGGCCGGGCGGAGGCGGGATGGCCTTGCCCGAGCCGGAGACCGGCGGGCGCGGCGCGCTGGGCGCAGCCGGAGCGCCACCCCGACCTTGGGAGGGGGGCGCGGGACGAGGTGGGCGCGGTGCGCGGGCCGCCGGAGCCACAGGCTCGGGGCGGGGCGCGGCGGGCGGCTTGGGGGCCTCGGAGGGCGCGGGCCGCGGCGGGGTGGGCGGCGTCGGCGCAGGCGCCTCAGGGCGGCGGGCGGCTGG
>Ga0075420_100000702_pt1 | contig 27388 bp, 25 predicted proteins | sample SoiMetdeltSBSDD4_FD_75296 | JGI IMG/M metagenome (GOLD analysis project Ga0075420, IMG submission 75296) | Bulk soil microbial communities from a Populus tree surrounding site in Tennessee, USA - Soil MetaG P. deltoides SBSDD4 | ecosystem: Environmental > Terrestrial > Soil > Tree plantation...
TGGTGGCAGAGCAACCCCGTCGCGAGTTGGAACGACGTCGCCCGGCAGCTCATCGCACGGAACGGCCTCGACGCGATGGAGAGCGCACGTCTCCTCGCGATGCAGAACCTCGCGGCGGCCGACGCGGCGATCAACGACTGGAACGACAAGTACCACTTCAGCTTCTGGCGGCCGTTTCAGGCGATCCGCAGGGCTGCCGAGGACGGCAACGCCGCGACTTCGCCTGACCCGCCGGGGACGCCGCCGTGGACGCCGCTGCTCTCAGCGCCCTATCCCGACCATGTGTCGGGACATCTCGGCCTCGACGGCTCGCACACCGGCGTGCTGCGGATGTTCTTCGGCGATGCCCCCGCGGGCGGCTACCAGATCACAAGCGTTTTCGTGAATCCCGGCGGGGATGCGACGCGAACGTTCACCAGCTTCTCGCAGGCGCTCGACGAGCTTGTCCTGGCGCGCATCTGGGCGGGCCTCCACTTCCGCACCGCGGACGTGCAAGGCCGGCAGCTCGGAGCAGACATCGCGAACTTCGCAGCCGCGAACTACTTCCAACCCGTGGGCAACCACTGACCTGCAAGCAATGCCGCCCAGGCGGCTATGACGAGAAGGCCCGCTCGGGTGGGCCTTCTCTATGTCTCGGCCGGCGCGGGCCGCGCTCGAGAGGTGCTGTGCCTACCGGAGATCGCGTCTACATATTGGCGCTGATCTGTACCGGGAATCCGTCCGGATCGACTACATGGAAACCGAAGCCGCCTCCTTGTTGGTCAATCGGAGTGACCCCCCTCGCTTTGAGATCGGCTGTCACGGATTCCTGCTTGAAGTTGTCTACTCCGATCGCGAAATGATCCACTTTGGCGGCCGGTTTACCTTCGCGCAAGACCAAAAAGTTCTTGCCGAACACGAGCTGGTTGTTGCCTTCCCGCTTGTTTACCTTGCAATCGAACACGCGTTGGTAGAAATCGGTCGATCGTTGCAGGTTGCTGACTTGCAATGACATGTGATTGATGCTGTTGCCTTGAAATCCCACTGCCTCGGCCGGACTGGAGCCGGCCGCTAACAACGCCAGTCCTTGTATCAGCGTTCGCCGGGACATTTTGCCCTTCTCATAAGCGTCCAACAGTTTCGAAATCGTACCTTGCATCGAATCCTCCTTTGAACGCCTGACAGTCTCGCCCCAAGAGAGAGGTGGAACTGCAAATCATTGTCTCGCCGATTGTGAATTTCCTGAACGAAAACTTAAACACGATCCTGCGAAAAAAGATCACGCCCGTCGGAGGCACCAGTTGTCTTGTTACCCTGATCCCGCCGTCCGTCCCATTGCGAGTACTTGGGATTCCGAATCTTCGCCCACGATGTATATGCGCGGCTCGGATACGTTCCATTCCACCACTTCGCGACTATGGCTATGCCCTCGAGGTCGAGCCTGCAAGCCGCAGCGAAGAAATCGACACCCACGTGCCACGACGTGGTCAACGTACCGCACGCGTGTATCCCTCTGGGGCAGGGTGCGCAAGAGCAGCGCTTTGCGTTTCGATAATGGAAGGTTGCGCAGATCACGCCCGTTCAAACACACGACATCGAATGCCATCAAGTACGGCCGACCTCTTCGGACCATCAGGTCGTAGAAGTGACTGCTCCCGTCCGACCCAAGGCACGCCAATTCCGGTCGATCACCGCGGTGCGGCAGCGTACCGCCCGCGCGATTTCCCGTGTGAGATCAGGCCAGGACTACAAATGCACTGGGGATCGAGACACATGAGCCGATACTCGTGCTCGATCGACATGCTGCCCTCGAAGTAGCGCGGGCGGCTACCGGGGAAACCGTACCCAGGCCCAGCCCGTCGGGGCTGAGAAGCGCAGGCGTCCTTTCACGATTATTCCTTGACCCTGACGCGCTTGCCGCCAACCATTTCGAACGCAATGTTGTAGAAGGTCGGGAACACGCGCTGCACGCGGTCATATTCCGCCTCGGCCTGACGCTGCCGTCCAAGCTTGGCGTAGATGTCACCTCTTTTCAGATACAGGTCCGAGAGGACGAAGGACGGCTCCATCTTGGCCTCGATCAGAAACTGAAGCGAGAAATCTTCGTAGCTCATTTGAGGGAAAAACAGCGCGCGCATCTTTTCCGCGATCACGTTGTCCGCGACGTCGTCGTATTCCGGGTAAAGCTTGCGGAAGCTGTCGATGTTCATTAGGTAAATCGCGCTCGTTAGGACTTGCTGGATCGACCTTCCGATGTCAGCTAATGCAGCGGTGTAGTTCCCCAGCCTCAAGTGTGCCTCGGCGCGGTTTCGGTACCCGCCCGCGCTGTAGCCTTGATGAATGCGGCGCGACGGGAGTTGGAACGGATTGAGGTTCTCCACGCACGAGGACGTGAGTACGTCGCCGCAGTGTCTGCGGGTAAATCACCACCTCCTCTATCTTCATCGCTGCCGGACGCGGGCCAACTCACTGCGTCCTCTGGACACCGACCGGATCTGCGGCTCCATCCATTTGTCGAGATGCTTGTATCTATGAACCAGTCGCACCTCGTCAAGACCGGCCCGAGGCAGCTGAGCTGCCCGGCATCTTCAACTGGAGTCTCGACGGCTGGCGCCAGCTGCAGCTCCGCGGACGATTCATCGAGCCCCGCGTGTGCCGAGAGGAACTAAGCGAATTCCGGACGAACAGCAATCCGGCTCGGGCCTTCCTTCTGGAAGCGGTACGTAGCATGCGCGGTCATCAATTCCCTGCACGGAGCTGTACCGGCGGTATCGCGATTGGTGCGACGACCACGGCCACAAGCCGGTTCCCGATACCCACTTCGGAAAGGACGTGTTCCGCGCGTTTCCGCGCGTGAAACGCAAGAAAGCCAAAGGCGGCCGGCGTGCCCACCGCCCGTATCACTACGCCGGTTTGGCGTGGACCTCGTCGTGATGCGCTCTCTGTTCCGTGTCCCGGTGTCCCAGGTGTCCCGGAGATCTGAGTACTCACGGGAGATCCAGAGAAACGAGCAGGAGATCAGAGTACCAGGTGGAATGGGAAATTCTTGGGACACCGGGACACCTAGGACCACGGGGGGGCAATCTGCATGACCAACAGATGCGCGCGGCCTCCAAATTTTCACGCTCGAAAACGTGGACGCACGAACGGGATCCTACATGGCTCGCACTGTCTATATGCCGTGGGGGAAACACAAAGGAATGCCGCTGAGCGACATCGACAGCGGCTATCTCTGCTGGATTGTCGAGCAGTGTGATGACGTCAAGCCCGATCTGCTGAACGCCATCACCGAGGAGCTTCGGTCGCGGTTCGGCGCAGCACCGCCGCCACCACCAGCTTCGTCACCCGGCCGGAAGCCTTGTCCCGATCCGGCGCTGGCGGCGCGGGTGGTGGCCGCCGGTCTCCACAAGCTGGCACGTGAGCATCATCCTGACGTCGGTGGCGACACCGCCACGATGCAGCGGCTGAATGCTGTGGTCGAGTGGCTGAAGGCGATGGTGCCGCAGCAGGCGACACGCGATCAAGAAGCTGGGAATCGGAGGAGTGCTTGGACTGGTAGGCGCAAAAGCAATCGCTGACGTCCATCGAGTGGGAATCGGCGACGCCTCGGTACGCAGCCGAGAAAGCGGAATGACGCGCGATGACGAGTCACCCTCAGACGTTCAACATATAGGCAGGGCATTCGGGCAGCTCTGACACGAACCATCCCGGAGATCGGGAGGTCGCGACCAGCTCGATTCACAGATGAATCAGGGCCTGGTTCGAGGCAGATTGACACCCACCGATCTGGACACGTGCGGTCGTGCCCGCGAGCGTCCAGAGAGATGCACGAGGCCCGGGCGCCGCGCAGTCATCGTCACGGAAAGGAGCACACATGGAACCGAGGCATGTTCATCGAGCAGAGCCAGACGACGAACAAGTCCATCCGCGATCCTCCGCGATCACGCCTGGTCGTTCCGCTGAAGCGGTAGATCGCTCAAGGCCGAACGTCAGGAATGCCGACAACGGGGATCTTCAACCGTGTATCAATGAGGATGGGGATGTGTACGGAGAATTCGACGGGGTCAATGGCCAAGGAGCGATAGAAGTGCCCTTCACGCCGACCCGCCACGAATTGCTCATGATTGTCAGACACTGGGCGGACGTCTCCGTGCGTCTGTACTGGAGTGATTTGGCCGTGGTCGAGGGGCAATTCTCGCTCGAATTATTTGCAAAACGTCGACTCGCTCGTGCCCGAGATCTCCTGGGCGCAGAGGCGGTGAACCACGCGATTGAGGAAGCAGAGGACGAATTTCGGCGGTCACTTTCATTGACGGTGCATGAGTGGGAGCTCATGAAGCAAGGCGCTATTGCGGAACTGCACCACCGACTCGACGCATTAGAGCAGAAGAGGACGATACGGAGTTACGAGCACGCGAGCTCGAGCACCGGAAGTGAAGTGCGGCGAACCAAATCGAAATGAAAGGAGCAGAGGAAGGCCACCACGGTATCCGCGACGGCGAGCGAGCGGGATTGCGGTGCATTTGGGGCACTCACTGCCAATTGTTGACAAGTCGATACATCTTGTCCCGGAGGATTCCATGCCCGGCACGCGCGACTTGGAGACGGTTACGACCCTCAGCATCGATCCAGGAGATGACTCGTTACTCACTCCACAGGACGCCGCTCGATTCTTGAGGGTGCCAATTTCGTGGGTGTATGAGCACGTCCGCCCGAACGCAGAGGATCGCCTGCCGATGTTAAAGGTCGGGAAATACCTGAGATTCGACGCACGCGATCTCCGCGCCTATGTCGACGCCAAACGCGCTGCACTCGCGAGTCCCCGCCGCCGACGTTGACCGGCTGATTCTGTCGAGGTAGCGTGAATGCACCAGAAAGCAGGACGAGCCACTTCTCGGAAGGAGGTCGACGTGGCTCGTCGACGGTATCAGACAGGTTGCTTGTTCAAACGAGGCAAGCGGCGGAAAGTGTGGATCGCGCGCTGGAGAGAAGACGTGTTGCGTGAGGACGGAAAGGTCGGGCGAATCCTTCGCTCGGTGGTACTCGGCTCGGTCGCTGATCTGCCAACGAGGCGGGACGCGCAGGTCCGGTTGGACGAGGAACTGCGCGCTGTCAACCAGGGAACCGTCAGACCTGAATCGTCCATGCTGTTTGGCACGTTCGCCGAAGAGCACTGGAAGACACTCGTGCTGCCGACTCTCAAGCTCTCAACGCAGCACGGCTACAAAACGGTGCTCGCGAAACACCTGCTGCCCTACTGGCGCGACTGGCGCTTGCGCGACATCGGTCGGCAGGACGTCCAGCAATGGGTCGCGGACAGGTTCAAGCGGCAACTCGGATGGCAGACGGTCCGAAACGCATGGACCCTGCTATCGGGCATTCTCGAAAGGGCGGTCGAATACGGTTACCTCTCGACGAACCCTGCGCGGGGCGTGAAGTTCCCCGAAAAGGAACTGAAAGAGGCGCCGGCACTCATCACCGGCGAGGACTTCATGAAGCTCTTGGAGCACCTCGACGAACCGTATCGCACGATGGTAAAGCTCATCGCGGTCACGGGGATGAGAATTGGCGAACTGCTCGCGGTCCGTTGGAGGTCGCTCGATCTCGACATCGGCACCCTCTCGGTGCGTGAATCGGTGTACGAGGGGAGGTTTCAATCCCCGAAGACGCAGAAGTCGCGGCGAACGATCCCGCTCGGTCCACAGTCGATCTTGTGGCTCCGAGAGCATCGCCTTCGCGCGACGCGCACGGCATCCGACGATCTCTTGTTCGGGAATCGCAATGGACGACCGCTACGCGAGTCCAAGCTGCTGCGGAACATCTTGCAGCCGGCTGCTGAAGCCGCCGGGCTCGGTCGAGTGACGTGGCATCAGTTCCGCCACATTCACTCGTCGCTCCTGAACGACCTGCGAGTGCCAGTCAAGATCGCGCAGGAGCAGCTCGGGCATTCGAGCATCTCGACGACCCTCAACATCTACACGCACGTCGTCGATGCCTCGCACCGGAAGGCGATCGAAGCGCTCGAAGGCGAATTGTTCCCATGTGTTCCCAAATTGCCGGATGGGCCGAAGCCAGCCGATTCGGCAACTCGTGATTTTCGTGTGGCTTAGGATTGGAGGCGCCGCCCGGATTTGAACCGGGGATGGAGGTTTTGCAGACCTCTGCCTTACCACTTGGCGACGGCGCCGGCTGGAACTTGTGATGGGGATGATCCGGCCGCGTCTAAATGCTGCTACAACAGCGGTAGTCCGGCTGCCACCTTCGCGCGGGGCGCTTCGGCGCCCACGGGAGCCGGGCACTACGTTCGCGGCGTGATGAGTTGATCATTGATGACATCAGTCCACCTTCGCGGCTGCCGCTCGAGTGAACAACCTTCGCGTGGCTTGCCAGCCGTCGCTCGTTCACCACACGACAGGTCCACCTTCGCTCGTGTTCAATCACCGCGCGAGCTTCGGTGGGCAACCTCCGCCTGCATTCATGAGCGGAGGTTGGAGCGGGAAACGGGATTCGAACCCGCGACTTCGACCTTGGCAAGGTCGCACTCTACCACTGAGTTATTCCCGCCCGCGCCGACTTCGTAGCGTACCACAGCCGATCCAGCCCAAGCAAGACGCGGACCGCGTGTCCCTGCTCTATAATCCAATCGGCCTCCTCCCTCGGCGCGCGCGGCTCATCGGTCCTCTCAGCGAACCGTCTTCACTCGCGCGGAGTCTGATCGTACATCGTCGTCGCATCAGCACGAGGTGCCCGCCATGGAGTATCAGGATTTCGATTTTCGGCAGTCATCCGACGACACCCCCATCGGCGTGTCGGCTCCGCTCGACGAGCCACCGGCGTGGCCGAAGCTCGTCGCAGCGGGGGTGCTCGTCGTCGCTGTCGCGCTGACGGGATATCTCGTCTTCCGCAATCGCGGCGTCAGCGCACCCGCCAATACTCCCGCGACGACAGCCGCACCCGCGCCAACCGACGCCGCTTCCCCACTCGGTGCCGATGTGGCCCCGATCGATCTGCCGCCTCTCGATCAATCCGACGATGTCGTGCGCGGGCTGGTGAAGGAGCTCTCGTCAAACCCCGCAGTCGCGGCGTGGCTTGCGACAGACAACCTGATTCGCAACTTCACTGTCGTCGTCACCAACATCGCGTCGGGCGAAGCCGCTGCCAGCCGGGTACCGGCTCTGAGACCGGTTGGAGGCTTCCAGGTCGAGGAACGCGGCGAGGATTTGTTCATCAACTCTCGCAGCTACGCGCGGTATCTGCCTCTTGCGACTGCAGCGACCTCCGTTGACACGCAGGGCGCGGCCAAGCTGTACAGCCAACTCAAACCGCGAATCGAGGACGCTTACAAAGAGCTCGGCCTTCCGAATTCGACGTTCGATCAGACGCTCGAACGCGCCATCGTCATGCTGCTCAAGACCCCGATCCCAGAGGGTCGAGTCCCGATCCAACCAAGCGGTGCCGTGGTGTACCGATTTGCTGACCCGGCCTTGGAGAGGCTGACGCCGTCGCAGAAACTGCTCATCCGGTTCGGCCCCGACAATCAGCGCGCCGTGCAGACGTCACTGCGGAATATCGCGCTGGCATTGGGGATTCCGCCGGAAAGACTCCCGTAGCGCCGGGACTCGGGATGCGGGACTCGGGATCCGGGATCCGGGATCCAGGATCCGGGAACTGTGCGCCGTCAATTCCCGTCTTGTTCGGCATGGATCGATACCGATCGCTCTCAGCGGCCGCGCTCGTCGCGATTGCCCTCCCGCTTGCCGCGTGTAACGTCGATGTCCGAAAGCATGAGGTCGACGGCAAGGCTGACGTCGACATCACGACGCCGGTCGGCAACGTGTCCGTTCGAACCAACGTGGACAAGGCCGACACAGGTCTGGCCGTCTACCCCAATGCTCGACCGCTGGAAGAGGAGGATGAGCCGAAGACGGCCGACGTCAATGTGGGTAACTCGATGTTCGGCGTCAAGGTCGTCGCGGCCAAGTTCGAAAGCAATGACCCGCAGGAACGCGTCATCGACTTCTATCGCAACGAACTGAGAGCCTATGGCGACGTGACGGAGTGCCATGGGGACGTGGATTACCGGCGAGGGCGTCCGGTGTGCCGCGAGAAGCTTTTCTCGCGAGGTGACCTCCAACTCGTCGCCGGCCCGGAAGACAAGCAACACATCGTCTCGGTGAAGCCGCGCGGAGAAGGGACGGAATTCGGTCTCGTCTACGTTCAAACGCGCGGGAAAGATTGAAGGGCGGGTCTAAGACCCGCCTCTACCTGGCATCCTTCATGCCCCCAGATGGGGGGGCATGAAAGATGACAAGCGACAATCCCTCGGAAAAATGGGCGAAGACCTCGCCTGCAAGGAACTCGAGCGACGCGGGTACGCAATTCTCGCGCGGCGTTATCGTTCACGATTCGGCGAAATCGACATCGTCGCCAATCATGAAGAGACGATCGTCTTCGTCGAAGTCAAAGCACGCGATGGTGATGATTTCGGCGGTGGCGCGGCCGCGGTCACGCCGTGGAAGCAGCGTCGCATCGCGCTGATGGCCGTCGACTATCTCTCCCGCAACAACCTGCACGACTGCGCCTGCCGCTTCGACGTCGTGACCATCGACATCAAGAAGGATCGGACGGAGATCGTCGTGTATACGCACGCATTCGACGCGCCCGGCTGACGATCGCAGAGAAGTCGTCCTCCGGCCTCAGTCGGGATACGATCCGCAGGCACCCCAGGGAGGTCACCATGACGCGATTCACGCCGCTTGTACTTTGCGTTGCGCTGATCGGTGCTGCCGCCTGCTCTGGCCGGTCAGGGCCACAATTCGACAGATCCGACGTTGAAAACATCACGAAACTGATCGAGCAACTGAGAATTGCTTTCAATGCCAAGGATTCGAGCAAGGCTGCAGCCCTCTATTCATCGACGGGCGTGGTCATGCCTCCGAATCGGGCATTGATGCGGGGCCGGCAGTTCGTCCAGCAGTACTACGACGATCGGTTCGCTGAGGGCGCCTCAGATCTGGAAATGGAGGCCGCAGATATTTCGGGTCAGGGCAACCTGGCCTACGCCAGCGGCGACTACCGGCTGAATCTCGTGCCGAAAGATGGACAGAAGCGGCGCGATCGTGGCAAGTTCCTCTGGGTCTTTCGCGAGAACAACGGCGTGTGGATGATCGAATACGTTACCTTCAGCAGCGACTTCGTGGCGCCGCCGGCGGCGTAGGTTCACAGCTTGGCGGGTCCGAAAATCAGGACCCGCCCACGCAGAGACGCGGCGGGTCTATAAAGCAGCCCCGCCCTATGCGCGGACACTACTGATCGCCTGGTCGAGGATCTCAATCGCCGTATCCGCCTGCGCTGTTGTCAACACCAGCGGCGGCGAGAGGCGAATCGCGTTCTGGCCGGCGCCGAGCACGAGGAGTCCTCGTTTGAAGCACTCGTGGACGACGCGATCGCGCTCGGTAGCGGCGCGCTCCTTGGTCTGCCGATCGCGAACGAGCTCGACGCCGATCATCAGCCCGCGCCCTCGCACATCCCCGATGATCGAGTGTTTGTCCATCAGGGCCTTGACGCCAGCGATCATGTGCGCACCCACGACCTCGGCGTTCTTCACGAGACTGTCGCGAAGCAGCTTGAGCGTCGCCAATGACGCGGCGCACGACACGGGGTTGCCACCAAACGTGCTGGCATGAGTGCCGGGGGGCCACGTCACGATCTCCGATCGCGACGTCATCACGCCGAGCGGCAATCCCGACGCAATGCCCTTGGCCATCGTCACCACATCCGGTGTGACGCCCGTGTGCTCGATCGCGAACATCTTGCCCGTGCGCCCCATGCCCGACTGGACCTCATCGACGATGAGGAGCATGCCGAATTTGGCGGTGATCTCGCGGAGGCGTTCGTGAAACATGTTTGGCGGCACGACGTAGCCGCCCTCGCCTTGAATCGGCTCGACGACAATCGCTGCCACTTCTTCCGGGTGAACGAGGTGAACGAACAGTTGCTCTTCGATGAAACGCAGGCACTCGGCGGCGCAGTTGTCGGGGTTGAGCCCAATCGGACAGCGATAGCAGTTGGCGTAGGGCGCGTGAAACACGCCCGGCACGAACGGCGCGAAACCGCGCCGCTGCGTCAGCTTGCTTGCTGTCAGGGAAAGCGCCCCCATCGTCCGGCCATGAAACGCACCGAAAAACGCAATGATGTTCGGCCGCTTCGTGTAGTAGCGAGCGAGCTTGATGGCGGCTTCATTGGCCTCGGTCCCTGAGTTGGCGAAGAACGATCGGTGCGGACCTGGCATCGGCGCGATCGCGGACAACTCCTCACCGAGGCGCACCTGCGGCTCGTAATAGAAGTCGGTTCCCGACATGTGCAGGAACTTCTGCGACTGCTCGACGATTGCCTTGACGACGTCCGGATGAGAGTGACCGGTCGAGGTGACTGCGATGCCCGCGGTACAGTCCAGGAAGACGTTACCGTCGACGTCCTCGACGAGCGCTCCTTCGCCGCGAGCCATCACCAGCGGGTAATCGCGCGTGTAGGACGTGGAGACGACTTTCGCGTCGCGCTCGATGAGCGCCTTCGCCCGCGGACCAGGGAGCGCAGTCTTGAGGGCCGGCCCAGTCATCTCACTTCTTCTTCCATCTCGTGCCGGACGGACCGTCTTCGAGCAGCACGCCTTGTTCGGCTAGGGAATCCCGAATGCGGTCGGCCTCAGCAAAATCGCGACGCTGGCGAGCCGCCTTGCGTGCCTCTATCATGCGCTCAATCTCGTCGATCGGAATCGGTGGCCTCGCGTCTTCCGCACGGCGCAACGACACGACACCGAGCACGCGATCGAAATCGTCTATCGCCGCTCGCACGAGCGACGCATCGTCCGTGCTTATCTTTCCGGCATCGACTGCGGCGTTGCCGCTCTTGACCAGGTCGAACAACGCCGCCAGCCCGGCGGCTGTATTCAGATCCTGCTCGAGCGCCGACTTGAACGCGTCACGAGCCGTGGTCACGACTGCCGTCATTTCCTGTGACACACCTTGCCCACTGACGCCGTCGAGCCGGACCAGGAAGTCGACGACGCGACGCAGCGACTCTTCCGCCTGCTCCATCCCCGACCAGGTGAAGTTCAACTGCTTCCGGTAATGCGACGACAGGAGCAAATAGCGGAGGGCCGACGGACGGAACCCCTTGGCGACGATATCGGGGACGGTGTAGACGTTGCCCAGCGACTTCGACATCTTCTCGTTCTCGACGAAGAGATGCTCGACGTGCACCCAGAAACGCGAAAAGGTCTCCTTCGTCGCGCCCTCGGCCTGCGCGATCTCGTTCTCGTGATGCGGAAAGATCAGGTCAACGCCACCGGCGTGAATGTCGATCGGGGCCTGTCCGAGCAGTCGAAGAGCCATGGCCGAGCACTCGATGTGCCATCCCGGCCTGCCCTTCATCCCGCCGCAGTCCCACTCCGGCTCGCCGGGCTTGGACGCCTTCCACAAGACGAAGTCGCGGGCATCGTCCTTGGAATATTCATCGACGTCGACGCGCGCACCGGCGTGAAGACCATCGTGATCGAGACGAGCGAGACGCCCGTAGGTCGGAAGCGATTCGATCTTGAAATAGATCGACCCGTCACGCTGGTAGGTGTGGCCGTTGCGCTCGAGCGCGAGGATCATCTCGCGCATCGCCTGCATGTTCGGCTCGTCGGTGGCACGCGGGTTCTCCTCTGGCGTTTCGATGCCCAACAGCTCCGAGTCGGACCGGAAAGCATCGATCCACTGCTCCGTGTACTCGCGCAGCGGCTTGCCGGCCTTCTGAGCGCCGGCTATCGTCTTGTCATCGACGTCGGTGTAATTGACGACTTCGATAATCCGGTGTCCGCACAGGTATTTCAGCGTGCGGCGCAGCACATCGAGGCAGACGAAGGTCCGGAAATTACCGATGTGTCCGCGAGCGTAGACCGTGAGCCCGCAGGCATACATCCGCACGGTGTTGTCGCGCGCAGGCGCGAACGCCTCCTCCTGCCGCGTGAGGGTGTTGTAGAGGCGAAGCATGTTGGCACGTCACGGTTCGACGGCGACTGTGCGGCCGTCGATGAGGAACTCGAGTGGCCCGGCATCGCGGCGCACGATCACCGAGATGGTAGCGTCCGAAGACGCCTCGCGAAGACACGCGTGAACGGCGGCTTCGACTGAAATCGCGAACGTTTCGGCTTCGGACTTGCCGCACGACGCGTAGCGCGCCGCCTGCATCGCCAGCCCGCGCACCATCGAGACGAACTGTGCGTCGCGGGGAACCGAAATCGTGAATTCGAAGGTGCTGGCGTCCACGCTACACGCAGAACCGGCTGAACAACCGATCGGCCACACGCCGATCGGCTTCGATTTGCTCACGCAACGCGTCGACGTCAGGGAACTGACGTTCGTCTCTCACACGCTGCACGAATCCCAGGCGCACAGAGCGGCCATACAGGTCGCCCGAATACCGAAGCAGATGCGTCTCGACGGTCAACTCCTTTTCACCGAAGGTGGGACGGATGCCGACGTTCGTGAGCCCCGCGTGCACGACGCCATCGATCGTCGTCGTTGTCGCGTAGACCCCGTGCGGCGGAATCAACTCATTCGCGGTCTGAAGATTGGCGGTTGGAAACCCAATCTCCCGGCCGCGTCGCCGCCCCGCGATAACAGTGCCATCAACATAGTACGGATGGCCAAGCAATGCACCCGCCTCGTCAACGCGCCCCTCGGACAGCAGCCGCCGGATGCGTGTGCTGCTCACGACGAAATCTTTGTAACGTACCGGGTCGATCTTGTCAGCCCGGAAGCCGTAGTGCTGGCCGAGGGTGCGCAGCACTGTGAAGTTCCCGCTCCGCCCGTGGCCAAACAGAAAGTTGGCTCCAACCCAAACCTCCGAAACCCGCAGCCAATCCACCAGCACGGTCCGAACGAACGTCTCGGGGTCCCATTCCGACAACTCGCGAGTGAATCGCACGACCGCCACGCAACTGATGCCCGCGCGGTGAAGCGACTCGAGCCGCTGGGCTTTCGTCATCAGCAACTTCGGTGCCTTGTCCGGCCGCAGAACGCGCGGTGGATGAGGATCGAAGGTCATCGCCATCGGCGTGCCGCCATGCTCGGCGGCGCCACGCCGGACTCGCTCGATGATCTTGAGATGGCCGCGATGCAAGCCGTCGAAATTGCCGAGCGCCAGAACCGGATGCACCAGCCACGGCGGTCGAGGGTCGTCCGGGAAGTGGATGGTTTCCATTCACTCCACGTCGACTCGCACGTCGAGCACCAGCCCATCATATGCCAGTTCGACGCCGGGCGGCAGGCGCGCACAGGTCGCAGCGTGCCCCAGATCGTGCGTCATATGCGTCATGTACGCGCGCCGCGGCTTAAGCTGCCCAATGACGCCCAGCGCTTCGTCCACGCTGAAGTGCGTCACGTGCGGGCGTTCGCGAAGGGCGTCGATGACGAGCGTATCGACGCCGGCCACCAGCGCCATCGACGACTCGTCTATCCGATTGCAGTCGGTGAGATAGGCGAAGTCGCCGAAACGGAACCCGAGCACCGGCATGTCGCCGTGCCAGACGGGCACGGGGACAACGTGCACGCCTTTGATCGTCAGCGGGCGCCTGATCTCGTGGGCATCGATCTTGGGAACCCCGCCGCCCTTGCGCTGCACACCGTCGAAGATGTAGTGGAACGTCCGCCACACCGTCTCCCAGGTCTCAGGGCTTGCGTAACAGGGGATCGGGTTGCCCGTGATCACGTTGAAGCGGCGCACCTCGTCGAGACCGAGGATGTGATCGGCATGCGAGTGTGTGAGCAGAATCGCATCGACGTGCTTCACACCAAAGGTGAGCGCCTGCTGTCGCAGGTCAGGACCAGCGTCGACCAGGATTCGCGCGTAGGACGGCACGTCGAGGAAGATCGACGGTCGCAACCGCTTGTCGCGCGGGTCGGTGGATCGGCAGACGGCGCAGTCGCACGCGATCATCGGCACACCGTGAGAGGTGCCGGTGCCAAGAAAAGTAACAGCTGCTGGCTTCAAGGAATAATGATGCGCGGAGTTTCCTCTGGCGTTGTCTTGGTCGCCTCCACGTAACGCATCCGAAGTTCGTAGATGATTTGTTCCAACAGCTGTCGTTCCTCGGCAGTGAGGTTGCCGCGCGTCTTCTGCTCGAGCAACGCCAGGATATCGATGATCTGCTGGGCCGCGGCGAGGTTTGGCTCGGCCTTGCGTCCGCTGACTGGATCAGGGACGTCGCCGAAATGAAACGCCGCGGTGTGGGCAAGCGACAACACAAAGCCTACGAAGGTCACTTCGCTGACGTCGGCCGATTCCTGCTGCTCTTCGGACATGCTTTCGCGATCCTAGCACGCACAGATTCAGCGAGACTCCGACGATGCCTTGCCGCGCTCAGCGGCGCGGGCGGCGCTCAGGATGTTGAAGATGGCGTGATTCCCCTCGTGGCATTCGTACAACTCGACCGCCTCGGCTTCGTTGCGCGTGAGCGGCATCGCAAACGTCCACGGTGTGGTCCAGGTCGAGGGGTCATCCACCGTCACCGACCACTCGACGCGGTCAGGTGCTGTCCGCCTGAAGCGCTCGACAAGACGAAGCGTGTCAGGGTCGGCATTGCGGTACGCGCTGCGCTGCTTGAAGTTCGTCGTCTCGACAACGAGCGTGTCGCCTTCCCAGTGTCCGCGCGCGCTTCCCATGTCAAACTGAAACGGCTTGCCAAGGTTGGCGCGACCGTCGCCCCTCGACTCCGCTCGGGGCGACCCTGAGCTTGTCGAAGGGTCGAGTGGAATAACACGAGTTTCGTGCACCATCTCATAGCGGATCGCGACGAATCCAGGTGCCTGCACGATCTGATACGAGTTGCCATACACGCCTGGCAGCATCGAGCCTGGCAGTCCGCGCGTAATGCAGCGCTCCCATAGACTGAAATCCTCGGGACCATTGAACGGGCCCGCGTCGAAGCTTCCATTCCTGCCCGCGCCCTGCACGCGGGCACGCGCTTCGGGCAGGACAGCGGGAATTCTTCCGTCGGCTGGATCGGTCACGAACCAGGGCCGGCTTCCCTTGGTGACTTCATAGATGTCACGAAACTCCGCGGAGTTGCCGATCTTGCCTTCCGGGTCGCCACCGAAGAACGGCGCGCGATCGAGCGCCTCCTGCTGGCGCTTCTTCATCAGGTCGGCAAGCTCCTGTGCGCTCAGTTCGTCGACGCGGCGACCCGCAAAAGCCGCCGGCCTCTCGAACGGAGTGCCGTACTCATATTTGTTCGTGTAGTAACCCTGCAGGTCAGGATCGCCCCACGGGGTCCTGGGGTGTGAGGAAGCGGTGGTCGATTGTGCAGACGCTACCACGGAAGACAGAAGCAGAAGTGCAAAGGTCGAAGTAAGAATTTTGAACTTCTCCACTCGTCCTCCAGTCTTGGCAGGCGGATGGTAGCATGACGCCGTGACCCATTCCGTTGGCACCCGATTCGAGCGTCTGGTCGACATCATGCGCAGGTTGCGCGCCCCGGACGGTTGTCCGTGGGACCGCGAGCAGACACCGGCCTCGCTGCGTCCGTTCGTGCTGGAGGAGACCTACGAGGTTCTCGAGGCGATCGAGAGCGGATCGCCGGCACACCTCTGCGAGGAGCTCGGCGATTTTCTGTTCGAAGCTGTTTTCCTGGCCCAGATGAGTGACGAAGCCGGCCACTTCGACATTGGCGATGCCATCGACGCGATTGCCGCCAAGCTGGTGCGGCGCCACCCGCACGTCTTTGCCAGAGCCGAAGGCGACCTCCCGCTGACGAGCAACGAGGTCATTGAGAAGTGGGAAACGCTCAAGGCGCGCGAACGCGAAGCGGCAGGCGTCCCGGGCAAGAAGCAGAAGACCACGCTCGGTGGCGTCCCGAAGACACTCCCGTCTCTCCTGCGTGCGTACGAGATCAGCTCGCGGGCTGCGGCCGTCGGATTCGATTGGTCGCGAGCAGACGATGTGCTGGACAAGATCGATGAGGAGGTCGCCGAGGTCCGGCGCGAGGTGGAGTCAGGCGCCACCGGCGACATGTCTCGTGCTGAAGAAGAGATGGGCGATTTGCTCTTTGCGATCGCCAACCTGTCACGCAAGCTCGGCGTCGAACCGGAAGCCGCGCTGCGGCGAGCGAACGAGAAGTTCACGGCACGATTCGATGCCATGGAAAAAGCTCTTACATCGCGAAAACAATCGCTGAGCGCGGCTACGCTCGAGGAAATGGAAGCAGAGTGGAAAGAGGTGAAAAGAGCCCTGCCTTAACCACGAAGATCACGGTCTTCGTGGTTAGTCATCGTGAGCCTCACTGAATGTACGAACCTCGACTTGGGATCCATCAGTCTCGAGTTCGATTTGTCCATCGAGATCGGTGCGGAAGACCTGGGCGCCGAGCACCTCAAGGCGCTGCACAACCTCCGGCGCAGGATGCCCGAACGTATTCCCTCGCCCGGCGCTGATGAGGGCGTACTGCGGCCGCCACTCAGACAAGAGCGCCTGTGAGGTCGACGTCCGGCTGCCGTGGTGGGCAACTTTGAGGATCCTCGTGGCCGCGCGAGTGAGGCGCGGAAGGATCTCTCGCTCGACGTCCGCCGAGATGTCGCCGGTCAACAGCACCGCGACGTCGCGGTAGACGACTTCGATCACCACCGAATCGTCATTACGGACGCGTCGACGCTCCCAATCGGGAGGCCGAGGATGGAGCACACGGACATGCACGGGCCCGTCGGTCTCGATATCGCCGAGGCGTCGATAGTCGACAGGAATGCCGAGCCGTGCTGCGGCGTCGCGTATGTCGGCGGTGGGGCGATGATTCGGGACGTCGATTCCCAGCCAGAGATGGCGGGGAACGAAGTCGGCGAGCACGTCGAGTGCGCCGCCAACGTGGTCAGGGTCGCCATGCGTCAGCAGCAAGGCGTCGAGCCCGCGGACACCGCGGGCCCACAACGCGGGCGCGAGCACGCGCGCGCCGATACCAAATGAGCCGCCGAATGGAGCGCCGCCGGTATCGATCAGAACCTGTCTGCCGCTCGGTGTCGCAAGCAGAACCGACTCCCCCTGTCCCACATCGAACATCGTCAGGCGAAGCGTCTCGCTTGGCTTGGCCGCATGAACGTGTCGCGGGACAACGCCCGTGACCAGCACGGCGGCAGCCACCCAGACGAGCACCGCGATTGCGCGAGGCGCACGACCCTTCCAAAGAAACATCGCCGCGATCGCGGCGTAGTAAGCAGCAACAACGACCGCGGCTGGCGGCGGCACGCGCGCCGTCGACCACGGCGCGAGGTTGACCAGGTTGGCGCTGCCAACCAGTCCCTGAGCGGCGAGATGCGCCATCAGGCCTGCAGGTCCGGCGATGGCCGGAACGCTATTCGCGAACGCCGTGACGAGCGCCCCGATCTGGACGATTCCCATGAGCGGCACGGCGATCAAATTGAGGACGAGACCAGCGGCGGTCACGCGAGAAAAGAGCAAGGCTGACACTGGAAGCAGCGCGATCTCGATAGCGAGCGACGCAGACACCGACGCAACGATCCAGGACAAGATCCCGGCGCGCGGCGCCAGCCGGGCACCGATGCGTGCGCCTTCGAACAGCGCGAGCGTTGCCCCAAACGTCAGGATGAATCCACCATCTCGCACATCGAGCGGCCTGACGACGACCATCAGCGCGGCAGCAACCGATGCGGTTTGCCACCCGCCGCTGCGTTGATCCAGGGCCCGGGCGGAGAAGTACAGAACCGCCATCAGCGTGGCGCGCCACACTGATGGTCCAGCCGTCACGATGAGGGCATAGGCGGAGAGAACCGCGACAGCGACGCAGGCCGCTCCCCTTCCGCGGACGCCGACGATCATCAGGACGATCGTCGCGGCGGTGGCGAGAATGGCGATGTTGCCGCCCGAGATCGCGATGACGTGGTAGGTGCCCGCCTGCTGTAGCGTCTCGCGGGTGTCGTCGGGCAACCCGGTGCGATCGCCTATCAGGACCGCCGTGGCGATGGCGGCGGAAATCGAGTCGTGCACCTCGATCCACTGCCCGACTGCACGCCTGACGTGCTCCCGAATGTCGGCACACCGCTCGGAGACGAACCCTCCCAGCCGCACCACGTCGATCAGCAGTCCACTCTTGACGGTACCGAGAAGCGTCACGCCGTCGAGTGCCTGGTCGCGCTCGAAGTCGGACACGCCGTCATTCAGGTATCGCGCCGGCCGCCGGAATGTAATCGGCACTTCGACCGTCCGGCCCGCACGCCATTGCTCCACTCGATCTTTCGCAACGGTTCCGTTGACGCTGACGGCGACACCACCGTCGGTGGGCTGCCATGTACTTTGAAGCTGCACCGCGATGATCTCGGCGCGCAGCGACACGAAATCATCGCGTGGCGATGCGTCCTCGACGAGCACGATTCGCGACGGCAGTGGATCATGGCGACCGGCCGGGCCGATCGACTCGATCTCGAAACCTCCGAACTCCCGCTCGAGGATGTAGCGTATCGATGGATGGAGGGCGCCTTCGCGTGCGTTCACCGACAGCGCAACCCCACCCGCCAGGAACCCGGCTACCATCACCACGAGCGTCACCCTCGGTGACCGGCGCCACCAGCCTGCGAGCGCGCCAAGGCAGGTCAAGGGAAGCGCTGCCGCGTATGTCCAGGCACTGACATTCGTGATCAGGCCAAGCGTCGCGCCGATCAGAAGACCGAGTGCGGGAAGAAGACCGATCGCAGCCACGCCCTGCTCGATGCAAGTTGCGGCAACCCCGGGCGCAGCGCGCCGGTCAGTAACTTACGGGTGAACCGGTGGAGTTTTTGCGGGCTGGCGGCGTGCCGAAAGCGGCATTTTTTCGAAGCCAGCGAGTTTCGACCATGGTGAAGACGCAAACGCCTGTCGCCAGAGACGTCAGACGTTCGCCCAGCGGCGCAGGAGGTTGTGATAGACGGCCGTCAACTGCACGACGGCGGGATGATCTGGCAAATCGACCGTCAGGCGCTGGATCGCCGTATCGAGATCGAACAGCAGCGTACGCTCCCCATCGTCACGAATCATGCTCTGCATCCAGAAGAACGAGGCGATGCGGGCGCCGCGTGTGACCGGCGTGACGTTGTGGAGGCTCGACGCAGGGTACAGCACCATGTGCCCGGCCGGAAGCTTGATCGAATGCACGCCGTAGGTGTCTTCGATGATCAGCTCGCCGCCGTCGTACTCGTCAGGGTCGGCCAGGAACAACGTGGCAGACAGATCTGTCCGCACGTTGAGGCCGGTCGCCTTCACTTGTCGAATCGCGTTGTCGACGTGGTTGCCGAACGACTGACCACCTTCGTAGCAGTTGAATAACGGCGGGAAGACCTTGAGCGGAAGTGCGGCCGAGATGAAGAGCGGATTGCGCTGCAGTGACGCCAGGATCATCTCGCCAATCTGCTTGGCGACTGGATGGTCTTCGGGAAGCTGCTGGTTGTGCTTGGCTCTCGCCGACTGGTGACCGGCGGTGACGCGGCCGTCGACCCAGTGAGCCGTCGCAAGCAGTTGGCGCGCCTGCGCCACCTGCTCCGGGGTGAAGACGTCTGGAATCTGGAGGAGCATGTAAAACCTAGAAACTGAAATCCGCGTTCACGATCACTTGCCGGCGCGGCCCTGGAATGTAGTGACCGCCACCGATGCGATCGACGTACTCGACATCGGCCAGGTTCTGTCCGTTGAGCCGCAGCGTCAGCCCTTCGTTCACCTTGTAGCTGGCCATCGTGTTGACGAGCCAGTAGCTGGGAACCGAGGTGGTGTTGGTGGTGTTGCGGAACACCGCGTCCATGTACTGCGCGCCGCCACCGACGGTGAAGTCCCACGGCAGGCTGAACGTCGTCCACAGGTTGAAGGTCGCTTCAGGCGTCAGCGTGAGGTTGTTGCCTTCTTCGGCAGCATTCGCCGAGCGCGCAATGTCGCTGCGCATGAACGCGTACGATGCCAGCGCCGTCCATCGATCCGTGATACTGCCGGACAGGCCGAACTCGACGCCTTGTACCGTCTGCCGGCCAGCGAGCACGAATGGATCGCTGGTGGCATTTCGTGTGCGCGCGTTGACCTTCTCGGTGCGGAACACCGCGCCGGTCACCGACAACCGGTTCCGCATCACATCCCACTTGGTGCCGACCTCGTAGTTGCGCGATTCTTCAGGCTCGAGACTCGGGTTGTTCGCCGCGGTCTCGGCCGTACTCAGTGCCGCGCCGGTGGCAGCTGCATCGACCGCGGGATTGAACGACGTGCCGTAGCCGAAATAGATGCTGCCGGCCGGCCGCGGCTTGTAGACAACGCCACCACGCCAACTGACCATCGAGTCCGACGTTTGAATCCGCGTGATCTCGCCGCTCGCCAGCATGGTCTGGGAGTAATCGACGTCGACGACGTCCATGCGCGCGCCGCCAGTCAACTGCCATCGCGATCCAAGGTTCACCGTGTCGAACACGTACACACCCGCCTGATCCAATCGCGTATCGCTCGGGTTGCCCGTGTTCGTCGGCATCGGCCCCAACGGTCGTTCACCGGGGTTGGGATGCGCGACGTCGGTTTGCGGCTGATTGGTTGTCTGCGACGAGTTCTGGTTGAACGTGGTTTCGCGAGAGACCTCGAATCCGGCTACGACATCGTGGCGCGCGCGCGTGCCCAGCGACGCCGTCACATTGGTCTGGTTCGCAACGTTGCCATTGCCCATCGTCCGCTGCTGAAGCTGCCGGTTCGGCGGCCGCGGTGAGGTGATTGCCGAGTCGCGATCGGTGTCGCTGTAGCGGGTGATGTTGCGCAGCGTGAATGGGCCGTTGAACCGATGCAAGATCTCGGCGGTCGCGATATCGCTGCGGATGTCCTCAAAATCGTAATCGCGCAGACCGTAGAAGTTGCTTTGATCCACCGCCGGCGTGGCTTGAAATGCACCGGTCGAGAATCCGGGGGTCGCTCCCCACGGCAAACCGTAATCCGGCACGTTGTCCTGCGTCAGGCGCTGGTATTTGAGTGTCACCTGCGTCGGCTTTCCGATGCCAAACGCCAACGAAGGCGCGAAGCCCCAACTGTTGTTTTCGACAACGTCGCGTCCCGCGACGCCAGCGTCCGTCCACATCAGGTTCAAGCGCAGCGCCGTGCCGATCGAGGGTTCGCCGATCGGTTGATTCATGTCGAGCGTGCCGCGACGGTACGCGGCATTTCCCACACCGATCGATCCGCTATGGGAGCGCTCGAGTCCCGGTGACTTGGTCACCTGGTTGATCGCGCCGCCGGTCGCACCACGGCCCGCGATCGAGGAGGACGCGCCCTTGGCGACTTCAACTTGCTCGAGATTGAACGCATCGCGGGAATAGCCGCCCGGATCGCGGACGCCGTCGACGAACACGTCGTTGCCGGCACTGAACCCACGCATGGTGAGGTTGTCACCGGGCAGCCCACCGCCGCCCTCGCCTGCCTGGAAGGTAATGCCAGGAACATTGCGCAGAACGTCGCGCAGGCTGGTGGCGCCCTGCGACTGCATGATCTCCTTCGGAATCACCGCGATCGTCTGTGGTATATCGCGCAGCGCCTGTGTGAATTTCGGTGAGGCCACAGCGGCTGATTGACCGGTGACCTCGACGAATTCGCTGCGCCTGACGTCGAATGTCACGCTGTCGCGCGCAGTGAAGCTGAACCCCACGCCGGTACCAACGAGCATCTGATCGAGCGCCTCTTCCGGCGCCATCAAGCCGATCACGCCCGGTGACGGAAGGTCGCGCACCATCTCGTTGGCGAGAGTGATTCGGATCCCAGTTGCAGCGGTGAACTTCTCGGCGACCGTTCCGATCGTTCCCGCTGGGATATCGAACTGCTGGACCTGACGCGGCTGGTCCGCGTTGCGGGCGGCGGTCATGTTCGACGCGCGCGCGTTCGATGGCCGTTCGTTACGCGATGCATGTTGCGCGTAAACCGCCTTGCCACTGACCGCGGTTGATGCAACGACGGCGGCGCTCAGCACGAACAAACGCGAGGTGCCCCGACGGCGAGGACGGGGACGTGAGGTCTTGCTGGACGAAAACGTGCGGTTCTTCATCGACGGTCCTGGGTATGGGTCAAAAGGTCACGCTGCGGTTTCCTGGCGTCGCGAGTCGAGCTCTTCCGTTCGCTTCCGTCGCGCGACCCACGACCGGCAGCGACGAAGCGCGAGTGCGATGCCGGTCCAGACGAGGACCACCGCTCCGGCCGTGGCCAGCCCGGCGATCGTCTGACCGGGAAGCCCGAGAACCTCACCGGTGTGAGCGAAGCGCGAGATGCTCCGCAATCGTCGACCGAGACTTTGATCGGAAAACGTCTCCGAGCTGACAACGGCGCCGGTCGAGCGATCGAGCGAGAGCGTCGATCGCAACTGTGGTTGGCCACCATCGCCGCGGTCGATGGCGAACGCCACAGGCGCCCGGTCAGATTGAGGAAGGCGCAGGTTGATGGTCCGCCAGCCGGGCGATTGTTCCGTCGCTTTCGCCACGAGCGCGTCGAGTCCGCCGAGCGTCGCCTGTGGGCGATCGCGTCGAGCGTCTTCCCGCGGTGGCCCGCCTTCCCGCCCGCCGCCGCGCCCGCCCTGTTGCGGCGGTTCTTCTCCCACAACTCGATACACGAGCGCGTTGGCCCAGGGAAATGAGATCGGCATCGCCGTCAAGACGACGATGAACAGCGGCACCGCTGACCAGGCGCCGATCGCGTTGTGCCAATTGAAATCGCGAGCCTTGCCGCGAAGGCCGCCACTGAACCAGACGACGGGGCGAATGTGCTGCCACGTCCACTTGCGTGGGAACCACAGAAAGATGCCGGACGCGACGATGAAGAGGAAGATGGCGTTCGACCACCCCGTAATCGCGCGGGCAACAGGTCTGCCCTCTCCTTCCACGGCGATCCACCGGTGCCACGCACGCACCTGGGCCATGAAGCGGCGGATACCCTGTGTGCTCTCACCGAGCAGGCGACCCGTATACGCGTCGGCGTAGACCGTTTGTCGGCCGGCCGCAATCGTCACCGGGGCAGCGGGGTCCGACGCCAGCGTGACACCAGATACCTCGAGGTCCGGGTGGCCACGCCTCAGCGTCGTCAGCAGCGCCTCCACTGAAAGTGGAGCCCTTCCGTCGGCGGGCACGCTCGATCGAAAGTCGCTGTCGGACCACGCAATCAACTGGCGCTCATAGGTGAGGAGCACGCCAGTGACGGACATCAGGAGGATGATTGCCCCGGCGGTCACGCCGGCGATGAGATGGGGCCAGAAGATCAGGGTGCGTAGTGTCATGTGCTCCGCCCGGTGAGGCGAGCCGCCCACCAGGGGGAACGGCGTCGACCTGCGAGACTGAGACTGAGTCTCACAATCACGGAACAGCTTAATAGCCGACCGGTTTGGTCGTCAAGCTCTTAAAACGGCTCTGTCAAAGCGAAATAGAAATGTCCCCGGTTTTAACTCAATAGAAATGTCCCCATCCTGTTGGCGAAGAAGAACGGCCTTGTGGGCGCTGTGGAAAACCGTTCTGTGGTTTTCCAAGAGCGGTGGGCGCGTGCTCTTCGCGTCCACGGCTCCGGCAGCGTCCACAGGCGCGCGTCACGGGTGTCCCCGCTCCCAGGCGCGTCGGTCTTTGGCCATTTGCCGATACGCGGCGTTATCGGCGATCACATGATCCCGCCAGGGATGATCGGCACTGGGGGCGCGGGGGCGCGGTTCGACCGTCGGCCGCGGCGACCGGGCCGCGGGTGGTATCGCGACGCGGGGTTGAGGCGCCGCCGCGGTGGCGCGTTGGGCGGCGAGCCGCTCCACGGTCAGCTCGTGGTGCCGGATCACGCGGTCACGGTAGCGGAGTTCGATCTGGCCATCGGGCGCTTCGTACACGTGCACGGTCGTGCGGGCCGGCGGCCGCTGGCTCTGACGCGCGATTTGGAAATAGCGATTGTCATCGCGCACGACCCAGTCATTCGACACCGTGCGCGTCTCTTCCAGCCGAAAGACCGCGTCTAGCCGCACGCCGCGCGGGAGCGCGACGTGAAAGTCATCGGACGACGCCGACGGCCGCGCGAACCGCTGATTGTGCTCCGCCCAATAGTCCGTCTCGAGAAACGCATTCCCCGCGGCGAGGTCGGCGACCCCGCGGCGCCGCAGCTTCTTGACCCGGCGATCCTGGTGCGTCCCGTGATGCCGCTCGATGCGGCCCTTCGCTTGTGGCGAGCTCGCCGGAATGATGCGAATGCCCAGCGGGGCACACATCCGGCCGAATTGAGTCAACGGCTCGGCCTGTGTGAGCCGCTCTTCCTCGGTCGGCGGCCGCACGTACACATTCTTCCAGTCGGTATAGAGCGCCTGCGGAATCCCGAACGCCTGGATCCAATCCCGGAGCACGGCGACCGCCGCCCAGATCGTTTCCTGCGCGCTGAAGCGCCCCGTACTGCGGCCCGTCGCATCGTCGACGAGCGTCAGAAGACAACTCTCGGGGCCACGCTTCTCAAACCACGCGTGGAAACTCCCATCGAGCTGCACCAGTTCCCCAAAGTGCGCTTTGCGCTCCCGGCGCCGCCGATACGGACTCCGCTTCCGCGTGCGGCTCCACAGCCCCACCGCCAGCATCCACCGCCGTCACGTGTCGTGGTGCACATGCACCCCGTCCTCGCTGGCCAAGTGCTCCGCCGCCAGCGTCGGCCCGAACCGCTCATCGACCGTGCCGCTGTATTTCTCGCGGACCAGCCCCAGAATGTGCTCACGCTCGGCGCCGTCGCGGGCCGCATTCGACCGGCGTCCCGCACTGCGATGTTTGAGGCCCTTCGCTCCTTCAGCCCGATAGCGCCGGTACAACCGCTTCGCCTGGCGGTAGCTCACGGCCATCATCGTCGCCGCTGCTTTCAAGCCCAACGTCCCCGCCGCCACTCGCGCCAACACACCGGCCCGCGCCAGCTCCCGCGTACTCATAGCCGTCCGCCCCACTCCGCGACCTCCCGGCCGCAGCTTAGGGGGGACATTTCTATTTCGCTAATGAGGGGACACTATCACTGCGTTTCAACATCAAGCTGCGTTCAGATCAAGCTTAGGCAAAGTCTTGTGAAAACGACTAGAACAGCGTCTGCGCGATGCGTTGCGCGGCGGCGACCCACGGGCCAGGGTAGACGCCAATGCCGATCACGCCGACGAGACACACGGTGATGGCGGTCGCAAGCGGAAGATCCACCGGCACCGATCCGTTATGCGTAGGCGCTTCGATGTACATGCGCCGCGCGACCAGCAGGTAGTAGTAGAGGGCGACGACGGTGAGGACGGCGCCGACGAAGACCAGTCCGAGCAACCCCTGTTCGACGCCGGCCAGGAAGACATATAGCTTAGCCCAGAATCCCGCGACGAACGGGATGCCGCCAAGCGAAAGAAGGAACAGCAGCATCGCGAGCGCCAGCAGCGGCGATCGTTGCGCGAGACCACGATAGGCATCGATGCCGTCTGACTGCTCCGATCGCGCGACGGTCTCGACTACAAGGAAGGCGCCCATGTTGCCGAAGACATAGGCAACCAGATAGAAGAGGATCATGGCGATCCCGGTCGCCGACATCGCCGCCAGCCCGATGAGCATGTAGCCGATGTGCGCGACGCCCGAGTAGGCGAGCAGCCGCTTCACGTTCTGCTGCGGGATCGCCATCAGATTGCCCGCCACGATCGTGACGCCGGCGAGCATCGAGATGAGCGGCACCCACGCAAGGGCCGCGTTGCCCGCTCCTTCCATGTAGAGCCGGATGATCACGACGAAGCCCGCGGCTTTGGGCGCGACCGAAAGCCAGGCGATGAACGGGGTGCTGCCTGCCTCGTAGGTATCGGGTGCCCACATGTGGAACGGGAATGCGGCAATCTTGAAACCGAGACCGGCGAGCACGAGCGCCATGCCCAGTTTGATCAGCGGCGATCCTTGCGCCATCGCGGCCGGGACGGCCGATAGCATTGTCGTCCCCATCGCGCCATACATGAACGACATGCCATATGCGATGACGGCGGCGGATACCGTTCCGACAAGGAAGAACTTGAGCGCGGCTTCAGGCGCCGTGCCTTCGCGCTTGAGGAATCCCGTCAGCACGTACAACGGGATCGACATGAGCTCGAACGCCACGAACAGCAGCACCAGCTCGCGCGCCGAGACGAGAACCATCATGCCGAGGAGAGAGAAGAGCAGCGTGAAGTGATACTCGGCGGCGCGCCGCGCGAACGTGGCTTGTTTGTTGGTGAGAGACGCGAGGACACTCAACGCGCCCGCCGCCAGGACCAGGCGCTTGGCGAAGATGGCCAGTGAGTCCTGGACGTACGCCCCGTTGAAAAGCGACGCACCTTCCGCAGACGCGAACGTGAGGCCGATCACGGCGAGGAGTCCGAGGATCGTAATCCAGCCGAACACACTGGCCTGGCCATCGGCCACACGATTCGCAGGGCTCCGTACGAGTCCAAGGATCAACACCAGGACGCTCAGTGCGAAGAGCGCCAGTTCTGGCACGAGCGGGAGGCTGAGGTCGGCGGTCATCTTGGAATGGGGTCAGACCCCTTGAGCTGAGTCGACTCAAGGGGTCTGACCCTCTGTAGGAGCGGTGCCGTTGCGGTGTCGACCGGTCCGATCGCGATGCCTGGTGCAACGCCAAACAGTACCAGCACGAAGACGAGGATCCCGAGCGCCGCCCATTCCGGTCCCTTGGCGTCGGGCAGATGCTGAAAGTGAGGATCGTCGGATTTGGCGCCCCAGAAGATCTGCTTGGCAACGCGAAGGACGTAGATCGACGTCAGGAACGCGCCGATCACGCCAGGGAACAGCCACCAGGAATACGCCGATCCCCAGGCACCGAGGAACGTCAAGAATTCCGCGACGAAGCCCGCGGTCGCCGGAAGTCCAAGGGACGACAGGCCTCCAATCGTGAACGCGGTCGCGATGCCCGGCATCATCGTCCCGAAACCGCCCATCTTGAAGATCTCGCGCGAATGCGCCTTCTCATAGATGAGGCCGACCAGAGCGAAGAAGAGCCCGGTCATGATTCCGTGGGCGAACATCTGAAACACCGATCCGTTCAACCCGTTCTGCGTGAGCGTCGCCGCACCGAGCATCACGACACCCATGTGTGACACGGAGGAGTACGCGATGACGTACTTCAAATCGCGCTGGGCCATCGCGCTGAGCGCGCCATAGACGATGTTGATGCAGGCGATGGTGCCGACGAGCCAGGCCCAGTCAACGGTCGCTTGCGGCAGCAATCCCATGCCGAGCCGCACCACGCCGTATGCGCCGAGCTTCATGAGGACACCAGCGTGCAGCATCGAGACAGCCGTCGGCGCGGACGCGTGCCCGTCCGGCGACCACGTGTGCAACGGCCAGATGCCGGCAAGGATCCCGAAGCCGACGTAAAAGGCGAGAAA
>Ga0075420_100000703_pt1 | contig 27370 bp, 24 predicted proteins | sample SoiMetdeltSBSDD4_FD_75296 | JGI IMG/M metagenome (GOLD analysis project Ga0075420, IMG submission 75296) | Bulk soil microbial communities from a Populus tree surrounding site in Tennessee, USA - Soil MetaG P. deltoides SBSDD4 | ecosystem: Environmental > Terrestrial > Soil > Tree plantation...
GCGGTGTTCGGCGCGGCGATGGCGGTCGGCAAGCTGCGCGGACTGACGCCGCAGCAATTGTCGCACGCGCTCGGCATCGCCGGTTCGAGTTCGGCCGGGCTGTTCGCCTTCGTCAACGGCGGTGCCGACATCAAGCGGCTGCACGCCGGCCATGCCTCGCGCGAAGGACTGCAGGCCGCGCTGCTGGCCGAAGCCGGCGTCGAGGGCCCGCCCGCCGTGATCGAGGCGCGCGACGGCTTCATGCAGGCCTATGCCTACAATGCCGACCGCGCGCGGCCGGTGGAGCTGCCGCCGACGGTCGCGTTCGGCATCACCGATTGCTACATCAAGCCGAATCCGTGCTGCCGCCACATCCAGCCGGCGGTCGAGGCGCTGATCGACGTCCTCAATGCGGAAAAGATCGCGAGCGATGAGGTCAAGCACGTCGCGGTCGAGACCTATCGCATCGCCGCCGAACATGCCGGCACCGGCTGGGACGACTACGCCAGCGCACAACTCAGCTTCAAATACCTGATGTCGCTGGCGCTCAAGTTCCGCGGCATCAAGGTCGCCTATTTCGAAGACGCCATCCGCAACGACCCGGGCTGGGCCGCGCTGGCATCGAAGTTCGAGATCAGCGCACCGCATGAGATCGACCGGCTCTATCCGAAACTCCGACCGGCGCGGGTGACCGTGACCACGCCGAAGGGCAAGTTCGTCAAGCAGGCCGACGAGGCGATGGGCTCGCGGTTGGTCCCACTCGACGACGACGGCCTGAAGGCGAAATTCATCGGCCTGGTCGAGCCGGTGCATGGCGCGAAGGCGCAGGAACTGGCGCAGCGGCTGTGGGACATCGACCAGGCGGCGGACGTGACGCCGCTGATCGACGCCCTCGCAAAGCCGAAGACCTAAGCTGCCCCTCACCCCACCCCTCTCCCCGTAAGAACGGGGCGAGGGAGCGCACCGGATCTGCCGCGCGACTTTCCATAACAGCGACAAAGAAATCCCATGGCTAAACGCATCTTCCTGGTTCATCCCACCCCGCTCGCACTAGCGCCGGTCGACGAAGCATTCAAAACACTGTGGCCGCAGGCGCAGGTGCTCAACCTGCTCGACGAGTCGCTCTATGCCGACGTCGGCGCCAACGGCGAGGTGACGCCGGGACTGCTGGCCCGCGTCGCGAGCCTGTTGCGCCACTGCGAGTCGAGCGGCGCCGACGGCATCGTGTTCTCCGGCTCGACCTTCGGCCCGGCGGTGGACGAAGGCCGCAAGGGCATGCGCGTGCCGGTGCTGCGCATCGAGGAAGCGATGATGGACGAAGCGGTCGCGCGCGGCGGCTCGATCCTCGTGGTGTCGACCCAGAAGCGCGCGATGCCGGTGGTGCGCGGTACGCTCGACGCCGCGGCCAAGGCGGCCGGCAAGTCGCCTGCCATCAAGGAGGTCTGGATTTCCGGCGCGCGCGACGCGCTCCTTGCCGGCGACACCGACCGGCATGACCGCCTGATCGCGGAGCAATCGGCGGCGGCCGGCGATTTCAACACCGTCGTGCTCAGCATGATCTCGATGGCCCCGGCCCGTGCCAAGATGCCGCCGGACCTTGCGGCGAAAACACTGACCAGCGGCGAAGCGGCAGTCGCGCGCATGCGCAAGCTATTGGGAGACTAATGCGATGACGGCGTTCCGCGCGTTGGCTCTCGCGGCATCGTTCCTCATCGGCGCACCTGCGCAAGCGCAAGATTTCTACAAGGGCAAGCAGATCACCCTTCTGGTCGCGGGAACCGCCGGCGGCGGTATCGACATCGGCGCGCGGGTGATGGCGCGGCACCTTGGCAAGTACATCGCGGGCAATCCCAACGTGGTTGCGCAATTGATGCCGGGCGCCGGCGGCATCCGCATGATCGACCATATGAACAAGATCGCCCCGCGTGACGGCACCGTGCTCGGCACGGTGGCGCCCGGCCCGATCATCGAGCCACTGATCGGCAAGCGCCAGATCGGCTACCGCATGACCGACTTCACGATGCTGGCGGCGATGGACAAGGACGTCACGCTTTGCCTCGCCTGGGGTGCGTCGAAGTTCAAGACCATCAAGGACGTGATCGACACGCCGATGAACGTCGCCGGCACCGGCGCCGGCTCGTCGACCGACATCTATCCGATGTTTCTCAACGAGGTGATGGGAACGAAATTCCGGGTCATCACCGGCTATCTCGGCTCACAAGAGACGATCATCGCGATCGAGCGCGGCGAGGTCGACGGGCGCTGCGGCTGGGGCTGGTCGAGCCTCAACAGCACCAAGCCCGACTGGGTGCGCGACAAGAAGGTGACCTACCTGCTGCAGCTCGCGCTCGAAAAGAACCCCAAGGTCGACGCGCCGCTGGCGCTCGATTTCGCCAAGGACGAAGCGACCCGGCAGATGATGACCCTGATGTTCGGCCCGCTGGCGCTCAACAAGCCGTTCTTCGGTCCGCCCGGGATGCCGGCGGCGCGTACCGCGGAATTGCGCAGGGCGTTCGCGGAAGCGCTCAAGGACAAGGAGTTGCGCGCCGAGGCGGTCAAGACCTTCGGCGACGAGCTTGACCAGACCTCGGGCGAAGCCGCGCAGAAACTGATCGCCGACATCTACGCCACGCCTGAGGCGGTCACCGAGCGGCTGCGCGGGATCCTGGCGAAGTAGCTCTGCCTCCGCCCTCATCCTGAGGAGCGCCGAAAGGCGCGTCTCGAAGGATGGGCGGCACCCGATCTCGGGTCTACCCGAGATCGGCAACTCAACGTGGGCAAGTCGGGTAAACCCGACTTGCGTTGTTCGAGACGTACGCACGCAGCCAAGTGTACGCAGGCTGCGCCTGCTGTGGCGTGCTCCTCACCATGAGGCCGAGAGACATCAGCGGAAGATCGAAATCCTACTATCTTCGCTGAACAACCACGCGCCGTTGCCTAACTCTTCGGGAAACGGTGCGACCACGACATTGCCCGCGCGGCGGGATGACAGGCCGCCGCGCCGCAGCGTCGCCTCCACCCCGTCGAGCGACGTCACCGTCAGGCCGCAAGCGCCGATGAACGGCAGCGATGGGATCGCGATCTCCGGCAGCACCGCCGCAAACGCCTCGCGCGTCACCAGATCGATCCGGCCACGGTCGAGTTGCACCGCCTGCCCTGCCCGCGTCGGCTGCGCCGGCCGATGCATGAAGCGCGCGTAGCGCGCCGCCGCTTCGTCAACATCGGCCACAACGATCGCGAGGCTCGCGAGCCCGACCGCGCCATTCGGATGCGCGAGCCAGCGCGGCTGCCACACAGCATGCTCGGTGTGATGGGTGAGCATCTGGATGCGGCCTTCCACCATCTCGCCAGGTTCGACGCGCGCCACCGTGAAGGCGGCGGTATCCTTCCCGGTCACGGTGTCGACCGGCCGCGAGAACGGCGCAATCGGTCGCGTGCGGAAGCCGGCTTCACCGAGCCGGCGGTGCCACGCGTTGGCATCGGCGACGGCGAACGCCGCAAGTTGGAGCCCGGAATGGCGGTTGAGCGCCGCTTCGAACTCGCGTCCAAGCGGCGTATCGGCGGTCTTGAACAGGACCTCGATGTAGCCGCGCGTCATCATCGCGCAGACATTGCCAGTTCCGGTCGGGCCGCCATCGGGCGCCACCTGCACCGACACCGGCGTCGGCGCGAAGCCGGCGCGCTGCAGCGCCGCACCGGCCGCGTCCCGGTCGCGGACGAAATGGCCGACATGGTCGAGAAAAATTTCATCTCCAAACGGTAACGGGCGGTCAGTTTCTATCGTTTGCGCCATTTTGAGCCATCAAAGCGTTGGACACGCCTAACCATCTTAGGAGACATCAATGGACCATATGACTAGATTGTCTACGACATTGGATCGATTCCAAGCTGGATTCGGAGCGGATTGATGAACAGACGTGAGATCCTCGGCGGCGGCATCGCGCTCTCGGCATCGGCCCTCGCGCCGCTGCCGGCGTTCGCCCAGGCGAAATATCCGGAGCGGCCGATCAGGCTGATCGTTCCGTTTGCTGCGGGCGGCGTGGTCGACGCCGTCGCGCGCCAGTTCGCGGAACGGATCAAGCCGCATCTCGGCACGATCGTCGTCGAGAACGTCGGCGGCGCCGGCGGCACCATCGGCATGGCCGAGGTCGCTCGCGCCAAGCCCGACGGCTATACGCTCGGGCTCTGCAACACCAGCACCATGGTGATCAATCCGGCGATCATGCCGAAGATCCCCTACAACGCGACCAAGGACTTCGAGCCGATCTCGGTTCTTGCGGTGTCCGCGAGCGGCATCATCGTGAACCCGAGCGTGCCGGCGAAGAACCTCAAGGAGTTCATCGCCTACATCAAAGCCAACCAGGACAAGATTTCGTATGGCTCGGCGGGCGCCGGCACCATGACGCATCTTGCCGGCGAATTGCTCAAGCACCTGACCGATACGCCGAAGATCGTGCACGTGCCCTACAAGGGCGCCGGCCCGAGCATCAACGATCTCGTTGGCGGCGCGGTGCAGTACGCGACCATCAACGTGACCGGCCAGCTCCTGCAACTGCACGACTCCGGCAAAGTCCGCATCCTCGCGGTGACGTCGCAGGATCGCCTCAAGGGCGCGCCGAACTTCCCGACCGCCGTCGAGGCGGGGCTGCCGAACATGGTGGCGACGCTGTTCACCGGACTTCTCGCGCCCGCGGGAACACCCAAGCCGATCGTCGACCAAGTCTATGAGGCCACGCAGAAGCTGATGCAGGACCCGGCGATGCAGAAGGCGCTGACCGACCAGGGCCTCGAGCCGATCATCGGATCGAGCCCGGACAAGATGCGGGCGTTCCTGAAAGAAGAGGACGACCGCTGGCGGCCGGTGCTGGCGACGGCTGGGCTGCAGCAACCCTGATCATCCCTCCACTCATTCCCGCGCAAGCGGGAATCCAGAGTCTTTCTTGAACTGGGTCCCCGCATTCGCGGGGACGAGCGGAATCCGTCACAATAACCTTACGACACCTGCTGCGCCGCGCGCACGCGCTCGGCCGCGGTCCGGATCAGCTGGTTGCGGTCGACCTTGTTGGTCGACGCGAGCGGCAGTTCGTCCACGAACCAGACCGAACGCGGGTGCTGATAGGCCGGCGCGTTGGCGAGCGCGAATTTCTTGATCTCGTCCTCGCTCGGTGACTGTCCGGATTTCGGGATCACGAACGCGACCGGCTTCGTGCCCTTGATGTCGTCATCGACCGGCACCACCGCGGCCTGCGCGACGCCGGGATGGCGCTCCAGCATCCGTTCGACATCGGCGGGATAGATGTTCTCGCCACCCGACACAAACATGTCGTCGGTGCGCCCAACAAAATAGTGGAAGCCGTTCTCGTCGCGGCGGAACACGTCACCGGTGATGTAGAAGCCGTCCTGCGTGATCGGCGTCGGCACGTCCGGGCGGTTGTGATAGCCGTTCATCACCGCGGGAGACTTCATCTCGAGCACGCCCTGCCCGGCGTTGCGGTTGTCGCCGTCGACGAGACGCAGTTGCACTTGCGGATGTGGATAACCGACCGACATCTCCGGCTGCTGCAATCCTTTCGGATGCGGGCCGAACACGACCGGTCCCGCCTCCGTGGTGCCGTAGGCATTGGTCACGGCCGCCTTCGGCAGCGCGCGGTGGATCGCCTGCATCAGGCTCTGGCTCACCGGCGCCGAGCCCATGCGGATGAACTCGACACTGGACAGGTCGGTGCTCGCCATCAGATCGGATTCGCGCAGCATCATCGCCATCATCGGCGGCACCGCCGTGAGCCAGGTGGCGCGATAGCGTTCGATCGCCTCGATATAGGCGCGCGCGGTGAACTGCGGCAGCAGCACGATGGTGGCGTGCGCGGCGCAGGCCAGTTTGGACAGCGCCAGCGCGTTCATGTGGTAGAGCGGTGCGGCGATCAGATAGCGGTGGCGGTCGAGCCCAGGCGTGAGCCGCGCCTGCACGACCCAGAGGTGGCTCTGGTGTGAGAGCACGACACCCTTGGGCGTTCCGGTCGAGCCCGAGGTGTAGAGGAACATCGCCGGCTCGCGGTCCGCGGGCACGATCGCGCCGAATGGCCCCTCGTCCAGGAACGTATCGAAACTATCGTCACCCTCCGCGCCGAACGTGACCACCGGCAGATCGCCCGGACAATCCTTGCGCCGCTGCGGATCGCAGAACACGAGCTTGGCGCCGGAATCCTTGATGATGAAATGGATGGTCTGCCGCGGGAACTTGAAATTCACCGGCACCGCGACGAAGCCCGCACGCATGATGCCATAATAGGCGGCGAGATATTCGGCGCGATTGGCCGAGAGGATCGCGACCCGGTCACCGCGAGCGAGGCCGCGCCGGGTCAGCGCCCGCGCAACACCATTCGCCATCGAATCAAGCTCGAGGTAGGTGAACTCGCGCGGCGGATCCTCGCCGCCGAGATCGACCACCGCGACCTTGGACATGTCACGGTCGCGGTCGATCAGGTCGCCGAGGTTGGTGAAGGTCGGCATCGTGCGTAGCCTCGATCAGCCCTTCGGCGTCGGCGGTGGCGCGGTGAAATAAGTGCCGCGGCCCGAGGCGACGAGCTTGCCGTCCTTGTCGTAGACATGCGCTTCGCAGCAGGAAAATTGCCCGCCCTGCCGTACCACCTTGCCCTTCGCGGTCAGGTCGCCGGGCATGGCGGCGGCGTGGTAGTCGACCCGCAGGTCGATGGTCGGCACCGGACGGCCGAGTTTCTTGAGCATCGCCCAATCCGCAGCGAGATCGACCAGCGCCGCCAGGATACCGCCATGGGTGTAGCGCCGCTCGGGATTGACCACCCACTCCTCACGCCAGGTCGCCTTTACCTCGATGCCGTCGTCATGCAGCGCGATGACCTTCAGCCCGAGCCACTGATGATAGGGCCCGCGGGTGATGGAGGCCTGGGCCTTTTCGAGAGTGATCTCTTCGGACATGAAATTTGCTCCTGAACTATCGCCGTCACCCCGAGGTGCGACCGAAGCGAGCCTCGAAGGGCGACGGCCCGGTCGGTGGCCGTGCATCCTTCGAGGGCCGCCGAGCGGCCACCTCAGGATGACGGATAAGGGATTACGGCGCCACCACGACCTTGCCGATGACCTCGCGGTCCTGGATCAGGCGCAGACCCTCGCGGGCCTGTTCGAGCGGCAGCACCTTGTCGATCACCGGCTTCATCTTGCCCTCGGCGATCAGCGCCATCAGACCCTTCAGATCCTCGTCGTAGAAACTGTTCGAGCCGATGATGTTGAGCTCGAAGCTCCAGATGTAGCGTAGATCCTCTTTCGGGTCGTAGCCGGCGGTCGCGCCGCACACCAAGAGCTTGCCGCCGCGCTTGAGGCAGCGCAGTGACGGATGCCAGGTGTCGCCGCCGGTGAAATTGATCACCACATCGACACCGCCGTCATAGTTACGCCGCTGCGGCTTGCCGTATTTCTCGACCGCCCATTTCGAGAAGTCGGTTTCCTTGATGTTGAGCACCTCGTCGGAGCCGAGCTTCTTGAGTGCGTCCACCTTCTCCGGGCTCGACGTGCAGGAGATCACTTCCGCACCGAACAGCTTGCACAGGATCACGCAGCCGGTGCCGACGCCGCCCGAGGCGCCGAGGATGACGACCTTGTCGCCCTTCTTGATGGTGTTGTGGGTGACGATCATGCGGTGCGCGGTGCCGTAGGCGACCGGCAGCGATGCGGCTTCTTCGAACGTCACGCCGTTGGGCATGGCGACCAGCTGGTCGGCGGCAACCAGGCAGTATTCCGCCATGCCGCCGTCGAGCATCTCGCCCATCAGGCCCTTTTTCTTGTTGAGCGGATTGACCAGCACGCGGTCGCCGGCCTTCCAGCCGGTGACACCCGGGCCGACCTCGGAAATCTCGCCGGCCATGTCGAGGCCGATGACGACCGGCAGCGGCACCTTGATGCCGGGCATGCCGCGCATGGTGAAAACGTCGTGGTAGTTGAAGGAAGAAGCGCGGACACGGATGACAACATGGCCTTCGACCGCCTGCGGGATCGGCTTGTCGGTCACCACCTCGAGATTTTCGAGACCTCCGTGCTCACGCAGCAGCAGCGCCTTCATCGTACCACTCACGAGACTCACCTTTCGCGTTCGACGACGTCCATCAGCCGATTGACATGCGTTCCGACGCGCGAGCCCTCGACGCCATAGGCATGGATCGAGATCGCGCCAGTGCCCCCGGCATTACCAAGCCGGTGGATTTGTTCAAGTCCGGCCGGGGCAAAACAAGCATAGCCCGGATCGCGCTGCGCTGTATCGCCTGCGATGGCCTTGCCGCTCTGCGGGTCGAAGTCGAACAGGGTTTCAGTGAGCGTATTCTCCGCCACCGCATAGGCGCACCAGGTGTCGTGGGCATGCGGCATGCTGAACTGGCCCGGGCTCCACACGATCGCGAGCAGCGTGAAGCGGCCGGCCGGATCGGCGGCGATGGTGTGGCGGGCGTAGCAACCGGCGCGCGGGGCGCGCAGCTCCTCCGACAGCAGGTTTGGAACCAGGGCGGCGTTGCGCAGCGCGTTGGTGATGCAAACTGCCATCGCGTCGGCCGGGCCGTCGCAGGCATCGCCGATCTGCGCCATCAGCAGAGCGAGCGGATAGGTCAGCGCGGGGCTCGCGATGACGGGCCTCGAGGGCGATTCAAGCCCGGCAGGGCGGGTTTGCAGCATGGCATGCTCCAAAACGCATTCGATTCAGTAGCAATATTCTATATAAGTATATGATTTTGGCAAGTCATACTATTATTGAGAATAAAATTAGCATGATCGTATTGCATAATAACGATTATTTAGGATATTCTACTCGTTGCAAGCCCCTGACGGCCGGACGATCCGCTATCCCTCCCACAAGCGGGCCGACCGGCCGTCATCCGCTCCAGCACCTTTGATTGACAGAGGATGCCGTTCGGCTACCCATCGCCGATCCAATTTTCGGAGTGCGTCATGCAGGAAAACTTCCGTCAGTTTCTCGACCGGCTGCGACAGACCGGCGAGCTTGTCGACCTGCATCAGCCCGTCGACATCCGCCACATCGCGACGCTGGTGGATCAGGCGAAGACCGCGCTCTTCTTCCACAAAGTGATCGGCTACGACATTCCGGTGGTTTCCGGCATCATCCGCTCGCGTGAGCGCGCGATGATGGGGCTCGGCGCCGAGACCTATCGCGAGATCGAAGACAAGCTCGCCGCCGCCATCGCCAAGCCGATCCCGCCGAAACACGTGAAGACCTCGCCGACGCGCGAGGTGGTGATGACCGGCGACGAGGTCGATCTCTACAAAATCCCGATTCCGATGTCGTCGATCTACGACGGCGGCCCGATGATCACCGCCGGCGTGGTGATCGCGCGCGATCCCGAGCTCGGCATCAATTCCGGTATCTACCGCTTCATCGTGAAGGAAAAGAACCTCACCGGCATCGACATCGTCACGCCGAACAACATGCGGCTGTTTGCGCAACGCGCGCTCGAGCGCAAGGAGCCGCTGCCGATCTCGATCTCGATCGGTACCCATCCGATCGAGATCACCGGCTCGGGCTATCGCGCACCGCTCGGCGTCGACGAGATGGCGATCGCCGGGGGACTGCGCGGCATGCCGGTCGAGCTCGCGCCCTGCTCCACCATCGACGTGCCCTACATTGCCGACGCCGAAATCGTGCTGGAGGGCGAGATCCTGCCGACCGGCTGGACCTGGCCGGAGGGACGCTTCGGCGAGTTCACGCGGCTGATGGGCGGCCTGCACTGGAACCCGCTGGTGCGCATCAAGGCGATCTCGATGCGCAAGGACGCGATCTACTACAACCTGCATATGCCGTGGGAGAACACCTGGCTGGCGGCGCCGACGCGCTATGCCGCGATCCGGCAGGCGCTGCGCACCGCGGGCGTGCAGGTCAAGGACATCAACGTCACGCTCGGCGGCTGCGCATTCTGGCACGCCGTCATCTCGATCAAGAAGCAGCCGGGCGAGGCCAAGAATGCGTTGCTCGCGGCGCTTTCGGTGATGGACCTCAAGCACGTAGTGGTCGTGGACGACGACATCGACGTCTTCGATCCGATGGACGTCGAGTGGGCGATCGCCACCCGCGTGCAGGGCGACAAGGACGTGATGATCATCGGCAATGCGCGGGCCAAGCCGCTTGACCCGAGCCTGCTGCAGGGTGCGGGCATCGTGCCGACCGGCGCCAAGGTCGGCATCGATGCGACGATCCCGGACGGCATCCCGAAGGAGCACTACGAGCGCATCACCTACGCCTATGCCGAGACCGCGAAGATCGACGACTACGTCAACGGCAAGAAGGACGCGGCCGGCAAGGCGGCGGACGACGCTGAAGTGGCGGCGCTGGCGAAGCTGATCCTCGCGACGATCGACGAAGCGCCGCTCTACTACACCGACATCGCGGAGAAATTCTCGGCGTATGATTTCCGCACCGTCGCCCGCGCCATCGGCCACCTGCACGCGACCGAGAAGCTCTGGCAGGACCCGCGCGGCCGCATGTGCGTGCGCGGCTCGAAGTTCGCGGCCTCGCCGCCGAAGAAGTAGGCCAAGCGCCGCGGCACTTTGCTCCCCGCGATTGCGGGGAGAGGTGCAATCAGGGTCTTCACACGCGTACCTCGATCCGTCACCCTGAGGCGCCCGAGCCACAGGCGCGTTCACGCGCGCAGCTCCCGACGGATCGAGGGTCCCCGTGAACAGACCGATCTTGAATCTTCGCAGCGAAGTCCGCGACGGCATGCGCGTCGATTGGGACGTGCCGATCACGATGGACGACGGGCTGGTGCTGCGCGCCGACGTATTCCGGCCGGTCGCGGACGGCCACTATCCGGTCATCCTCACCTACGGCCCCTACGCCAAGGGCCTCGCGTTCCAGGACGGGTATCCGAGCGCGTGGGAACGCATGGCGCGCGAACATCCCGATGTGACCGCCGGATCGTCGAACCTCTACCAGCAGTGGGAAGTGGTCGATCCCGAGAAATGGGTGCCGCACAATTACGTCTGCGTGCGCGTGGATTCACGCGGCGCCGGTTGTTCGCCCGGCCGGGTCGATCCGTTCTCGCCGCGCGAGACCAAGGACTACTACGACTGCATCGAATGGGCCGCCGTGCAGCCGTGGTCGAACGGCAAGATCGGGCTCAACGGCATTTCCTATTACGGCTCGAACCAGTGGCACGTCGCGACGCTGCAGCCGCCGCACCTCGCCGCGATGTGCATCTGGGAGGGTTGCGCCGACTGGTATCGCGACATGACGCACCACGGCGGCATCCTCTGCACGTTCTGGGAAAACTGGTACGACATGCAGGTGAAGACCGTGCAATACGGCGCCGGCGAACGCGGCAAGCGCAGCCGCGTGCACGGCGAACTGGTGTGCGGGCCGGATACGTTGTCGGAGCAGGAGCTCGCCAGCAACCGCGTGCCGTTCGGCGACGACATCCGCGCCCATCCGCTGGAAGACGACTACCACCGCGCCCGCGCGCCGGTCTGGTCGAAGGTGACGACACCGTTCCTCTCATCCGCCAACTGGGGCGGCCAGCCGCTGCACCCACGCGGCAATTTCGAGGGCTTCTTCCGCGCCGCTGCCAAGAATAAATGGTTGGAGGTGCACGGCATCGAGCACTGGACGCATTTCTACACCGACTACGGCCGCGAACTGCAGCTTCGCTTCTTCGACTATTTCCTGCACGGCAAGAAGAACGGCTGGGACAAGCAGCCGCGCGTACAGCTGCAGGTGCGTCACACCGACAAATTCGTCGAACGCCACGAGGGCGAGTGGCCGCTCAAGCGCACGGTCTGGCGCAAGATCTACCTGCATCCGCTCGATGGGTCGCTCCGCAGCACGCCACCCAAAGGCAAGGCACCCAGCATCAGCTTCGACGCGATGGGCGACGGCGTCACGTTCCTGACCGAGCCGTCGCAGACCGATATCGAGATCACCGGACCGTCGTCGCTGAAGCTGTTCGTATCGTCCTCGACCAGCGACGCCGACATCTTCGTGGTGGTGCGCGTGTTCTCGCCTGACATGAAAGAGGTCGTGTTCCAGGGCGCGATCGATCCGCATACGCCGGTGGCGCAGGGCTGGCTCCGGGCCTCGCATCGCAAGCTCGACAAGAAGCTTTCGACACCGTGGCGGCCCTATCACAGCCACGACAAGAAACAGCCGCTCAAGAAGGGCGAGGTGGTGGAACTCGACGTCGAGATCTGGCCGACCTCGATCGTCATCCCGAAGGGCTATCGCCTCGGGCTCTCGATCCGCGGCAAGGACTACGTCTATCCCGGCCCGAGCGGCGGCAAGCTCTCGAACTTCAAGAACGAGCTGACCGGCTGCGGGCCGTTCCTGCATGATGATCCGCGCGACCGGCCGCCGAAAATATTCTCCGGCGTCACCACGCTGCACTTCGGCGGCAGGCGGCAGGCCTTCGTGCTGGTACCGGCGATCCCGCCGCGGAAAAAAAGCGGGATCCTCTCGCCAGTCATTCCGGGACGGCGCCACCAGGTCCGCGCGACGCGCGGCCCGATGATAAACTCCGCGCCGGGCCCGGAATCCATAACCACCACTGCGGAGTATAGATTCCGGGCTCGCGCTTCGCGCGCCCCGGAATGACGGAGAGAGAAAGCACCCGATGAACCTGTGGAACAAGTACGAGCCGACCGCCGCCCGCAAACACGGCAAGCCGGGACGTCAAACGCGGCCGCAGAGCATCACCATCGACATTCATTCGCATGTCGCGGTGCCCGCGGCGGCTGAGTTCGTGAAGCCGCACTTCGATCCGATGAAGAACGCGATGGTGATGTACGCCAACGACGAGACGCGCGCGATCAACCAGAAGCAGGAAGCCGACATCCGGCCGCGCATCACCGGCTACGACCAGCGGCTGAAGGATCTCGACGCCATGGGCATCGACTTCCAGCTGGTGATGCCGTCACCGCCGCAGTGCTACTACACGGTGCCGCCTGACATCGCAGTCGGAGCCGCGAAGATCGTCAATGACGGCATCGCCGAATTCGTCGCCGGCAAGCCCGACCGTTTCGCCGGACTCGGCAGCGCGCCATTGCCGGCCGGAGAAGAGGCCGCGAACGAGCTCGAGCGTTGCGTGAAGACGCTCGGGCTCAAGGGCGTGCAGATACTCACCAATGTGAACGGGCAGGAGCTATCTGATCCGGCCTTCGCGCCGTTCTGGAAAAAGGCCGAGGAATTGCAGGCGCTGGTGGTGCTGCATCCGCTCGGCTTCAGCGAAGCGAAACGGCTGGCGCGCTTTTCCTTCAACAACACCATCGGCAATCCGCTCGATACCACCATCGCGCTGCACTACCTGATCTTCGACGGCGTGCTGGAGCGGCACCCGAACCTGAAGATCCTTTCGGTGCACGGTGGCGGCTATCTCGCCGGCTATTCCGGCCGCATCGACCACGCCTGGGGCGCGCGCTCTGACGCGCACGGCAACCTGCCGCATCCGCCGACCAGCTACCTCAAGAAGATCTATTTCGATTCGGTGGTGTTCACGCCGTACCAGCTTGCGGAACTGGTGCGGCTTTATGGGGCAGACCGCATCATCATGGGCACCGACTATCCGTTCGACATGGCGGACTACGATCCGGTCGGGCATGTGGTCGATGTGCCCGAGTTCGATGCCTCGACGATCGCGGCGATCGCGGGAGGGAATGCGAAGCGATTGTTGGGGTTGTAGCAGCGCGCAACGGCGTCAGTTGCTGTGCCCTCGCCCCGCTTGCGGGGAGAGGGCGAGGTGGTCTCGCGACATCGGGAATTGGGCGAGGGGGATTCTCCGCAATTTCTGATGTTGGTGATGGGATGCCCCTCACCCAGTCGGGACTCGTTGAAATACCTTCAAGCTCTCTCCCCGCTAAAGCGGGGCGAGGGCACAGCGACATGCACCGCGTCCATGGCACGTCTTTAGGTCACTCCGCCTTCACGCCCGCCTTGGCGGCGATCTCGCGCCAGCGCGTGAGGTCGTCGCGGATCACATTACCCATGCGATCGAGCGGGATCGGATCGGGCTGCATCGCCTGCAGGTCGAAGCCCTTCATCACCGACGGATCGGTGATGATCGCATTGACCTCCTTGTTGAGCCGCGCCGTGATCGTCGCCGGTAGGCCCGGCGGCCCCACCAGCGCAAACCACAGCGAGGTCTCGAAGCCGGGCACGCCGGCCTCGACCAGCGTCGGGATATCCGGGACCTGGCTCGCACGCCGCGCGGTGCTCACCGCCAGGATCTTGATCTTGCCGTCCTTGATCAACGGCAGGCTCGACCCGAGCGTGCCGAAGGTGATGTCGATGCGGCCTTCGGCGAGATCGATCACCGCCTGCGACGCAGCGCGATACGGTATGTGGTTGAGCTTGATGCCAGTCATGTTCGAGAGCAGCTCGGTCGCGAGGTGCGCGACGCTACCGAGGCCGACCGACGAATAGTTCAGCATGCCGGGCTTCGATTTCGCGAGCGCGATCAGCGCGCGCACATCTTTCACCGGCAGCTTCGGCGACACCGATAGCGCATACGGCACAACGCCGATCATGGCGATCGGCGTGAAGTCCTTCACCGGGTCGTAGGTGAGCTTGGAATTGACGATGGCGTTGGTGACGTGTGTGGTGGTTGTCGCCATCCCCAGCGTGTAGCCGTCAGGCGCGGCCTTCGCGACCGCATCGGCGCCGATGGCGCCGCTCGCGCCGGCGCGGTTCTCGATCACGACGGTCTGCCCCAGCCGTTCGCCGAGCTTGGCCGCGACCAGCCGGCCGACAACGTCGACCGACGCGCCCGCGGGCAGCGGGACCACCATGCGGATTTGTCGGTTGGGCCACGCCTCCTGCGCGGCAGCGGGAATGGGAACGAGGACACATAGCGATAGCAGCGCAAGGCTGAAGCGCGTCATGCGTTAACTCCCCAAGCGTTTAACTCCCAGGCGTCTCTTGTCGTTTATCCGGCAAGTCTGGCACGGGCCGCCGAGCGGCTTCAATCCGCGGTTTGCCTGGGCAATCACGGCGAGCGATAATGACGCATGGGAGGCTCCACCGGCCTGCGGTAGGGGCAGCAGCAAGCGCGAAGAAAGCCAAGAAAATGCCGTTTCACGATTTCCGTCAGTTCCTCGATGTGTTGCGCCAGAACGGTGAGCTCGTCGACATCAACCAGCCGGTCGCACTCACCGACGTCGGCAAGGCGCTCAAGCACGCCTACGCCAAGGGGCGGAAAGCGACGAGCTTCAACAAGAACGGCACCGAGTTTCCGCTGGTCTGCGGCGTGTATTCCAGCCGCAAGCACGCGTTGCTGGCCTTCGAGACCGACGAGAAGAACGTCACCCAGAAAGTGCTCAACGGGCTGAACAATCCGATCAAGCCGACGATCAGCAACGGCGGCGGCGCGCCCTGCCACGAGGTGGTGATCACCGACGACATCGACATCAGGCGCTTCCCGATCCCGACCTACAGCCCGAAGGACGGCGGCCCCTACATCACACCCGGCATCGTGGTGTCGAAAGACCCGGAGACCGGCGTCCCCGACATCGGGCACTACCGCTTCCTGATCCTCGACAAGGACACGGTGTCGTTCTCGGCACAGCCGTTCCATCGCTTCGGCAAGAACTTGACCAAGTGCCAGCAGATGGGCGTCAAGCCGAAGGCGGCGCTGATCATCGGCGTCGATCCGATCCTCGCCTATACCTGCCAGGTGCAGGTGCACGACCAGACCAACGACTGGGAGGTCGCCGGCGGCTTGCGCGGCGCGCCGGTCGAGCTGACGCATTGCAAGACCTGCGACGTCGAAGTGCCGTCGACCTCCGAGGTCGTGATCGAATTCGAAGTCGACATGAACAACACGGTGATGGAAGGCCCGCTCGGCGAGTACACCGGTTACTACACGCCGGCCTCGCTCAAGCCGGTGGGGAAGATCACCGCCATCACTCATCGCAAGAAGCCGATCTTCCAGGGCCTGCTCACCGGCAAGCCGGTGACCGAGAACCACATCCTCAAGCAGATCCCGTTCGAGGCGTCGTTCCTGCGCGCGCTCAAGGCGCAGTTCCCGACCGTGAAGGACGTGTCGGTGCGCGCGTCGGCCGGCGTGTCGTTCTACGTGGTGATCTCGATGACGCCGCGCTTCAAGGGCGAGCCGCGTCAGGTGATCCTCAACGCGATGGCGAGCAACATCCGCCCGAAGTGGACGGTGATCGTGGAGCCCGATATCGACGTGCACAATTCCGCCGAGGTGGAATGGGCGATGGCGTTCCGCACTCAGCCGCAGGAGGATGTCATCATCGTCGGCGATATTCCCGCCGGCCCGTCCGACCCTTCGATAGACGATCCCAAGATCGCGCGTCCCATGCGGGTGGCCTCGGCGATCGGCGTCGACGCGACGCGGCCGTTCGGCAAGCCGTTCTCGGAAGTCGCAGACGTGCCCGGCTGGGAGGAATTCGAGGTTCCGGAACTGGATGCTTGGCGGTAGCCATGCGCTGGCGTCATGCGCCGGACTTGACCCGGGCATTGTTCGCCTTACGAAGGACTCCAGGGAAGGCCGGGGCAAAGCCCCGCCGTGAAACGCAGCGAGCAAGCAAGGGACTGCTGAAAAATGCCCGAAGTTCTGGTTTGCAAGGATGGCGAGATCGCCGAGGGCGGCGTGAGACTGATCCGGGTCGGACGCGAAGAGATCGGCGTCATCCGCCACCGCGACAAGTATTACGCCTACCGCAACCTGTGCCCGCACCAGGGCGGGCCGGCCTGCGAGGGGCTGCGCATGCCACAGGTCGTCGACCGCATCGGCGAGGGCGGCATCCTGCTCGGCCAGACCTTCGACGAGGACGACATGCACATCGTCTGCCCGTGGCACGGCTATGAGTTCCATCTCGCCGACGGCTGCCACGTCATCGACCGGCAGATTCGGCTGAAGAAATACAATGTGGTGCAGCGTGGCGGCGAGATTTACGTCGCGGTCTGACGCATCATCCCAAAAATTGGCAACCGGGTTTCGGACGAGATACTGCGCAAAGCAATAATGATGAGCGGACACAGAGGGACACCATGAACGAACATACCCGCAGCTTCCGCGATCTCTCCTCCGAGACATTCGATACCCGCACGCTCCTGAAGAATGCCGCCGAGCAGGCGATCGATCGCCGTTACGAGGACTTCTTCATCGCCGACGTCGACTCGCACCACTACGAAACCGAGGCGTTCAAGGAGATCGCCGAGTTCATCGAGGACCCGGTGCTGCGCCACGAAGCCAAGTTCCAGGGCACGTCGCGCGGCGGCATTTCATCGGAGAGCGGCTCCTACCAGGAGATCGCCGGCCGCATCACCCGCTATCCCGAGCGCAAGAACGAGATCGTGCCGCCGAAGCCGCATCGCGACATCGTGCTGATGGAGCGTTGGATGGACCAGCTCGGCGTCGACGTCGCGGTCATGTTCCCGACGCCGATGCTCAATCTCTCGAATTGTCCGCGCCACGAGGTCGAGGTCGGTCTGTCGTTCGCCTACAACCGCTGGCTCTGCGACACCATCCTCGACAAGGAACCACGCATCAAGTCGATGCTGTATCTGCCGTTCCACGATCCCGAAGCGTGCTGCAAGATCATCGAGCAGTTCGGCGAACGCAAAGGCGTCGTCGGCTTCATGGTGACGGCGACGCACTACACCCGCAACTACCAGAATCCGTACATGAAGATGTACTCGATGCTGCAGGAGCGGGACATGCCGCTCGGCTTCCACGCGGCATTCACCTGGGCCGACCAGAGCCTGGCGCTCACCAACCGCTTCATCGCCGTGCACGGGCTCGGCTTCACCTGGTGCAACATGCTGCACATGGCGAACTGGCTGGTGAACGGCATGCCGGAGCGCTTTCCCAAGCTCAAGACGATCTGGATCGAATCCGGCCTCGCCTGGATCCCGTTCATGATGCAACGGCTCGACAACGAATTCATGATGCGTACCTCGGACGCGCCGCTGCTCAAGCGCAGGCCCAGCGAGTACATGCGCGAGATGTTCTTCACCTCGCAGCCGATGGAGATGGTGGACAACCGCAAGGCGCTCGAGGTCACCTTCGAGATGATCAACGCGCCGACGCAGCTGCTCTATTCGTCGGACTATCCGCACTGGGACATGGACCTGCCCGCGACGATCTACGACCTGCCGTTCATCGACATGCAGGCCAAGAAGAACATCCTCGGCGGCAACGCGCAGAAGCTGTTCAAGCTGGATCCGGTGCTGTCGCCGGTGAAGCAGGCGCGGCTGGCGGCACGCAAGGCGGCGGGGATCGCCGGCGTCGCCGCGGAGTAGTCCGCTTCAGGCCCGGTCTGCGCCGTCGACGGCCTGCGCCATGGCTTTGACAGCCGCGGCCTGCTTCAGGCCCTGGTCGCGTGTGAGCGTGCGCCATGTGAAGAAGCTGAGCGCCAGCCCGAGCATCGTGCGCTGTTTCGCACTCAAGCTCGCGCCGAGCACGTCGTGATAGGCGACCATGTACGGCGCCCACGTCCGTTCGGCAGTTTCGTGCACCAATTGATTGTGTTCGGCGTCGCGTAGGACACATCCGGCCAGATCGGCGTTGCGTCCGTACCAGCGATAGATCGCAACCAGGCCCATACGGAGCCGTTCGCGCGAATCCTCGATTTTCCGCCACGGCGCTGCGTCGGGCAGCGGATCGCGTTCGAGCGACAGAGCGGAGCAGGCGTTCAGCAGGCTTCGCTCATCGGGAAAATGCGCATAGAACGTGTGCCGCTGAACGCCGGCGCGCTCCGCCACCATACTGACCGTGGTGGCGGCCGGACCGACGGTCCGGTGCAGGTCGACCGCGGCTTCGACAATGCGAAGGCGAGTCTCGGCCTGCTGCTCCGCCCGCCTTTTGAGGGTATAGGTCCGGGCCATTATTTTCACTGCACGATACCGTGCATCCATATTGACGGGCGCCTCATATTTCAGTACACACATATGTATTGTGGAAATGGGTCCATGTCCACCCGCCCCCCGGTGGCCAAGGCTCAACGCCCCCAGGAGAAATTATGGAAACCAAAGTCAGCGAGATCGCCAACGGCATTTATCGGCTCTCGACTTTCGTGCCGGAGATCGCCGCGCCGGCCGGCTTCGCCTTCAATCAGTTTCTGGTTCTCGGCGACGAACCACTGCTGTTTCATACCGGGCTGCGGAAAATGTTTCCGCTCACCCGCGACGCGGTGAGCCGCATCATTCCGCCCGAGCGCCTGCGCTGGATCGCGTTCGGCCACTACGAGGCCGACGAGTGCGGCGCGATGAACGAATGGCTCGCGGTGGCGCCGCAGGCACAACTCGCCCATGGTTACACCGGGTGCATGGTGTCGCTCACCGATATGGCGGATCGCCCTCCCCGCTTGCTTGAGGACGGTGAAACCATCGACCTCGGCCAGGGCAAGCGTGTCCGCTATCTCGACACGCCGCATACGCCACACGGCTGGGATGCCGGCGTGATGTTCGAGGAGTCGACCGGCACGCTGCTGTGCGGCGATCTCTTCACGCAGCTCGGCAACTGCGCGCCGTTGACCGACGGCGACATCGTCGGCCCCGCGATCGCTGCCGAGGACCTGTTCAAATACTCGGCGCTGAATCCGGACATGGGCACGACGATCCGAAACCTCACGAAGCTCGCACCACGCACGCTGGCGCTGATGCACGGCCCGTCCTTTTCGGGTGATTGCCGGGCGGCCTTGACTGCGCTGGCGAACGACTACGATCGCCGCGTCGCCGATCGCGGGGTTGCTGTCGGCATGGTCAAGGCCGCGTAGTGCAACGCGTTGGGCCTCCTGCTCGACAGGCAGGAGGCCTCATTCCTCGAGCTGCTGCTTCCGCCAGGCGAGCGCCGCCTTGAGTCCGTCCCTGGCGCGGATGGCGTCGAATTCCTTGCCGACCTCGGTTTCCGCCGCATAGAGCGGCGCCAGCACGTCGAGCCCGGCGTTCAGCGCATTGCGGAAGCCCGCGATATCCAGCCCGCGGTTCACGGCAAGCTTCGCCGCGGCGAGCGCTTCGGGCGCGATCATCGACAGACGCCTGGCGTATTTCATGGTCGCGGCCGCCAGCTCGGCCGGCGGCACCACCCGGTTGACCATGCCGATCTCGTAGGCGCGCTTGGCGTCGATCTTGTCGCCAAAGTAAATCAGCTCGCGCGCCCGCTTATGCCCGACGATGAACGGCATCAGCACCGCCGGCCCGACCTGCGAAAACAGGATCTCCGGCTCGCCGAACAGCGCACCCTCGGCTGCGATGGTGAGGTCGCAGAACATCGTGAGCTCGCAGCCGCCACCGAGCGCATGGCCCTGCACCGAGGCGATCACCGGCTTCTTCAGCGTCCACGGCGCCATCAGGCAGCGCATGCTGACCGCGAGGCGCTCGCGGTATTTCAGCGCGTCGTGCCGCCATGGCCGCTCATGACCGGCACCGCCGCCGACATCGAAGCCGACGCAGAAGCTGCGCCCTTCGGCCCGCAGCACGATCACGCTGGTCGCCTCGTCGGCATCGGCGCGCAGCAAGACCTGCTCGATCGCGAGCCGCATCTCCATGGTCAGCGCGTTGAGCTTCTCCGGCCGGTTGAGCGTGACGACACCGACCTTGCCGTCGGCGGCGTAGAGAACGGTCGGTTCGGTCATTGCTGATCCATTGTATTTGAACGTCCCTAGCCCCAAGCGATCTCTATCTCCGTCATCCTCAGGTGGTCGCGAAGCGGCCCTCGAAGGATGCACGGCCCCGGGCCGTCGCCCTTCGAGGCTCGCTGCGCTCGCGCCTCAGGGTGACGGATTAAATAACCCCGTGTAATCGAAGCGAGGGATCACGCCGCTTCCGCCTCAAGCGGCGCGACGCGCTGCACGCCCTTGACGCTGACACCGCGACCGAAACGCCCCTCGCGCTGCGCTTTCGGGATCGGCCGGCCGGCGGCATCGTAGAGCCACAGCCGCAAAAGATGGCGCTTCCGATCGGCTTCCGGCCAATCGTGATATTCGCGTCGGGTGTGCAGCATCACGAAATTGTTGAGGAACTGGATGTCGCCGCGCTGGAAGTCGATGTCGAGTGCGATCTCGTCGACGGTCTGCCGGTAGACCTCGACCGCCTCCTTCTGTACCGGCGTGAATTTCGGCACGCCCGGAAGTTTCTGCGCCTTATCGATGACCGCGCCGACGCCAGTGGCTGAGAAGTATCCTTCGTGGAACGAAAAGATCGGCTGCGCGAAATACGGCAGGTCGCCGGGGCTGATCTCGCCGCTGCGCGAACGGTAGTAGTCGCCGCATAACGCCTCGACCAGTTCCGGCCGCCGCTCAAGCATGGTGTTGTAGACCGTCACCGAACTGGCGATGCGGCTCGCGCCACCCGATTGCGGCGTCTGTAGGCAGACCAGGCCGACATAGTCGCAGGCGTCGGTGTGGAAGCGCATCTCGGCATTGGTCATGTAGCCGCGGGTGTTGGGATCGCTGTAGTCGCCGCCGAGATCCTTCACGTGACCGAGGATGTGACCGAGCTTGTTCTGCGACATCGTCTGCCCGAGATGAGCGCCGAGCCCGATATAGGCGATGGCGGCGCCTTCTCGGTCGAAACGGTCGAGCGGAAAATCCTTCATCATCACGATGCCGCGGCCGTCCAGCAGCTCGCGGCGCACGTCGGCGAGAACGTCCGCGAACGCCGCCAGCGGGAAGTCCTCCTTGCGGACGTCGACCATGGCAATGCCGTTGCGGCGCACCGCGGCGACCGCGGCGGCAAGCTCGTCGGCGTCGCTCGCGTTGATCCGATAGCTCCAGCGCGACACGTCCCGGAGTTCGTCCGCGGTCCAGCCGGCCGGATCGATCAGCGGCTTCATCGGCGCGGCCTGCTCGCGCCGGGCGGTCTTGAAGCTGCGGAAATCATCCATGGTCGAGGCCTCCATCGCTTCTTCTTTGCGCATGATCTTATCCGAAAACCGGTTCCCACTTTTCGGGATCAAGCGCGCTCTATTCTAACACATCCTTGGCCTTGCGGATCAGGTCGGGCGGCGCGGCATAGATCTGCGCGATGATCTTCTCGGCCTCCTCGCCCGCGACCGGGTCGAGCAGCAGGCTCTGCTTTTTCGCGTCGGCCAGGAAGGCTTCGTCCTTCAGGGTCGCCTGCAATGCGGCGCGCAGGATCGCCACCCGCTCCCGCGGCACCTGCTTCGCGACGATGAACGGCCGCCCGAGCTCGCCCGGCGAGTTGAGGATGTCGATGACCGCGCGCTGCTCCGGCGAGGACGCGAGATCAAGCGCATAGGGCACGTCCGGCGCCATGTCGGCGGGTCGCGTCGCCGAGAACCGCAGCAGCGCGTTGATGCGGTTGCCAACCAGCCATTCCTGCGGCAGCGCGGTCCACGAGCCGCAATTGCCTTCGAGCTCGCCGCGCTCCACCGCCAGACGCTGCTCGTTGCTGCCGGGATAGCCGGCGATCTGGCGCACCGGCGCCTTGAACACGTTGCGCAGGATCGCGCCGTTCACGTAGGCGTTGGAACCCTTGGCGGTGGTGCCGATCAGGAACTCCCGGCGCTTCATCATGTCGCCGAAGGTCTTGATGCCGGTCGCGCCCCAGGCGTAGCAGATGCGGATATCGCGCAGCAGCGTTCCGACCCACTGGACGTCGGCGAAGTTGACGGCCGGCTTGTCAGCCGTGAGCACCTGGGTGATCAGTCCCGGATCGAACATGGTGATGACCGTGCCATCCTTCGGCGCGGTGGCGTCGAGATAGCGTACCGACGTCATGCTGGCCGCGCCCGGCATGTTCTGCACGATCACGTTCGGATTACCGGGGATATGACGGCCGTAGTGCCGCGCCAGCATGCGCGCGTAGATGTCGTAACCGCCGCCGGCCGAATAGCCGACCACCAGCGTCACGGTCTTGCCGTTGTAGAAGGGTTCCTGCGCGACGGCGCGTGTAGACGACATGGTCGCAAGAACAAACGCTGCCAAAACGGCAATCGTCACCCCCGGGCTTGACCCGGGGGGCCATCGTCGTCGCGGATTTCCTTGCGTGATGGATTGCCGGGTCAAGCCCGGCAATGACGGCGATAGGCCGTGCTCCATCATTGTGAACGTCAGCCCTTGAACTCGATGATGTCGAATCCGAGCTTCTTGTCGGTGAGGAAGAGCAGGCCGCGATCGTCCATGAAGACGTCATTGGAGAGCGGCGCATTGGCGCCGACGCTCGGCTGCGGGATGAAGTAGCCGCGCTCCTTCGGGTTCGTCGGATCGTTGATGTCGAGGATGCGCAGACCGGCGGAGAACCAGGTCACGTAGCACAGATTGTCGGCGTCAATCCGCTCCCGAAGCTGGTGCGCTCCGAAGCGCGTCACGTTGACGTCGTAGGGCGTGATGGATTCGGGCAGTTCATACGTGCTCAGGATCTTCGGGTTGGCGGGATCGGTGATATCCCAGGTCCGGAACGGCGCGTGCGGCTTGCCGATGTCTGGACCGCGCGTGTGGCGCTCCTCCTCGGTCGAGACCGCGATGCGTTTGCCGCCGATGGTATGGCGCAGCGCCATGAAGGTATGCGAGGGCTCGGTGTGTGCCGGCTTGTACTCATAGCGCGACACGGTCTTCGGCTTGGTGATGTCGGTGACGTCAATGATCGAGACGCCGGACTTCCAGCAGCCGGCGAACATCTGGTTGCCGACCCGCAGCGCGTGATGCAGCCGATGCTCGGCGCCTTTCGGATGCGGCGTATCGCCTCCGGCAACGTGCTGGTTCTCCATGCACCAGCGGCCGACTTCGGTAGGCTTCGACGGATTGCGGATGTCGTAGATCACTAGGATGTTGCCGATATAGCCCTCCATCTCGGTCGAGAGATAGGCGTAGTTCTCGTCGAGATCGAAGCGATGCACGCCCTTGCCGTGGGTCTTGTGGAACGTGATCAGCTTCGGGTTGGCCTTGTCCTTGATGTCGTAAATGCGGAAGCCGCCTTCCGGGTATTCGGAGACCTTGCCCTTCCCCGGTTCGATCTCGGAATTGACCACCATGATGTCGCCGACGATGCGCACCTTGTGGGTGTGCGACCACGGATGCGAAGCCATGAGCTGGGTGATCACCTTCGGCTTGCGCGGGTCCGAGACGTCCATGATGGTCGTGCCTTCCGGCCCGTGCTGATGGCCGATGAAGGCGGTGCTGCCCTGCAGCACGATCTGGCCGCCGCCCGACAACTCCATCCTTGCGAGGTGGCGGATATTCGCCGACCCGCGCGGCGCGGCGCCTGCGTCGGCATCAGCGGCTGGCAACACGTCGCCCGTGGCAATATTCATGGTGCGTCTCCCTTTTGTTGGGTGGAAACTACCCCCGCCGCGCAGCCGCAGCAACGCCCATGACACACCGCGGACTGCGGCGCCGTGTTGCGCGCTCGCGGGCGATTGTGCAGGAATGCGTCCCAGGCGCGTGCGGTAGGCGCCCAACATCCACGCCAGGACCACACCGTTCGTGACCGATTTCGTTTATCGCCGGCAGTTTGCGATCGAATGGGGCCATTGCGATCCGGCCGGCATCGTATTCAACGCTCGTTTTTACGAGTTCTTCGACCGCAGTACTTGGCTGATGTTCGAAGCCGCGCTCGGCATCCCGCTGCAGGACCTGGCCAAGACCTACGACATTGTCGGCATTCCGCTGGTCGGCGCTCAGGCCAAATTCATGGCGCCGGCCGCGTTCGGCGACCTGGCCGAGATGGAATCGCGAGTGCTCGACATCCGGCGGTCGAGCTTCGACGTCGAGCACCGGATGTCGGTGAAAGGCGCGCTGGCCGCCGAAGGCCTGGAAACGCGGGTGTGGGCCGCGCGTCACCCCGACGACCCGCTGCGGATGCAGGCACGCGCGATCCCCGACGACGTGATCGCGAAATTCAAGCGCCTCTAAGCTGCGCCGCCGTTCCAGGCCGGCCGTTGTCGGAACCCTGGCCCTGCGTTACGCTTGTACAGGTCGCGCACGTTCGCCATCGAACGTTCACCATGCGGCCGCGCGAACCCCGCCATAAGAACGGAGTGCCGCCGTGGGCAAAAGAACCGATAAGATGAAGGTCGGGATGTTCATCCGGCCGAGCGGCCATCACATCGCGTCGTGGCGGCACCCAGAGGCTCACGCCGACGCCGGCGAAAATCTCGCGCGCATGATCGAAATTACGCAGACCGCCGAGCGCGGCCTGCTCGACATGGTTTTTTGCGCCGACACCCATTCGGTGTTCACCGCCCATGAGCAGGGCCTGCATCGCCTCCATTACGTCGCCTGGATCGAGCCGTTCACGATGCTCGCGGCGCTCGCGAGCCACACCAAGAACATCGGCCTGGTCTGCACCGCCTCAACCAGCTTCGAGCAGCCCTATACGGTGGCGCGCAAATTCGCTTCGCTCGATCTGGTGAGCGGCGGCCGCGCCGGCTGGAACATGGTCACCTCGGGCAATCCGACCGAGGCGCTCAATTTCAGCAAGGAGGAGCACAAGCCGAAGGACGTGCGCTACCGGCGCGGCAAGGAATTTGTCGAGGTCGTGCAGGCGCTGTGGGATTCCTGGGATGAAGACGCGTTTGTCCGCGACCGGGACGCGTGCCTGTTCTTCGATCCGGAGAAAATGCACACGCTGAACCACCACGGCGAATTCTACGACGTGCGCGGCCCGCTCAACGTGCCGCGGTCACCGCAGGGCCAGCCGGTCATGGTGCAGGCCGGCGCGTCCGACGACGGCCGCGATCTCGCCGCGCAGACCGCGGAGGTCGTTTTCAGCGCGCATCCGAACATCGAGCACGCGAAGTCGTTCTACAGCGACCTCAAAGACCGGGTGGCGCGCTACGGCCGCAACCCCGATCACCTCAAAATTCTGCCGGGGCTCTCGATCACGGTCGGCCGCACTCACGACGAAGCCTTGGAGAAGCTGGAGCGGCTCGACTCGCTCTTGCATCCCGACGTCGGCGTCTCGCTGCTGTCGACCCGCATGGGCCATGACCTGACCGGCTTCCCGATCGACGGGCCGCTGCCGGAGCTTCCGAAAAACAAGGTGATCGGCAGCCGCTCCGACGACGCGATCGCGATGGCGCGCAGCAAGAACATGACCATCCGTGAGCTATATCAGTGGTTCGCGCGCCAGCGCGGGCACGCCGGCTTCGTCGGCACGCCGACGGAAGTCGTCGACCAGATGGAGCAGTGGTTCACCGAGGGCGCCTGCGACGGCTTCAATTTCCTGGCGCCGGCCTTCCCGATCGGGCTGAACGACTTCGTCGACATGGTCGTCCCCGAATTGCAGCGCCGCGGCCTCTACCGCACGGCGTATGAAGGACCGACACTGCGCGACGTCCTCGGCTTGCCGAAGCCGCAAAGCCGCTACGCGCGCGGCCAGGAGCGGGCGAAGGCCATCGTCAACGAATAAGTTCCGGCCTAGTCCGGGCGAGGAAAGCGCTGCAGAAACTGCTTCGCTCTCGGCATCGCATCATGAAGGTATTGCCCAGGCTCACGCAGCCAGAGCCTGTCGTACTGCCGCGACTTCATTTCCGAGATCAGCACGTCCTTGGGCAGCGGGATCAATTCGGCGGTCCACCCTGGCCACCATCGATTGGCCTTCACGCGCATATGCTCAAGTAGGCGGTTCCAGCTCGAGTAGCCGTGATAGTCGAAAGCCGTATCGTCCCGAACGGCGACAATATGATTGCCGGTGAAGCCACGCGCCGGCTTGATCCATACCGGGGCAAAGTCCGATGCCGGATACGAGTCAAGGAATGCGTATGCGAGGATGTGGCACGCTCCGCATGCGAAGAACACCCGCTCGGGCAGCGCCCATCGCCGGACGGGATCTTCCTTGATGCCGGGGGCAAGGATGTACATGCGAAGCGTGGTCTAACAGAGTCGCCGGCGCGCGCCGCCATCCATGGCGCTCCCTGCGACGATACGTTCCGCCGGAGCGAACGTCGTGATTCGACAAGCGCCCTCCCGTTCTGCTTAATCATTTCCGGAAACAACAAAACAAAGAGCCGGAAACCGGTGCAGGAACACAATCCGCAGGACATCCATCAGATCGGGCCGTCGGACGAGCTGAAGCTTGAGATTGTGCGGCGCGGCAGCGGCGCTCCGCTGTTGCTCCTCGCCGGTGAAGAAGCGCTGGAGCGCGACGCGCCGTTTCTCGACGAGCTCGCCAAATCCTACGAAGTTATCATCCCCTCGCCGCCGGGCTTCGGCCGCTCGACCCGACCGGACTGGGTCACCGGCCCCGATGACATCGCCTACATGATGCTCGATGTCGTCGACGCGCTCGGGCTGAAGAACCTCCCGGTCGTCGGCTTCTCGTTCGGCGGCTGGATCGCCGCCGAGATGGCGACCAAGGACGACAGCTTCATCTCGAAGCTGGTGCTGGTCGATCCCTACGGCATCAAGACCGGCAAGCCGACCGAGCGCGAAATCCAGGACGTCT
>Ga0075420_100000705_pt1 | contig 27357 bp, 21 predicted proteins | sample SoiMetdeltSBSDD4_FD_75296 | JGI IMG/M metagenome (GOLD analysis project Ga0075420, IMG submission 75296) | Bulk soil microbial communities from a Populus tree surrounding site in Tennessee, USA - Soil MetaG P. deltoides SBSDD4 | ecosystem: Environmental > Terrestrial > Soil > Tree plantation...
CCCGCCGCGCACGCAGTCCCGTACCGGCGACCCCGGTACGGATTGACTGGCCTGCTCCTGGCCCCTGCTCTGACCCGGCAGGATGACCGCGGCCTGGTGACGCTGCCGGACGTGCAGACGGACGAGAACGGCTGGTACAGCGTCACCGACGTGCCAAGGGTGACCGGGGACCACGTCTACACTGTGCGCTGATGAGCGGCGACGGGCGGCCCGGCGAAGTGCTCAAGCAGATGCCGGCCGGCCTTGACCCCGACGCGTGGGCGTGGGTAACCGGCCAGGCACTGCCGGGGCGCCGGATCGTCCACACCGAGCGGCTGGCGGGCGGCTACCGCAACGACAACCTGCTCCTGGCGACCGACGCCGGCGAGCGCCTTGTCCTGCGCCGGTACCTGCACACCAACGCGTGCGCCGTCGAGGCGGCACTGGCCGGGCGGCTCGCCGGGTCGGTGCCCGTCGCCGAGGTCGTCGCCGCCGATCCCACCGGCGAGGCGGCCGGGCAGCCGCTGCTGCTGTCCCGCTTCGTACCCGGCGTCCTGGCCAGCACCACCCTGCGCACGGTCACGAAAGTGGAGGCGGGCGCGCTCGGGCGCGCCATCGGCCACACCCTCGCCAGGATCGGCGAGACCGAGCTCGCCCGCCCAGGGTTCTTCACCGGCGCGGACCTGGAGCCGGACCCGCCCGGCATGGAGCCAGCCGCTGACCTGCCCGCGTTCGTGGAGCGCTGCCTGCGTACCGGGCCCGCCGAGGCGGCGCTCACCCCGGCCGAGCTGGACGCGGTGCGCCGGCTCGCCGCAGGCTCCGACCCCGACCTGGCGCCCGCCCGCGGCGCCCGCCAGCTCGTCCACGCCGACTTCAACCCCAAGAACCTGCTGGTCACGCGCTGCGACGACGGCTGGGCGGTCGCGGCCGTGCTCGACTGGGAGTTCGCCTTCAGCAGCTCGCCGCTGGTCGACATCGGCAACATGCTGCGCTTCGCGGACGAACGGCCGCCGGCCTTCACCAGGGGTTTCCTCGCCGGGTACGAGGCCGGCGGCGGTCACCTGCCCGACGGCTGGCGCCGGACCAGCCTGGCCCTCGACCTGTTCTCGCTCGCCGACTTCCTCACCCGCCCGCCCGACCACCACTACTTCCGCCGAGCCGTGGCGCTGCTGCGCCGGCGTACCGCGGAGCTGCCTTGATCGTTGGACACCTACCGAGAATCTACGCCCGGAGAACTGTGGGTAGGTGTCCAACGATCATGAGTACGGTGTCCACCGGGGCGCCGGGGGCAGGATCTGGCGCAGCCGGTTCGGCGGTATGGGGCGCCGGCCCCACTCCCGGGGGTAGCCGAGCGAGACCTCCTCGAACGGCACCCCGTCGACCTGGATCGTGCGCGGGATGTGCAGGTGGCCGTAGACCACTGCGGTGGCGTTGTAGCGCAGGTGCCAGTCGGCGGTGAGGGTGGTGCCGCACCACTGGGCGAAGATCGGGTAGCGCAGGACCAGCGTGGGCTCCCGTACCAGGGGGTAGTGGTTGACCAGCACGGTGGGCAGCTGGGCCGGGCGGCTCGCGAGGCGGCGCTCGGTGGCGGCGACCCGGGCCCGGCACCAGTCCTCACGGGTCGGCCACGGGTCGGGGTGCAGGACCATCTCGTCCCGGCAGACGATCCCCTCGTCGTACGCCACCGCCAGCGCCTGCTCCTTAGTGGCCACCCCGTCCGGGCGGAAGGTGTAGTCGTAGAGCAGGAACAGCGGCGCGATGAGCACCGGGCCGCCCGGTCCGGTCCAGACCGGGTACGGGTCCTCCGGCGTCAGCACGCCGATGCGCCGGCACATCTCGACCAGCGCGTCGTACCGCGCCTGGCCACGCAGGGTCACCGGGTCACTGGGGTGGGTCCACAGCTCGTGGTTGCCGGGTGTCCAGACCACCGTCGAGAAGCGGTCCCGCAGCAGCGTGAGTGCCCACTCCACATCCTCGAAGAGCTCGCCGACGTCGCCGGCCACCAGCAGCCAGTCCGCCTCGGACTGCGGGCGCAGCTCCTGCACTATCTGCCGGTTCTCCGGGTACGCCACGTGCACGTCGCTGATCGCGAGCAGCCGGCCGGCTGCCGAGGGGTCTGCCATTCGGCCATCCTAGGTTCCGCTTCCAGCCCGCCTCGGCGCGTCAGCTGGCCACGGGGAACCCGGGTCGCGATCGTCTCCCGCAACTTGTCTTCCCCATGGCAACATCACGGCATGCATCGACGTCTCTTCGCTCGTACCCTCGTGCTGACGCTCCTGGCGGGCGTCGCGGTCACCACCGGCGTGCCGGCTGGCGGCGCCGCCGCACAGCCCGCGGATCCCGCCGTGGCCGGGCTCACGGACACGATCGACACGCTGCTGGCCGACCCGCGGCTCGCCGGCTCGCAGGCGGCGGTCGTGGTGCGCGACGCGACCACCGGGGAGGTGCTCTACAACCGCAACGGCGAGCGCCGGCTGCTGCCGGCCTCCAACACCAAGCTGCTCACCTCGGCCGCGGCCCTGGAGATCCTCGGTCCCGGCTACCGGTTCACCACGGACGTACGCACCAAAGGCGCGCACAGCGGTGTGGCGCTGCGAGGCGACCTCTACCTGCGGGGCACCGGCGACCCGACGCTGCTCGCTGCCGACTACGACGCGCTCGCCGCCAAGGTCGCCGCGTCCGGGGTCCAGGTGGTGGAGGGTGACCTGGTCGCCGACGACACTTGGTTCGACGACCGGCGGCTCGGCACGGACTGGGCGTGGGACGACGAGTCGTTCTACTACGCGGCACCGGTCTCGGCCCTGAGCGTGGCGCCGAACACCGACTACGACGCGGGGAACGTGATCCTGACGGTACGGCCAGGCGCGGCGGCCGGAGCCGCGCCGGTGGTGACGCTCACCCCGGAGACCGGGGTCGTGACGATCGACAACCGCGCCACCACGGCGGCCAGCGGCGGCAACACGCTCGACATCGAGCGGACGCACGGCACCAACCAGATCGTGGTCAGCGGCGCCATCCCGGTGAACGGGGCGGCGACGACCGTGTGGATGTCGGTACCCGAGCCCACCGAGTACGCCGCCGACGTGTTCCGCCGGGCGCTGGTCCGCCACGGCGTGCAGGTGCTGGGCGGCACCCGGCTGGGCGCGGCCACGCCGGCCGACGCCCGCCCGCTCGCCACGCACGAGTCGATGACGATGACCGAGCTGATGGTGCCGTTCCTCAAGCTGTCCAACAACGGCCACGCCGAGGTGCTCACCAAGGCGATCGGGCGGCACGTCTCCGGGCAGGGCACCTGGCCGGCCGGCCTGGCGGCGATCCGTACCTTTGTCGCGGGCATGGGTATGGACGTGGCTGCGCAGCGCCAGGCCGACGGGTCCGGGCTCTCGCGGTTCAACCTCATCCCGGCGCTGGAGTTTACCGACCTGCTGGTCGCGGCCCGGGCCAAGCCGTGGTTCGGCCCGTGGTACGACGCGCTGCCCATCGCCGGCAACCCGGCTCGGTTCGTCGGCGGCACCCTGCGCACCCGGATGCGCAACACGCCCGCCGCGGACAACGTGCACGCCAAGACGGGCACCCTGACCTCCGTCTCCGGCCTGTCCGGCTACGTCACCGACGCGGACGGGCGGCGGCTGGTCTTCTCGATCCTGCTCAACAACCAGCTGCTCGGGGTGCGCGACATCGAGGACCGGATCGCGGTGGCGCTCGCCTCGTTCACGGCCGGCCAGGTGACCGGTCAGGCGGTGCCGTCACTGCCGGTGCCGGCGCGGGAGGCGCCCGCGGACATCGAGTGCTCCTGGGTGAAGCCCGACGCCTGCTGACATGCCCCATCCGGTCCGGTGACCGGGGTCACCGGGGTAGGAGGTCGTGGGTGCGCGGCGACCCGCGCGTCCACGACCTCCCGGCCAGGCCCCAGGGCCCAGGGGTACGCCCAGCGGGAGCCGGGCGTGGGCGGGAAGTGCCCCACCCGCGGGCGCGCGGGCACGGCGGGGGCCAGGATGGCGGTATGACACAGAAGTACCCGGTAGGCGCGCCCAGCTGGATCGACCTCGGCACCACCGATGTGGCCGTTGCGGCGCGGTTCTACGGCAGCCTCTTCGGTTGGGCTCTTTCGGATCCCGGTCCCGACTCCGGCGGCTACCGGATGTTTCTCAAGGACGGCCGGCAGGTCGCCGGGGTGGGGCCGGCGATGGACCCGGCGCGCGGCACCTCCTGGGCGGTCTACTTCGCGACGGAGGACGTCGAGGACGCCGCGCGCAAGGTCCAGGCACACGGCGGGCGGGTGGTCATGGAGCCGATGGATGTGCTGGACCAGGGGAGGATGGCGGTCTTCACCGATCCGGCCGGCGCGTTCTTCTCCGTCTGGCAGCCCGGCGAGCACACCGGCGCCGAGGTGACCGACGAGCACGGCAGCTTCACCTGGACCGAGCTGATGGCCGCTGACATCGACTCGTGTAAAGAGTTCTACCCGCGGGTGCTCGGGGTGACCACGCGGGACGTGCCCATGGGCGACGGCCCGCCGTACACGCTCCTGGAGGCCGAGGGCCGGCCGGTCGCCGGCGCCATGCCCATCGACCCGGCCTGGGGCCCGATGCCCACCCGGTGGACGGTCTACTTCGCCGTGGACCACTGCGACGCCGTGTACCAGGAGGCGCTCAACCTCGGCGCCACAAGCAGCGTGCCGCCACAGGACTCCCCGGCCGGCCGCTTCGCCGGGCTGGTCGACCCGCAGGGCGGCGCGTTCTCCATCATCAAGAACAACCCGGACCTCACCGTCTGAGCCGTGCCGGCCCGTGCCGTGCGGCACGGCCCGTGCAGGCCGCCCGTTCCGCGTTCGGCCTGTGCCGTGCGGGCCTTGGCCGCCTGCACCGCAGCGTCCCGGCCAGCCCCAGCGGGCCGGGATGGCGGTTCACCGGTACCGTCCAGGAGGTGAGTATCCAGGGGGGCATTGAGGATACGACCTTTCCGGTGGCGTTCGGCATCGACGCGCCCGCCGCGGCGGTGCGGTACGCCGTCTACCGCGGCTTCGCCGACACCGGCGCGGCGCCGTCACCGGGAGAGGTCGCCGAGCAGGTCGGGCTTGGCGTGCCAGAGGTGCACGCGGCGCTGCGGCGGCTGGCGGACGTACACGTGCTCGTCCTCAACCAGGCCGGTGACGCGGTACGGATGGCGCACCCGTTCTCCGCCGCACCGATGGGGTACGTGGTGACGGCCGCCGGGGTCAGCACGGCGACCGGGTTCCCGGGCGACCGCGTCTGGTGGGGCGGCTGCGCCTGGGACTCGTTCGGCATCAGCGCCGCGCTGGGCGAGCGGGTCACCGTGACCACGCAGTGCCCGCACTGCGAGGTGGTGCTGCGCCACACCAGCAGCCCGGAGGACCCGCCGGCGCTGGCCGCGGTGGTCCACGTGCCATGGCCGGCCTACTACTGGTGGGATGACGTCGTGGCGACGTGCACCCGCATCCGTACCTTCTGCTCCGCAGCACACGTCCGGCGCTGGCTGGCCGGGCGCGACGACGGCGGTCGCGGTGGCCGCGAAGGGACGATCGTGGCGTTGGAGCGGATGTGGCTGCTCGGGCACCGGTGGTACGCCAACCGCCTCGACCCGCAGTGGCGCCCGCGCTCGCGCGAGGCCGCACAGGAGATCCTGGCGGGTGTCGGCATGACCGAGACCTTCTGGGACCTCCCCTGAGCACAGCACCGCTCCCCGCGCGCAGTCGCGGCACACTCCTCTGTGGTCTTCCAGGTGCGGTCGCCTTGCGCTGGGCCGATGTCGCGCTGATAGTCGTGGTGTTCGGTGCCGGGCTGCGGCTGTGGAGATGGGCCAGCGGGCTCCCGCTGTGGCTGGACGAGCAGATGATCTCCGGCAACCTGCGTGACCGCGGGTTCGCCGCGTTGACCGGCCGGCTGGACGATCAGCAGAGCGCGCCGTTGGGGTGGCTGTGGACCCAGCGTGCGGTGGTTGAGGTCTTCGGCACCGGCGAGCGCGCCCTGCGCGCCGTACCGGTGCTTTTTGGGATCTGCACTCCTGCTGGAGCGCCAGCTGCTGGCGCTGGGCCAGGTCGCAGGTCCGCCACTTCGGCGCCGGACACAGCACGGTTTACGTCGTCGACATGCGCCTGCCGCCAGCGTCGCCGCCGTCGACCACCGACGAGTGTGTCGCGGTCAGGTAGCACGTACACCACCGATCGCCGTGAACCCCATGGGCGGCTCCGGCGTTGGCTTCTAGTAACAGGGCGACAACCCGACCGCGGATCCTGACGTTCGACCGTGACCTCTACGGATATCGGTACGGGCCGGCCACCGACAGGGGAGTAGACAGATGAGCGAAGAGAGAGGACCGGGCGCTACCCGGCGGGCCGTGCTCGCCGGGACCGGTGCTGCCGGCGCAGCGGTGGTCCTGGGCGGGTGCGCGAGCGGCGGAGCCGGCTCCGGGGACCCGCCGGCTGCTCCGGCGCCCACGGCCCCAGGCACGACGGGTCCGGCGCCCGCGGGGAGCGGCCAGCCTGGTGCCACGGCGGCCGCCGCGCTGGCCCAGGTGGCCGACATCCCGGTGGGCGGAGGCAAGGTCTTCGACGCGGCCGGCGTGGTGGTGACCCAGCCGGAGCCCGGCCAGATCAAGGCGTTCTCGGCCACCTGCACGCACGAGGGCTGTCTGGTCGGGGGCGTGAGCAACGGGACCATCAACTGCCCGTGCCACGGCAGCCGGTTCAACGTGGCTGACGGCTCGGTGGTGAGTGGCCCGGCGAGAGGCTCACTCTCCGCAGTCGCCGTGACGGTCGAAGGCACAGGGATCAAGCTGGGATGACCCGAGTGGGGAAGTGGGCCGCGGTCATCTAGAGTGACAGCACGCGGCCAGCTTTCAAGCCGGAAAAGCAGCTAAGCGCGCCCCGATCGCCTGCCACGGGGGAAGCGGGCGATAGGGGCGCGCGGGCTCAGCATAGCGGGCCGTAGCGCTGGTGTCACGGGTGCGCGCAGGCCTTGCGCGTGTCCGCAACGGTGACGCGCCGCTGTTGACGGAGGGCAGCCCGCATGACCACCCCGACCTCGGTGGAGGACCTGTCACCCGGCGACCACGCCTGCCTGACGTTCTCCGACAAGGAGGAGCGGCTCGACATCATCGCGGCGTTCGTCCGGGACGGGCTCGGGCAGGGCCACAAGGTCGTCTGCTTCACCGAGTCGGTGCCGCCCGACCGGTTGGCGACCGAGCTGCTGGAGCGGGAGGTGACCACCGACGAGCCACTACGCGTAGGGCAGCTGGCCGTGCAGACCTGCGACGAGGCGTGGCTCTCCGGCGGGCCGCTCACCGCGGCCCGGATGATCGACGTGCTCGGCGGCCAGCTCGACCTGGCGAGCCGGGAGGGCTATCCGGGCCTGCGGGTGACTGCCGACATGTGCTGGGCCACCCGGCCCATCGCAGCGGTCGAGCAGCTGGTGGTCTTCGAGGCCGAGGTGGCCCGGCTCTTCACCGACGGCCGGCTGACCGCGATCTGCCAGTACGACCGGCACAGCTTCGACGCGGTCACGCTCGCCTTCGCCGCTGCGGCGCACCCCCGGGCGGTCGCCGCCACCGTCTACCACGAGGACCCGGTGCTGCGGGTGTGCCGCCAGCACAGCCCGCCCGGCGTACGGATAGCCGGGGAGATCGACTACACCCGGCTGGACGTGCTGGCGCACGCGCTGAGCGAGGCCCTGCGCCTGGACCACCACCTGCATCTCAACCTTGCCCAGCTGCGTTTTGTCGATGCCGCCACGGCAGGCGCGATAGTGCAGGCCGGGTTGAGCCTGCCGGCCGGGCGCCGGATGGTCATCGTCTGCCGTGGCCTGGTGCACAAGATGATTGAGCTGGTCGGCGGGGCTGACCTTCCGCAGATCCGGGTAACGGTGGCCGATGGGGAGCCGTGACCAGGTGGGTCCGGCGGGCGCTGAGGCCGGCCTGCCCCGTTCCCGCGGCCCGATAGCACTGGACCAGGCCTTCGACCGGCAGGGTCTGGTCGCGCTGCGGGCGGCGGTCGCGGCTCACGGCGCCGGGGTCGGCGTCCCGCCTGGGCGGGTTGACGATCTTGTCGTGCTCGCCCACGAGCTGGCCAGCAACGCGGTACGCCACGGCGGCGGGCGGGGCCGGCTCCAGCTGTGGCGCGTCGACGGGTTCGCCTGCTGCGAGGTCAGCGATGACGGCCCCGGCTTGGCCGACCCGGAGGGCATCGGCCGCCAGCGGGCGCCGCTGGCGGCCAGCGACGGCCGGGGACTGTGGATCGTGCGCCAGCTCGCCGACGAGGTACGGGTGCGCACCGGCCCCGGCGGCACGGTCGTGACCGCCCTCCTCCGCCTGCCGAACCAGGTGAGCCAGCTGGACCAGGTGAGCCAGCCGGGACGATGAGCTGGCTGAGCGACCGGCGTCGCGACCTTGGCCACGGGCCTGGGCCGGCCGGGCGGCTACGCCGGCGAGCCCTGCTCGGCGGGGCGGTCGCGACCGGGGCCGCCGGGGTGGGCCTGGGCCTGTCCCGGGCCGGCGAGCTACCGGCCGCCCTCGGCCTGCGCTCCGGCGGGGCCGACCCGGAGCCGGTCACCATGGCGATGCACCTGCACGGCTCGTTCAGCGAGGGCCAGGCGAGCATGGCCGCCCACCTCGCCCAGGCCCAGCGGCTCGGCGTCGACGTGGTGTGGTGGACCGACCACGACTGGCGGATAAGCGGGTACGGCTACCGCGAGGCGGTCCACTTCGACGGCCTGGAGGAGGACGAGGACGGCCGGTGGTGGCGGTGGACCCCGGAGCGCGAGGGCGCGCTGCGCGTTGGCGGTGGCGAGCTTGTCGACGAGCCGCGCTCACCCGACGAGCCGGGACGGGCGCTGCGCCTGGTCGCGTCGGGCGAGGGCACCATGTGGTACGCGGCCAGCGCGTGGAACTTCACCTACCGCACCAGCCTGGCCGACACTGAGCTGGAGCTCGACGTGCTCCGGGAGACCGCAGCCGGCCGGCTCCTGGTGGAGGTGACCGCCTCCTACCATCCGGCCACCGGAGGCCGGCCGGCAGGCCAGTACGCCGTCTGCTACGAGGTGGGCGGCGACCGCCCGGGCGTGGCGCGGCGTGCCGAGGGGCTGCGCGGCGTGGTGGAGCTGCCGGCCGCGGCCGGCCGGTGGCAGCGGCTCCGGCTACGCCCCGTCGACGACCTCGCCGCCATCTGGCCCGACCTGGTCGCCGAGGACAACTCCCTGTACCGGCTGCGGATAGGGCTCACCGCGGGGCCGGTGGCTCCGCTGGGCGGCACCGCCCGTGCCGTTCCGCCGGGTGGCACCGCCCATGCCGACCCGGCGGGTAGCACCGCCCGTGCCGTGGTGGACCGGCTCCGGCTGCGCCGCACGGAGCGCGCCGGCCAGGCCGGCCTGCACCTGCGCGACGAGCTGATGCGCCGGTACGCCACCCGGTACCCGCGGGTCGCGCAGCGCAGCGGGCTGGAGGTCTCGCTGGTGCGGCACCTCAACTGGTACGGCGGCGACCTACGCCTGCCCGACTACGGCGGCCGGCCGCCGGTCATCGACCCCTCGCTGCCCGCGGCCGAGGCCATGGTCGGGCTGGTCCACCGGGCTGGCGGGCTGGTCTCGTACAACCACCCGATGCAGGGCGAGGTCGCGCAGCCGGACGCGCTGGCCCGGCTGCTCGTCGACCGCCGGGCGCTCGGCTGCGACCTGGTCGAGATCGGCTACCCGGGCGACCTCGGCAAGCTGCTGTGGGTGCTCGACGCGACAGCGCGCAACGCGGTGTTCTATACCGGCGTCGGGGTCTCCGACGACCACGCGGGCACCGACTGGCTGGAGCAGCGGGCCAACTACCTGACCGGGGTCTGGGCGGCGTCGACCGGCACGGCAGACCTGCTGGGCGGGCTGCGGGCCGGCCGGGCGTGGTTCGCCAACCCCAAGCACTGGCGCGGCGTGCTGGACCTGCGCTACGCCGGCCGCGGCGCGATGGGCGGGGCGCTGGTGACGGCGTACCCGCGGGTGGACCTGACCGTGCTGGCCACGGAGCTGCCGGCCGGCGGGGCGCTGGAGCTGCTCGTCGGCCGGGCCGACCTGGCCGGGGCAGAGCCGGCGGTCGTACGTACGACCACCGTCCCGGCACGGCAGGTGCGCGGCGGCAGCTACCAGGCGTCGGTGGAGCCGGGCGGCGGGGCGTACGTACGCGCGGTGGTCCGTGCCGGCGACGGGAGCGTGGCCGGTGTTGGCAACCCGCTGTGGCTGCTGCGGCGCGACCCGCCGCACGGCATCCCGGCGGACCGGCGGCTTACGGCCTGACCTGCCCGCTCTCGCCGGCTCACCGCTTGGCCTGCCGGCCTCGCCCCTTGCCTCGTCGGCCTCGCCGCTTGACCTGCCGGCCTCCGCCCGACCCCGCCGGATCGATGCTGGGCAGATGCCCAGAGGACTTCCGGTCGATCCGTGCCCGGTCCTACCGTCGCGATATGGAGCTGGAGCTGCGCCATCTGCGGGTGCTCTGCGCGATCGCCGAGACGGGCAGCGTCACCAAGGCGGCGGCCGTGCTCGGGCTGGCGCAGCCGGCACTCACTGCCCAGCTCCAGCGCATCGAGCGGATGCTCGGCGGCCCGCTGTTCGAGCGGGACCGCCGTGGCGCCCGGCCCACCGCACTGGGCGAGCTGGTGCTGGCCCGAGCCCGGGTGCTCCTGCCGGCGGTAAGGCGGCTACAGGACGAGGCGGTCCGGTTCGCCGAGGCGGGCGAGGTGCTCAGCCGCTACCGGATCGGCGCGGCCAACGGTCCGCTCCTGGGCGGGCTGGTGCACCGGCTCGTCACGGACCACCCGCACGCGCAGGTCACCACGCACGCGTCGTGGTCGGGGGAGGAGCTGGCCGAGCTGGCCTGCGCAGGCCGGCTGGACTACCTGGTCCTGGGGGCGTGCGGGACCGCGTCGCCGGTGGCCGAGGCGAAGCTGGTGTGGCGCACGGTCGCGATGGACGCGGTGTTCGTCCTGCTGCCCGCGCGGCACCGGCTGGCCGGCCGCGACGAGGTGGACCTCGCCGACCTGGCCGAGGCGGCCTGGGTCTTCGCGCCTGGGGACGGATGCTTCGCCGGGTGCTTCGCCGCCGCCTGCGCCCGGGCCGGCTTCACCCCGCGGACCGTCTTCCAGACGGACCTGGGCAGCGCCGTGGACCTGGTTGAGGCCGGTACCGCGGTGGCGCTGTGCCAGCCGACGTTCCGCCCGGTGCCGGGGTTGGTTCCAGTGCCGATGGCCGGGACCCCGCTGCGCTGGCGGCAGGTGATCGGGTGGCACCCGGACGCCCCCGCCGCCGCGTACGGCGACCGGATGCTGGGCTACGCGCTAGGCGCGTACGCCGACGCGGTGCGGCGCAGCCCGCGGTACGTGCAGTGGCTCGTCCGCAACCCGCGGTTCGGGGCCGAGCGCCCGCAGTAGGCGTCCCGACGCCCGCCGCCGGCCCTCGCCACCATCCTGACCAGGACCCTGGCCAGCAATATGGGTAAGTCAATATCTATACTTGTCTCTATCTTCCGGTTACCGTCAGCGACACCGAAGTAACTCGCCCCTTACGGAGGAGTGACGGATGGACCGAAGACTCCGCTCCCTTGTGGCTGCCATGGCGACGGCGACCGGCGTCGTCGTCGCGCTAGGCCTGCCCGCCCAGGCAGGCCCGAGCGTCGGTGCCGCAGCAGAGGCGCCGCAGGCCGCCACGGCCGCCCCCGCCGTGGCGTCCGCGGCGATCCTCGCCGCCATGCAGCGCGACCTGAACCTCACCGCGGAGCAGGCCCGGCAGCGGGTCGTGCGGGAGTACGCCGCGGCGCTCACCGAGGCGAAGCTGAGCAAGCAGCTCGGCGCGGCATTTGGAGGGGCGTGGCTCAACGCCGACGCCAGCGCCCTCATCGTCGGCGTCACCGACCTGTCCCAGGCCGACCTGGTCCGCGCCTCTGGCGCCCAGCCCCAGCTCGTGGCCCGCAGCCAGCGGTCGCTCGACGCGCTCAAGGCCAGGCTGGACGCGAGCGCCGCCGGCATATCGAGGTCCATCTCCGGCTGGTACGTCGACGTGCGCGCCAACGACATCGTCGTGCTCGCCAAGCCGGCCACGGCCGGCGTGGCCCACGCGTTCGTGGCCCGGGCCGGTGTGGACGCCCGGATGGTCCGGGTGGTCGAGTCCACCGAGTCCCCCCGCCCGCTCTACGACGTGCGCGGCGGCGACGCCTTCTACATGGGCGGCGGGCGCTGCTCGATCGGCTTCTCGGTGAACGGCGGCTTCGTCACTGCCGGCCACTGCGGCACCGCGGGCACCGCCACCAGCGGCTACAACCAGGTCGCCCAGGGCACCTTCCAGGCCTCGTCGTTCCCTGGCAACGACTACGCGTGGGTCGCCGTGAACGCCAACTGGACGCCGGTCGGCGTGGTGAACAACTACAACGGCGGCGTCGTGGGCGTGGCCGGCAGCACCGAGGCGGCCGTGGGCGCGTCGATCTGCCGCTCCGGCTCCACCACCGGGTGGCACTGCGGCAGCATCCAGGCCAAGAACCAGACCGTGAACTACCCCCAGGGCACGGTCAACGGTCTGACCCGCACCAACGTGTGCGCGGAGCCGGGCGACTCCGGCGGCTCGTGGCTGTCCGGCAGCCAGGCCCAGGGCGTCACCTCCGGCGGCTCCGGCAACTGCACCTCCGGCGGGACGACCTACTACCAGCCGGTCAACGAGATCCTCTCGGCGTACGGCCGGACCCTGATCACCGACGGCAGCCCGCCGCCGCCTCCGCCGCCGACCGGCTGCTCGGGGTACGAGTTCACCCTTACCGGCTCGCTGTCGGGCACCGGTGCCAGCCAGTACCAGCCGGACGGCAGCTACTACTACTCGAGCCTGTCCGGCACCCACCGGGCCTGCCTGGACGGCCCGAGCGGCGTTGACTTCGACCTCTACCTGCAGAAGTGGAACGGGTTCGGCTGGAGCACCGTGGCCAGCGCGCTGAGCCCGTACCCGGACGAGACGCTGAGCTACAGCGGGACCGCTGGCTACTACCGGTACCGCGTGTACTCCTACAGCGGGTCCGGCGCGTACACGCTGGGCTTCACCAACCCGTAACGACTAGCCCACAGCAGCACCCCCGGGCGTGGCGGCCAGGTCTTCTCGGCGACCTGGCCGCCACTGTCACGTGCCCACAGCGACGGTGTTTGTGGCTTCCTGGCTACCGCCCGCCAGTAGCAGCCATCGCCTGCGCCGGGATGTATCAGTTTCGCCTGGGTAGAGGGCTTGTTACGGAGGCCTACTGAGACGCGTCCGTCCCGCCCGCGCGTCGTCGACCGCTGCTCTTCGCCGTTGCTGCAGCCTTTCTGGCGCCGGGCCGAGTGGGCTTCTTCCCCGAGCTAGCTGAGGGATTATGAAGATACGCTCGGCCTGCCTCCAAGATCCGGTCTCGGACAATCTTGTCCTTCGCCAGCTGGTCCAGCGCGAGAATCTTCTTGGTGTTGTGGGCGGCGTCATACTCCTTCCGGATCAGCTTTTCCAGGTCTCGGCCTGTCGCGGTCGTGAAGTCCTGGTCCTGGAGTGCGATGATGTCACCGGCGAGCGGCTCCGCTTTGCCGGTAAGTACCATGCCGAGAAGCATGGCAAGGTGGTAGCGAAGGTTCTCTACGGCGGCAAGGTCGCTGCTCATCATGAGATAGTCGCCCGCAGCCCGAAGAATCTTGATGCAGGCATAGTACATGGCCACGTCGTGCTCCTGGCGGAACACGAGTTCGTAGGTGCCTTTCTCGAAGATCTGGCTGGGATTGGCGCGCGCGACGTGTGGCATCTGCACCAGCACGCTCAGCACAGCCTGGCCCATTTCGTCGATAGAGACCAGCCGTTCCACCGGTTTGCCAAGGTTCAGGTAGTACCGTCGGCGGCGTTCATAGAAGAGGTTTCGCTCATGAAGGTATTCCTCGATCTGCCTATGGACTAGCTCGGTAGCACGGAGCGTGCTCGGGCCGAAAGCTGTCTGACTATTGGTAGCCCGGATGATCCGGGCGCGGACCTCATTGTCCTTGGCCTCGATAACCTTCACCAGGATGCTGCGGTCGTCTACATTGTGTCCCACTTTGGCGCGCTTATATATCTCCGTGGAGGTCTGTAGGCCGTTCACTATCTGCGGTGACTCTAGCTCCAGGGTCTTGTTGGCCGGCTGGACCTTCGAGGCCACTATGGTCACGCCATTGTTGAGCCACCAGAAGTCGACGTCAGGGTCGACGGCCGCCAGTGTTTCCTGGATCTCCCTGTTTACGGTGGTGTCACCTTCGTAGTCGCGCACGTTGGCCTCAAAAAGCGCTGAGTCCAGCTCCCCATTGCGGCTGGTAATGAAGCGCTCATAGTCGGACAACCGCACCACGCCGATGTAGCCGCCCGTCATGTTGGTCGAAATCGGGATCTCGGCGAGAACAAGCGTCCGGGTCTGGTTGACCGGACGCCTTGCCAGCGCACCTAGCGCGGCGGCATCGAGAAACAGGACCTCAGGTGTGCACCCACCGAAGATCTGCCGCAGACAGGACTCAAGCTCCCTGCCTTTATCCTTGATGGAGGGGTGCACATGCTGTGCGCGCAACGACGCGAATACCACAAAAATTCTTAGCTGTGGCATCTCCAGGGCAAGGTACGTATCCAGAAACCGACGCGAAATCTCGATCAGTCTCGGGTTTACAAACCGGACGAGGTCCTCCTCGTTGCGGCCAAATTCGAGCAGCTTGGGCAGGCTGATCAGGAGTTTGTCAATCGGGGGCTCAGTGAACCCATTGGTGTTCTTTACCTGGATCGCAATCAGGTCCAGGTTGGCCCGTCTTCCAAAACCTGTCAATGGTGTGTCGTCGCGAAGGCTGATAGAGTTGGCGAACAAGTAAAGACCATCGATGCCGCAGTCTTTTTCGCCATCCACAATGCCGCCTAGCAGATCATCGTGGCCGGGGCTGTAGTCCTGCCGTAGGTAGTGCTTTGCCGCAAAGAAGGTGTGGTGCCACGAGATCGGCATAGTGGGAGCTGACCGCTGCCTGTCTTTGTTGATCATCGCTTCCAGCAGGACAACGTCATTAGCGCTCATGAACGACTCCCCTAGGCTCAGAAAGCATCATCTGACTCTAGTGATGCGCAGTCGCCCGCGCCAGCCAGCTAAAGGAGCCGGAAGGTGGGCGGGTCGGTCAACGGGCTTGACTGTCGGTATCGGGGCACTCTTGTCCGTCTGTCCATCCGTACGGGCGGTTCGGGTATGCCAGATCTTGAATCACAGTGTCTTTCAAGATCGTATATACGGGTGGGGTGCTGTCGACAGAAGTCCGTACGTCTGGGCGCGCGCCTGTAGGAGGGCGGGTTGCCTCTGGATTGACTACGGGGCTGGTCGTACCGCGGCAGAGGTGGCTTGGCTAACGGCCTGGACATCTCCCCGATCGTCATGGCGCTGCCGGTCGAACATCCAGGTCAGCGCTCCCTGTGGGCCCTTCGCCGGGCTACCCCACCAGGAACACTGGCGAGGTGCACCATGATGTCGCGGCCTTTCGCGCGGCGTCTCTCGCGCTGCCGGTCGCTGCGTCCAGGCCATGACCGGCCGTTCGTAACGGCGGCAAGCCCAGCTCTAGGGGTTGAGCAGCGCCCAAACGGGGCAATCACCGGAGTGGTTGAAAGGAGCAGCCATGTCCGATGTGGTGGGCGGGCGGGTGAAGCCACCGGCGGAGCAGTCAACGGCTGAGCTGATCCAGCGTGCCTCGGAACAGATCACCCGGCTCGTCCGGGACGAGCTGCGGCTCGCCCGTGCCGAGCTGTCTGACAAAGGGCGTACCGCGGGCATCGGTCTGGGCCTGCTCGGCGGTGGCGGGGTTGTCGCCATGTACGGGGTCGCCGCGCTGCTGACCGCGCTGGTCCTCGGCCTGGCCGAGGCGATGCCAGCCTGGGTGGCCGCCCTCCTGGTGGGCGCCGTGCTCCTCGCGGTGGCCGGAGTGCTCGCGCTCGTCGGGCGCGGTCGCGTGCGCGAGGCGGCTCCACCGGTCCCGGAGGAGACCGTCGCGAGCGTGCGCCGCGACATCGGCGCCGTGGCGAGCGCTGTCAAGGAGAGGGGTGAGCATCGATGACCGGGGCGGACCCAGCGGCCAGCAACGGGCCGAGCGAGACCGAGCTGATCCGCGAGGAGATCCGGCAGACCCGGGCGGAGCTGGGCGAGACGGTCGAGGCCCTGGCCGCAAAGGCCGACGTCAAGGCGCGAGCAGAGCAAGCGGTGTCGGACGCGACGGCGCGAGCGGGGCAAGCGGTGTCGGACGCGACGGCGCGGGCTGGCCAGGCTGTGTCGGATGCGACGGCGCAGGCCGGGCACGTGGTGTCGGACGCGGCTCACCGCGCCGCTGAAGCGGCGGCTGAGGTCAAGAACCGGGTCGCGGGCACGGCGTCAGGGGCGGCCGGGGAGGTACGGCACGCCATGGACACCACCGCCCGCGAGGTCGCCCGGGCCGGCCAGGCAGCCGCCCGCCGGCCGGTACCGTGGGCGCTGGTCGCCGCGGGTGCGCTGGCCGCTGTGCTGTTCATCGTGCTGGGACGGAGGCGCCGGTGAAGAAGCTGATGTACAAGCCCGTCGGCGTGGCCATGGGTCTCGCCGCGGGCGCGCTCGCCGGGATCGCGTTCAAGCAGGTGTGGCGGATGGTCGCGGGCGAGGACGACGCGCCGAGCGCCACCGACGAGGGTCGGGGCTGGGGCGAGATCCTGGCCGCCGCGGCGCTGCAAGGCGCGATCTTCGCGGTGGTCAAGGCCGCGGTGGACCGGGCCGGTGCCGAAGGGGTACGCAAGGTCACCGGCACCTGGCCAGGCTGACCGCAGCCGGGCGACCGCGTCGATCGGGCGGTCGCGTCGATCCCGAGCTGGTCCTCCTGCGTATGACAAGGTGCAGGCGACGATCCTTGTACCGGAGGAGCCATGAAGGCCAGCAGGGTCGTGGCGCTGGGTGCTGCGGTGCTCGTCCTCGCCGGTGCCGTGGTCGGCGTCGGCGTGTGGCGGGGATGGCTCCCCGACCCGCGCGGGTGGTTCGCCAACCCGTCGGTGTCCGGGGTGTCCGAGCTGCGCCTGCCGGAGGGAGCGGTCCGCCCGCTCGCCACCGGCCTGCGGGCGCCGTGGGGGCTGGCCTTCCTGCCCGACGGGACCGCCCTGGTCACCGAGCGGGACACCGCCCGCATCCTGTCAGTGGGCGCCAGCGGCCAGGTCACCGAGGTGCAGCGGCTGGCCGAGGTGCGCCCGGGCGGCGAGGGCGGGCTGCTCGGCATCGCGGTCTCACCGTCGTACGCCCAGGACCGGTGGGTCTACGTCTACTACACCGCTGAGTCGGACAACCGGATCGCCCGGCTGCGCCTTGGCGAGCGACCCGAGCCCATCCTGACCGGCCTGCCATCCGCCCGCATCCACAACGGCGGCCGGATCGCGTTCGGGCCGGACAGAATGCTCTACGTCGGCACGGGCGACGCTGGCGAACGCGGCCAGGCGCAGGACCGGGCCGCGCTGGGCGGGAAGATCCTGCGGGTCACCCCGGACGGCCAGCCCGCGCCCGGCAACCCGTACGGTGACTCGCCGGTCTACAGCTACGGGCACCGCAACGTGCAGGGGCTGGCCTGGGACGGGCAGGGACGGCTCTTCGCCGCAGAGTTCGGCCAGAACCGCTACGACGAGCTGAACCTGATCCAGCCCGGCGGCAACTACGGATGGCCGGTCGTGGAGGGCCCGTCCGGCGACGACCGGTTCGTCGCGCCACTGGCCACCTGGGCCACCGGCGACGCGTCCCCGAGCGGCATCGCCGTGGCCGGTGACCGGGTCTACGTGGCCTGCCTGCGCGGCCGCCGGCTGTACCGGGTCGGCCTCGACGGCGGCTCGGCACAGGCGCTCCTGGTCGGTGCGTACGGCCGTCTCCGGTACGTCGCGGTCGCGCCGGACGGTGCACTGTGGGTGCTCACCTCCAACCGGGACGGCCGGGGCTCCCCGGCCCGGGATGACGACCGCATCCTCCGGATGACGGTGTGATGGCTCTTCCGGATGGCGGCGCGAGAGGCGGCCGGCCAAGCGTGGCCGTACGGTGGAGGTCGTTCCGGCCGTACGTCGGAGCCGGGCTGACCCCGGCACCCGGCCCGGCGTCTACTGTCCAGCGGTAACCGTTGACGAGGAGAGCTGGACATGTCAGACGCGTACGCCTCACCGTCCAATGTGGTCAGCAGGGCTGGGGCCGGAGTGGTTGGCGGGCTCGCCGGTGGCCTGCTGCTCGGCGCGACCCTGCAGGTGATGGGCGGGGTGATGGACTTCGCCGAGCTGGCCGGGGGGCGGACCTACTCGGTCGCCTGGACGGTGCTGCTGGGCATCTGCGCCGTTGCCGGCGGCCTGTTCGGAGTGCTGTTCGGGCGGTTCATCAGCCGGCAGATCGTCTCCGCCATAGGGGTCGGCCTGGTCTACGGCGGAGCGTGCGGAGTGCTGCTGGCGCTGCTGGTGCTGCCGTTGGTGGTCGGCGGCGATCTGCTGGCCTTCGAGGCCAACATGCCCACGCTCGGCGCGTACGTCCTGTTCGGAGTGGCCACCGGCGTGGTGTACGCGGTGGCCGGCCCGCGCCGGCGCTACTGGCACTACCCGCGCCGGCAGTCCATCGGCCTGGCCTACGTGCTGCCGAGCCGCAGGCGCCGCCGCCGCAGCGAGGACGACGACTAGCCACAGGGCACCACATCCAACAGCCACACGCCGCCCACCGCCGTGTGCCGGGCAGGACGAGCGCAGCCGGGCTACCGTGCTAGAGGTATGAGCTCATCGACCGCTCCCGGCAGCCACGGCCCCGGCGGCGACCCAGCCGAGGCCGGGCCGGTTCTCGCTGCGCCGGCCCCGGCCGACCCTGCTGCGCCGGCCCCGGTCGGGTCTGCCGCTGTGGTGCACGACCGCGCCCTCTCACTCGCCGAGTACCTGCTGGCCGTGCGGGCGATGCTGGAGAAGCCCACCCGCAGCGTGCCGGCCGCCGATGCGCTGTGGCAGGCGGAGCTGCCCGTCCACCCCGGATGCGAGGTCGGTCCGCGGCGTCCCGGTGACAGCTGGCTGCGGGTGGGCCGGCCGGCCCCTCCGGCGCCGCCGGTCATCCCGGCCGGCCTCGTCCGCCATCTCGTCTGGGACCTGTCGTTCCACCAGCCGCCCCGGCTCGTGGCCGAGCCGCCCCCACCGGCCGAGGTGGAGGAGGAGATGGCCGGCTGGTTGGAGCGCTCGTGGCAACCATGGGCGGCCGAGGCGGCAGCGGCCGACGCCACCCGGCGCCTGCACGACCGCCTCTACGACCTGCGCTACCGGCTGGACATCGACGCCGCCCGGTTGGAGCTGGTGTGGGGCCACGCCGTGCTCGATGCCCGGCTGCCGGCCGGCCCAAGCCCCAGCCCGAGCGGCAGCGGCGGCCCCGGCTCCCGCCCCAGCCTCGGCTCCGGCTCCGGCAGCGGTCCCGGCTCCAGCTCCGGCGAGCAGGTCCGGTACCCCCTGCTGGCCACCCCGGTAGCGATCGAGTACGACGCCGAGTCGACCACGGTCAGCGTGGTGCCGCAGGGCCCACCCCGGCTACAGGTCGACGCGCTGTCCGGTGTGGACGACCGGCGCATCGCCGACCTGCTGGAGCTGGGCAGCACCGGCGGCCAGGTCGAGGTGGACCCGTGGGACGCGCAGGAGCGGCGCGACTTCGCTCAGCGAGCACTGCGCCGGCTCGGCTTCGACCCAGTGCTGCGAGAGCCTGTGCCGCGGGACCTGGCCGCTCCGGCCGAGCCGCAGCCGCGGGGACCCGCGCCGCGGGACGAGCCCGAACCACCCTCCATCGTGGACACCGGCGTGCTGTTCGTACGGCCACGCCAGCGGATGGTCCGCCGCTTCCTGGAGCAGATGCGCGACCTGCTCGCCAGCGACCCGACCGCGCCGGTCGGCGCGCTGGCCGGCGTGCTGGTGCACGAGCCGAGCCGGCTACGCCTGCCCGACGACGCGCCACAGGAGTGGCGGCGCATCGGGGAGCGGCTGCTGATGCCGATGCCCACCAACGACGCGCAGGAGTCGATCGCCCGCCGCCTGGCCGAGCATCGCAGCGTGGCCGTACAGGGGCCGCCGGGCACCGGCAAGACGCACACGATCCGCAACCTCATCTGCCACCTGCTGGCGCACGGCAAGCGGGTGCTGGTGCTCGCGCAGAAGGAGGACCCGCTGCGGGTGCTCCGGGACGGCCTGCCCGAGGAGATCCAGCCACTCTGCCTGGCTGTGCTCGGCCGCTCCGCGGACCAGCTGGTGCAGCTGCAGATCGCGGCCAGGGAGCTGACCGACCGGGCGGCCACCCTGGACCGGGCCGCCGAGGCGGCCCAGGTGCGCCGGCTCCTCGACGACATCGAACGGGCCGAGGCCGACCTGGCGGCGGCCCAGGGGCAGCTGCGCGAGGCGGCCGAGCGCGAGTCAGCGACCTACCTGCTCGGCGGGGCCCCGGCCACGCTCAGCGAGGTCGGCGAGTGGCTGCGCCGGCACGAGGAGACCGACGGGTTCATCCCCGACCCGGTGCCGCCCGGCACGCCACCACCGCTGGCCGCCGCCGAGCTCGGCGTACTGCTGGACCTGGCCCGGCGCCTGCCCGCGGCGGACCGCGCCGCCGCGCTGGCCACGCTGCCCGTGGATGGGCGGCTGCCGGCCGCCGAGGCGCTCGTCAGCCGGCGGGACACGCTGCGCGATGCGCGCAAGGCGGTCGATGCGCTGGCCGACCGCGGCATCTCCATCGACGCGGTACGCCGGCTCGGGTCGGAGCCGTTGGCCGAGCTGGCGCCGCAGCTGCGGGTGGCCGCCGGCGACCTGACCCGGCGGGAAGGCTCGTGGACCGACCGGCTCGGCCACCTGCTGCACGACACGAGCTGGCGGGCGGTCTGGGACGAGCACGTCGCAGCGTGCCAGCAGCTGCTGGCCGAGCTGGCCCGGCGGACCGCGTTCCTGGCCGGGCGCGCCGTCGAGGTGCCCGCCGAGCACGCCGCCGAGCCGCGCCGGCTGCTCGACCAGCTGGCCCAGGCCAGGGCGCGGCTTGCAGCCGGCAAGCGGATCAGCCGGCTCACCCAGGGCGACCTGCACCGGCTGGTGGCCGAGTGCCGGGTGGACGGCGAGCCGCTGCGCACCGCGTCCGATGTGGACCTGGTGACCGCGACGGTGGAGCGGGGCCAGCTGCGGGCGCGGCTGGCGAACCGGTGGGCCGAGTGGGGCACCCGGCTCGGCGCCCCGGTGCCCGGCGCCGGCGACCCCGGCTCCCCGGCCGCCGCCGAGCCGGAGCTGTGGGCCGGGCGGCTGCTTTCCGAGGCGGTGGACGCGCTGGACTGGGAGCGGCGGCGCTGGCCCGCCCTGCGCGCCACGCTGGCCCAGCTCTACCCGCGGGTCGCCGGCAACCCGGACGCCCGCCAGCTCGCCGAGCTGGCCGGCGCGGTGGAGGCGGCGGAGAACACGTTCCTGGTGGACCGCCTCGACGCCGAGGACGCGGCGATGACCGCCTGGCTGGAGCGGATCGCGGCCGACCCGCTCGCCAGCCCGGTGGTACGCCGGCTCGCCGCCGCCTGGCGCGAGGGCGACCTGCCCGACTGGGACACGGCCCTGGCCGAGATTGCTCGACTGTGGACGGTCCGCCCGGACGCCACCCGCTACGCGGCGCTGCACGCCCGGCTCGCGCCGGCCTGTCCACAGTGGTCGGCACTGGTCGACGCGGGCGACCCCGCGGTGCTGCCGGAGCGGGGCGAGGACGCGCTGCGGGCGTGGTCCTGGCGGCAGGCGCAGACCTGGTTCGACGAGGTGGTCGGCACGACCGACCCGGCCGCCCTGGCCCGGCGGGTGGAGCGGCGCCGGGAGCAGATCCGCCGGCGCACCCACGATCTGGTGGTCACCTCGGCCTGGCTGGAGGTCGCGCTCACCCTGGACGACCGCAAGAAGGCCGCGCTCGCCGACTGGACCGCCGCCCTGCGCAAGATCGGAAAGGGTACGGGCAAGAGCGCGGCGCACTGGCAGGCCGTTGCGCAGCGGGCGATGGCGGAGGCGGTGACCGCGGTCCCGGTCTGGGTGATGTCGATCGACCGGGCGCTGGAGCAGTTCCCGGGCGGCCGGTCCCTCTTCGACGTGGTCGTGGTGGACGAGGCGTCCCAGGCGGACATCTTCGCGCTGCCGGTGCTCAGCCTCGCCCGGCGGGCTGTCGTGGTCGGCGACGACCAGCAGATCGGCCCGCAGCTGGTGGGCGTGCCGGCCGACCGGGTCAACGCGCTCATCGCCGCGCACCTGACCGACGTGCCGTCGGCCGAGCACTTCGACACCGAGAGCAGCCTCTACGACCACGCGGTACGCCGTTCGCCAGAGCGCATCCTGCTCACCGAGCACTTCCGCAGCGTGCCGGCGATCATCCGGTTCTCCAGCGACACCTACTACGACGGCAAGATCCAGCCGCTGCGGGCGGACCGGCCGACCGGCATCGGTAGGCCGGTGACCGCGGTGTTCGTGCCGGACGGCCGGCGGGAGACGCTGCGCGACTACGGCGAGGTGAACGTCGCCGAGGCCGAGGCGCTCGTCGCCAAGGTGGCGCAGATCGTCGCCGACCCGGCGTACGAAGGGCGCACGCTCGGCGTGGTGAGCCTGCTCTCCGGCAGCGGGCAGGCCGCCTACCTCCAGCACCGGCTGCGCGAGCTGGTCGGCCCGGATGCGCTGGAACGGCGGGCGCTGCGCGTCGGCGACTCGTACACCTTCCAGGGCGACGAGCGCGACGTGGTGCTCGTCTCGATGGTGGTCTCCGGCCAGGACCGCAGCTTCGGGGCGTTCACCAAGCGCGACTTCCACCGCCGGGTCAACGTGGCCGCCTCCCGCGCCCGCGACCAGCTGTGGCTGTTCCACTCGGTGCAGCTCGGCGACCTGACCGCGGACGACGCCCGGGCGCTGCTCCTGTCGTACGCCCAGCGTCCCCGGCGGGTCGAGGAGGTCGCGGTACCGGCCGAGGAGCGCTGCGAGACCGACCTCGAGCGGGCGGTCCTGCGCCGGCTCACCGCCCGCGGCCTGGCGCCGGTGCCGCAGTTCCGCCTCGGCAGCTACCGCATCGACTTCGTGGTGCCCGCGCCGGACGGACGGCGGCTCGCCATCGAGTGCGACGACGACCGCTACGCCGGGCCTGACGTGTTCGCGCAGGACCTGCGGCGCCAGGCGATCCTGGAGCGCGTCGGCAACTGCGTCTTCGTACGGGTGCGGGCGGGGCTGTTCGCGCGCGACCCCGAGGCGGCCCTGGCGCCGGTGTTCCAGCGCGCCGAGGAGCTGGGCATCCCGCTGTCCTAACCGCGTGGCCGCCGCCCTATCCGATCCTCCCCGGCTCTCCGGCGCACAGGTCCTCGACGAGGCGCCAGACGGCGGTCGAAGGGTTACCCGCCGGAGGGTCGTCCAGCGCCTTGGCCCGTCGCCACGCGTCCTTGACGCCATCCCGGAAGTCGCTGAAGCTCAGCTGGGACTTGTCCCACCCTCTCAGGACCGATACCAGCTTCTTGTGGCGTTGTCGGTCTCGTAGCTGTCGACGTCACAGACCACCCAGGCATCGTCGTAGTCGTCGGCGTACCGGCGTCTCGCTGCCCCTCGGACAAGGTCAAGCGGCGACCCATTGATGAAGGTGACGGTAATCTTGCCCGGTCTGATCCACGGCTCGGCTCGCAGGCTTTCGAGGTAGCTCTTCTCGGTGGACTGGCCGTTCGTGGCTATCAACGTCGTCCGCTGCTGTTCGTGTCGCGGGACGCGGCGGCGAAGGCTCGTCTCCCGACCCCGCCCGACCTCAACTCCGCGAGACCGCCGACGACCGTCACTGCGAGGACTCGGCATCGATCTCCCCTCGCGCGCGTAGCGCCCGTTCGAACAGGTCGTCGGACAGGTCCGGGATACCGCCATAGTTGCCGGACAGGTACCGCCGCTGCCGGTTCTCCCCCTCTTTCCGAGGCTTGAAGTCCGAGAGCGGGTAGAGGGTGGAGGCACCGTACCGGTCCTTGTCGGTGAACCAGATCTGGTCCCGGTGGAGCACCTCCTCCATGTCGAAGGTCCCGAGCAAGGCGGCGTCGTGGCTGGTGAAGAGCAGCTGACTGTGGAGCGGGTTGGTGTCCGCGCGCTGGAACAGCCCGATCAGCCGGGCGGTCAGCATCGGGTGGAGGCTCGCATCGATCTCATCGACGACCATCGTGCCGCCACCGCGGAGCACGTACGCCGCGTCTATCGCAAGCTCGAGCAGTTGCCGCGTGCCAGCTGACTCATCGGCCATGTCGAAGTCGACAGAGGTCTCAAGTCCTTGATGGCTGAACTGGAGGCGCTGCAGACGACGCAACTCGGCCCACATCGCAACGTTACGGTGCTGGCGGGCAGTGGCAGGTTCTGTCGCCTCCAGCTCAAGAGACGGCTCGGGAAAGAGTCCGTCTGGTACAGGATCCTTCAGGGCCACGTCGACGATGCCGATGTCCGCAGCGCGCAGCAGACCAGTCACGATCACGCGGTCTTCGTGGCTGTCTGGCCACCGGTAGTGCGGTGGAGGCGTGCGCTGGAGGCCCACATGCAGCCGGGTCCGAAACCTGAAGAACCATCGGTAGGCGTCGTGCATCGGGTCGGTTGTGTCCACCGGCACCCGACCTTGCGTGAACCTGGCCGCAGTCGAGAGGAAGAGGGCGGTCGGCGCGGTGATCTCGGCTACGCGCTCCAGGTCGGCGCGCCTGCCAGACTCCTCGCCCCACTCAAAGTCATCGTTCTCCCGCTCGAACACGCGACGGCGCTTCTTCAGCGGGTAGTGGTAGAGCCACTCCTCCAGCACCCGTTCGTTGCCCAGCGAGAAGCCGTAGGTGTGCCGCACCCCGCCGATGAGCACGTCAACCACGTACCGCGACGGCGTGCTGGCCGACTCGGTGTCGAGCCGGAACGGGTCTCGGGTCAGGCCAAGCCCCGGCTCGACCTCACGGTCGGACCGGAGCACGAACCGCCTCATGTAGGCGAGCGCGTGCAGGACGTTGGACTTGCCTGAGGCGTTCGCACCGAAGATCCCGGCCACTCGTACGGCGGCAGGCTCAGCACCCGCGCGGCCGGCCGTGGGGTAGACGGGGGTCAGGTTGAGCTGCTGCTCCTCGCGGAACGAGCGATGGTTTGCGAAGCGGAAACTCAGCAGCATCAGGGCTCTACCCCCTCCGTCTCCGCGGCTTCAGCCTCTTCTGTGCGAGTAAACCACGTCGGCGATCGAAGGGGCAGAGGCTGTCAGCCCGGCTCTAGGGCGAGCAGGCCGTTGCGCTGGACCGCCGCGACGGAGAGGGTCTTGTACCCCACCGCGTCGAAGAGGACCACCATCCGGTCGCCGCCTTCGTAGCGCAGCACCAGCCCGGAGCCCCATTCGACGTGCCGGACCGTGCTGTGCACCGGGTACGGCCCGTCGCCGTCCGCTGCCGCCCTGCCGTCGCCCTTTGTCGCCGCGGAGACCGCGGCTCGCATCGCGGCAGGGACCGTGGCGTCCTGCGTCTGGGCCGCCCGCCCGTCCTGGCAGTTGTCGCAGTGACCGCACGCGTGGCGGGAGTGCTCACCGAAGTACGCCAGCAGCTGCTGCCCGCGGCAGTGCCGGCTCTCCGCGAAGCCGCGCATCATGTCGATGCGGGACTGCTGCACCGTCTGGTGCCGTTCCGCCTCGGCGACCGCCAGGACGGCCGCGTGGGCCGGCCCGGGCGCCCCGGCGGGCGCCGCTATCCGTCCACCCTGGACGACCTCTGCCGCCTCCACCAGCTCCAGCAGGGAGAGCAGCTGGGCCAGGCGCCGCGGGCCGAGACCGGTCTCACTAGCCAGGGCGGCCTTGGTACGCGGTCCGCCCGGTGCCGCGACGGCGGTGGCGAGCGCGGCCAGCTCGTGTGCGGCCGGTGCGCCGCCGGTGAAGTAGCGCTGCAGGGCCACGTCCTCCGCCCGATGCAGTAGCAGCGCCCGCGCCGGCGCACCGTCCCGCCCGGCCCGGCCGATCTCCTGCAGGTAGCTGTCGGGCGAGTCGGGCAGCGCCACGTGCGTCACCCACCGGATGTTCGGCTTGTCGATGCCCATGCCAAACGCTGACGTGGCGACCATCACCCGCACCCGGTCGGCCAGGAAGTCCTCGTGCCGGCGTTGGCGCTCCCGCGCCGACATCCCGGCGTGGTAGGCGACCGCCTCGATGCCCTGCTCGCGCAGGCGTACGGCCAGCTCCTCGGCGGCGCGGCGAGTTGGCGCGTACACGATGCCCGGTGGTTCCTCGTCGCGGAGCCGGCCGATCAGGCGGCGCCAGCGGTGGTCCTCGGTCGGGCAGTGCGCGGCCTCCAGGAAGAGGTTGGGGCGGTCCAGGCCGGCGACCACGACCTGCGGCGCCGTCAGCCCCAGCCGCCGGGTGACCTCGTCGCGGACCGGCGGTGACGCGGTGGCGGTGAGGGCGACTACCGGTGGACGGCCCAGCTCCCGGATGGCGTGGCCCAGCCGCAGGTAGTCGGGGCGGAAGTCGTGGCCCCACATGGAGATGCAGTGCGCCTCGTCGACCGCGACCAGGGCCGGGCGCAGCGCGCGCACCTCGCGCAGCCGTTCGGGCCGGGCCAGCTGCTCGGGGGTGATGAAGAGGAAGCGGGCGCGGCCCTCCCGCAGCTCGTCCAGGGCCGCCTGCTGCTGCCGGGGGGTCTCCGCGGAGCTGATGCGTACGGCGTGCAGGCGCGGGTCGGCGCGCTCCAGCAGACCTGCTATCTGGTCCTGCTGCAGGGCGAGCAGCGGCGCCACCACCACGGTCGGGCCGGGCAGGAGCGTCGCGGGCACCTGGTAGACGGCAGACTTGCCGGCCCCGGTGGGTAGCACGACCAGGGCGTCCCGTCCCCGCATCAGAGCCCGCATCGCGACCAGCTGGGGCTTGCGCAGCGATGCCCAGCCGAACTGGCGCCGCGCGGCGCGGCGCAGGCGTAGTGAGTGCGGGAGAAAGATCATGGTGTCCGCCGATACCCGAGGCGTTGCAGGGGCAAACCGGGCCTCACTTTATTGGACCGGCGCGTGATACGGACCGGTTGCTGGGTACGACACAGCCGTCAACGCACCCGCGCCGCGCCCTGCGCCGCGGGCCGTGGCCGGCAGAAGGCTGAAGGCTGAAGGGAAGTGCCATGGCGGATGTCGTCAAACTGATCATGGATGACCACCGGATGATGGAGAGCCTTTTCGAGAAGCTCCGCAGCGGCGAGGGAGATCGCCAGGCCCTGCTGGAAGAGTGCGCCGCGCGGCTGACCGCGCACAGCCGGGCCGAGGAGGAGCGTGTCTACCCGGTCATCACCGAGAAGAACCCCAGCGAGTCGGGCGAGGTGCACCACGGTTACCAGGAGCACCAGGAGGCCGATGAGCTGCTGCACCGGTTGCA
>Ga0075420_100000708_pt1 | contig 27237 bp, 18 predicted proteins | sample SoiMetdeltSBSDD4_FD_75296 | JGI IMG/M metagenome (GOLD analysis project Ga0075420, IMG submission 75296) | Bulk soil microbial communities from a Populus tree surrounding site in Tennessee, USA - Soil MetaG P. deltoides SBSDD4 | ecosystem: Environmental > Terrestrial > Soil > Tree plantation...
CCTGGCCCGACGACCATCGCCGTCTGTGGTCCTTGTACGAACGGTTTGGGCGTGAGCCGCCGCGGGCGGAATTGTTGCTTCGTCGACATGGCGACGAAGCTGCACTGATAGTCCGCGCCCTCGGGCTGCGGCACGGACTCGTACTCGCCGTATTCGAGGTCGTACTCGGCCAACAGCACGAGATACTCGCGGTTCTGATCGGCCCGCGGGCAGCCATAGACGTTCAGCGAACAACCGACCGACAGGCCGCGCGCGTTGGTAACCGCATTCGCCGTCTCGAACTGACTCCCGTACTCGTCGATGCGCACCGACGCGAGTTGCTGGCCATCGGCGCTCTGAAGGTAGCGCCCGGGATAGTCGAACATCTCGTAATCGCTCGGCGTGTACGAGCGCGTCAGCACCTTCCGCGTCTTGATTTCGACGCTCGGGCGCTCGAAGTCATAGTCGTCCTGCGCGTAGACGCCCGGTTGAACCTCGCGCGAGAAGTCCCAGCTGACGATGTGATCGACGTCTGGCCGCGCGCCCTTCTCGGGCGCGATGAACGGCACCTTCTCGCAGCCGCTGAAGGGCTTGTGCTTGCTCGACGAATCGGTCACGACCAGCGTGTCGTGCCCCTTGGTGTGGCGGAAGTAGTAGTAGATGCCCTCTTCCTCCATCAAGCGGCTCACGAAATTGAGGTCGGTCTCCCGGTACTGCACGCAGTAGGTCCACGTCTTGTAGGAGCCGGTCAGCTCCATCGAGAAGTCGGCCATCTTGTGGTCCGCGAACACCTTCTTGATGATGTCGGGGACCGTCATCTCCTGGAAGATCCGGCAGTCGGACGTCCGGCTCAGAAACCAGAGCCACGGCCGCACCTCGGCGCGATAGCGATGATACCGGCCCACGGTGCCGCCGGCCGAGAACCGCGTCACATAGCCGTTGTAATAGCGGATCCCGTCTTTGGGCAGCTCCAACGCCACGCTCACGGCCTTGCCCAGGATGTCGTCGGCGTTGATGCTGTCCTTTTCACTGAGCAGGTTGATGTGGAACTCGCTCAGGCGACTGAGCTCTTCCCGCGCGTGCATGCCGTGAAACAGCAGCACGTCGGAGCCGAGCGGCGTCGAGATTTCCATCAACCGCGCCATGCCAGCCTCCGACCACCGGACTTATTCGAAGCGGTACGCAAAATCACCCTCCGCCACCCCCAGGCGCACACCGCCAATGGGTGTGCCCGCCATGGTGCGCATCAGGAATTCCCGGCTGATCGCCGGCAATACCGTGTTTGTGAGAATGGCGTCGATCATACGCCCGCCGCTCTCGACCTCGGTACAGCGGCTCACAATCAACTTAACGGCCTCGTCATCGTAATTGAACGGAATCCGGTGATGCTCCCCCACCCGTTTCTTGATCCGGCCCAATTGCAGCCGGACGATGTTGGCCAGCATCTCGTCGCCTAAGGGATAGTACGGAATCACGACCAGGCGGCCGAGCAGCGCCGCCGGGAACTTCTTGAGCAGCGGCTCTCGCAATCCTTTCGCGATGCCTTCGGGCTCCGGCAACAGCTCCGGGTCCTTGCACATGTTCATGATCAACTCGGTCCCGACGTTGGACGTGAGCAGGATGATGGTGTTCTTGAAGTCGATGCGACGCCCTTCGCCATCCTCCATCCATCCCTTGTCGAAGACCTGGAAGAACAGCTCGTGGACGTCGGAGTGCGCCTTCTCGACTTCGTCCAGCAGCACCACGCTGTATGGCCGCCGCCGGACTGCCTCGGTCAGCACGCCTCCCTCGCCGTAACCGACGTACCCGGGTGGCGAGCCCTTGAGCGTCGAGACGGTGTGCGCCTCCTGGAACTCGCTCATGTTGATGGTGATGACGTTCTGCTCGCCGCCGTAGAGCGCCTCGGCGACGGTGAGCGCGGTCTCCGTCTTGCCCACGCCGGAAGGCCCGCACAGCATGAAGACACCGATTGGCTTGTTTGGGTTATCCAGCTTGGCGCGCGAGGTCTGGATGCGTTTCGCGATCATCTCGAGGGCGTGGCGCTGGCCGATGACGCGCTGATTCAGCGTCTCGGCCAGGTTGAGGACCGCCTCGATCTCGTTCTTGACCATGCGCCCGACGGGAACGCCGGTCCAATCCTGAACCACGGAGGCCACTGCCTGCTCGTCGACGCTCGGCAGAATGAGTGGAGACTCACCTTGCAGCTCCGCCAGCCGGGCCTGCAGAACCGACAGTTCGTTCAGCAGCGCCTGACGCTCTTCCGGCCCGGCCGGCTGAACGAGCGGAACCTGCGCGGTGGCCTGCTGCGCGGTCGCTGCCTGCTCGAGAGCGCTGCCCGTGCCCTCGATCTTCTCGGCGCCCTTGCGCAGCGCCGCTCGAATCGCGAGCACGCGCTCGACGACCTCCTTCTCCGCCTGCCAGCGCGCTTCCAGCTCCTCACGCCGACGTTGCTCCACCGCGAGTTTTTCTTCGGCGCTCTTCCGCCGCTCGGTGGCGTTGACACCGACCGCTTCCTCACGCCCGATGATCTCGAGCTCAGTTTCGAGCGCCTCGATCGCGCGGCGGCAGTCCTCGAGCTGTGGCGGCACCGCATGCTGGCTGATCGCGACACGCGCGCACGCAGTGTCGAGCAGACTCACGGCCTTGTCCGGAAGCTGGCGCGCGGGGATGTAGCGATGCGACAGGCGGACCGCCGCCTCGAGCGCCTCGTCAAGGACCTGTACGCGATGATGCTTCTCGAGCACCGAGGCGACGCCCCGGACCATGAGGATGGCCTTGTCCTCGGTCGGCTCCTCGACTTGCACGACCTGGAAGCGCCTCGTCAGCGCCGGATCCTTCTCGATATGCTTCTTGTACTCTGCCCACGTGGTCGCGGCGATCGTTCGCAACGTGCCGCGCGCCAGCGCCGGCTTCAACAGGTTCGCGGCATCACCCGTGCCCGCGGCGCCTCCGGCTCCGATCAGCGTGTGAGCCTCGTCCACGAAGAGAATGATTGGCTTGGGCGACGCCTGGACTTCGTCGATCACCTGGCGCAGGCGATTCTCGAACTCCCCCTTCATGCTCGCGCCGGCCTGCAGCAGCCCGATATCGAGGGTATAGAGCGACACGTTCTGGAGGGGCGGCGGCACGTCACCGCGCACCAGCCGGATGGCAAAGCCTTCGACGACCGCCGTCTTCCCTACGCCGGCCTCGCCGGTCAGGATCGGGTTGTTCTGGCGTCGCCGCATCAGGATGTCGACGATCTGCCGAATCTCTTCGTCGCGGCCGCTGATCGGATCGATCTGCCCCTTGCGCGCCCGTTCCGTCAGGTCAGTGGCGAAGCGTTTCAGCGCCTCCTGCTTCCCCATCTGTGCCGGGGCCATCGCCCCGCTCGCGTCGCCGGGCGCCGCGTTCGTCGTGCCGTCGGCGGCTGCCAGTTGATCTTCGGGCGAGCCATTGACGATTCGCGCGAGGTCCTCGGTCAGCCTGTCAGCGCTCAGTTTTTCGAACTGCCGCGAGATCGCGATCAGGGCATTGCGCAGCGAGGGCGTTTTCAACATCCCGATGACGAGGTGCCCGCTGCGCACGCGACTGTCGCTGAACATCAGCGTGGCGTACACCCAGCCGCGCTCGACCGCGTTCTCCACGTGTGGAGACAGGTCAGAAATCGATGTCGCCCCACGTGGCAACCTGTCGAGCGCATCGGTGACGTCCTTGGCCAGCCTCGACGAATCGAGCTCGAAGTGGCGGACGATGCGATGAAGGTCGGAGTCCGGGGTCTGGAGAATCTGCTGTATCCAGTGGACCAGCTCGACGTACGGATTGCCCCGCAGCTTGCAGAAAACGGTGGCGCCCTCGATGGCTTTGTAGGCGAGGCTATTGAGCTTGCCGAAGAGCGCGGTTCGACTGATTTCACTCATGATGCTGACACTCCGCATCGACCGATGGACGCTTCCGCGTCCAGGCACAAGTCATCCGCGTCGAGATCCGCTCGACGCGAACCCAACCACGTAGTCCATCCCAACCGACCCTTACCCGGGAGTACCGCATCAGCGCTCTTCAACTGCAGGCGGGGCACCTCGTCGCGGCGCAAGACCAGGTGCAGATCCCAATCGAGCTCGAACCCCAGGTAGAGCCGCACCCAATCCACCGTTTCCGCCAGCGGCGTCTGCCCGGGAAGAAAATTCGCGTACTCGTCAAACCCCAGTGGGCCAAGCCTGACCCGAAACTTCGACTGCCGATCCCAGACGCGTTCACCGAGCACCGCCCCTGCGCCAAGCACGGCATCATCACGCCCGAGACACGTGCGCTCGGACACGGCGAGCGCCAACCAGTGGCCGACGAACTCCTCGATCGCGACCGGCACGTCGAAGTAGTCCCGCAGAATCGCCGCGAGCCCTTCGGCGTTGCGAACCGAGCGCACGAGCATGCCAACGTGAAAGAACTTCGCTTCATCCGGCACGCCGTCGCGATGACGAAGCGAGGACGGCGCCGCCCCCAGGAAGGCGCCCACGTACACCGCGAAGCGATCGTTCTCCGGCCGATCCAGATTGACGTGCGGCTGCGCCTGGGCCCACGCCTGATAGAGAAACGACAGAAACCGATGATGAAACAGATCAAGGAAACGACTGAGCGTCGGATCGCCGGCATTCCGGAGCCGCTCGCGCGCGTACTCCGTGATGTGCAGCGGCAAGGGTCCGTTCGGCCCCAGCAAGCCGAAGAGTCGTACTTGCACTCGGGGTGGCCGCGCTTGCAGATCGCACGAGGCGAGCGGCGCGGGCGCAAAAGACAGGTCAGGATCCTGACCGAGCCTGACCGGTTCATCGATGGGACGCAGGGCGCGACCAAGGCGCGGCTTATCGTCGTGGAGACATTCGAGGCGCCTCAGCACCTGATAAAAGTCGTACTGATAGGGTGCTGCCGCCACCAACGAGAGGAACTCTAGCGAGGCTCTGCCTCGGAGCGCCTCGCTCGTCACAGTGTCTTCTGGCCCCGCGCCGGGGTCCGTATCGCGCGGACTGTGCGCGATGGGGTGCCCTTCGCGGGGCGAGCCGTCTTGACCCGGGAATAGCTCACTCATTTGTCAGCAATCGAGCCGGTCAAGCCGGCTAGAGCGTTGGTCTCGCGCCCCATTGCGGTACCCATCGGTTGATCTCACCGCGACCCTCTGATCGAAGGACCGTTTCGGTGAACGCGTTCAGCGAGACATGCCGGGCAAAGTAGCGATCGAGCACCGAGCCGAGGAGGAACGCGCTGGCCCCTTCGAACGCGAGCTCGTCCACCGAGACATCGATCTCGAGCCCTCGACCGAACGCCAGCGGCCCCGGCTCGCGAAGCCGGCGGACCACCCGCGCGACTTTCACCGATCGAATGCCATCGATCTGGCGTCGCATACCCTCTTCTGCCGGCAGTGCGTAGAGCTGCAGGAGCTCGCGCAATGCGGTTGCGCCCTCCTCTCCTGTCGAGTTCACGAGCGACAGGTAATTGAGAGAGAGATGGCTGATGGCGCGCCAGGCCGCAGAACCGTCTGCCAACGGCGCGTACGGCCGGCTGGGGCCGCTGATCACCCGGATGCTCGTCACCGGTGCGGCGATGTCGAGCGAGCAATCACCCTTGCCGACGCCCATCGGCATCTGGAGCACCAGGTCCCGATTCGTGCAGAGGGCTTCGACCGACAACTGCCGAAGGTCGCCGCTGAACGGGGCGTGAGTCGGATCCACCAGCGACAGAAAGACCTCGCTTCCGATATAGCTCGATCGGGGCCCCCTTCTCTTCTGCGTCGTCGACGGCAGGCGCGGCTCGCGGCGCACGGTGTAGTACGCGGCGTGACCGTGGCGGCGGTGGGAGCTGTATGACTGATAGAACGGCAGGAACTGCTGCTCGCTATCCGAGCCGATTCCGTGACCGGTCAAGGCAGTGACCTGATAGATCTCGAAGTCGAGCGGCCTCGTGCGATCCGGCACCACGTGGTACTCGTGGGCGCCGTCGCTGACGTTGATGCGATCGACACGCTTGGGAAAGAGGTTGATCGCCGGCGTGCAAAACAACGCGAAGTTGGTCGCGTCGACGACGCGCTCGAGCGTCGTGTCGCCGCGGCCGAGCAGCACAACCAGCTCGATCTCGTCCGCCCCCGTGCGAGCCACCGGCGGCGCGAGACCAGAGATTTCGAGAAAGCGGTAGCGATGCGGGAACGAGAAGTATTCCTGCAGTAGCCGATAGCCCTGAAACGAGCGCTCGGTGACCGGCAGCAGAGCCTGCGTATCGGCAAAGCCCACATGCCTCACGCTCGACGCAGGCAGGAACTCATACGTGCTCACCGGGCCCTTGCCCGGTATCACCAATACCCCCAGCGGCGACGCCAGGCACAACTCGCAGAGCTTGTTCGCCACATCGTCGCGACCGGAGACGTAGAAGACCAGGCGATCGAGGGCGACCTGCGCGAACTTGAGCCCGGCAGTGCTCCTGAGGCGAATGCGAACGCCGCCCTTGATACGCTGAGCGACGGAGAGCCGATTCAGCGGCAAATCGGATGCGAACGTGAAGTAGCTCGCCGACACGACTTCAATCGGCCAAAGCGTGACGTCCTGCGCCGTTCGGAACTCACACGCGGTAGCGTCCTCCCCGGCAGCGATTCCCAACATCGTGCTTCCGCGCGGCACGACCTTGAGACCGGATGCCAGGCTGGGATCTCCGGTGTCCGGCCGCAGCTGCGCGACCAGCATCGACGGCGTCGGCGCCAGGTAGTGGGGGTGTACGATCTCGAGCAGCGCCTGCGTGAATCGAGGGAACTCGGCGTCGAGCTTGAGTTGCACGCGCGAGGCGAGGAACGCCACGCCCTCGATCAACCGCTCGACGTATGGATCTGCTACTTCCAGGCCGTTCATGCCCAGGCGTGCCGCGATCTTGGGGAACTGCAGGGCAAACTCCGCGCCCATCTCGCGCAAGTGCTGCAGCTCGAGGTTGTAGTACTGGAGCAGCCGGGGATCCATCAGACGACTCGCGACGGCATCAGATCGGACATCTCGACCTTCCCCGTCTCGAGGTCGATTTCCGTGCGGACGAGCAGTTCGAGAGGCACCGGCTGCGCCCAGAGATGGCCGTGGATCTCCACCCCGATCACGTTGTGATGGTCGAGCGCGCTCGCCTCGAGGATGGCGCGCACCTGCAGCGTGCCGGCGAGGATGCGCGGCTCGAATTCGACGATCGCTTCGCGGATCGCGCCCTCCAATTCGTGCACGTCGATGGAATTGGCTGCCCGGCCCGAGAGCGCGGGAAGCCCGAAGTTGATCACCGAGCGGCGCGCGTGCGGGACATCGGCAAGGTCGACACCCGATTCGAGGCGCGTGGTATTGAACAGCCACGCCAGGTCGCGCAGTACTGCCTGGCGCAGACGGCTCTTCGACATCACCCGATTCTCGCGTGGCTCCTGCTGGCGTTCGGGTTCCTCGTCCGTGAGTCGATCAAGGAGGGCTGGCTGAAGCCGTTCCTGTGGTGTGAGCTCAGGCATTCCCGCTTCCCGGAGTTTCAGTTGCGGCATTGCCCAGCACGATGGTTCGTACATCCATGATCGGATGCTCGCCTCTGTCAGTCGTCAAGATTCGCTGCCCGATACCGGAGAACACCTCGGGCGCATCCTCTCTCCAGACCGTCTTGCGCGCCAACGCCAACACCGCCTCGTCGGCGCTCTCGGATCCGGGGTAGCGCGTCGGAATGACGCCAACCGAGTCACCGCCATTCGCGAACTCGAAATGCGCCGGCATCCACACCACGTCACGCAAGTCTACCGGCGCCTCAATGTCGATGCGCGCCAACCGCTCGAAGGGTACCCAGTAGTAGCGACCGTTGATGACCGCCTCGCACACCGGCCCGAGCCGCATGTCTGCGTCGGCAATCCATTCGAACGCCTGACCGTCGAGCGACCCCGTCGTCGTGGGCGCGGATTCGAATGCGCGCGCGCGCAGCGACTGAGCCTCGCTCGCCCGCGCGCGCCCGTGCACCAGCATCGATTCAATAAGCAGCGCGAGCCACTCCTCCGGCTGTCCGAACACAACGGGCGACGTCTTGCCCGCGAAGACATCGGCGCGCAGCGCCTCACACTTGATCGCCTCGCGGTACATCTGGGCCATCGCGAGCGTCTTGGCGTCGAGATCGGCAGCGACATTGAGCTGCGTCAGTGCCCGCTCCCACTGCCCCATCACCGAGAGCAACTGAAACAGGAACACGCGCAGCTCGGCGCGAGCCGGCTGCTGTTTGATCTGATCCTGAAGCTGGCGCAAGGCGGCCTGCAGATCGCCGTCGCGTACGGCTTGTTCGGCGGCTTCCAGAGACATGTACTCACTCCTCGCTTGTGTTCGGTGCTTCCGCACCACGCCCAGCCGCCCGTCTCCGAAGGATTCGCCGTCGCCCGAACGACCAAACACAAGCGAGTTCCAGACGAGATCGCCTCAGGCGGCACCGACCGCCGCGCGGTCAGACCCCCGCGTGCGCGTCGGTTTCGAATTCCACCTTCCCGCCGCCAGTGCCGCCGGTCTTGCCCTGCGGCGTGTAGATCACTTTGACCTTTGAGAACCCGATTTCCAGGTGCTCCATTAGCTCGTCACCGCTCGATTCCGTCTTGAGCGCGGTGATTCTGGCGTTCGTGAGTTCGATCCTGAAGTATTCGAGCGGGGTATCGCCAGCCTTGCGCACGCTGAGCGAAACCTGTGGCACGACCTTGTTGGTGCGCAGATAGCTCATGAGGGTGGGCGAGCTTTGATCCACACGCTTGACGATGTGCAGTTCGTCAATCGTGACATGCCCCTTGGCCGAACCGGTTATGGCCTGGCGCGAGGACTCCATGCCCCACGACCAGGTCACAATGTCGATCTCGCCCTTGTGGTCGCCGTCGCTGGCGTCGCCAGTGACACCTTGCACCTTGAGGAACATGTCCGCGATAGCCACAATGCACGTCCAGGATGTGGTGACGGGGTCAGACCCCTTCACATGTGACAACGTGTGAAGGGGTCTGACCCCCTTGGTCCCGGTCTAGCCCGCCTTGGCCGATGGCAGTTTCGAGACGAGCCGCAGCGATACCGTCAGGCCTTCCAGCTGGTAGTGCGGGCGCAGGAAGAACTTCGACGAGTAGTAGCCTGGGTTCCCCTCGACCTCCTCCACCACGACCTCCGCGGCGGCAAGCGGCTTGCGCGCCTTCGTCGTCTCGGACGAATTCGCGGGATCTCCGTCGACGTAATTCATGATCCACTCGTTCAACCACCGGTGCATGTCGTTCCGCTCCTTGAAGGAGCCGATCTTGTCGCGCACGATGCATTTCAAGTAATGCGCAAAGCGGCAGCAGGCGAACATGTACGGCAGGCGTGCCGCCAGGTTTGCGTTGGCTGTGGCGTCGGGATCGTCGTACTCGGCCGGCTTCTGCAGCGACTGCGCACCGATGAATGCCGCGAAATCGGAATTCTTCCGGTGCACGAGCGGCATGAAACCGTTCTTGGCGAGCTCGGCCTCGCGCCGGTCGCTGATCGCGATCTCGGTCGGGCATTTCATGTCAACGCCGCCATCGTCGGTCGGGAACGTGTGCACCGGCAGACCTTCGACCGCGCCACCAGACTCGATGCCTCGAATGCGCGAACACCACCCGTACATCTTGAACGAGCGTGTGATGTTGGTTGCCATCGCATACGCCGAGTTCGCCCACGTGTAGCGGGTGTGATCGGCGGCGCCGGTGTCTTCTTCGAAGTCGAACTCCTCGACCGGATCGGTCTTCGCGCCATACGGCAGTCTGGCCAGGAAGCGCGGCATCGCCAGGCCGATATAGCGTGAGTCCTCCGATTCACGCAGCGATCGCCAGGCCGCGTACTCGGGCGTCGTGAAGATCTTCGTCAGGTCACGTGGGTTGGCGAGTTCCTGCCACGACCCCATCTGCATGACGGTTGGACTCGCGCCGGCAATGAACGGACAATGCGCGGCAGCCGATGTCCTGGCGATCTCCCCCAGCAGCTCAACGTCAGGAGGGCTCTGATCGAAGTGGTAGTCGCCAACCAGGCAGCCGAAGGGCTCGCCACCGAACTGGCCGTACTCGGCTTCGTAGATATTCTTGAAGATCGGGCTCTGGTCCCACGCCGTACCCTTGTAGCGCTTGAGTGTCTTCCCAAGATCCAGCTTGCTGATGTTCATCACCCGGATCTTGAGCTGCTCGTCGGTCTCGGTGTTGTTGACGAGATAGTGCAAACCGCGCCAGGCGCCCTCGAGTTTTTGGAAATCCTCGTGGTGCAGGATCTGGTTGATCTGCTCCGTCAGCTTCTTATCGAGCTGCGCGATGATCGCCTCGATCGACTTGACGACGTCGGCGCTGATGAGAGACGTCTGCGAGAGTGCCTGCTCGGCCAGCGTGCGCACTGCCCGCTCGACAGCTTCTTTCGCCTCGTCGCTCTTCGGCTTGAATTCTTTCTTCAGCAGAGAATCGAAATCGGTGATTTCGAGCGCGCCGGCACCCGATTGCACATCCTGCTGGGTTTTTGGATCAGCCATGCCTGTTCTCCGCTAGGTAATCGTTTAGGAGGCGGGTTCTTCGTTCTTCGTCGACGCGAGCGTCTTGAGCAGCGCCGGATCCTGCAGGAGCTTGGCGACCAGTTCCTCGGCGCCGGTCTTGCCGTCCATATAGGTGATCAGGTTCGACAGCTGCTGTCGCGCCTCGAGCAGCTTGTTGAGCGCATCGACCTTGCGGGCGACCGCCGCCGGCGAGAAGTCGTCCATGCTCTCGAAGGTGAGCTCGACACTCAGGTTGCCGTCACCGGTGAGCGTGTTGGGCACCTGGAACGCCACACGCGGCTTCATCGCCTTCATCCGGCTGTCGAAGTTGTCGACGTCGATCTCGAGGAACTTGCGGTCGGCAACGGGAGGCAGCGGCTCTGTCGGGTTTCCCGAGAGATCGGCCAACACGCCCATGACAAACGGCAGCTGAATCTTCTTCTCAGAACCATATAGCTCCACGTCATATTCAATCTGCACGCGTGGGGCGCGGTTCCTGGCGATGAATTTCTGACTACTAGCCTTAGCCACGATACACCTCCTGGCACACGACTCGAACTCGCTACGAATCCTTCAAGCCGCCCGCGGACCGCGCCTGTGGAAGCGCATCGGGCGCGACGTCGGCCAACACTTCGAGAAAATCCTTCGACACGAGACGCTTCGCGCGATCGAGAAACAGCGGGATCGGACTCGACGGCTCGTTCCTTCGGAAGAACTCGGCAACAGCGTCTAGCGTGCGAATGGCATCGTCACGAGATCTGATACCGCCAACGCCGATCACGGCGCCCACCCCTGCCTCCTCACCCTCGCCAGCCACTCCTCCGTCCGCGTTGGCCTCGACACGCGTCGCCTCGGGGTGGATGGCCAGTCGCCCCCGCAGCACGAAATCTGCCTTCTTTAACGTCGTCAAGAGGGGCTCGAAGTTTGGCGCGGCCTCCACCCCACCTTCACGGCGCATGACCTCGTCCAGGCTCGCGAGCGATGCCACGGCGCGCGTGAGCGATCCGCTCAAGGCCCTGAGCTCGTCGATGGGGGTCGCAGCGAAAGCCGCGGCAATCTGCTTTTCCTCGGGCTGTTCCTCGTTTTCTCGGGGCTTCAGTTGCCCCGCGGCGATATCGAGATCGCGCAGGCTGAATCGGCCGTGCTGACGGTTCGAGACGAGCGGCGCACGACGAAACCCTTCCACCACTGCAACGGGATCGGCCAGACAGTTCAACGCACTTTGACGAAAGAAGGCATCCTCATCGACCAGAGGGTATACGTGGCGCCAGTGCTGTTCCACCCAGGCCGAGGCGACGGTGAGCGTCTCCGTGAATGCCTGAATTCCGTCGGTTCTCAACAATGCCGATCCCAGATATGCGAGCAGACGCAAGTCCTTGCTCGTTTGCAGCGCGTCGATGGAGCGTTGACGGATTTCCCCCCAATCCGGCGGCCGGTTCCTGCGCTTGATTTCTTTGCCCTGCTGGTCCCTTTCCACGTCGAGCGTGGCCTGGCCAAACAACTCGTAGGCGTCAAAAGCCGCGAGAGTGTCGGTATCCTCAAGACTTTTCCCGCACGGCTCGGCTTCAGAAATCGGCTGGAGCAAGCCGTTTCCGTCCCAGCCGCCATTCACGCGCACCCCCTGGCCGCGAACACGACCCCCTCGTCACTCAGTAAAACGACCGGCATCATCGATGCGAACGCCTTTTTGGAAGCTGGAAGCGAGTCGGATTCTATCGGCTTCTCTCCAATGGCGAAAGCCCAAAAGTACGGCCAGCCGACCGGAGGCACGAGCGCGACCAATTGCGGGAACTCTCGTGAACTCCGTCGTTTGCATCAGGCGAACGCTTCGACGACAAGCGCGGTGACGTTATCGGGTCCGCCCGTCTCGAGGGCAGCCGCGATCAGCGACTGCACGGCACTCTGAATGTCGTCGTGCGCCAACCATTTCTCGAGTTGATCGTGCGACACGGTTCGAGTGAGGCCATCGGAGCAGAGCAGAAATCGATCGCCTCGGTGGACGCGGTCGCGGAATACGTCAAGCTCGAGCGTTTCCTCCCCACCCACCGCCCGGGTGATGGCGTGCGCGTCGGCCGCATCTCCATCGCCGTCGGCAAGGTTGTGGTCGCGCGTCAGTTGTTCGAGCCGTCCTTCTCGCCAGCGATAGGCGCGGCTGTCACCGGCCCAGAGCACGGCATAGCGGGTGCCCCGCGCCAGCAGCGCGACGACGGTGCTGCCGCTCTGCACTGCGTTGACGGGCCGAGTCGCGGCCCGCACCAAATGCTCGTTGACCTCATTTACGCGACGCCGGGCATCGTCCACGAGATCTTCGAAGCTCGAGTCGGGCACCATGTCGGCAAGCGCATCGCAGACCATTCGGCTGGCGACCTCGCCATCACTATGCCCACCGAGGCCGTCGGCCACCGCCCATATCCCGACATCGGTTCGCTCGAGAAAGGAGTCCTGATTGATTTGGCGGACCCGGCCGACGTCGCTCGCCGCGGCCGATCGGAATCGAGGTGGCGAGAGATCGTCGACGAGCCGCTCGGTGGGCTGCGTCGTCGTTTCGACGTGCGCGGGAATCGAACGCCACTGTCGATCCGACCACGAGCCGTCAAGCAGTGCCGCGAACGAATCGGGATGCGGCAGTCCCTTGGCCAAGAGAGCGGTCGGCTGAACGATCGCGGAGCCCTCGGTCCACCACAGCGCCACCGGGTTGTACAGCGCACTCAGGCGCTGTGACATCAACTGCGTGAACGCATCGGTGAGATCGGCGGTCGATCCGATCGGAATCTGCCAACCCTCCGCTCCGTCATCGAGCAGCGACGATGACGTGGCATCGAGCACGACGGCTGGCGCCACGTCCTCGACTTCTCCCAACCGGATTAGCTGCTCGTCGAAGCTCTCGAAATCGACGTGCTCGAGTTCGAGTGTCTCGATGACGAGACTTTCAGCCGCGTCGAAGAAGCGCTGCGCCCGAATGACGGCCGTCAGCAGTTGCGGCGTCTCCGGCGGCAGCTCCGCGACGAGAGTCAGCGGGAAGTACCGTCCAACTCGATCGACGCTCGGCACCATGACGCCAATGACCGGCGCGGGACCGCAGATGCCGCTCGCGCAGGCGAAACGCCAGACCGGGCTCGTGAGGTACACGTCGAGCCACCGATCTCCGAGAGACGAGCGGCTGGCCGCCAGGCATTCCTGGAGCCATCCGTCCCAGACCCCCACGAAAGCGTCCGAGACACGTCGCCGCAGGAAATCACCGTGACTCGGCAATTTGCCGTAGAAACCGACTTCGAGCACGAGGGACATCCCGCTCCTGCTCCTTACGACGTCACGTCGCAGCGGAACTGCTGAAGATCACGCTGACCGAACGGATTCAACACGCTCATCGCGTCGATCCGAACGAGTGCGCTGTACCCGCCCTTCTCGAACGTCACCTCGTAGTGGTCAGCCACCGAACGAATCTGCGCCGCGTCCAGCAAATGGAACCATGCCCACGCTCCCTGGAACACGATATTCGGACGACCGCTCGCACGATCCTCGAACGTCACGGCGGCGTTACCAGGCATCGGCCCCGGCCACCGTACTGGCTGCGTGCGCTCGGCCTCGTGCTGATACGTGATGCGCTGCCCATCGATTTCAAGAATGAAGCGGCTGACCGTCGCATCGAGCTTGATTGGCGTGACGCTGAAGTTCACCTGGAGTGTCGGCGAACCCGCGAAAAAGCGATCGCGGATTCGTTGCGCTAACTCGAACTGTCGGAGGACCGCAGTCGACACGCCAACCGAGGTACCAGACTCACTCGTACGCCAGGCCCACGGATTGCGCGTGGTATCGACGACATTCTGCAGGTATGTCTTGAAAAAGCGATCGAAAACGCCCCCCGGCGAGAACAGTTGCGTGAAGTCCTGCACCGTTACGTCGGACATGCTGCTGGCGGCGAAGGGGTAACGCCCACCCGCCAACTGCTGGCACACGGCTACGACGTCCTGACTGTAGCGATTTTGAAGCTCATTGCCCGCCGCCTTCCCGACAATGTCGGAGGCACGTCCGGTGATCTGCGTGACGATGGCACCAACCGCAGGAGGCAATGTTTTCGCATCCTGCTGCAGAGACGTCATCAAGTCACCCTGCCCCGTCTTCGTCAACGCTTCGAGCGGCGAGACATCTCCGAATGACGTACCTACGGAGCTCAGTTGTTTCTGTATGGCGCCGATCTGGTTGATGACCCGATCGATGGGAGCACTACCGGGATCGCCGTCAACCAGGCGGCGAATCGGCTCGAAATGGTCCGTCACCTGTTTGCCCGGTCGCACGTTGGACAGCCCGACTTGTTCCTTACCTTCCTTGAAAATCGCATCGACGGTTTTCCTGAGGGTCGAGGTCGACGCCGGATCCGACGGCTTCTCCGGTTCGACGAGCGTGGTGTTGTCACGCACAATCTTGAGCAACCCTCTCAGCGGAGAGGTCGGCGCGGCCAGCAGCGCCAGCCTATTAGTCATCGCCGCCAGTCCTGGAGACGCCGCAAGCTCGATGTCGTTGAGGATGGCATCCCAGGCAGCGATATAGTCCTTCTCGTAAATGCCGATCATGTCGTCGCGGAGCTTGGCCGCCGACGTGAGCGACGGTCGCTGGTCGCCCATCACCCAGTAGTCGTCAGTGAACTTCTTGAGAATGAGGGTGCTGTCGGCGACGGTGATCTCCTTGAACGCCTCGCGCGTGTAAATCTTCGGGATGGGCTGCGAGAAGCTGGTTCGGCTCTTGCGCACGAACACTTCGCCGACACCGATACCTGCTGCCGTATCGAGCCGAAGGGGGCTGTCTTCAGCGTAATTCAGCCGGACAGTTTGATACATGAGTTCAGGAATCGAGACGCCGGCGATGGTGGCGCGCGCCCGGGCTACGAGCATCTGATCGAGCGGCATCGGGCGCAGCAGGTCTTCGCTGTCGAGCAGCGTTTTGAAGTGACGGGCCACCGCCTGCCCGAGATCAGGATCGGCCGGGTACGCGGCCTTCCATTCTCGATCAGCGATAAACGCGAACTGCGGCTTTACCATGCGCGACGGATCGCCCAGCATCAGGTAGGCCTTCAGGTACTCGTACATCTTGAGCGGCTCGGATGCGTACGCCACCATCCGCTGCTCGATGCGCGAGGCCACCTGCGGCAGCAGCGCGCCCGCCAGTTCGCGTGAATACGCATCGCGTGCGGCATTCCCGAGCGAGTTTCCCTGGAACAAGCCCCACCGCATCGACCACGGTGCACCGTCGCTGAAGCGGTTCGCCGAATCCGATACCCGCTTCACCGATTCCAGTCTCGGGACGATGGCTTCCAGTGACAGACCGGCCTCGACCCTTGGCGTCTTGCGGAACGCCTCGACGTCGGCCGCGACTTCGTCTATGTACGTCCGGTTCTTGCTGTAGCTGACCCAAAGAACGATGACGCCAAGCGCTGCGAGCAGCGCCATCCCTGCGTACGCGCCGAGCTGGGCCGCGGCTTTCTGGAACTCGAATCGTCGATTGACCCCCGCGAGCCCCGACTCCGCAAACATCACTTCTTTGAGAAGTCGTTCGATGAAGTAGGCCTTGCCCCGTCCTGGCGGTGCGATGACGGCTTCGGGCGCGACGGCGAATCGACGGCCGATCGCGCCGAGCAGCCGATCGATCGGCGTCCCCTCCTGCGTGCCGCTCGTGAAGTACACACCGCGCAACAGGATCTGCTGATCGAACCGCGTCGATGCGAACACGTCGGTGACAAAACCGGACAGCAGATCCCGCAGCGCAGCCATCTGCTGGGGGAATCCAAAGATCTTGGTCCGGCGGCGCGCGTCTCGTTCCTCGTCGAGCCGGGCAAACACACGCTCGTTCAGCCTCGACATCAGCGCGTCGAATTCATTGGGGAACGCCTCGGCAGCTTTCCCCGACGTCGTGACTTCATACGGGAACGTGACGCCCCACACCTGCGCGCGTCCTTCTTGCACGACGTCATCGAAGTACTCGGTGAACCCGGCGACCAGGTCGACTTTGGTCACCATCAGGTAGACCGGCAACTGCACGTTGAGCTCTTTATTCAGCTCGTTCAACCGTCGCCGCGCCGCAGCCACGTGCGCTTCGCGATTGCCGTGTCCCTGTGCCATCAGGTCCTGCGCGCTGATGGTCAGGATGACGCCGTTCACCGGGCGGCGTTTCCGGTACTTCTGCAGCAGCTTCAGGAACTCGGACCAGCCCGCGCTGTCGGCGTCGGCGTCGGAATCCTGTGTCGTGTAACGGCCTGCCGTGTCGAGAAACACGGCCTCGTCGGTAAACCACCAATCGCAATTACGTGTGCCCCCGACGCCACGCAGTGCCCCCTTGCCGGATCGCTGTTCGAGCGGGAAATGCAGTCCTGAGTTGACGAGGGCCGTCGTCTTGCCCGAACCGGGCGCGCCGATGATGACGTACCACGGCAGGTCGTAAAGGCTATGACCAGTACGGCGCTTTTGCTTGAGGATGGCGACCGCTTCCTCGAAGCGTTCGCGCAGCTGTACGGCATCGGCGCTCGGTCGCGACTCTGTACGAGACTGCTGCACGACCGCCGCAACCAGCTTGTCGCTGGCGCGATTGGCGCGCATCCGTTTGACCAGTTGCGCCCCAACCCAGAAGAGCACGACGAGCCCAATCGCTATCAGTCGAGCGGTGACTGATTCGAGCGGACGCCAGTCGGCAAACGCGAACAGCGGCCCCGCAAACCAGATGAAAAGGGCCAGCAGGATCAATCCGAGGACGACCAGGAAGACGCGACTCTTGAGAAAAGCAAACATGGGCGTCACGCGCCTCGTACGTGGATAATCTCGACCCGTCGATTGCGCGCGCGGTTCTCCGGAGTCGATTCGGGCTTATAGCGAGGTTCCGAAGAGCCGGCACCATTGGCCTCGAGGCGTGCGGTGCCCTGCACGGTCGGCTGCATTAGCCTCACGACGCTCACCGCACGCTCGCGCGACAGCTCGAAATTGTCGCGATACCTGAGCGAGGTCAGCGGCTGGTCGTCGGTGTGTCCCCGCACGAGCACTCGTCCTGGCGCTTTGTTGATGGCGGCGGCAATGTGCTGAAGCGTCGTGTTGTATCGCGCGTTGACGGTGGCGCTCCCCGACGCAAACAGATCGTTCCCGATCAGCGTGACGCGCGTGAGTCCCCCGTCTTCCTCGACGGTGACCGCGCCTGCCTGTTCATCGGGTGCCAGCAACTGCTTCAAGGTGGGCCCGGTAACAGGAACAGCCGCGCGAGGCGTGAAGTCCTCGAGCCCAACCTTCGCGAGCTCGACATGTAGTGGCTCGGCGGCGCTCCCAAGTCGCGCGTAGACGACGACGAACGTGATCGTGACAATGGCGAGTGCCGCGGCCCCGACGACCCACCAAGGCACGTAACGAATCAGTGGATTCCTCCGGTCCTCGAGACCACGCCACCGGAGGGACAGGTCCATCTGGGGCACACCGCGCTGCGCCCTGATCTTTTGATACAGGTCGTGCTGCACCTCGAACAGACGTGAATCGCCACGATCGGCGACCTGGTATTTGCCCCGGAAGCCAAAAGCCAGACACAGGTACTGCAACTCCATCAACTCGACGTGACGGGCGGGATCGCTCGACAGGCGATCGAGCATTTCGAAAAACTTCTCGCCACCCCACGCCTCTCGGTGCAGGGCAACGAGAAGGGTCTGCTGCGCCCACTCGCTTTGGGCGCCCCAGGGTGTTGAGAGGACAGCCTCGTCGAGGCCGGCGCACAGGACGTATCGAGCGGCGGTCACAATTTCGCTCGACACTGCCGCCGCCCGCGCTCGCTCCTCGAATCGCCGGATCTCTTCGAGAGCGTGACGCCGCAAACCCGCGACGTCAGGTACAGAAAGCGTGCCGCGAAGTTGACCAGCGAGCAGGAGCAGCGGGCTCGCAGCGCGGACGAGGGGGCTCAGCCCGAGTCCGAGCCACTGCTGCGCCGACGAGCCGACAGGCTCGGCGTAGCCGGCCGGGCGTGGGCCAGCCGTGAATGTTTCTCCCGGCCCCTGTGGGGACGGGTGCCCGGCTGGCGGCGCGGCCCCGGGACGTCGTCCGGCACCCGGTCGAGGCCGGAGCACGGTAGCGTCTGACGGCTTGAAGGGATCGTCGATATCGGGCATGGCGCTTTCGTCCGATGTCAGCTCCGAATGGCCCAGAACTCCAGGGCGAGTCCCGGAAATTCACCTGCAACATGCATGGCGACGCCGCCGGAATTTTTCAGTTGTCCCCACAAGTCGTTTCCCTGATCAAGCTCGAAGTAGACAAACCCGGCGTGATAAGGAATCTGCCTGGGCGCGACCGGTATCGCATGCACTGGAACACCCGGTAATTGCAGGTTCACGAGGTCTCGAATCTTCTCGACCGGTCCGATCTTGAGCTGGTTGGGAAACCGGCGGCGCAGATCTTCGGCCGGCACGTCGGCACGCGCAGCAAGCACAAAGACTGCGGTCGCATAGAGCGTTCGATCGGCGACGGTGGCCACGCTGATACCGAACCTCTTCGATTCGATCGGAATCGGAATCGCCGCCGCCTCGAGCACCGCGCTGAGCGAGGCCCGGAGGGCGGCGATCACGGGCTCGAACGATTCCCGAAGCCGATCGTGACGGTAGGATTCGAGCTTGGGCGGACGCTTCGACGGCGTCGTGAACGTGGCGAGCTCCCCTGCGGCCGACACGCAGATCCGGTACAGATCCTCAGGGTGCAGCACGCCTGAATCAGCATGATGCGCAAGCAGCGGTTCGTATCGATTGATCGCCTGCAGCATCAGGAAGTCGGCGATCTCCGCGGCGGAGCCGCGTCCGGTGGCTGCGACGCGGCCGCCGAGCGCTTCTCCGCGCTGATGCAGAAGGCCCAGCAACTCCGTCGTGAAGGTGGCAAGGCGACGCGCGACGCGCGAGTCCAGCACGGTCGGAATGAACCCTTCGTCGAGCACAACCTGCTTGTCTGCGCGGCACTCGACGATGTGCGCCAGCGGAATACAGGCGTAGGCATCCGTCACTTCGCTCGCCAGCAGAAAGCACGTGCGCAACGCACCCACCTCGAGCAGCGATGCGTCCGTTCCGCTGGAGGTCACGTCGCGTGCCTGCAGTTCCCGCACGGCATGCCTCGCCAACCCGTCTGGCGAGGCGCGGTCAACGTCGACGCCCCCGGCTCGACGAAGCGGGACGGCGAGATAGACCACCTGATCGCGCACCTGCGATCCGATAGCGATTGGAGGCGGCAACGCATCATCGTCCGGCATGCGGACGGGAGTTCCGTCGGGAAAGACTCCAGTCGCCGCGCGCAGCCCGAACTTGCCGATGCTGAGGAGATCAGGTTCGAGTTCGAGAGACGTAAACCCCCAACTGTGCGGGACGAGCGCCTGGCAGCGCGTCTCGACGTAGCGTTCGAAATAGCGATCCTGCTGTTGAAAGTGCTGTGGCCGAAGAAACAGTCCTTCGGACCAGACGACTTTGTTATAGATCGACATTCACCTTGCCGCCGTCGCTGGGCACACTCATCTGATGCAACGCCGTCCCCTCACTTCGGAACCGACAACACGACGCGCGCGCGTTCGACAGCAACCGTGACCTCGGGCGTACTGCGGGGCGCCTGCAGGACCGTCCGCCACTGCGCGTTGCGGTAATCACGATAGGCGGCCATGACACCCACGAATTGAGCATCCGCGGACACATCGAACTCCATCGTTCGCTTCTCCGACGGCGCCAGCGTGTACTCATTGCGGCCGATCAAATCCGGTCCAAGGACCTTCATGTCGTCGTCGAACAAGGCGAAGAACTCGGCGCCCTTGAATGCGACATCCGTCTTCAATTGGTAGACGCGGACGACCACGGGTGACGGGCGGCCAGTCGCATCGGGATTCGAATCAGCCGTTGCCGCAAGCGTGAGGCGCGTACGTTCCACCTTGGGCGGTGGCAACTGCGGCGCCGGCTGCGGCTGCGGCTGCGGCGCCGCCGGCGGCGGTGTTTTTCCACACGCGAACGATATGAGGACGACCGCGGAAACCACTGCAAGAATGGACTTGTGATGGCGGAGCGTCATGATCGAGTCCGTTACCCGGGTTACGGCGTCTGACCTCGCTCTCGGGCTTTCAGCCGTTCGAGCTGCTGCTCGTACGCCTTGGCAAACTCTTCGCCGAACAGGTCGCGAAAGCTCGCGTCGGCGTCTGAGACCATATCATTAAACTTGTCGCGGTACTGCTCCCAATAACGAAGCTTTCCCGGGACGAGCGAGCCACGCGCCTGGCGATCGAATTCCTCCTGCAGACGATCGGGATGGAATTGCGTCAGGATCGCTTCAAAGGCCACCCGAACGCCGGCGAGCATCGCCATCTGATGATTCTTAACGTCGTCGAAGGCATCCTCGAACGCTTCGACCGGACCGAGGAATGCGGCATTCCGTTTGACCAGCAAGTTATAGAGCGCGTCATCGACGTTCGCTGAAAACTTCAAGGGATTGTTTTGCGCCGCCTTGAACGTCGTGACGCGCATGCGGAACTCGTCCTTCAGACGCTGACGCGCCTGCAAGACATCGATGACCCCCGCGACGACCACGCGAAGAATCTGGCCAAAGTTCTGTGCCAGTTCCGGAGTCACCACCGAGCTATCGATGCCGGCGCCGGCGAGTACTGCGGCGAGAGAGACGTCAGGCGACGCGCTTTTGCCGTGACCCGTGCCGGTGGCTCGATTGGCCGCGCCCCGCCCAGGGGAAGGAGCGACCGGACGCGATGGTTCGTTGCGCGCTCGTGACTCGACAGAGGGCTTGGCAGGTGCAGGCGAGACGGCAAATGGTGGATGCGAATCGGACCCCAGCGGATCGTAATCAGGCGGAATTGGTCCCGCGGATCGCGGCGGCGGGGGGACCGGAACCGGCGGCGGCTGATAGTGTTCTGACAGCACCGAACCACGCGCGAGATCGGCGGCCTTCGGCGCCCGCGAATTCTGTTGAGGCGGGGCATCGAAGCCGAGCGCCCGCAGCGGATCCACTTCACCAGAACTGGACGTGAGCGGATCGACCGGAATGATAGGCGGCGCCGATGAGAGGACCGCAGGTGGCGGTGTTGCGCGATCAAACGAATCCAGCGCGAAGGGATCGTCAATAGCCTTCGCAGGCTCGGCGCTGATTGACGCCCGAATCTCGTAGGGCTCGATGAAGATGCGATCGCCCGACTTGAGCGCATAGGGCTGACCGCGTGTCAGCCTGTTCTCCAGCGAATTTATGAAGACACCGTTGGCGCTGTTCGTGTCTTCAATATGGAAGACACCGTTTGCGTATCGAATTCGCGCGTGGCGGCTCGACACATACGGATCGGGCAAAACCCAGTCGTTCTCCGGCAGGCGGCCAATGGTTCCTCCCTTGGCAGGAAAGGCCTTTCGGCTCTCAGCCGGCGGTGTCCCGTCCCGCCCCGTAATCTCTAATGTGAGGATCATCGCGCTCTTGCGTCAGATTACCGCGTTAAGGGCGCGCGCGCGCACACCCAGCCCTATTGTGCGGCTGCCGTCGCCGCCGGCGGGGCGCCAGGGGTCCCCCCGCTTTGGAAGAAGGCAAGGAAACGAGGACTGAACGCCCTGGCACTCGGTTGAAATCCCGGCTCGATTTCCTTGCAACGTCGAATTGCCACCAGCGCGTCGGTTCGTAACTTCTCGTTGGTCTCGCCCGAGCGCACATACAGCGCATAGAGCGAGGCAGCACGGAACACGTGCACGTGCACCTGCAGAAGTACGTCGAGGGCGGTGCCCAACGGATCGAGGGCGCTCAGCACCTGCTGGTATTCGCCAGTGAAGTAGAGCCGCGCGGCCTTTTCGAGCGCCTCGTGCACACCGCGATCGCGCAACGTCGCCGGGCCGAACTGTTTGATCAACGCATCGATGCGCGTCCGCGCTTCGACCGCGAGACGCATCGCCTCCTCGATACCGGTCACGTTTTCAGTCTTGCGGGAATTGTCAAAACGTCGCTGTATCGAGCTGCGCGACTTCTGCAGCGACTCGTTTTCTTTCGCCATCTCCGGCGTCAACTGGGCCGCCTTCTCGACGACCAGACGATCGAGCGTCTCGAACGAGTTCGTCACAAACGACAACTGCTCAGTGGCCGCGGCAACGAGCTGTTGAAAACGCTGCCGGGCCTCGCTGCGCACCAGATCGTTCAACTGCTCCAGCACCCTGGCGAGCGCATCCGCCGCCTCCCGCGCCTGCCGGAGCGCCTCACCCGCGGCAGTCGCACTCTGCGTCTTCTCCGCCATCCCAAGGCGCTCGCGCGAGCTTCTGATGAGCGCGCGGCCGCTGTCGCGCGCCGTCGCAAGCTCCGGCGGCATCGCAATCTTCACGGCGTCGATGGCACGCTCGGTTGTCTCGATTTTCGAGAGGACCTGCTGGGTCTCGGCAGACTGCTGGGCAATCAGCGTGCGAGCGCTGATAGCGGCTCCGAGCTTAGCGTCGAGTGGACGAAGCACGTTCGCCACACGAGTCGTGGCGTTTCTCGCCTCGCCGAAATCGGCCGCCAACCTCGATGCTCTTGCCTTCAGCAGAACCTTGTACGCAAGGTTGAGATCCTGACGCGCGCGCTCGAAGTCGCCCTCGCCATCCTTGAAGACCTCAGGATTTGCCCCTCGCAAGGTCTCGAGCCGCTTATAGCTGTTCACGGCGTCGTTGTAGGACTGTTCGGTCGACGTCAGTTGTTGCTGGTAACCGTCGCGAAGCAACACGCCCTTGGCCGCGCACTCCTTGTAACCGGCGCGGAGATCTGCCAACGCCTGCTGCACACCGAGGATCACCTTCTGATCTTCCGAGGTCTCCCACTCTGCCACGGCGGCAGCGCAGTTTCCCTGGTTCTTGAGCGCATCGCCAAGATAGAAATGCGGAAGGTATTCGGTGGAGTTTCCCCCGAAGATAATCCGCGCCCGTACCTGCACCTTTCGAGTCGATTCAGTGGGGTTGATGGCGATCGCCTTGCGCATCTCCTCCGCCACCTCGCCCCATTTCTTGTCACCTCGCGCAGCAATGCCCCGGCGGAACGGTTCATCTTCCGCCTGCGCCCATGCCGTTATGGGCAGCAACAACAGCGACGACAGGACAACGACGCTGCCGGCGATACGGAGTGACGAGACGCTCATGGGTTGCTCACTGGTGCCGGTGCAGAGGCCGGCAGCGATTGAATTGGTGCGGCTGGGGCCGGGACTGGTGACGGTTGCGCCAGCGACGGGGGTGCGCCCGGCTCGGTCGGAACCACTCCCGATTCGGGCGTGAGAGCCGTCGGAGCCGAGAGGTATTGCTCGAAGTACTCCTCCGCCGTCAGTTCACGGAAATGAACGAGCGGCGCCACAGCCGAGCCATTCGCCGCCACCTGCACGGTGATCCGCTGCGTTTGCGATTCCGGTGCCGGGCCCGCGACGACTACCTGATACGTCCCCGCCGGAAGCGTGAGGACGAGCGGCGTCGATGCCGAAGAGGGCAACGACACGGCAGTGCCACTCTCGGTCTCGATTGCCGTGATCGTTCCCCACGGCGTGGCGTCGATCACGACTGTACCGGTTGGAACCGGCCCACTGAACATCGTGAACCCGACGACGGTGGCGACGATCACAGCGATAACGCCACCGACGATGCTCAAGGTGCGGCGATCGCGCGGCACGGCGGCAGCAACAGAACCCGCCGCCGCGACAATCGTCTTGCACCGCGCGACGATGTCGGCAACCATCGGCCCGATTGATGGCGCCTTCTTCGCAGCCGGTGCACTCGACTCCTTTTGAACAGGAGCTTTCGCGACAGGCTGACTCGCTGGCGGCTGCGCAACCGGGGGCGCAGCCGCGGGCTGAGCAGGTGCCGCAGGCGCGACCGCTGCCGGTACCGGGGGCGGAGTTCGGCGCGGCGGTGCAATGACCGTGGCGTCCGCCGGTGAGGCCGTGGGTAGACGCACCACGGTGCGATCCACGCCGCCCGACGGTGCCGGCGGAATTCCCATCGGCGCGACCTGGTCCAGACGCGTAATGACTTCAGACGGGCGTGCGTCGAGATCGGCCCACAATGTCTCGACATTTGCGGATGGCACTGCGGTCGCGGTTCCCGGCTGCGCCTTCGTCTGCCGGCGGAGCGCCGTCTCAATCTCTTCTTCGAGACGAAGTGCGCCGACATGGTTCTCGTCGAAGGTCAATGCCTGCTGACACGCGTCCAGTGCCGACTCGAGTTGCCCCTGTGCGAGCAGCTTCCGCGCTTCCTGCAGCGCCGCTTCAAGCTGCATCGTCCGCCGCTTGGCGATCACCTCGCGATCGGTTCGCTTCGGATCGGGAGGAGGCGTCAGTTGCGCGACACCGACCGCCTCGTCCTGGCGCCGACGGGCCGAGCCAGTGCCGCGACTCGTCGGCGGCGGTGTTTCCCGACCCACGGCAACGGTGTTGACGTTCCAGCCCTGACTCGACGTGTCGCGTCGCACGCGGGCGATCACCGAACGCAGCGTCTCTGTGTCAGCGAAGCGATCGGCCGGCTTCTTCTTCAGCGTTTGCTGGATGATTGAAATCAGTTCGGGTGGTGCATCTGGCGCCAGGCGGCCGAGCGGTACTGGGTCCTCGTTGAGGATCCGATGAGTGATCATCGGAAGCGTGTCGCCCGGGAACGCCTCAGTTCCCGCCAGGAGTTCGTAGAACACGACCCCGATCGAGAACTGGTCGGCGCGATGATCGACAGGATCGCCAGTGATCTGTTCTGGCGCCATGTACCCCGGCGTGCCGATCATCACTGCCGTATTCGAGGCCAGCCCGAGCATACGCGCGATCCCGAAGTCCAGGATCTTCAAGCGGCCTGAACGGTCGATCATCAGGTTCGCGGGCTTGATGTCTCGATGGACGAGCTGCATCTGGTGGGCATAGCCGGCACCGGCGCACAGCTCTTCCATCCATCGCACCTTATCGGCCAGCGTCACGGGCGTTTTCCGGCGAATGAACCCGGCGAGGGTTTCGCCCGCGACGTACTCCATCACGATGAACGGCTGTGACTCGTATTCACCGAAGTCGTACACCGTGACGATGTTGGGATGACTCAGTGCGGCAGCAGCGCGCGCTTCGCGCGAGAATCGCTCCCTGGCGTCGGGCAGATCGAGATCGCCAGCGAACACCTTGATCGCCACCATTCGGCCGAGCACGGGATCGTGGGCGACGTAGACGGCCCCCATGCCCCCGCGTCCCAGCCTTCGCTGGATTTCGTATCGCCCGACTTGGGTACCCGGCTCGAACATCACCCTTCTCCCAGGACCTGATTCGCCTGCTCTGCTGTGCCCCGTACTATAAGGCAAGCGCCCGAGTCAGTGACCTGAAAACCCGGTCTCCGAAGGGCTTATCGCCAATGCCGGAGGGACCCGACCGCTCTTTTTTTGAAAACCCGCGAAACCACCGCCGAAAAGTCCGCGGCCAGGCGAACTTCTCGATGCCACCCCAGTCCAGGACCCCACCGTAGACAACGTGATCAACAGCCATGCCGAACACCCGGCAGGCGGCTTTTGGAGTTCCCGCCGCCGCGTGTCGCTCGCTGCGCAAGCGAAAGGCGTTGGGGTGATCTCGTCCGAGCGCTACGACTCCTCGTTGCGCGAAGGCGGAGGAGGCGGCGTTGGTGTTGGCGCGTTCCAGCGTCCTGTTAGTGCTTCAGCACCTCACGGACCTTGTTCATTCCACGACACGATGGCCCGCGCGCTCGATGATGATGCGGACGAGTTCGCGTACGGCGCCTGCTCGTCTTCCACCAGCAGGACCGTCTGCGAGGAGGTTGGGGCCGGTGTTTCGGCGACTCGACTGACTAACGGCGTCGCTTCATCCTCACGAGGCAGGAAAACAGTGAATCGCGATCCTCGCCCGAGCTCGCTCTCGACCTGAATCGCCCCACCTCTCTGAACCACGATGCCGTAGACCGTGGCGAGTCCAAGACCTGTGCCCCGCCCGCGTGGCTTGGCGTGAAGACGGCTCGAACAGCCGCGATTTGGTCGCTTCGTTCAACCCGGTCCCGTTGTCGATCACCGATAGGGCGACGTACGCGCCGCGATTCAGACCAGGCGTGAGCCCCGCGATCGGCCCGTCGATGTCCGCGGCTTCAGTGACGAGGCGAATCTTTCCACCCGGACCACACGCATCGCGCGCGTTGATCACGAGGTTCATGACGACCTGTTCCAGTTGGCTGCGATCGGCCCGCACCTGTGTGAGACCGGCAGCGAGCGTGGTCGCCAGCTCGATGTCCTCACCGATCATGCGACGCAACATCGTGACCATGTCGGTCTTCAATGGCCTTTTCGACCGCTGCGCGAACCACAGGACTGTCGTCGGGATGCACGCGTTGATAGAGCTCGTCCTGGCTGATACGGCGGACATAACAGCGCATCGGGATCACGCTCGGCCATGAGCCGCTGGGCCTCCTCGAGGAGGAGCGCCATGCGCTGTGCGCTGTTTTCGAAATCCACTGGGCAGAGCCGATGATATCTCGACTTTTTGGCGGTAATATTCACCCCCTGGGTCTCATGAGTGCTGCATTAGGGAATGTTCGGACCCACCTCGCCGTCTTTGTGGGTGCTCTTCTCCTTTGCACGACCATCACCGCGCAGACAAACACCGGCGAGATTTCGGGCGTCGTGCGAGACGTTCAGGGGGGCGCGCTGCCCGGGGCACGCGTGATTGCTGAGCACGTGGACAGCGGCGTGCGGGTCGAGTACCCGTCCGACGAGGCCGGCCGCTATCACCTCGTGTCGTTACGCGTCGGCATGTATGTCATCAGCGTCGAACTCG
>Ga0075420_100000709_pt1 | contig 27230 bp, 28 predicted proteins | sample SoiMetdeltSBSDD4_FD_75296 | JGI IMG/M metagenome (GOLD analysis project Ga0075420, IMG submission 75296) | Bulk soil microbial communities from a Populus tree surrounding site in Tennessee, USA - Soil MetaG P. deltoides SBSDD4 | ecosystem: Environmental > Terrestrial > Soil > Tree plantation...
TGTGTGCAACTCGAACATTACGAGAAGAGAACGCTATCAAAGTGATCATTGAGCGACTGATATCGCTATGTCGTCGTGACCATCGATCCAGCAGGATGGCCCGTCATCCAGCCCGCCGCGGACCCGCGACACCGTCGTTTTACCCGTACGGCGATGGCCCTGCGAGTCGGCGACGACCTTTGGCTCGGATTGCTCGCCTACTGGTTATCCTGCTCGCCAGCGGCGCAATAACGGACGCTCGAGCCGGGTACGGTCCAATCCCCGAAACGCTGCCGGTATTCAGGCGAGTCGACGATTTGATCGACGAGCGACGCGGAACCGCGCATCGAGACGAATATCCCGGCGTTCTTCAGCGCTTCCGGATCCGGTCCGCGGTTGAGAAGATGTCGATAGACATCGACCACCATATCGTCCCGGTCTTGGCTGCCAACCCGCCGCAGATGTTCTGGCGATTTGGCGATGGCGCGAACGATGTCGCGAACCGTGGCGCCCCTGCTCAAATGATCGAGCCAATCGGAGGCATTGGGATCGGCCGACCGCTCCAGGACCTGTCGATACACCTGCTCAATCACTTGCCTCGCATCCGTCGTGCATGGTTGTTGAGCCACTGCGAGCGACGGGATGACGGTGAGCGCGCTGACGAGTACGGCTAAACGCCACATGACATCCTCCTGAGTTCCAGCCTCAGCACATCCTCTGCGGGCAGCGCTGCAAGTCAGCGAAAGTTTGTGCAAGTGAGATGCCCTGGTCCGTGCCGCCGATGCTCTGTTAGGGCTTGCGGCCGTGTTGAGCTGTTGTAATTCAGCGGAGCCCCTCACTTCAGAAGTGACGACCTCTACGTTAGGTATCGTCGAGCCGACTGAGCGGAGCGATGACAGAAGGCCACAAGAAGCGGCTGCGCGGCATCAGTTAGCCGTACTCAGGCATTCGAATCGGCGCTTCCGCCCACCTGGCCGTCTGCTGTGGCTGATCTTGCGACGGATCTGGCCGCAGTGGAGAGACGCACTGGTGCTAGGTTCAGCCGGCCACGGTCGAGCGTTGGCATCGCGATCGGTGTGACGGGCGCTGGTGGCGTCATTCGCGACGTGGGTGACTTGTCCAGGAGCTCACTGACCCGTGCTGTGCCGCCTTGTGTGCGCGCAGGAGGAGCGAGGCAGCTGGGCAACGCCGTTCCTCCGCGCTTGACGAGCGGCAAAGAGCCGCTCATGCTGTTCGTGAGCGCAGCGCTCCACATTTCGCCCGGCATGGCCCTCTGCAGATTTTGCGGGGAGCGGGTGGCGACCAATCGCCTCTCAACGCACATTGCCAAAGAGCATCCTCGTGCTGGCCGGATCGACATGTCGCCTACGCTCGTGCGGAAGCGCGCGGCCGCCAAAAAGCGGTCCTCGGGCTAGGAGATGGCGCGGCGCGCCGACGCGAATCGCGCACTCTCGATTGAGGAGCGCTCTCCCGGGTCGAGGTGGCAGTGAATGACCCCTTCGGCTCGCGAGTCGCTGTCGGCGGAGTCGTGAGGTGTCGAATTTGAGAACTTTGGGAGGCGACGTTGACGGGAACCATTCGAACATTACGAGTCGATAAGGGATTTGGGTTCATCAAGGACGATACCGGGAAGGAGTATTTTTTTCACAGAAGCGCGGTGTATGGCGAGGGACTCGACAATCTGCGTGAAGGCGACAGCGTCGAGTTCGACGTTGGGCAAGGTCCGAAGGGTCCTCGGGCTGAGAATGTGCGACGCACGTCCACCTAAATAGGGGCGACGAACAAGACCTGGTCCTCTTAACGTCGCACGGTTTACAGACTTCTCGAGTGCGGTAGATCGTCATTTGGCGACCCGCCAGCCAACTTGCCGATCTTGCCTACTCAGTACGTGCCACTTCGTCAGTAATCGATCGTCAGCGTCGATGCCGTTCCGGTGGAATCCGAATCCAACGAGCGTCGACGATGCTCGCGTTCGACACTTTCGTTCAGTCCAAGTGCCTACTGCGATAGAATGCGCAGCCCCGATAGAGAGCACGGAGGCGCTCGCATCGGGTAATGTATCGCCCCGGCAAGAGATATGGACGAACCTAACGGTACCGCCTCGAGTGACTCGCCCAGCGCCCCGTTCGTCGTCCGCAGCTATGGGGCTACCGACCGCGGACGTAATAGGCCCACCAACGAAGACCAGTTCTTGATCGCCGACTTGACCAAAGCGATGCACGTTCGCCAGACGAGTCTCGAGGAACCGCGGGCCAGATTCGGGGAGCAGCACGGTCACTTATTCCTGGTGGCCGATGGAATGGGTGGGCACCACGCGGGAGAGCACGCCAGTGCGATGGCCGTGACTCTGATCGAACAGTTCGCCTTGAACACCTTTAGGTGGTTCATGCCGTTGACGGCTGTCCACGCTGATAACGTCGTCACCGACTTCCAGGAAGCTGTGGAGCGCGCCGACGCCACAATCGTGGAAGCGGCGACCAAGAGACCCGATCTTCGCGGGATGGGTACCACGCTGACGCTTGCGTTCCACTACGAAGCGGAGCTCCTCGTAATCCACGTGGGCGACAGCCGCGCGTATCTGTTTCGCGACAACACCTTACGTCAGCTCACCCGGGATCATACAGTGGTCGCAGAGCTGGTACGCCGCGGCGAGCTCGATCTCGCCGAAGTGCGCCAACACAGACTCCGGCACATCATCACTAACGTTGTCGGTGGAACCGAATCCGGGGTGCAGGCGGAGACCCACACTCTTAAACTTCACGTCGATGACGAGCTTCTGCTCTGCTCGGACGGTCTCACTGAGATGCTGTCGAACGCCGAGATTAGCGAAGTTCTGCGTGGCGAACCGAACCCCGAGGCCGCATGCACGCGCCTTATATCGCTGGCGAACGAATGCGGTGGTCAGGACAACATCACGGCCATCGTGGCGCGGTTTTCGGCATCACCGGCGACGACGGGGAATGCGTTCGGCAATCAACCGTAGGAGGTGCGACGCGTTGAGAAATCACTAACAAGCTCAGCTTCGTTACCTTTCGTGTGACCGGGCGAAATACGCAGCTTCCTCAATTGTTCTGCTCGTCGTGTCCGAACACTGAATCTAATGCTGCATCACGGCTGGATATCTACACGGGTTGTCACGGCGTGGGACGACTAGCGGTCGTAGACTAACCGTCGTGAATTCGCGTCTTCCACGGTGGCACCTGGACGAGTCAATCAGGTTCTCTATGGCGACTCCTGACGCGGATTACGCTGCCGCCTTCGCCAGATGTGAGAGGGCGCTCCGTGGATGCTCGCTGGATGTGAGCGAGTGTGAAGTTCTAGACTCCATATCTCAACTATCATGGCCAGGCGGAGGATCCCGTGCGCCAGTTGTCATTGAAGAAGAAGGAATCGCGTCTCGTTTGGCAGATTCTGCTGCGAGGGATCTTGATCACGGACCGGATGACCAAAAGCGCAACAACCGCGGAACAGGACGCATATAGGGAGTTACGGCCAAGGATAATTCGCGCATGGAAGTCAGGACTTGTTTTGGGCGGCGTGAGACCAAAGAGCAAGATTTACGACATCATGCCCAAGCGACTTCTACAGGACGTTGAACTAGCAGCGCTGAAGAAGTTAAGCAGGAAAGATGGGGCCAAGGCGAAGGGCAATATCGTCGTTCCAAAGAAAAGAGCCTCCGCTTAGAGGATGATAGATGCGGCAACGCTTCATTGGCACGGTCAGGCGCAGTGTCTCGATTGAATGATTCCGCTCAACGAGCGACATCTGCGGCGCGGGTTGACGATCCGGTGCGCGTGACGGTTGCCGGGGTTGAGGTAGAAGGCGGCCATGTCTGGTCCCACGACGAATCGAATCCGAACTCACCATCATCGGCTTGGATGGTAGTCAAGAATCGATGGTCCGACCCACTTGTCTTTCCAAGCACATCTTATGAAATGGTGCTGATGCAGGGGTCGGCGGATCAGGCCGCTGGGACACGGCTTCCATGAGCGGAGCAAGCTCAGCATCGCTGTTGATCCCGTCGGCCAACGGGTCATACCACCACGGGTGGTCTTTAATTGGTTTGTTGCAGTCCAGACAATTGAAGGTCTGCCTCAACTGAATGGCGCGCAGATCGTCGCGCCAATTTTGCGCCAACACTCGCGCCGATTCGATGTCACGCATCATTTGCGAATGCAGCGGCACGCCACCGAAGTAACCGACCCGCAGCTCGACACTGTGAGGGGAAACACCGAATATCGCGCACGTCAAGATGCGAGTGGTTGAACCTTCAATCACGCGCCAACAGACTTCTAACGGCTCCGATATTTTGGAGTTCGTCATATTTAACTTGCAGACGTTGGGAGTAACGAGGTTGCAGTCCTAAATCACGGCGGATGGCCGCTACGCAGCTATCGTGCCGCCTTGGATGTCCAGGATGGCGTGGGAAACTTCACTCTGTCTCATACGGGTCGGCGTGGGGAACGTCATTCTTCTATCTTTCTTGGATTTTGCCTGTTATTCGGTCGGCGGGTCTGCGGATTATTTCGTTGCCCCAAACCGATACCGAACCAGATTATCGCAACTCAGGACCCTGCCGTCGCGACCGATGAAGGTCGTGGCTCAGGTGACGCGAGGGACAATGCTCGATGAGCCGTGTTCGTTGTACCTGCAGTCACGAGCTTGGTGTCAGTGCCGATCGAGTACTTGGCGAAGCTTCGTGGCCAGTCCATTAGTCGTGAATGGCTTTTGAACGAAATGTGCTTCGCCCGCTTCAATACGCTGGCGCAGCACAGCATTGGATGTGTAACCACTCATGAACATCACGGCGATGGAGGGGTAATCCCGACGCACACGATCAGCTAGCTCGGGACCGCTCATGCCGGGCATCACCACATCGGTCAGCAGCAGATCGATACGTGCTTGTTTCGCTGAGACGGTTTGCAGCGCGTCCTCTCCACTGCATGCCGACACGACCTTGTAGCCATACCCTTCGAGTGCCGTCTGGGTCATTGCGCGCACGGCTGGTTCGTCTTCCACCAGCAGCACCGTTTCGGTACCGCGACCCGGCGCGCGCTCACTGGCTCCCGGGTCATCGACGGTGACACCTCCTTCAGTCGCAGGCAGGAAGATCTGAAACGTCGTCCCGACATTCAGCTCACTGTCAACATCGATCCAGCCACCCGATTGTTTGACGATGCCGTCGACCACGGCTAATCCGAGACCAGTGCCCTGTCCCTTGGGCTTGGTGCTGTAGAACGGTTCGAAGAGCCTGGCCTTGGATTCGAGCGCGATGCCACATCCCGTGTCGCTGATGACGAGCAGGACGTAATCGCGGACAGCCGGTCGGCCTCCATCACGATTCGGCGCGGTCACGCTCTTTATTTCGATACTGAGCCGGCCGCCATTGGGCATCGCATCCCGCGCATTGATTGCGATGTTCAGGAGGACGCGCGAGAGCTGATCGGGGTCGACTTTGACTGGACGAAGCTCCGCCTCCGCGCGAACAGTCAGCTCGATGTGCTCTCCAAGTGTCCGGCGAAGTAACGTCTCGGTCTGTGCGACGACCTTGTTGATGTCCACGACTTTCGGCTCGAGCACTGACTGACGGCTGAAGGCCAGGAGCTGGCGGGTCATCGAGGCAGCGCGCCGACAGGCCAGTCGAATCTGCTCGAGGTCGTGTTGCGCCTGGGCGTCGGCTCCGCGGAGCAGCATGTCGGCGTGACCAGCAATCACGGTGAGCAGATTGTTGAAATCGTGTGCGACGCCGCCTGCCAGTTGACCGAGTGCTTCCATCTTCTGTGAATGGAGCAGCTGCTGCTCGAGTTTGCGCTTCGCTTCTTCGGCGACGACACGCTCAGTGATGTCGTGGCCCTCGGGGATGAGCAAATTCACGTTCCCTTCGGAATCGCGCACGGGTTTCAGCGAAAAGTCGATGCAATGCAGTCGCCCATCAGGCCCCGGATGTGTCGCCTCAAATCGAACTGCCTGTCCACTCGCTGCCGTGCGCACCGCGTCGCGCAATTGGTTCTGCAGATCGGGTGAGTGGGTCCACCAGGCGGTGTCCCAGATTTTCTTCCCAATGACTTCCTGAGGTGAAACCGATGCGAATCGCAATGCTGTATCGTTGGCCTCGAGAAGCGTGCCGTCGACCGCCATCAGCCCGATGAACTGAAACGTCTGGTCGAAGATGGCGCGGAACCGGCGGTCCGCTGCCGTGAGGTCATCGTTACGCTGGCGGTTCGTTCGCGCGAATTGGACTGCGATGACGGTAATGCTGATCGCGACGCCGAACATCCCGGGATGTGGCGACCGCACCTCGAAAAGATCGATGAGGGCAGCGGACACGATCGCCAGAGCAAAGCCAAGAGCAGCGACGATCAGGAGGACACCACCGGTTCGATCCCGTCGCATGTACCTGATGGCGCTGAGGAGCGTGAAGGCATCAACCGCGAGGATGACCGCATAAATCGCGAACGTGATGACGAGCGGTGCGGTGCGCGTGTAAGCGGACGACACCTGGCCCCACGGCAGGGACACGGGTTCCAGCCCGGTCACTGTGCCAACGAGGGGAACGCCTGCTACGGCAGCAACCGCGACTGCCACCATTAATATGGTGCTGAACCAGACGAAGGCGCGCGCGCGCACGCCCGTGGTCTCCGCCAACGTCCAGGCGATGGCGGCAACACCGAGCGAACCGAACATCGTTCGGAGCGTCAGCGCCTGGCGGGCGCCTTCGATCGTGCTGGAGGTGGCCAGGGCCACCACGGCCATCGACTGCGCGGCCCAGATGAACGACCCGACCGCGATGGCGAGCAGCGACAAGTCGCGGCGCGACCGCCACCACATCACAAACGACGCGATCGCGGCAAACCCGAAGAAGCCGCACAGAAAGGCCTGAGCAAAGGTGTACGGACCCATCGCCAGAAGTCTCCGTGGCACGGAAGGACAGCAATTAGTTTTCGGGCAGATTCACTGCACGAAACATCCGGAACCTCACCGGCTCCCCATTCTTTGTGGCTGGTAAGTACCGCCATGCCTTGGCGGCACTAACGATCATCCGTTCGTGATAGCGGTTGAGTGGGGTATGAAGCTTCACGATTTCCACCAGTCCATTCCGGCCAATCACCATCTCGAGTTGCCCGATCTTGGCGGCTGGTATTCCCGCCGGGGTCGACTCCGGAAGCTGGCGTCCCTGCTCGATTGGTGGAATGACGGTTAGATCGGCCATGGTATAAACGCGATTGTCCTCGAGCGTTCTTGCGGCACGTACTTCCGTGAGAAGTTGCTGAACGCGTTCACGCAGTTCGAGCGGAACCGGCCCGAAATCCGAGTCGCCCATGAGGCGCACAGCACGTTCCAAGGTGCGGATCGCAGCCGTGTATTCGCCAGCTTGGAATTCCGTCTGGCCACGCAGGTACTCGCGCTTCGCAATCCCGGGCAGCAACAAGCGCTTGCTCTCGCGTAAGGCCGCAACCGCCTGGGGGGTCGCTTGTGTCGAGTCCAACTGGTATAGCGGGTCGGTAAGCACGCGAGCGTCGAACGCCATTCGAGCCGACTCGATGTCATCAAGCACCGGCTCGGTCCGAGGCGTATTTGCGATCCCTGCAACGGATTCCGCGCCGGGCACGGGCGAGACCGAGCGCGGTGGAGCCGTCATCGACGTCACTCGCAAAGAGGGTCGCGCAGGAACTGGTTTGGCTGGTCTGTCTGGCGTCGATTCGTGGGGGGCCACCTGCGCTGTCCCACGATCGCGCGACGGTACTGGTTGCGGCATTACGTTTTCAGGTACTCCGCCCACATCGCTGCGCGCCGGCTCAACACGCTCAGCACGTGCTGACACCTGAGCAGCTGTAGCATCGGACGGAACACCACGGTCGCTCGATTGCCGCGCAAGCTTCACGACAATACCGCCAATCAACATGATTACAACCGCGGCCGCCACGAGGGCATAGACATGACGACGAGCCGGAAGTACGGGTTTCGAAGGGCTTTGACCGACGGGTATGGTCGAAGGGGCAGGCAGTGCGACCAGTTCGTTGTGCGACGGTAATCGGCCGTGATCCAACGGCCTTGACCCTCTCGCTTCCTGTCCACGTCTGAACGCGTTACGTATCGCATCCGGTTCGCTTTGAGCCTCGAACGTTCTCAACGCCTCCGACAGTTCTGTGACACTGGCAAATCCGGGGAGCTCGAAAGCAGCCTGGGAGGCAAGAAGGCGCAGCGACACCGGCGCGTTTCCCGCTTCAAGAAGCGCCCGGAGGATACGGCCAACCTGCTTCACGAACGGATCGCCGCCGGGTTCACCAGGCAGCACGCGAACGTCACCGTCAGCCGTAATCTCGATGTGCCGCGTGTCGAGCAGATATTCGTGTGTGCCGGCCGAGGGATGCTGGCCAATCGCGTCGCAAATTCGTCGAGTTATCGCTACGGCTTCCGGCCAATCGACGACGACATCGTTTTCTAGCAACTCCGAGACCGAAAGCACTCCTTCTTCGGCGTCGTTGAAGGATTTTCTGATTTCGGAGTCGACGGCAGCAGGCGTCGACTCTACGCCCACCCCACTCGCGGGTGTGGAGTCCAGCGCGGGCTTCGCAATTTGAGTCTCGATGTTCGCGTCGATCGGTACCGCCGTCTGTTCTTGCGGTGACGCGTCAGTCTCGGACAGGAATTCATCATCGATGTTGAACAGCGGATCCAGGGGCACGATCGTTGGCGTTGGCATGCCAGGACCCGTCCGCTCAGGCCGCTCCGCGTGTGGGCCGTCATCGAGCGGCATCTTCAGCGCTCCGGTGCGAAGTACCCACCACGGCTCCTCACGACGACATCGTCAGGCCGGGGCCGAATTTCGACTTTGCGCCAGGACCCGTCTCGCACGCCGTTCGTCGACGTGTAGCTGACGACATAACGCCGCCGCAGGTTTTCGACCACCCGGCGATAGTCGTCCCGCAGACCTTCGACGTCGTCTGGGAAGTACGACTCGCCGCTCGAGAGGCTCGCGATGTTTTGCAGGAAGTCGTGATCGACTTTCGGACCGAGCCCGATCGTGTAGATCGTCGTGTTCGCCTGAGCGAGAAGGTCGAGGACGTCCTGTGCCGTGCGCACACTCCCTGGCGCGGTGCCGGGATTGTTCTCATCCCGTCCGTCAGTAACCAGCACGATCGCACGGCGGCCGTCTACGTGGTCTAACCGGGTGAGCGCATCGCAGAGCGCGTCGTACAGCGCCGTGCCGCCGCCCGCTGTGTATTGACCGATGGTCTTCAGGATCCCGTCCCGTACCGTGGTGAGGTCGTGGACCAGGTCGGCTTGATCGGCGAACTCGAGGAGGCCGAGGCTGTCCTCCGGTCGCAGCACTTCCACAAACTCTCGTGCGGCGGCCATTGCTTCAGTGGCGCTCTTCTTCATGCTGCCGCTCGAATCGAGCGCCAGGACAATGGAGACGGGAGCCACGACCTCGTGGAACGCATCAACCTTCTGCTCGATGCCGTCCTCGAACACAGTCAGGTCATTCGGTCCCAAGTCGAGGTACCGCCGGCTCTTGTCCGTGATGGTGAACTCCAATTCCGGCCGGACCGGCGGAGGCTTGGGAGCGTTGTATCCGTCACGAGTTCGGACGATGTAGCCGGGAGTCGTCGTGAGCGTCACGTTCCGCCAGGTCCCATCCCGTTCCTGATTGGACGGGGTGTAACTCACCAGATACCGGTTCTGAACGTCTGCGGCGAGACGCGCCTGCACCATCGCCACGGCATCGTCGCGCGGAAGAAACGTCTGCCCGCCCGTCTCGGACGCGAGCCGCCGGAGCGCTCGTTCGCCGATGCGTGACACACCGGCAACGCCTCCGATACCGATCACGTAAACGGTCACCTGGGCCGCTTTCACCGCCGCAATGACCTCGTCGATCGGTGTGCTGCTATCCTCGTCGTACCCGTCGGTGATGAGTACCACCGCTCGTCGGGTCAACCCCGTGGGGATTTGCTTTACCACTTCGACAAGGCTGTCGAGAATGGCGGTGCCACCGGTCGCCCGGATGTTCTGGATGGCATCCGCCACCGTCCGATGGTCAGTGGTCGGACCGGTAACAGCGGTCAGATGGCGTGAGAATGGCGCGACGATCACGCGGTCGCCTGGTCGCAGGAAATCGATCAGCCGCTTGACGCCGTCCCTGACGAACCCGATCCGCCGGTGCATGCTGTGGCTGCTGTCGACGAGGATCACAAACACCGCGGGAAGTTCTTCGTGGCGTACGACGTCAATCGTCTGAGGAACACCATCCTCTTCAACGGCAAAACTCGACGCGGCCAGGTTGTTGACAAATCGGCCGCGCGAGTCGTAGACGCCCGCCTCCAGGAGCACGCTCGATACATCGGCGGTCTCGACGACATCGAATGGTGGGAGCACCACTGAGTCGCGCGCGGTTCGGCCGTTATCGTCTTCAACTTCGACGGACAGTTCTCGACGCTCGAACGGGTTCTCGTCGATCCACTCGACCGCGTACGGTGGCCCGTCTTCGTCGGTCTTGTAGAGCTGGCCGTCGACGTAGAACCTGATGGGCCTCAACGTCGCGTTCGACTGCACCTGGGCGACGATGCGCAAGTTGGTGAACGTGCCGATACGACCGAGCGGGGACGTGATGTGAACGGCGAGCGGACGGGTATCATCGCCGCGCGGAGCGGCGGTGCAGAGCAGCGTCACACACGCTACGACGAACACGCAGATGTCACGAGGGCCGGCCCGCATGAAGCCTCAATTCATTGCGACACATCAGCGACCTGTGCTGCCAACGCGCGGGTGCTCCTGGCGCGGGCGCGGGCAACGCTCCACGCGGGGCGCTGGCGAGACGCCGCATCAAACGCCTGAGAGGCATCGGCATATTTCCCCTTGGCCAGCAGAGCGATGCCAAGGTTGTAGGCGGCTACCGCCGTGTCACCCGAGCCACGAAACTCGCGCAACGCGAGATCGTCACGCTTGTCAGCCGAGTAAGCGAGCGCCAGGTTGTTACGCGCCGCAGCGAGCGAAGGGTCGATCTTGAGCGCCGAACGGCAATGCTCTATAGCCTCTGTCAGTTGTCCCGTGCGAAACGAGAGATAACAGAGATTGTTGAGCACATACGCCGCGCGGCGGTCGAGCGAGAGCGCCTGCTGGTATGAGCTGCGCGCTTCCGCTACCCGGTCCATGGCCGCGAGAATGGTCCCGAGGGTGTTGTGCGCCGCCGGCCAGGACGGTGCGTAGTGAACAGCGCGGGCGGCGTCCGCCAATCCCAGATGCGGGAATCCCCAGTCGCGCCAGATGCGTGCAAGACCGTCGTACGACGCCGCATCCGTGCGATCGAGTTGTCGAGCGCGGGAGTAATGGTCGAACGCGGCGTCGAGGATCTTCAGCGTCCGATATCGTTCGGCGACACGCCGATGCTGGACAGCGCCGGGACGTAACCGCAACTCGAGCAATGCAGCCGACAGGATCTGGTCGGTGTTCTCGATGCTGCCGCTGAAGGATTGCACCGGGCGTGCGCCGACTCCCAGTTCGCGCAACTTGGTGACATAGTTCTCGAACGACCCCTCGGCACGCACACCATGCCCCTTGGTCGCACACCCCTGGAGCATCACCAGCACCAGGAGCAATGCGCTCAGGCGCACTACGGCCTTCAGCGGCTCTTGCACCGAATCGCCACCGTGCAACGACACGGGCCCCTTCCGTTACTGTTCTTCGTCTTCGGTTATTCCAAACGATTGAGGCGGCTCCGCCTGCGCAGCACGTACAACACAACCAAGACTCCGGTTACTGCCAACAGGACGAGTGTTGTGGTATCCACGCGATTCTCCTTTGCAAAAAGGCATGCTTTCTGTTTGTTAACCGCCGAAGGCACGAATGATCCTGACCACTGCCGGGCCGAGACACACGGCGTAGAGCGACGGCAGCAGGCACAACACCAGCGGAAACACGAGTTTGACCCCGACCTTGCCCGCGCGCTCTTCCGCCTGCTGCCGTCGTTTGGTCCGCAATGTATCCGCATGTGTCCTGAGGGCTTGTGCGATGCTCGTCCCGAACCTGTCGGTCTGAATCAGGACAGTGACGAACGCTCGCACCTCGTCGAGACCGGTGCGTTTCGCAAGGTCGTGGAATGCTTGCAATCGCGCTTTGCCGGCGCGAATCTCAGTCGCCACGATCCTCAGTTCATGAGCGATGGCGGGGAGTGCGATAACCAACTCCTCGCTCGCTCTCAGAATGGCTTGGTCGAGGCTCGAGCCAGCCTCGACACAGACCACGATGAGATCGAGTGCGTCCGGCAGTCCGTTGCGAATGGCCCGACGTCTTTGAGCGATGCGTCGAGAGACGACGACATCAGGGATCATGTAGCCGACGAGTCCCATCATGAGGGCCAACAGCAATCCCTTCGGGATTCCCAACACGACCAACACCGCGGAGGCGGTAAGAATCGCCAGCACGATCTGGCTGGTTGAGTAGATCCACAGTGATATCGGGTCATCCCAACCCACTTCTTCCAGGCGGCGTGCCAGGCGCGTATTGTTTCCGGTCGATTTCCGAAGTGATAAGGCAGCGTGTCGGGTCCTCCGGATGACGTCTGGAAGCCATCGCCGCGCCCCCTCCCTCTCGACGCTCGATCGCGTGACGTCGCGCAGACGCTTCAGCTCGGGCGCGGTTCGCCCGAGGACGGTCGACGCAAATAATCCGACCAGCAACGCCGTGCTCAAGAACACTGAAACAAGAGTGACGGTCAACTCTGGAGACATCGCCTCTCTCCCCTGTCTAGAACTCGACCCTCACGATGCGCCTGATCGCGAGGGTTCCGATGATCTGGAGGGTGATAGCACCCGCGGTAATCTGCAGCCCGATCGGATCGCGGACCAGCGTCATCACATGGTCAGGTGCAATGGAATACAAGAACAGCGCGACTCCCGGCGGTAGGGCGGCGAGCACCCAGCCGGTGATGCGGCCGTGCGCGCTGACAACCCGGACTTGACGTTTGACCTTGAAACGCTCGCGAATGACGCCCGAGAGTTTGTCGAGCACTTCCGCGAGGTTGCCTCCAACTTCGCGCTGGGTCAGGACTGCGGTCACGAAGATTCGAACGTCGAGCAGTGGTACACGCTCGGTGAATCCCTTCAGCACGTCGGGTAACGGCTTGCCGTAGCTCTGTTCTTCGTAAACCTGCCGGAACTCTTTGGACAGAGGCGGCGCCATCTCTTCGGCAACGATGAGGAGAGCCGTGGCCAATGCATGACCGGCTCGCAATGACACCGCGATGAGATCGATCGCCTCCGGAAATTGCTCCTCGACCTGCTGCAGTCGTCGCCGCGCGATCAGGCGCACGAACCACACTGGAGACGGAGCGGCGATGATGGCCAACACTGCCGCCAGCCAGGCGGCTGAGACCAGGGCCTCGACCACCAGAAACGTCACAACCGCGATGAGCGTCGAGGCGAGCAGAATGGTGCCCACCGTCACACTCAGCCCAGACAGCGTAATCAGGAGTTGGAGCGGGCGAATCAGCACGCCCGAGCGCAGAAGCAACGAATCGATGATCCTGACAGCACTCAGCGGCGCCGCCGTCTTGGTAATCTCGGTCTTGCGGGGTCGCTCACGCGTGGTGGTGAGGCGCTTGCGCAACGACTGCGCCGCACGGGTCTCCGGCCGGACGACAAGGACCCAGTATCCACCGATGATGATGCCCGCACACAGCGCAAATGTGAAGACAGCTGCTGTCATAAGATCCCTCAAGCAACTGCTTTGATGTGCTGGAACATGTCACCCGGCAGCTGAATGCCGAACGACGCCAGACGCTCGCTGCATTTCGGCCGGATGCCGGTCGCTCTGAATCGTCCGCACACCTTCCCGTCACGCCGCAGGCCAGTGCGGTCGAACACGAAGATGTCCTGCATCGACACGATGTCACCTTCCATGCCGGTGACTTCGGTAATGCCCGTGATCTTGCGCGTCCCGTCCGAAAGGCGAGTGAGCTGGATAACCAGGTTGATTGCCGATGCGGTCTGCTGACGCACCGCCCGCTCAGGGATATTCACGTTGGACATCGCCACCATCGTGTCCAGCCGGTACAGTGCGTCACGCGCAGTGTTGGCGTGGATCGTCGTCAATCCGCCGTCGTGACCGGTGTTCATCGCCTGAAGCATGTCGAGTGCTTCGGCGCCTCTGACCTCGCCGACGATGATCCGGTCGGGCCTCATGCGCAACGCGTTGACGACGAGATCGCGCTGCCGCACGGCGCCCTTTCCTTCGATGTTCGGTGGACGTGTTTCGAGCCGTACCACATGGTGCTGGCGCAACATCAGCTCCGCGGCGTCTTCGACCGTCACGACCCGCTCCGCGTCCGACACGAAACTCGAAAGAACGTTGAGCATCGTCGTCTTGCCCGCTCCCGTTCCGCCAGACACGATGATGTTGAGTCGACACATGACTGCCGCCTGGAGAAAGTCGAGCATTGGCTGGGTCAGCGTCTCGCGCTCAACCAGGTCCGGCGCCCCGAGGCGTGTAGTTCGGAATCGTCGAATCGACAGTGCGGGTCCATCGAGCGCCAGCGGTGGAATGATCGCGTTCACGCGCGATCCGTCGCGCAGCCGGGCATCGACCATCGGGCTGGACTCGTCGATGCGACGCCCGACTGAGCTCACAATACGCTCGATGATCAGCAACAGGTGTTGGTCGTCTCTAAAGACGATCTCGGTTTCTTCCAGCTTGCCGTTGCGCTCGATGTACACGCGATCGAATCGATTGACGAGAATGTCGGAAATGTCCGGGTCGCGCAGCAGAACCTCGAGCGGCCCGAGGCCGAACAGCTCGTTGAGTACATCGACCACGAGTGTGTCCCGCTCGCCGAGGCTGAGTGGGACCGTCTTGGTTTCGCCGTCGATCAGCTCCTGGATCAGCGTGCGAACTTCGGGTTCGGCCTCCTCCCGACCGACGCGCGTCAGACGTTCGAGGTTCAGTCGCTTCAGGAGCTCCTGATGCACGCGCGCCTTCAGGTTCTGATAGTCGCGTTGGCGCTGGGCGCCCGACGAGATTGCTGGGACCGCAAGAATCGAAGTCATAGCGCCAGTTCCTCGAAGCGTTGCTACAGTCGAAGGCTGAGGCGGCTCAGCAAGCCGGGCGTCGCGCGGTCGGCCTGGATCGGTTCGTTGACGCCGGCACCCACCAGTCGCCGGGCGAAAGTCGTATACGAGTTCGCCAGCTTGCTGTGGTTGTCGAGGACGAAGGGTCGGCCTCGGTTGAGCGCGTCGAGAGCGAGCCGATAGTTGCTCGGAAATACATCCGAAACCGGACTGCCCATGACACGCTCCACATCGGCGCGGCCAATCTCGGCGTGCTGGTCGTATCGACTCACGACAACATTCACGGTCGACTTCCCGTAGCGCTGCCGCAAAGCCGTGACCAGACGCCCGGCGCTGCGCACAGTGGCCAGTTCCTGATTGGCGACAACCACAATCTTGTCCGCGTTGTCCAGGCTGTCGAGGATCGTCGGATCCGATTGAGCAACGTCCAGGATCACGAACTGATATTGACGGGCGGCACAGTCGAGCAGTCGCCGCAACGCTCGAGCGTCCACGCGGCCAATCATGGCCCGGTCGGACGACGCCAGCACGTCCAGTCCCATCTTGCTGCGGGCGACGATGCCTCTGAGGAATGCTTCGTCAATCCGATCGATGTTCTCGAGTGCGTCCGCCACCGAAAATCTCGGTTCTACACCCAGGAACAACGCGGCGTCTCCGTACACGATGTGCAGGTCGAGCAAGAGGACGGAAGCGCGTGCGGTTGCCAGAACGGCCGCGACATTGACGGCAAGCGTCGTCGTCCCGACGCCGCCCTTGCCGCCAACGAAGGCGAACACCTTACCTGCTTCCGGCAACGGACGGGCGGCAGTGACGCGATCAATTGCTGCTCGCACATCGTTGGCGGAGAGCGGTTCGGTGACGAACTCGTTGACACCCGCCCGCATCGCCTCCAGCATGACTGCCGGATCGAGACGCGACGCAAGAATCAGCACACCGGTCGTCGGGTGCTGCCGCTTGAGTGCCGCCACACTCGGCGGGATTCCCGAGCCATCCCGAAGGTCGAGTACGACGACATCCGGCAGCGACGACGACGCATTCGCAAGGGCGAGGAGATCCTCAGTGGAGCAACGAATCGTGTGCACGGCGCAGGCCGCGAACACCTCGTCTACGCGGCGATCGATTAACCCGAAGAGATACGCTTTCATAGTCTCTGACTCGTCACCGCACCAAAGTGATCGCTGGAACGAACGATGAAGCCGCTGACAGCGAGGGACTGTCTGGTGAGACCAACCCCGGGTACCTCGCGACAAACCCGGTCGCTTCACCGGGCCCCCCGGTACCGTCCAGGAAGAACCCGATGATGTTCACCACCTGCACGCAGCGGCCACTACCGCCACTGGGACATTCCGGTGGCCAGGCGTTATTCGCCCGCCAGAACTGGTAGCGTTCGACATCGAACACGGCTATCGCGACCAGGCGCGGACTGATTGGTGCGCAGGTGGGTGCGCAGCTGTTGTCCACGTTCTTGGTTGCCGGGTTCCACGTGGCCGCGGGATCCGCAGCAATCAAAGCTGAGAACCCGTCGGTTGTGTCACTCAGGAGTCCGTTGTTGTCTGTGCCGATGTACTGGCCAATTGCCGTCAGCCTCCCATTGCATCCCGAGATGTTTTCCGCGTACAAGTTGCCACCGGCCAGATCAAGCGGGAGCAGGAATCCAGGCGAGATGGGAGATGATCCGGCCGGATTCTCGAACGAGAGCGTTAGCCCCAGCCCCAACTGGTTCATTGCCCCGCGAGAAACCAATCCCGTTCCAACATCTGAGGGGTCTGGTGGAATGTAACTGTCGGCGGGCACCAACAGGGAGCCCGCGCCCGGGCCACTCTCGTCGTACGCTTCGAACACAGACGTCGGCAACCAAGGGCCAGGAACGGGGTTGAGCTCAACCCACTTGTCAGGAATCGCCCACGGCTTCAAGCATGTCGTGCTGTTGCCAACAGCCACTTGTGCAGTGGCTGTGGCGCGGACTTCCTGCGACGTCAACCCGAGCACGCTACCGAAGATCACTGGCAGCGGAGTGCTGCCAAAGGTCCCATCCCGATGGACGTCGACTCTGACGCATCGGTCTGGCGACGGGCAGGCATCGGGGTCCACGAACGAACCGGGCGCCTCGAACCAGACCGGATTGGTAGAGGCCATTCCAGCCGCACTCTGTTCGACGACGCCACCGGGGGAAGGTGGGTCTTCGTCGTACGCTCGCGCTATTGCTCCGGCCATCGCCGCCGCGTCCGCCGCATCCTGCGCCTGCTCACGACTGAGCCAGAGCACGCCGTAGTCCACGACGAAAGCGCTGAACCCGACCAGCACCACCATCGCGATCGCTGCTTGAACGATGATCGCGCCTCGCTCGCCTTGCGCCTCCCGCCACATGTGAGTCTTCACGGCCGTTGTGACCTCTCCGCGGGTGGCGGAGGCGCATCGATCGTGCCGCCACCGCCTTCGAGTTGCGGTCCCAGATCTCCCTGTGGTGCCGGCAGGAATTCACGCGGCTGCGTCGGCAGCGGCGGGACCTCGTCTGGATCGAGCGCGCGGACAAGCCGCGGTGTGATGAGCACCATGAGCTCGGTCCGCTCGGAGCGTTCAGCCTTGCTCTTGAACAAGTAGCCGATGATCGGAATCTTGCTCAGCAGCGGTATCGCAGCGGCGTTGTCTTGCGTCACGTTGTCCAATAGGCCAGCAATGACGAAGGATTGCCCGTCGCGAAGCTCGACGTCCGTCTCAGCCCGACGCGTCGACAACGCAGGGATGCGAAACCCCGAGAGCGTGATGCCATTCCCGAAATCGAGGGTGCTGACCTCGGGCCGAACCTTCAGCCGAATGACGTCACCGGCAATCGTCGGTCGGAAGTTCAGGCGAATGCCGAACTCCTTGTACTCGACGGTCACCGTGCCAGTGGCGCCCTGGACAACAGGCACCGGAATCTCGCCTCCCGCCAGGAAGCTCGCCTCCTGTCCGTTGTAGGCGATCAGGTTCGGCTCGGCGAGGCTCTGAAAAAACCCGCTTGACTGCAGCGCTTTGATAAGGACGCCGACGTTGTATTTCGTGTTGAAGATAAACAAGTTCAGGAAATCGCCGAACGTGATCTCGCCAGACGTGACAGTCTGCCCCTCTGTGACCGTGCGTTCGAGTTTGTCGAAGGTTGGTGCCGAGAATTGTCCCGTCGTCAGCCGGCCGATGTTGTTGTTGTTCCCAGTGGCGCCCGTGAACAGCGACACACCGAGCTCGGTCATGACGCGGCGATTGACCTCGGCAAAACGGACCTGCAGGATCACCTGTTGGCTCTCCGCGCCACCAGGGAGTTGCAGCATGTTGATCACGCGCGCCTTGGCCGAGGTGGCCTGCGCGATCTCTCCCGCCCGCAGCATCACTGGATTGGTGGATACCTGGCCCGACAGGATGATGGCTTCGTCGCTGGCGTTGACACGGATGTCCTCGCCCGGGAACAGCGCCTGGAGCTGCTGCTGAAGGTTGGACACTTCCTGAGAGACGACGATGTCGTACTGCTCTCGCCGATCACTGCCCCAGGCAATCAGACTGACCGTGCCGGCTCCTTTTCCGTCGATGAGAATCTCACGTGGCTGCACTACCACGGCGTCGGCGATCGCCGTATTCGTGACGGCGATCCGGGTCACGTCGAAATCGGTCTCGATTACCGTCGAGCGGCCGGCGGTCAACGTGATGCGCGTGATTGCCGCCTGCGGCGCCTGTACCTGCCCGCCGGCGGCGAGCTTCGTCGAATCCGCATATAGGCAGATCACGAGAATCGGCGCCGTGAGGAGCGCTTGCCGCGTGGGCGGAGCCATGCTCACTGCACCACCTCTTCCTCGGTGCGTTTCATGTCTCGAATCGTTTCGACCATGTAAGGTTTCGCTGCGACAACCGGTTCGGGTGGTGCCACTGGCCTCGGCTCAATCACCCGTCGCACGACTGGCGCCGGAGGCGGTGTCAGATCGGACTCGAGCAGCGCGGCCGAACGTATCCCCGGCGTCTGAGTGGGTGCCGTGTCGAGCGGGTTGCGCAAGACCAGCATGATTTGGCCTTCAGCCTGGGCTAATGCGATGCGCTCGGCGTCCGCAGGCGTGACCAGCAGTGTGACGACGGCTGGTGGTGCTGCGGGAGCGCTATTCGATGAAGGTTTTTGGGCCGTCTCGATGTGCCGGCTCTTCTCCTGCTCGTAGCGCGTCCCAGCACTGATGACCTCGACGTTGCTGACGACGGTTTTGGACGTGCTCTCTTCTCGTTTTTTAATTGTGACGACGAGGTCGACTCGTGTCCCTGAATCGAGGAAGCCCGCAACACCGATGACGTCGTTGACTTTGACGGACATGGCACGCATCCCGGCCGGTATTACGGGCGGCAGGCCCGCGCCCTCCTCCAGACTCGCAAGTTTTCCCTGCACGATTGGCTCGTTTTCAACCACTGACGCAAGCAGCGCGTGATGAACGACCGCATCGACTTTGGAGAAGCTGCCGGGTACAGGACTGCTTTGAGGCCATGCCGCAAGCCGCACGTCTGCCGCCGACAGTCGAACACCCGGCGGCAACGACCGGGTCGCCACGACGACGAACGTGTGTGCAACCTCGACTTCACGCACCGGAATACGTGTGACTGCGCGGTATACGCCGAAGCTGGCAAGACCTGCCGTCGCCACAGCGATGACGACGACCATGAGGTGACGAGTCCCGCGGTTCATACATTCCTCCGCTACTTACGCCCTGTGATCAGACGGCGATCGGCTGCCTCACGAGCACGCGCCTGCAGATAATTCGCTTCGCATCGACGCCGTGGCTTGGAGTCCCGAACGGGTAAAGCCGCCGCCGCCGAAATACGCGGCGAGAGCGCCGATTGCCGAGTAAGTGAAGGGATACTCGACGGTGACTGGTCGGGTGACGATGCATTGCCCGCCGACGTCGATGTAGTTGGGCGCTCCAACTGTGGTTGTCGGAGTGTCGGTCAATCCACCGGCGGTCAGAAATTGCGCGACGCGAGCTTCAACGTCCTCGTCAGCGTATCCAGGCAGCACCGAGATGCGCGCCCCCTCGCGAGCTGCATTCGTCACCACGTGATACCGCTGGAACAGCAAGCCGAAATCCAGGATGCCCAGCAGCAGCATCAGCATCAGTGGCAATACGAGTGCAAACTCGATGAGCTCGGCTCCGTCCTGTGCCGACCAACGGCGCCGCCACGTTCTCAGCGAAGCCATACGGTTGCCACCGTTCCCGCGAGAATCGACGTCGCGTACGCCAGTCGCGGTCCTTTGCCCGTTGCGAGCGTCAATTCCGCCATCGGCCTGATGCCTGCGAGTCGCCAGTACCCGAGAAGCACCCACAAATTACGCACCGCTTGAATCAGATATCCATGCACCGTGGCCCAGAGCAGTGCGATCAATCCTCCCGCCACGCCGGTGTAGAGAGCCAGCCAGAGGGCTTCGCGCGGGCCCAACCACGCCCCCAGTGCGGCAAGCAGCTTGACGTCGCCAGCCCCCATGCCGCCGAGCGCGTATGCAACAAACAGAGCGCCGGCGCCGACCAGCCAACCACCCGCACTCGACATGGCTCCGTCGGTGCCACCGGTGGCGATCTGGAAGAGCAGCGCTGCCCCCGCCGCACCGAACGTCAGGATGTTCGGTATTCGCCGGGTGCGAACGTCCCAAACGCACGCAATCGCAGCTACGAGAAGCACCGCTACGTGGTTGATCGCCATGTCTTCCTCACGGGCACGACGCGGGCGCCGGCGGACACGGCTCCCATGCGTCCTTGCCAGACGACACCCACTCCGAATACGCCGCGCTCATCTTGTCCGCGATATCCGGAAACACCAGCACACCGATCGCACCCATGAGGCCGCACAGTAGTGCGTACTCAATCAGGTCGTCCCCGCGTTCGTCGACAAGGAAAGCAGTCAGTGTGCGTTTCAACAGTGTCCTCATGTCAGCGGAATTGGTTCTCTCGATCAATCAGCTGCAGGCAGCAGGGCATTCAGATCCTGGATGTAGTCCTGAATCTTCGGGCCGATTGCCGACACTGCAGTCACCGCCACCGCCGTGATGATGCCAACGAGCAGCCCGTATTCGATCAAGTCCTGGCCGTCTTCGTTGCACACGAACTCTCTGAACCAACTCCCCATATATGCCCTCCATGAAAGAGCAAGGTTTTGTCAGTCAGCCGCTGGCAGCATGGCGTTCAGATCCTGGATGTAGTCCTGGACTTTGGGACCGATGGCCTGAATCGCCGTCACTGTGAGCGCGGTGATGATGCCCGCCAGCAATCCGTACTCGATCAAATCCTGTCCGTCGTCATCCCGAACAAAGCGTGCGAGGAACTCTTTCATTGCGCTTCTCCTGTTTATTCTGAGTTCACGAGCGTTACCGGAAGTCCCCTCTTGGTCGCGGAATTGGTTGAACTCGATCAGTCGGCCGCTGGCAGCATGGCATCCAGATCCTCGATGTAGTCCTGGACCTTTGGGCCAATGGCCTGAATCGCGGTCACCGTGAGTGCGGTGATGATGCCCGCCAGTAATCCGTACTCGATCAGATCCTGTCCGTCGTCATCCCGAACAAGACGCGTGAGGAAATCCTTCATAGCACTTCTCCTGTTCGCTCCGAGTTCACGAGAGGGCTGCCATTGGCTTCACCCCTTGGCTACGGCGGGAGGCTTCACCGCATTCCTTTGGGCAAAGGTAAGACCTCGTAAGATGGTCGTAATGGCGCGCCGAATCGACCGATCGGTAGGTCGCCGAGTCTGTACGAACTCAGCGCCGACGAGATAGCTCGATCCCGCACCTTCCACCCGAACACATCGAGTCACTCGCACGTCGTCAAACAGCGACTCACCGTCGATTTCGAGTTGAAGCTCCCCCACCGTGCCGTCCTCGACACGATGCGTGCTTTCGAGCAGGCAGCCCGAGCGACTGATTTCAATCAGGCGCGATGGAATGCTCCGCGCCAGAACGCCATACACTTCACCGCCGAATACATCAATCGGGCGTGTCGATCGATTCACGTCTGAGCTCCCTCAATTCGACGGAACCACTACCAGCCTCAACCCGTGTCGAATCGCGCCGTCGACCAGCACGGGAGTGCTCTCGACGACGCGAACATTGACTGTGATTGCAGGCTCTGAACCGCTCAGATCCAGCGTGAGCACCTCATCTACTCGGGCCGGGCTCCCACTCACGACCCACACTTCGTCTCCCGAGTAGCGCTCGACCGTCACATCTCCCGGGACCTTCAATGAAGCTTCCCAAGGAACTGAAAGTGCGAACCGAGGGTCGCGACGCGTGCCACGCATACTGCAAACAAACAGTGAGAACACTCGGGAAGGAGCAATCGACATGCCTCGCGTCTTTTCGCGCGTAAGTTCATTCGCACGTATCTCGTGCCGTCGTTTGAGCGAGATCAGACGACATTGCCTTATCTGGTAAGGACCAGATAAAGGTCGCTCGCTTCATGTTTCAGCTTGCAGTCAGCGCAACTTGGTGACCACGTTTCGTGTGCGAGCGCATGAGAGTACCAGCGGGCAGTTCGATTGTGGCAAAGGCGCCGATCGCGAAGCCGGCACGCCATGGGCGAAGACTCGAATAGGTTTTCAGGGTTCGGCCACCGCGGGAGACGAAGACAACATCGATGGCCATTCGCATGAAGCAGGTATGAATCGCCGAGCAGGGCGCGATGATCAGCGCGGCTCCGTTGAGGAATTCTGTCCGCCCAAGCAGGCCGCGCCGACGGCTTGACGAGTCGAATGCCGCTTCAATCGCGGTGGCGAGAATCGTGTCGCTATCGAGATCGCGCAAGACGAACGGACGCCCACGCGCCGTGAGCATCGGCGAGAGGAAGGACTCCACGTTGATCAGGCGCCTTCGACGTTCTCCAACGGAAAGGACCGCGGCACTGCCGGCAGCGCTTGCCGGCCACCTGCCGGCTCGGCGCGGAATGGCCGGAAGTCGACGACACAGTCATGCGCCGCCAGAAAGTTCATGAGTCGCTTGTAGTCAGTTTCCGGTATCCCGAACAGTTTGAGGAGAGAGCGATAGTTACCACGCGTGACCGAAAGTCCGCGCACCATGAGCTGGCGCAGATCATGACGGGTCATGTCGCGACTGAGGAACAGTTCGTGGATGTGCTCCCAAAATGTGTAGTGGCGGCCCACGAGCGCAGTGTAAAGATCGTCCGCAAGCTGCTTCCTCCGCTCGGGTTTAGGGAGGACCCCCGAACGCGGCAGGGCTCGAATGTGATCTGGCAAATCGGCCAACGTCATCTCGTCGGCGTCTGTCATCCACGTGGCCTGCTCGACGACGTTCTGAAGCTCGCGGACGTTGCCAGGCCAGCTGTATCGTTCGAGCGCCGCGAGAGCGTCGCGAGTGAAACGCTTTCTCTGACCAGTTCGACTGATGGCCCGCTCAATCAGCGCACGGATGTCCTCTCGGTGCTCGCGCAACGGTGGGATATGAAGGTGAACAACCTTGATGCGATAGAGAAGGTCTTTTCGAAAATGCCCGCTCGTAACTCGTTCGGCGAGATCGCGATTCGTCGCCGAGATGACTCGCACGTCGAGATGCACGCGTGGTCCAGTATCACCTACTCGCTGGATCTCGCCGTTTTCGAGAAATCGCAGCAGCTCGGCTTGCATCTTGAGGCTCATCTCGCCGACTTCGTCGAGGAAGACAGTGCCTCGGTTTGCCTGCTGGAGGCGTCCAGGTTTGTCGCGATAGGCACCGGTGAAACTTCCTCGCGCGTGCCCGAAGAGCTCGGTTTCGAGGAGGCTGTCTGGGAATGCCGCGCAGTTCACGGCCACGAACGGTCGCTCCGCGCGCGCGGAGCGCGCATGGATGTACTGGGCAATCAGATCCTTACCGACGCCACTTTCTCCAGAGATGAAGACCTTTGCATCACCGATGGCCACGCGTGCCGCCGAGGCGCAGAGCTGCCTCATCACTAGGCTGGAGCTGACGATCTCCGGATCCCTATGTCGTGAACCGACTCGCAACAGGACTGATGGCACGAGTCACTCCGCCGTATTCCCGAACGATTGAAGGCGCAAGGATTCTTATAGAGCGAGCTACGAGAGGCGACGCCCGATTGCAAAATTGTTACCAGTGTGCGCTGGGGTGGGAATCTATGTGCCGAATTGTCACTTGGAGTCATAGATGCGAGAGAGGAATGGCGCGTCCAAGCTGACTTTCTGCGCCTGCCGATAAGAAATCGGAATAAGTACGGGGAAACGAGAGAGCGGGGCATGTGCGGTAATCGTGAGGCGGTGATGTGTTGTGAGCACGTCGACAAAGACATTCGCGCCCGAAGTCGACGGACACCACGCAGATCACGACGCGGTCACGCTTAGAGAAGTTCGTCGGCTGTAGAGCTGCTGCTGTGGTCCTACCGCTACGTGCAGCGAGCAGCAGACTCGCACGCTTTCGTCTCAACAATGCGGGCGCGCGATAGTCAAGCGTCGCGCTGATACCGCACTCTGCCGCGGCCCGCAGTCGCGATATGCTCCTAATAAACTTGAGCTGCCGTCAACGACCTCGGCGGCGATTCGGAATGGACCGACAAATTGTTTTGAGTCGACACACCGTGCGATAGTCAGTGACTGCGGCGGCCGCCGCGATCCTTTTTACCTGCGGGCAGAGTGCGGCCGTAGTGTCCGACAATGCCGGCGAAGTCGGTTGAACTACGCAGACCTGTGTGCACCGAAAACTGTGTACGTCTTCCATCGATTGAGTTACAGACGTTCGTCGATAGTCTCCAGTCGTAGCCAGGTGCATGTCGTCCTACCCATTGCACATCACCTTCACGCGCAAGTCGAGCTCACTTCAGTGTTTGCTCCTCCCGGTGTCGTGCGCCTCTCCTCTCCACCGACGGTGTGCATTTCGATCGTTTTTTCGGAACCGGGTGAGAGGCCGCCGCCCAAGCTGTTCATCAGAAACATCACGGACGCGAGCCCGGCCTCCCGGTTCGGACCCAGAGATCGTTCCGATTGGCCGGATCGATCCGGACGCTGACGATCGAATGGCCATCTGCGCTCCAACTCGCGAATGGCCAGCGCTTCCTGGTGGCCGTGAGAGCGCCAGATCCCAACGCGCCGCCGATCAATATCGTCGTCAATTGGCGTGCGTTGCTGAATCGTTGACACTGGCGTGGCGTGCCTCGCAGTTGAGTCCGAGCGTTTTTCGGCTCAACGGCCCACCAGAACCAAAACACTTTGCCCAATCGGCATAACGATGCGCGCTGAGCCGCAGCTGACATGATCTCAAACAGAAAGCGCTGTCGGCTCCAGCGCGAGGTTAAGCAGCCTGCAGCCCGCCGCTCAAAACGGGATCTCGTTCACGGAGAGCAGCAACGGCCAAATGATCGGAGGGGGAGGGCCCAGGTCTCGCCCCCCAATGGTTGTCTCGGTGTTACGAACTGTCTTACTTCTTGTTCGTTCTGGCTGCACATCCGCTCTTCAGGAGCGGATTGTCGATATTCTTGCCGGCCCAGTCCAGGAAGAAGTCGAATTCAACCAGGGCGGTCGAGCCCAGCATGCCCATGTGTGTGTGGCCGTTGAGCTTGCCCTTGAAGATCGGGTCTTCCACATTGAGCGAGAGTGCAGGTCCAACTTTGCGTGTGCGGCTCGCATTCATCGCAGCAACGGCGGCGTCGTTCCCCTTCCGCGTGGCCAGTGGACGATAGTCACCGTTCACCATCAGGAAGGGAATCGAGTCGAAGTCCGACCCAACGAGCCCCGCGGCTGCGAGATCGGTCCCTGCCCCCTCGGGGATGATGATCCCCTTCACCAGATTCAATTCCCCGCGCTCCTTCAGAATGCGGACCGTATGGAACACCGAGGACGTCGATTGCGAATGGGGTGAGAGGATGCCGCCCCCGATGCCTTCAAGCAGCTCGGCAAGGCCGAGCGGAAGCCAGGTGTCGATGGCATTGAGGTTGTTCGGAGTACAACTCGGACAAACAGAGCCCGGCAACGTGACTTCGCCATTGGGCACGAGCTGCTTGTAGTATTCGAGGCCCAGATACGTGTTGTTGGACGGATTGGGTGCTTCCCCTATGGCGCCCGCACGCGCAACGAGACGCGGATTAGCGGAATTGGGCCCAGGCGGAATCGGGAACGCCGGCGGATAGACGCCGTGGGCTTGCGACGGCTCTGCGGAGTTTTCAGCAGGATCGAGATCGCCGGGGTCGCCGTGGCGGATCATCTTTCCAGTAATGAGGTCAGTACCGGCCGGCACGATGTGGCCGAACCAGGTCGTCCACGCGCCGTCGTCGGTGATCCTGCCGAAGCTTGACGGGACCAGATTCCAGTTGCCCGTCGCCTTGGCCTCGAGGATGACTGACTGGTCGAAGCCGGACCGGCCCCTCCCTGGCTGATCGACCACGAAAGTGGCGAGCTTGTTTCGGACTGCGTAGGAGAGCCAGCCTTCGCCACCACCAGGTGTCGAATCCAGCGCCGCACCCGTATGCGTCGACCCGTGGATCATGATGAGCGGCCACTTCCTTCGCTGTTCTGGGATCTGGAACTGGACGTACATCTGGCCGATCGTTATCTGCTGCGGCGGGCCACCTTCCCGAACGGCCGCGGAGCTGGCATATCGCGTGACCTTCGGCACACCACCGACGAAGAAAGAACCCTGATCGCAGATGCTCAGAGGTGCTCCACTCAGATACCGGCCCTTTAGCGGGTTTTCCCAGGCCAGCGCGCCTGCGGCAAGCATGCCGGTCATCACTGCCGTCAACAAGATCGTGGACAGGTATCGCTTGGTGAATTGTTCATGCCGCATAAAACCTCCCCAGAAAGCGTGGACGGTCGCCTGAAGACTTCTTGCCCGTCACGAATGTCGGCGTGACTTGCCGGCCCCTTGTTGACTTGTTTGCGAACGACGGACAAGGCGATGGTGTTCCGTGAGGCCTTCCGCGTGCTCGTCCCATCTCGTTGTTCTTGTCTGCCTAACGTCTTGCCGCTCACCTGCGGCACGGGCGAGTCAACGATAGCGCCGCGCGCGAGCGCGGCCCTGTGCCGTCAGGTGCAGCGGCCTCGTGGGCCGCCTTTTCCGCATCAGATCTCGCCAGCTCGATCGGATCGGGCTCCGAGACGCGTCTTGAGCCACTCCTCGGCCAAGACGAGAGCCGCGTCATGTGAGTCAAGCTGTCGCGCTTCGAGCTCCCTCCATTGATTCGACATAGAAATAGCCCCGGTCGGA
>Ga0075420_100000710_pt1 | contig 27216 bp, 31 predicted proteins | sample SoiMetdeltSBSDD4_FD_75296 | JGI IMG/M metagenome (GOLD analysis project Ga0075420, IMG submission 75296) | Bulk soil microbial communities from a Populus tree surrounding site in Tennessee, USA - Soil MetaG P. deltoides SBSDD4 | ecosystem: Environmental > Terrestrial > Soil > Tree plantation...
CGGCGCCGGCGCGTGTGAGGCGCCCGCGGCGCCGTCGGGCGAAGACGCAGGCGGCGTAGCGCGTGTCCTTGACCCGTCGCGCGTTTGCGCCCACGGAGCGCCGCGCTGCGGGCGAGTGGGGTGACTCAACTCCACCAGCACCCGGCGGCGGCAGCTTCGGCGGCCCGATGTCCCAGACCGGCGCGCTGCAAGTGCTCGCGGTCTACGGCTCCGTCGGCGTCATTGCCGACGCGCTCGCGACGCTTCCATGGGAGCGATGGAGCACCGAGGACGCCGCGAAGCGCAAAAAGCTGCCGCTCACCGAGCTGCTGAAGAAGCCGTACGTCGAGATCAGCCGCATGGACTGGCTCACGCAGTACGCGATGAGCATGTGCCTGCGCGGCAACTTCTACGGGGACATCGTCGAGCGAGACCAGGACTTCAACCCCTCGCAGATCAAGCCGATGGCGCCCGACGCCTGCAGCGTCCGGCGCAACGCCCAGGGGTTCCCGGAGTACCGCTTCAACGGCAAGGTCGTCCCGACCGACCGGGTGTTCCATATCCGGAACCTCTCGCTCGCTGGGTCGGTCGCGGGCCTGAACCCGATCCAGTACCTGCGGCTCGCGATCAACAAGGCGAGGATGCAGGACGAGTACGCCGCCGCGTATCTCACCAATAGCGCCAACCCTGAGGGTGTCCTTGAGGTTGAGGATGAGCTCGACCCGGACGAGACGGTTGCGCTCGCGAGGTCGTGGAACGCCGCGCACCAGGGCGTCGGCCGCGCGCACCTCCCCGCAGTCCTGACCGGCGGCATGAAATTCAACCCGATCTCGGTCAACCCGAAGGACTCCCAGTTCCTCGAGAGCATGCAGTACAGCGCGTCGGCGATCAGCGGCATGATCTTCCGCGTCCCGCCCCACATGATCGGGATCGTTGACCGGTCAACCTCATGGGGGACCGGGATCGAACAACAGGAACGCGGGTTCGTCACCAACACGCTCGGCCGGTACATCGGCGCGATGGACGAAGCGATGACCGAGGCCGCGCCCGGCGGCAACTACGTCCGCCTCAACCTCGACGAGCGTCTCCGCGGCGACAAGCTGCAGCGCTACCAGGCGTACGCGCTCGGCACCGCCGGCGGCTGGCTCTGCGCGGACGACGTCCTCGCCGCGGAGGACATGCCGCCGCTGCCGGACGGCCAGGGACAGAACTACATGGTGCCGATCAACTCGGAGCTGCTCGCGCAGGCGCTCCAGTCGATGAAGGCAGAAGAGGAAGCGGCCACCGCAGAGGCCGCACGGACCACGAGCGGAGGCGCCGATGCCTGAACGCACAGCCGGGCCGCTGCTCGAGTGGCGGAAGAAGAAGGTCGCCGAACTCAAGGGTCTCGAGCGTCGCATCGTTGCGATCGACGACATGGACCTCCGCTCGTCCGACGAGGGCGACTCCCTGCACCTCACTGGTTACGCGAGCCTCACGGGCGTCACGTACGACGTCGGCTGGTTCACCGAGACCATCGAGCCCGGGGCGTTCAAGCGGACGCTGAGCGAGAACCCCGACGTCCAGTTGCTCATCAACCACACGGGCATGCCGATCGCCCGGACGAAGTCCGGCACGCTCACGCTGACGGAGGACGAGCGCGGGCTAAGGGTTGAGGCTGACCTCGACCCCGAAGACCCTGACGTCAAGTCGCTGAAGCGCAAGATGGACCGCAAGGACATCGACCAGATGTCCTTCGCGTTTCTCCCGACCGCGCAGGACTGGAACGAAGACTTCACCGCACGCAAAGTGATTGCGTGCTCAATTCATCGGGGTGACGTCTCGGTCGTGAATCAGGGCGCGTCCGAGACGACGTTCGCCGCGATCCGCTCCGCTGATGCCGTCAATGCGCTCGCCGACCTCGGCGCCGTCGTCGCGCTCGCGGCCTTCCGCGAGTGGCGCGACTGGACTCTCCTGCCCCTCGAGCAGCGAGCGGGGAAGAAGCTCAGCGCGGCGACGATGGAAGTTCTCACGCAGGTCTCGACCCTGATGAGCACCGCTGAGGGCGCTCTCGACGAGGCCGCGCCCCTGCTCGACGAGCTGATGGGCGTCCCCGACCCCGAAACCGAAGACGAGGCTGGTGCCAGCGTGGAGCGATCCATCGACAACGAGAAGGATCTCTGCGCCGCCATCCGCGCCGTGGTGCGTGAACCCGGCAAGGACGAGCGGCGCGCGGAGATCATCGTCCGCGCCGGCGAGCTCGGCAAGCCCGGACTGGTCCCCGACGCGTGGCGCGCCGACGGCGCTCTCCAGGGCGACCGGGCGCTCGACGATCAGGAGCAGCGCGAGACGTACAACGACACGTACACCGCGCTCGACGGCGCCCTGCACGAGAAGCTCGTCACCGACGGCGAATGCTGGTACGTCTGGGTGCAGGACTTTACCGACACCGAGGTCATCTACTACGCCAGCGGTGACCTCTACAAGGCGCCATACACGCTTGTGCCGGGCGGCGAGGTCACGATCGGTGAGGGCGTGAAGGTCCGCCCGGTCACCGAGTACGTCGAGCGCGGCGACGATGAGTCCGGTGCCGCGGTCCGTGCGGCGACGCCCCCTGAGCACGGTGGTCCCGGAGCGGCTGTCTTGCCTGACTTCACGACGCGCGCGGCGCAGGAGTTCGAACTTCTGATGCTCCGCGAGGTGCAGCGATGACCGCGATCACCGACGCTCCGCGAGGTGCAGCGATGACCGCGATCACCGACGCTCCGCGAGGTGCAGCGATGACCGCGATCACCGACGAGAGCCGCGCGGCCCTCGACGCCGAGTACGAGCGCATCTACGGGGTTCCCCCGACCCGGCCGGACGTGCGCGTCAAGAGCGAGCCGCTGACCTACGAGCGGCATGCGCCCCAGAGCTACTTCAAGGACCTCTCCCTCGCCGCCGCCGGCGACAACGCCGCTGAGGCGCGGCTGCAACGGCACGCGACAGAGATGCGCGTCGAGATCCCGAAGCGCGAGGCCGCCCGCGAGGCACGCGCCCGAGCGGCCGGCGTCGAGTACCGCGTCAATGCGAACCGGGCTGACGGGACCGGCGGGTACTTCAGCCCCCCCGCGTGGCTGATCGAGCAGTTCGCCATGGCACCTCGCCCGACCCGCGTCCTGTCCGCGCTCATTCCCGGCCTGCCGCTCCCGCGCGGCGCCAGCGAGGTCAAGCTGCCGCGGATCACGACCGGCACTCAGGCGGGAACGCCCGCTGACGGCGCCCCGGTGCCGTCGCAGGACATCGTCGACGCCGCGGCGTCGCAGCCGGTCACGCCGATCGCGGGCGGGAGCGACGTGGCGCTCCAGCTTCTCGAGCAGTCCCCGCCTGGTGCGCACCTAGATTACGCGATCTTCCGGGACCTCACCGGCTCCTATGACGCGCAGCTCGAACGGCTCCTGATCGTCGGGACCGGCACCGGCACGCAGTTCACCGGCATCCTGAACCTCACCACGGGCGCCGGCGGCGTCAGCGCTGTCGCCTACACGGACGCGAGCCCGACCGCCGCGGAACTCTTCCCGCTGATCGGGCAGGCGTTCGCGCAGCTCGGCGACGCTCGGAGCCTCCCTCCTGAGGTGTGGCTGGCACGCTCGGCGCGGTGGGCGTGGATCGCCTCGTCCGACGTGAACCTCATCACGGCGGAGCCGCGCCTCGTCGGCCGGCCGGTCGTGATGGCCGACGGCATCCCCGCGACGCTTGGCGGCAACCCCGGGACGCAGGACGCGCTGATCGCCATCCGGCCGAGTGACAGTGTCCTCTTGGAGTCCGAGCAGCACACGGAGGTCGCGCTCGAGCCCCTGTCGGGGACCATGCAGGCGCGCCTGCGGCTGCATGGGTACGCGACCGCGGTGCACCGCTACCCGACGGGGATCGCCACGATCACCGGCACCGGCATGGCCGTCCAGACGGGCTTCTAATGCCCGCCGAGATCAAGATGGCCGTCAGCCTCACTGAGACGGGCCCGTTCCGCCGCCTCATCGATTTCGTCGAGGCGGTCGAAACTCACGCCGACACCGAGTGCGACGTGGCACTCCAGGCGCTCGTGCACGAACTGCGCGACGACCTTCTCCACATGCGGCGCTAGCCGCACCTGATTCATCACCCGCGCTGGGTCCCGCCCAGCGCCGCGCCGCACGCCCCAACGCGTGACGGCCCGGCGCCACGGTCGGACGCCACTCCGGGAGCCCAAAGACGCGCCACACGGCGCCCACTCCCGAAAGGAGCAGGCCACCCATGCCTGACAAGACCCTGCTGGAAGAGCTTCGTGAGAAGCGCTCCACGCTCCTCACCTCGATCGGCACCGCCATCGAAGCCCGCCAAGCCGAGCGCACCACGTTCGAGGCGCGCACCGACGCGACCGACGAGGACCGCAGCGCGTTCGCCGTCGCCGAGACCGCGTTCAACGACGCGCACACCGCCCGCAAGGCGGAACTCGTCGCGCTCGACCAGCGCATCGACGAGGCCGAACTGCAGGAGCGCCGCCGCGCCGACGCCGCCGCCGCGAGCCGCAGCGACGTCTCGGTCACGTCGGAGCCGATGACCTACCGGGCCGACAACCAGCGTGAGACCAGCTACTTCCGTGACCTCGCCGCCACCGTCCCCGGGTTCGCGTCCCGGATGAAGGACCCGACCGCGGCGATCGAGCGTCTCCAGCGGCACGCCGCCGAGCTTAACGTCGAACTGCCCAAGCGTGCGGCAGCCCGTGAGGCACGCGCGCTCGCGCAGGCCGACGCCGCGGAGCGCGAGTTCCGCGGCTCGTTCCTTCCCGGTGCCGGGGTCCGCGCTGGCGGCCTCGCCAGCAACCCGTTCGAGAAGCGCGTCAACCCGAACCGCACGGACGGGCAGGGCGGCTACTTCGTGCCGCCCGCCTATCTGATCGACCAGTACATCTCCGCGGTTCGCGCCGGCCGCACCGCCGCGAACCTTTGCCGCCAGCTCGACCTGCCCGACGGCACGGACACGATCAAGATCCCGAAGGTCTCCACGACGACCGCCACCGGCGTCCAGACCGCTGACGGCGCGGCCATCACCTCCCAGGACTTCACCGACACCGAGGTTTCGGCGGGCGTGAAGACCATCGCCGGCCAGGAGGACGTCGCGCTGCAGCTCGTCGAGCAGGCGCCCGGCCAGATCATCGACCAGGTCATCTTCGAGGACCTGACGATGGACTACAACATGCAGGTTGACCGGCAGGTCCTTCTGGGGTCGAACGCCAACGGCCAGGTGCAGGGCATCCTCCCGGACACGTCGTGGACGGCGAACAAGGTGACGTGGACGACGTCCGCGGCGCTCGGCCCGATGTTCAACATGGCGCTCGGCGCCGCCGCGTCGAAGGCCAGCTACGCGCGCTACAGCCTCGAGAACCTGCACTTCCTCATGCACCCGCGCCGCTGGTTCTGGTTTGGCACCAGCCTGGACGGCGCGTCCGGCACGGCCGGCCGGCCGGTCGTGTCCGCTGACGGGTTCGGCCCGTTCAACGCCTCCGCGGTCTACCCCGGGGGTGGCGTCCCGAACGAGGGGCTCGCCGGCCGCGTGCCGTTCGGCCCGAACGCCTACATCGACGGCAACGTTCCGATCGTCGCCACGGCAGCCGGCGCGGTCACCGGCGGCACCAGCGACCTCGCCCTCGCGGCGAAGTGGGACGACCTCTGGCTGTTCGAGGGTGGCCTGCGTACCCGCGTGCTCAGCGAGGTGCTCTCCGGCACGCTGCAGATCCGCTTCCAACTCTACAACTACGTCGCGTTCCTCGTCCGCTACGGCGCGAGCATCAGCGTGATCGTCGGTACCGGCATGGCCGCGCCGACGGCCGCGGGCGACACGAGCATCACGTTCTAGCCAGCCATGACGCGACCCGGGCACCAGCCCGGGTCGCGGTCATTCCTCTACCCAAAAGGAGTTAAACTCATGGCTGACCTCATCAGCGGCCATTTCCCGCAGTCCCCCGCCGCGTGGGCGTTCCTCGGGCAGCCCGCGAACGCGTACCAGGGCAACATCCCCGGTCGCACGAACCTCGAATGGCCCGGGTGCGGCCCCGTCATCGCCACGGGCACGCTCGTCGCGACCGGCGTCGGCGCCGCTGTCGCGGTCCCCGTCGACCCGGGCACCGTCATCAGCGCGGTGACGATGTACGTCACCGCCACCGCCGCGAGCACGCCGACGCACTCGTTCGCGGCTATCTACGCCGGGACGGGCGCGGCGCCCGCGCTGATCGCGCAGACACCGGACCTGCTGACCGCGGCGATTGCGGCGAACGCACCGTTCACGTTCACGTTCGCGACGCCGCAGCTCATCACGCAGGCGCTCGCACCGAAGGGGTTCATCTACGTGTCGATCAGCGTGACCGGGTCGACGATCAACACGGTCGCGACGTTCTCCGGCCCGACGATCGGGGCGTGGGGCACGATGGTCCCGCCCTCGGGCGCGCCGCTGTTCTTCAGCGCGACGCACGGGTCCGCGCTCGCCGGGACCGCGGCGACGACGATCGCGTCGCCGTCGAACGTCACGGCCTGCCCGCTCGTCACGCTCACCTAGCGTGCCCGTCGCGAGCCCGGACGGGACGGTGCTCAGGACGGTCACTGACCCGTCCGGGCACCGCACCGTCATCACCGAGATCGAGCGGCCCGGGTTCCTGGACGCGCCGCCGAAACAGACCAAACGGCCCGCGGCGAACAAGGTCGCGTGGTACGTGCCATACACGCTCGTGCACCCGGCGACCGTGAAGGGCGCGCCCAAGCACGCGACCTGGATCGACGTGAGTTCCTCCCCCGTCGCGTATTACGGGGCGCTGCACGACATCTGGGAGGGCGGCGAGTCGTTCGCGCTGCTCGAGCATGACGTCGTCTGCCGCCCGGACGTCGCGAAGGCGTTCGAGGAATGCCCGGAGCCGTGGTGCGCGTTCGGGTACTCCGACATCTGCCACCCGGAGTGTATGGAGGCGTGGGCGAATATGCTCGGCTGCACACGGTTCCGCAGCGAGCTCGTCCAGCAGGTCCCGGACGCGGTCTCGTCGATCCCCGCGGACGGGTGGGACTGGCACAACGTCTGCGACGGCCTCGGCCGGAATCTCCGCGCGGCCGGGTTCACACACCACTGGCATTTCCCGGCGGTCGAGCACCACCACATGGGCCGCCACGACACCCCCGGGAGCGCGTGATGGCGAACGTGGAGTTCCTGCTCGACATGCGCGAACGCGCACGCCGAGCCGGTGACCGCGGCATCTACCTCGCGACGACCGCGGATCTCGCCCGCGCCGGCTACGTCGACCCGGCGCCCACGTTGGAACGCGTCCGGACCGCGACCGGCCTCGAGACCGGCGCGGTCCGCGCCCCCGAACGCGCGATCCCGAAACCGAAGCCCTCAGCACCCAAGCGCAAGGGCGGCCGACCGCCGCTCCCGCGCTGCCCGCACGGCCACATCGTCGGCCGCTGCTCGAAGTGCAAGGGCTGACCTAGCGGCACCAAGCCGCCGCCCCCTCACGACGCCCGCCATGGGCGCCTGACATCTAACCCCACACCGGAGGTCTAAAGGCCCATGGCCAGACACGGGAATCTGACGCTGACGAGTACCGGCGTCGTGGAACTCAACGCGGCAGACCTCGCTCTGAGCAACGGCCCACGGGCGCTCGTCCAAGGCGAGTTCCATATCCACAACGAAGGCCCAGACACCGTGAGGCTCACCCTCACGGACTCGGGACTCGGCGCCGGCGAGGGCTATCCGCTCGCTTCCGGCGCCCGCGAGACATTCACGCATACCGGGTCGCTGCACGTCCGCTGCGAGACGGCCGCTGGTGGCAACCCGGTCACGGTCAACTTCCTCATCGCATTGGGAGCCTGAAATGGCAGACTTCGTTTTCAATTGTTCGAAAGGTCGCGTCGCCGAGCTCTACAACCGCGTCGACGTCAGCGACCCCACCAATGCTGTGCTCGTCATCGTCGTCCTCGCGACCAGCGGACTCGAAGCTGACGCGACCCTGATCGACCTTGACACCCTCTCCGCCGTCTTGGCGGGCACCACCAACGAGGTCACGAACACCAACTACGCCCGGAAGGTGCTGAGCGACTCCGACCTCAGCGCGCTCTCGCCGGACGACACGAACAACCGGATGGACGTCGACATCCCCGACCAGACGTGGACCGCGGTCGCGTCCGGGGACGGCTGGAGCAAGCTGCTCATCTGCTACGACCCCGACTCCACCGGCGGCGCCGACACAGCGATCATTCCGCTGACCGCCCATGACTTCGTTTTGACCCCCGACGGCAGCGACATCACCGCACAGATAAATGCGGCTGGATTCTTTAGGGCGAGCTAGGCGGGCTGAGCCGTGGCCGACAACTTCACCTTCACGCCGGGCACAGGCGGCTCGTCGCGGTCGAAGAACCCGTCGGGCACGCTGCACATCCCGTACCTGTACGCCGCGACCGGCGAGCCGACGTTCATCAGCGGCGCCAGCGGCATCCAGACCATCAACGTCGCGACCGGCGCGGACTCGACGCTGACCGTCCCTTCAGGGGCTACGCACGCGCTGATCACGGTCGACACCGGCAGCGGCAACATCCGCTACTGGCCGAACGGGCAGTCCCCGTCGAGCACGGTCGGGCTGCTCGTGCAGGCGGGCGGCGCGGTCGAGGTCACGAGCCTGGCGAACGTGAAGATGCGGTCCACGGCGGGCACGACCGTCGTGAACGTCGCGTACTACCACTACACGTCGTGAGGGGCTTCATCCAGAAGCCTCTCGGCCGCGTCCTGGTGGGCGTGGCGGTGCTCGTCTCGGCCGGCGCGATCGTGGTCCCGTTCATCGGCGGCAGCACGGGCGATACCGCGAACCTGTGGGTCAACACCAGCGCGGGCGCGTCACCGACCCGCTGCTCGAGCGTGTGCGCCTACAACTCGAACACCGCGTACGGGTCGCTCAGCGCCGCGTACGCCGCCGCGAGCCCCGGCGACACGATCAAGATCCAGGCCGGGTCCTACGGGAGCTTCACGCTCGCGAACCGGACCGGGATGAGCGCGTCCCGCGTCAACGTCGCGCCGGCCACGGGCGCGGCGGTCAGCTTCACCGACGTGGAGTGGCTCGCGAGCTACGTCACCATGACGGGCGCGTTCACGTTCCGCACGCTGAACGTCGGGGACCGCGCGACGACGCCGGCTGCGCGCGTGACCGACGTGACGTTCGACGGGCTGACCGTCGATCATCAGGACGCGTCGTCGCCGAGCCGCCGGGCGATGCTGCTGTCGGCGACCGACAACGTCACGATCCGCAATTTCGATATCGGCAACACGTTCGCCGGGCTGAGTGTCGGCGAGGACTCCAACCTGATCCAGACGTGGGGCGGGTCGAACACGTTCAACACGAGCCTCGTGATCGAGCAGGGCACGTTCCACGACAACGACGCGCCGAGTTCGACGCTCGCGCACAACGAGTGCCTCTACATGGTGGACGTCGCGCCGCTGACGGTCCGCCGCGTCGACTTCAAGAGCTGCACGTACTACGGGATCTTCATGACCGACTTCAACAACGGCGGCACGGAGACCGGCGACAACCTCCTGATCGAGAACAACATCTTCCGGCAGGGCCAGATCGAGGGGTCCGGCGGCGGCGGGTACGTGTGGGCGATGAGTTTCCATCCGCAGGTCGACGAGTCGCCGCTGACGAACGCGGTCATCCAGAACAACACGATCGAGAACGGCCTGTCGCTCGGGTTCACGGGCGCGTCGTCGGGGCTGACGGTCCGGAACAACATCATCGCGAAGGGCATCTACCAGGACGACGCGAGCTCCGGGCAGTGCAAGACCGGCGTGACGTTCGCCTACAACGTGATGCCGTTCGCGTGCGGGTCGAACACGACGGTCCGGACGGAGTCGCAGATCCGCGCCGACTGGACAAGCGTCAGCACCACATGGGGCGGCACGGAGGACTTCCACTTGACCGGGGCGACGCCGGCCGCTGCGGGCGCGGGTGACCCCGCGAGTTTCCCGGCGACGGACTTCGGCGGCGATCTGCGTGGCAGCCCGCCGGACGCGGGCGCCTACGAATTCGGGCCCGCCCCGACTCCGACGCCGACTCCGACGGCTACGCCGACATCGACTCCGAGTTCCGGTGAGGCGAACATCTTCATCGAGGTCGGCGCCGGGGCATGCGCAGGCGGTCGCAGTTCAACTCCGATCACCTACGCGGCCAGCGCCAGTCCGGATCGTCGCTGCGGGACGTTCGACGCGGCCTGGGATGCCATGAACAGCGGCGACACCGCGATCTGCAAGGCGGGCAGCTACGGCTTCCAGTCCGTCACGGGCGCGAAGACCTCGACCACCAAGATCATCTGCGAGGACGGCACCACCCTCGGCGGCGGCACCTCGACATGCATCTCGGAGTTCGCCGGCGACCAGGCGTTCTGCACAAGCAACTCCGATTTCCTCTGGCTTGAGAACGTATCGATCGACACGGCCGCGGTCGTCGATAGCGCGGGCAGCATCCGCATCCGTTCCGATTCGCCGAACGTCACCTTGAAGGACGTGGACATGATCGGCGACGTGCCGAACATCTGGATTCACGCTCCGGGGTTCTCGTGGCTCGGTGGGACGCTCGGTGAGGTCCCGTACTCCGGGCGGCCGCTGCGATGCAGCGACAGCGGCGTCGAACCGATGTGGCTCCAGAGCGGCGCCAGCGACATTCTCATCGACGGCGTCGTCTGGGGCATCTACAGGACCGAGAGCGGCCCCCCGAACACCGGGATCTGCGGCGACGACGGCGTAGCGCACCTCGAATACATCCGCTTCGACTCCGACACCAACGACAACGTCACCATCAAGAACTCGTCGTTTTCCAGCGGCGCGGACGTCGGCTCCGGGTACTTCTTCTCGTCGGTCTCCGTCGACAACCTCGTCCTGATCAACAACTACTTCGGCGACCCGAACGCGCCCGACACCTTCATGCAGATGCCCTTGACGTCGTGTACTGGGTGGAAGTGGCTCTACAACACGTTCAAGGAAGAGCCAGGTGTGTCCGGTGCGGGCGAGAACTCGTTCGTGCTCGGGTGCGGCAACTTCCTGAAGGTCGGGAACCTCGCCCCGGAGTCCCCGGGCGGGTGCGCCGGTGCGAGCAGCATCAAGAACGTCTGGGGCGACACCGGCTCCTGCGGCACTGACCTGTTCGTTGGCGAGACAGCAGACCTCGGCATCGACGACACGACCGGCAAGCTGAACGCGGGGTCGCCTGGCATCAACGCCGGGGAGGCACCGGGTGCCAGCGACCATTGCACGGACCCGACGACCGTCAACTCGCTGGATTTTGAAGGCAACACGCGCCCGTTCGACGACGCGTCCGACGTCTGCGACGCAGGCCGCGACGAGCGCTAGCCAGCCACCGGCAAGATCAGCTTCACGCTGACCTGCACGAGCGGCGGGACCCCTTCAGCGTGGCGGAGAGCCTCGGCGATCTCTTCGCACCGCGGGTGCCGGGCGTCGCGCGGCATCTCTATCCGCACGTCGTAGTGAGCGTCGTCGTAAGCGTCTCTCTCCATACCAGTAGTTAACCGGTCAGGGATTAACCAGTGTCCTAGACGGAGGTCCAGCAAATGAGCCGCCTCTTTGACGGTGTCGACGACGTCTACATCTACGCGGTCCCAGCGAGCGGCACCGGGCCCGTGAACCTCACGTTCGGGACGTCGCTGATCGTCTGCCGGTACGTCACCGCGCCGTCGTGGGCGTCCATGATCGAGATCTACGACGGGTCCAACAACCCGGCGTTCGCGACGGGCCGCCACTCCGGCGGCGGCATGTACTTCACCGACAACGCCACCCTCCGGCACTCCCAGGAGGCCGGGACGACGCAGTTCACGATCGTCACCGGCGACAACTGGTGCGTCTACGCCGTCACGAAAGCCACAGGCACGCAGCCCGCGGTCATGCACAAGGTTCCGCTCGCGACCGGCACGCGCACCACGTACACGCCGACGACGAACAGCACGAACTGCGCTTCGATCGCCAGCGGCACGATCAAGATCGCGGGCGACGACGACTGGGGCAACATCCGCGTCGCCGCCGCCGCGGTCATGCCCGGCGTCGTGCTGACCACGACGCAGATCGACGCGATCGTGACCGCCAAGACGACGCAGAGCATCATCGACGTCGCAGGCGCTGACGGCTGGGTCGTCGACGACAGCGACGGCCTCACGAACAACCTCGTCGCCAGCAACACGAACCGATCCAGTATCGGCGGCGCCCCCGCGGACGACGCCGACGATCCCGCCGGCTGGACGTACTTCGGTGCTGGCGCCGCAGCAGCTTCCCCGATCCGCCGTCGCCGCCGGCCCCCGCGCGGTCTCACCATCCGATAGGAGGGCCGAATGCCCCGTTTCTATACCGTGGAGTTCGAAGGGCAGACGATCGCGAATGCGTCCGGCGACATGGACGTGTTCGAGGTCGGACCGGGCGATGACCGGCCGGTCGAGCTGGTCTCGATCAGCCTCGGCCAGTCGAGCGAACTCGGCGACGCGCAGGAGGAGCAGCTCCGCATCCGCGTGATCCGCGGGCACACGACAAGCGGCAACGGCACGGCGGCGACGCCGCGCCCGGGCAGCCCGGCTGATTCGGCATCCAGCGCGGCGTGCGAGGTGCTCGGCGCCACGATCGCCAGCGCGGGCACCGCCGTGAACCTGCTGTCGGACACGTTCAACATCCGCGCCGGATTCCAGTGGGGCCCGGTCCCGCAGGGCATGGGCCTCTGGTGCTCGCAGACGGAGGGCCTGATCGTCGTCCGGCTGATGGCCGCCGTTGCGGACGACATCACGGGCAGCGGCACCCTCGGGTTCATCGAGTACCCGTAGCCGATGCCGTCGGTGAGGGGCCGGGAGCGCGGACGGTTCCCGCTCCGCGCCGCCGCATACCAGAAGCCGACGCTTCGACGCCGCCCGCCCGCGCAGCCGCTCGCACAGACCATCACGGTCGGCATCGCGGCGGAGACTGATGCCGCGCTCGCGGCGCTCGTCGTCGCCGGCGCCGGAACGGACACGTTCGCGGACGGGTCCCTCGGCGCGCCGTGGGTCGCGTGGACGGTCGGAGCGGGCCCCTCGTCGCTCATCGTTACCAGCGGCACCGTCACCCCGTCCGGCACGCTCGGTGACGCGTCCTGGCCGATCAGCATCGGACCTAACTGCTTCATGGAGGCAGTCCTGGCCGCGCCGATGCAGGTCAGCATGAGCTACGGGGTTGCAGTCCGGCTCACCGCGCACTCCAGCGCTGCCAACGGGTACATGGCCGAACTCCTGGACACCGGCGGCGGCGCCCGTCTCAACCTCTACAAGGGGTCCGGGTTCACGACGCTCGCCGCGCCCGGCACCCTGTACACGTCCGCCGATGTCGACGCCCTGCGGATCACCGCCGTCGGCACGACGATCAAGGGCTACCTGCGGATCGCCGGCGTGTGGACCGAAGCAGCGAGCGCCACCGACGCCACTTACACGGCCGCCGGCTACCCGGGCTTCTGGGTTCAGGACGCTTCCGGGGTTGACGGCAGCCTCACCCAGGTTGCGTGGGGCGCGGCGACCGCTGGCCCCGTCAGCGTCGGCCTGGCATCGACGACGGACACGGCACTCGCGGTCACGCACGCGAAGCGCAAGGCGCTCGGGCAGCAGGCCGAGACGGACGCCGCGCAGGCCGCGACACACCGCAAGACCAAGACGCTCGGTCTCGTCACGGAGACGCAGACAGCGCAGACGGTCACCAAGGTCGGCACGCGCGTCGTCGCTGTCGGCCTCGCGACCGAGGCGGAGACCGCGCAGGAGATCCGCCGGACACTGCCGTCCGGGCCCGCCAAGGGCAAGAGCGGTCCGGGCTCCCGCGGCCGTGAACGCGGCCGGTTCCCGATGCGCGGACGTCCATGGGCGCCGGACCAGCGCTCCCGTGGCCTCGGAACGTGGGCGCAGGCCCCCCGGACAGCGCAGGTCGTCGCGGTCGGCATCGTCGTCGAGACGCAGCTCGCGCAGAGCCTCGTCAACGCACCGCAGGTCCACGCCGTCGGCCAGGCAGCCGAGACGGAACTCGCGCAGCGGGTCCTGACGGCACGGGTCGTCGCCAGCGGCTTCCCGTACCCGATCCAGCACATCACCGCGGGCCCGTTCGTCGTCCCCGGCCTCGTCACAGAGACGCAGACGGCGCAGCCAGTCGGCAAGGTCAAGGTAAAGGCGATCGGCCGCCCCGGCGACACCGAGTTCTCCCTGTCGATCGTGGCGATCGGCGCGAAGGTCGTCAACGTCGGCCTCGCGATCGAGACCGACGCCGCGCAGACCGTCACTCGCACCCGCCCGATCACGCAGGCGGCTGAGACCGACACTGCGCAGTCGACGACCCGCCGCAAGACCCGCGCCGTCAACCAGGCATCGGAGACCGACGCGGCGCAGGTCGCCAGGCCCGCCCATTCCCGCGTCCTCGGTCTCGTCACGGAGACGCAGACGGCGCTGACGGCGACGCGCGTCAAGTCCAAGGCGGTCGGTGAGCCGCTGGAGTTCTCGACCGCGCAGTCACACCGGCACCAGAAGCGCAAGACGCTCGGGCAGGCGCTCGAGCAAGACGCTGCGCTCGCCAGCAACGCGAAACTCATCACGGTCGGGATCGCCTCGGACACCGAGACGGCGCAACCCCTCACGCACCGCAAGGTCACGGCTGTCGCAAGCGTTGTCGAGACAGAGTCCTGTGAAACAGTCCGCGCCGTACGGGTCTACGCCGTCGGCCGGGCCGGCGAGAGCCATCTCGCGCAGGGGATTCTGGCCGTTCGCGTCATCGCCGTCGGCATCGCCGCCGACAGCGAAACGTCCCATCCGATCACCGGCACCGTCAAGACCAGGCATGTCGCGACGGTCACAGAAGTCCAGGCCGCGCTCGGCCTGTTTTTCCCGGAACCGATCGGGGTACTCACCCCGGTTCTCGACGGTCTGGTCAGTCCGCGCAAGCGCAAGAACGGCGTCGTGTCCCGCGACGAACTCGACGACCTTCCGGTCCTCCTGAGGAGGTGACAGCGTGGCCGATTGGACGATCAAAGCCGGCGACACGGGCCCCATCTACGAGGACCGCATCACGCTCGAGGACGGCACCGTCCCGAACCTCACAGGGGCGACGATCGCGTTCACGATGCGGTCCTACGCCGCCGCGGCCGCGCTCACGCTCACCGGCACGGCCACGATCACAGACACCGCGACGGGCGACGTCCAGTTCGCGCCATCCCTCGCCGACACGACAGGCCGCGCCGGGCAGTACATGGCGCTCTGGCGCGTGACGCTCGCCGACGCGTCCACCATGAGCTTCCCGACCCGGGGGTACCTCTCGGTCACGATCGAAGAGAACCTCATCACAGCCGGGCAGCAACTCGTCAGCCTCCCCGAAGCGAAGGAATACCTCGGCATCAACTCCGGCGACCGCGCGCACGACGCCCGACTCGCCCGGTACATCCGGGCCGCGCTCCCGACAGTCGAGAACATCTGCGGCCCGATCATCCCGAAGGTCTACGACGAATGGCACCGCGGCGGCGGGCCGACCATCCAGATCCGCCGGCGCCCCTCCAGCACGTACGGCACGACCCCCGTGCTGGGCTTCGAGGGCGTCGTCGATGTCGACGGTGACGACGTGACGCTCGGCGTGAGCGAGTACATCGGGTCGACGCTGCACCCGCTGACCGTGGTCGCCAGCCCTTCGCTCGGGTCGACGTACTCGTGCATGACTGACGCGCTCGGCACGATCACGCGCCGCTCGGGCGGCGGCGGGGTCACCGTGTTCGCGCACGACGTGCACGTCGTCTACCAGGCCGGGCAGTCCTCGATCCCCGCGAACGTAACCGAAGGCACCTTGGAGTTGCTCAGGGCCAATTGGCATACGACGCGTCCGACCGGCGTCGGGCGGATGTCGCCCGCGGACGACCTCGACACGGCCACACCACTGCACTTCTACGTTCCGCGGAAGGTCGCGGAGATGCTCGCTCCCAGCCGCCGCGCGCCGAGTATCGCTTGATGCCCGGGATCGAGCTCACCGCGCACGGCTTCGACCAGGCCGCGAAGAAGATCGCCGGGATCGGCGAGCGCGGACGGGACGCGCGCCCGGCGATGCGCGAGATCACGCTCGTGATCCTCAAGGGCGAGCAGGCATTCTGGGGGCGGCACGGCGGCGCGAAATGGCCGTTGCGCGCGGACGGCACGCCCGCCGGCGTCAAGACGGGCGCGCTCCGCGACTCGCTGACGAAGATGTACGCGCCCGGCGCGATCCGCAAGATCGAACGGGACGGCCTCGTCTTCGGCACGACCCTCTGGTACTCGCGGTTCATGTACGGCACCAAGGTCAGGGGGCAGGAGCACTCGCCGCGCCGCCCGATCCTCGTCCTGCGCCCCGTCGACCGCAAGCGGACCCGCACGATCCTCGCCGACTTCCTGCGAGGCGACCTAAAATGAGCCCGCTCTCGGACGCGATCTTCGGGCCGATCACCGGGACGCCGCAAGTGGAATTCGCGGTCCTGGACACGCTCGAGACGTGGGTGCCGTTCATGCTGAAAGTGATCGAGCGGCGCGAAGGGTTCCCGCGGGGCACGCTGATCGCGCCGCCCGGCCGAAACAGCTACCGGGGCGGGATCGACTTCGACTCGTGGGACGGCGACTGCCTCCCGAACATCATCGCCGTCGTCCAGCCCGCCGGTGACGTGACCCGCAAGGTCGGCGCGCACGCGCAATGGTTCGACGTCGGCATCGCCGTGGTCGTGATCACCGAGAGCGAGGACGAGTCCCGCATCCTCGCCGGTCACATGGGCACTGCGGTGATCGTGTCGCTCGCGCAGCACGGAGACCTCGGCGGGATCGCGTCCGCGACGGTCCTGGAGAGCGCGGCCGCGACCCTGGAGTTCCCTGACCCGGACAAGCGGCGTCTCGTGCGTGCGCGCGCTGATTTTCAGGTGTACGTCGAGGGGCTCGTGGACGACTTGGCGGGTCCGAAGACGGCATCACCGCCGGAGTCGCCGCAGTACCCGGGCGATCCGGACGAGCCGTTCGAGGACTGGCCCGCCCGGATCGAGACGAACATCACAGTCACCCGCCTCGATTGAAGTTCGTTTCGCGCCCCGAGGGGCGTGACTCCCCCGGGGCGGAACTGGCTGCTGCTCTTGACGGGTCCTGAGCTACACGCCTGCACGTCCCAGGCGTGACCGGGAACCAGCCCGGCGACCAACCACCGCCCCGCAGTATCGCACGCCCCCGACTCGCTGTCGCCTAACAGGAGGCCACTGAAACCATGCCGGCGCCAGCCGTCACCATCACCACCACCACCAGCCCGCCGCCCCGGTCACTCCCGACCGACACCGGCATCACGTACCTCGCGGGCATCTTCGCGACCGGACCCACCGGCACGCTCGTCACCGAAGACGACGCCATCGCCAGCCTCAACCAGTGGATCGCCCGGTACGGCGGCGGCACCGCCACCAACGCGCGCCTCTCCTACGCCGTCGAATACGACTGGGTCGAGACGTACTTCCGCAACGGCGGGAACAAGCTCTACTGCAGCCGCGTCGTCGGCACCACGCCCGTCTACGCCACGCTCAACCTCGCCGGCACGTCCGGCACCACGCTCGTCGCGACCGCGACCGAGTACGGCGCGTTCTACAACACGACCTACAAGATCCAGGTGACCAACGGGTCCGACGGGTCGCACCGGTACGTGAAGCTCTGCGCGGGCGCATCGCACCCGTCCGCGACCGACACGGTCCTCGCGACCAGCGCGGACGCAGCGACCCGCGACGCGGCCGTCGGCGTGCTCACCGACCCGGTCCTCGGGTTCAGCGTCGCCATCACCGCCGGCGCCGGCTCGGGCCTCCCCACCGTCGCCGCGTCGACGGTCCTCGCGAGCGGGGCCGACGATCACGCGACCGCCACATCGACGCAGGTCACGACCGCGCTGAACCAGTTCCAGCCCGACCTCGGTCCCGGCCAGGTCGTCGCACCGAACTTCGGGGGCACCAGCGCTGTCCAGCTCGTGCTGCTCGCGCACGCCGCTGCGAACGGCCGGTACGCCGTCTGCGACACCACCGACATCGCCCCCAGCGGCAAGAGCACCCTCACCGCGCTCGCCGCGACGCTGCAGGGCACCGCCAACGGCAGCTACGGCAAGCTCTACACGCCGTGGATCACCGTCGCCCCGTACGCCGTGGACGGCACAGACCGCAGGGTCCCTGCCAGCGCGCTCGTCTGCGCCCGCGACGCCGACACCGACGCGCTCTTCCATCCCAACCGGGCCGCCGCGGGCTCCAAGGACAGCGTCGGCATCGCGCGGTGGGCGACCGGCGTCGGCGCCACCTTCTCGCGCACCCCGCTCGGCGCGAGCGACGCTGACGACCTCGACGCCGCCGGCGTGAACCTCATCATCCAGCGCCGCGGCCAGGTCATCGTCTTCGGCGTCAAGAGCCTCGTCACCCCGGGCGGCGCCGAGAACGACTTCCTGCAGGCGCCGAACGGCCGCTACCGGATGTGGCTCGTCGCGCGCGCGACCGGCATCGGCGAAGGCGAGCAGTTCGACAACATCACCCCGACGTCCATCGCCGAGTTCCACATCGGCCTCGAAGGGCTCCTCGTCGACGACTACGCCCGGCGGATCATTGTCGGCGACCCGGAAGACGACCGGTTCAGCACCGCCGCGAACGTCGACACCAGCGTCAGCGACCACGGCCCCAACACGCCGGAGACGATCGACGCGGGCCAGATGAACGCTGCCGTCGCCGTCCGGCCCGCCAAGACGGCGGAGTTCATCAACATCACCATCACGTTCGTGTCGCAGACCGCGGCCATCGCCTAAAGGGGGCTGAGAGATCATGTCTGAAGTCCTCAAGCAGCGGATCGACGGGACGCTCAAGGCCGGCGCCGAAAATTTCGGCCAGTGGCAGCAATACACGGGCGGCCGGATCGTGTCCGAAGCGGGCGAGACCCGCGACCCCGGCGGGAACCTCCCGCGCCCAGTCCCCGGCCCGAAGACGATCGAGAACATCACGCTCAGCCGCGACTACGACGACACGCGCGACAGCGCCATGCTCGACAGGCTCGAAGCGCTCTGCGGCACGGACACCGTCTTCACCGTCGGGCAGATCCGCCGCGACAGCCGGGGCAACCCGACGAGCGTCAAGACCCGGGTCGGCATCCTGCTCGAAGTCGGACCGCCGGAGGGCGACACCGACGGCGGCACCGACAAGGCCAAGCTCGAGGCCGTCTTCAAGATCAGCGGATGAGCCTCAATCTGGGGCCGAAGGGCCCGCAGGGCGGAGCCGCGGCCAACGCTGCGCAGCCGGGCGACTACCGCGCGCGGCTCCGCGCGGCGCGCGAGCAACTCGCCAAGGGCTCAACCAAGCGGTTCGTGCTGCCCGGCTACGACGCCGACAACCCCGTGCTCGGCGGCGCCCTCATCGTCCGGTACCGGCGGCTACTCGCCGACGAGCTGACCGAGGCATTCAGGTACGACAGGTGGGCCGACGAGAGCGGCAAGATGGATTTCGTCGCCGCCAACGCCCAGTTCCTGATCGACGCGTGCGTCGACATGACGATCCGGGACGACCAGGGCGACCACCCGCTCGTTCCGGGTCACGAGACGACGTACACGATCAATCTCGACTCGGGCGAATCGCTCGCGTCGATCATGGGCGTCGATCACATCACCGAAGCTAGGGACCAGCTTGTCGCGATCTTCGGCGACAACGAGCTCGTACTCAATGAGCACAGCGAAGAGGTCCACCGGTGGATGGTCAGCGCCAACAGCGCGGACGGTGACCAGGCGCTGGGGGAAGCCTAGCCGCGCCGGCGTTCAAGCTCGCAGTGCGCGCCGGGGCGGTCGGTTTGGACCCGTGGCGCGTGCTCGACGCCGTCGCGGACGACGCGCTGATCGCGGAAGCGTTCATCGCGCAGCTTGAGGCGAACGAGATCGCCAAGGCGGAAGCCCAGGCGAACATGACCGCCTACCGCACGACCGAGGGGCTCCTCGGCATCCTGGAAATGCTCGGCATCGTGCACCGGAGGTGACGACCGATGGCTGAAGAGGTAGCTATCGCGATCCGCCTGCGGAACGCGCAGAAGTTCGTCTCCGACGCCAACAAGGCCGCGCGGAGCATCACCAACATCAAGGACCAGACGGGCGCCGCCGGCCGCGCGGCGCGCGCGATGGGCGGCGCGTATGCGAGCGCCACGAACACGATGAGCCGAGGGTTCGGCGCCGCCGCGTCGCAGGCGAAATACCTCGCCGTCGGGCTCGGCGCGGTCGGGGTCGCCGGCGCGAAAATGGGCTTGTCGTTCAACGCGCAGATCGAAAGCGCCCGCCTCCGGTTCGGCCTGTTCACCGACGACGTCGACGGGCTCACCAAGGCCGTGCAGAAGATCGACATGACCAGCGCATTCAACCTCGCTGATCTCTCGGACGCCGCGGCGCTCTTCGGCAACAGCGGCATCACGGACATCCCGAAGGTTCTGCAGGCGTCCGCGAACGCCGCCGCGGCCTCCGGGAAGGGCGTCGAGGGCCTGAAGAGCATCGCGATCGCGCTCTCGCAGATCTCATCGAAGGGCCGCCTGTCGCAGGAGGAGATCAACCAGCTCAACGAGGCTGGCGCCCCGGGCGCGCAGCGGATCATCGCCGAGCACTTCCAGCTCACCGCGAAGGAACTCCAGAATCTCGGCGGGCAGGGCCTGGACGCGAAGGAGGCGATAGCGGCGCTGACGGCCGAGTGGACGTCCGGGAAGATGGCGCGCGCCGCGGAGGCTCAGACGAAGACGCTCGGCGGCCAGTGGAACCTTCTCACCGGGAACGTTCAGAAGCTCAGCGGCGCCGCGACTGAGAGCCTCGCCGCCGGTCTGCGCGACACGGCGCTGCCCGCGGTGAACAAGGCCGTGAACGAGATCACCAGGATTTTCGGGCAGGAGGGCTTGTCGAACGAGGCGAAGCTCCGGCAGGCGAGGAACGTGATCGTCCGCGAGCTCGGGCCGGTCTGGTCGGACATCAGCGACGAGATCAGCGAGGCGCACATCCCGGACAAGCTCGGCGCCGCGGTGAAGGCGGCGACGCCGATGGTGCTGGACGCGATGGCGGACATCGCGCCGAAGGCCGCGAAGGCGTTCATTGACGGGTGGCTCGCTTCCGGCCCGGAGGCGCAGGTGATCACGGCACTGTTCCTGGGGAACAAGCTCCGCAAGAGCGATTTCGGGAAGGCGCTCTCGGGCGGCAAGGGCGCGAAGGGCGCGGCCGGGTCGCTGTTCGGCGGCGCGCGCGGCGCGACCCCGAAGAACCCGGTGTGGGTCGCGGTCGTCAACGACGCCCCGGGATCGGGCGGCAAGGGCAAGGGGATCAAGGAGACCATCAAGGACGTCGCCAAGATCGGCGGCCCCGCGGCGCTCGCCGCCCGGGCCGCACCAATTGCTGGCGCCGCCGGGGCGGTCGCCGGCCTGGGGGGCGTCCTGGTCGCGCAGTACAAGCTGGCGCAGGCCACCCGCGGCAACGACTTCCCGTCACGCGCGGGCGGCGCGTCCGTCCGCGACCAGGCTGCGGGGACTATCTCGGCGCCCGGGTTCGGGAACACCGGGATCACTCGCGTCGAGATCCCGGTCAGCATCGACGGCCAGAGGGTTGCGCGCGCAACCGCCGTGTACGATCAGGTCGAAGCGGGCCGCGCCGCCGCAGTCGCACAGGCGAGGAAATAGGGCATGCCAGAGAAAGGCATCCCGACCAGCAACACCCGCAACCTCGGCTCGTCGACGCTCTCGGTCAGCCCGCCCGGCCGCGTCATCTTCTTCAGCGAGGACCCGCCGACCGACCTTCGCATGAACACCACCGGCGCCAAGTGCGGGCCGCCGACACCGCGAGTCACAACGATCGACCGCATGGACTCGATCGGCCTCACGCAATGGATCGGCCAGGACCCGTACGTACTCACGGTCCCGATCCAGATCGACGGGTACCCCAACAAGAGCGTCGAAGCTGACGTCAAGGAACTCGAGGCGCTCGCCGAGGTCCAGCCCGGCCGGAAGGAGCCGCCGACGGTCGACGTCGACGGCGCAGTCCCGAAGCCGCGCCCGAACCTCAGGTGGCGGATCACCAGCCTCGGCGAACCCGAAGAGCTCTACCTGCCGTCCGGTGACCGGTGCCGCTACTTCACCACCGTCACGCTCATCCAACGCGTCGTGGACCGTGACCTCGTCGAGAGCTTGAAGGCGACGAGCAAGAGCAAGGGCCTGAAGGCGCGCAAGACGACCGTCCGGCAGGGCGAGACGTGGCTGTACGACGTCGCGCGCCGCGTCTACAAGGACCCGTCACGCGCGGGGGATATCGCGGTCGCGAACGGCCTGCACCTCGGTAAGAAGCTCAGTCCCGGCCTCGAACTCCGCTACCCGTGAGCCTCAACGCCACGGAAGAACTGGTCATTGATGGCCAGCGGATGGACGTCAACATCAGCGGCAGCCTCACCGGCGCGCGCCTAACCAGCGACTACGAGGGCGTCACCAGGCTGGAACTCACGATCTTCGACCCGCGCATGGACCTCATGCGCTCCGGCGCGCTCACCCGCCCCGGCAAGCCGTCCAAGGGCCAGAAGGCGTTCGCGGAAGCCGCATGGGACCGCTTCTCAGCGGCCCGCCTGAACCTGGACGGGATCAGCTTCCGGCTCGCCGGCGCAGCGTTCTCCTACAGCTACGAGACGCGCGAGACGCGGGTCGTGTTCGAGGACGAGCTGGCGACCGTGATGCGGCTCCGGGACGAGGCGCTGAAGGTGAGCCGCGGTGCGGACACGCGCGCGGAGTTCATCGGCCGTCTCGTCAACGGCGCGGTAAAGCGCGCCAGCCTGCCGTTCACGTCGAAGGGCCGCTACTACTCGCCGCAGGCCGGGCAGAAACAGCCGATCGCCGCGCCCGACGACGAAGAGGGCCGCACGAAGGGGTTCCCGAAGGGCCGCAAGATCCCGATCAAGACCGGGACCGCCGGCGCTCAGGCGCGCGAGAACCTCACGATCGCGCTGACCGAAGCGGACCGCCTCCGCGCCGGGGAACGCGCCACACTCGCGCTGATCAACGCCGGGATCACCGAATCGGAGTGGGAGAACAAAACCGAAGAGGAATCCGACGCTGACTCCTCCGGCGTGCTGCAGGTCCAGCGCCGCACCGCCGTGACCATCACGCCATCGATCGTCATCGATCCGCGGACCGGGAACGCGCACGGCAACGTCACCCACACACGCGCCGTCGCCCGCGGCGCGCTCAACCCGCGCAGCGTCATCGAATGCACCCGGCTCTTCCTGCTGAAGGGATTCGCCGCATACAGCGGCGGCGCGATCAAGTACGCCGCCGACAACCCCGACGCCGAGATCTACGAGATCTGCCAGGCCATGCAGGGCAGCGGCGCAGGGCGCGAGAGCAACGGCCAGGCCAACTACGGGCCGTGGACCGAGCAGGCCAGGGAGATCCTCGACCTCTGGGGCGGCGCCGGGCGGCTCGTCACGATCCGGGAGAGCTTCGAGTTCCGCGCCGGCGGCCGCCGCAACGGCCGCTCCAGCACGTGGTGGGACGACAGCGGCAGCATGGCGGAGGAGGTGCGGTGGCGCCGGTTCGCGCACCGAAACCGCGTCTGGTTCGTCCCGGACGAGTGGCTGTTCGAACGCGCCCCCACGTTCACCATCGACGGCGAGCACGGGCCCGCGGGGCTCGCCGCGCAGGGCGTCCGCGACTTCGACACCAGCCAGGTCGACATCGGGCTCCCGACGTCCGAGCTCCGGTTCCGCGTGTTCCTGCCGCGGTGGGGCGGCCCGCCCGGCAGCACTGTCCTGCTCCGCAACCTCGGCCCTCTGGACGGCAAGTGGCTGATCGCGGTCAACGAGCAGGACATCTACGCCACGCCTGAGGATTCGACGCTGACGCTTGTCCGGCCGGCGCCGGCGAAGAAGGAGCCCGCGCCGAACACGAGCACGACCCGGCAGACGGAGACGTTGCCGGAGGCCGGGACGATCCGCGAATCGATCGTCGCCGCGGCAAGGAAGGCACTGGACAAGTACGGGCCGGGCGCGCAGAACATCTACCGGTACCAGCAGAAGCGGCCGATGCCGCCGACGCTGTTTCCGAAGTCGCTCGAGCAGGCTGGCCCGACGCTGGTGTTCCTGGACTGCTCGGCGTTCGTGACGCTCTGCTACAAGGCCGCGGGCGCGAACGATCCGAACGGGTCCGGGTATAACGGGAGCGGCTACACGGGCACGCTCGCCGCGAACGGGAAGAAGACCAACGACCCGCAGCCCGGCGATCTCGTCATGTACGGGCCCGCGCCGACGTACTCGCATGTCGCGGTCTACATCGGCGGCGGCAGGGCGATCGGGATCGGCAGTGACCCGGGCCCGCGCGAGCATGACGCGAAGTACAGGGCCGACTTCGGGGGCTACTTCACGTTCCAGCTTGGGAGCGGCGAGTGAACGACCGCCAATACCAGAGGATCGACCGTCGCCTCGACGTCCTGGAGCGCCGCGAGGGCCTCCTCGCCGCGGAGTTCCTGCAGACCGCCACGAGCGTGTCGGACAAGCTCACGGTGATCGTGCCGGGGTACGACGACGGGGAGCACGCGCACGGGGAGCCGGAGGGCGTGGTGTGGTCGCCGCGCGTGGATGACGCGGGCGACGCGGTGTTCCCGAGCACGGGCGACACGGCGTACGTGCAAGAGGCGAGCGACGGCCGGTGGGTCGTCGTCGCGTGGACCCCGGCCTAGGAGCAACAGCATGCCCGACCAGTTCGCCATCCCGCCGCGCATCCTGTCCAACGGCCGCCTCGCGACCGTCGAACAAGGCTCCGACCAAGAGATCGCGCAGCGCGTGAACATCATCTGCCGCACCCCGCCCGGCTGGCTCGACGGCCGCCCCACGTTCGGGCTCCAGGACGACACGTTCCGCGACAACGGCGCTGACGTCGTCGAGGTCGAGCGGCAGATCCGCGCGCTCGGCCCCGACGTGTACGCGCGCGTCACCGAAGACCCGAGCCTGTTGGACGAGGGACTCGACCAGATCGACCTCCAAGTAGGCGCCGCCCAATGATCCACTTCAAGGCAGCAACGGAGCGGATGACCGAAGAGACGAGGGGCGTCGTTGAGCAGGCGCTGCGGGTCGCGCTCTCGTCGGGCTCCAACTACATACGGCCGCAGGACTTGGCCGAGGCTTTGCGGCGGAACGAGGCGTCTTGACTCAGTACATCAGCGAGCCGATCGCCGTTGACCGCGCCAGCATCAAGACCGCGATGCAGGAAGCGTGGGAGACACTCGAGCCCGGCATCGACTTCGCGCCTGGCACCCCTGCGGACTTCCTGCTCGACGTGTTCGCGCAGATGCACGCCGAAAGCCTCCAGACCCTCACCCAGATGCTCGCCATCGCCTTCCGCGGCAGCCTCGAGAAAGTTGACCGAGTGTTCCAGCGCGACCCCGTCCAGGCGACCGCCGACGCCACCCTCGTCCGCAACGACAGCCCCGAACGGCTCGTGCCCGCCGGGACCGAGTTCAACGTGCTCGGCGCCGACGGGCAGCCCGTCGCGTTCCAGACCGTCAGCGACGTCACGTTCGCGGCCGCCGACACCAGCGAGGCCGTCGAACTCATCGCCGTGCAGGGCGGGACCGGCGGCAACGGCCTCTCCACCGTGATCGGGCCCGCGCTCACCAGCACCTGGTACGTGTCGCTCACGATCACCGGCACCACCAGTGGCGGCGAGGACGGCGAAACCGACGACGAGTACCTCAACCGCGCCGCCGACACGCGGCCCGGGCGGGCGTTCACGATTGTGCTCCCCGAAGACCTCGGTCGTTTCCTGCGCAACGAGGCTGGCGTCGACCGCGCCCTGATCCTCGACCGTTTCGACCCCGACACGGTCGACTACAACGCGTCCGGGCACATCACCGCGATCCCCGTCGACGAGACGGGCGCAGCGCTCAGCGGCGGCACGATGACCGCGCTCCAGGCGGCCGCCCAGGAGATCACGAACACCAATCTCGTGGTGCACGTCATCGCGCCGACGTACGTTGACGTCGACGTGGTCTTCGTCGGCGTCGCCGCGACCGGATTTGACCCGGCCGACGTCGAGACGCGCGCCGAGCAGGCGGTACTGGACTTCCTGGACCCGTCCCGGTGGGGGCTCCCGTCGTCGGGGGACCAGCGCGACTGGGTTGAGACGAGCATCGTCCGCCACCAGGACATCAGCACCGTCCTGAACAACGTGGAGGGCTTCGACCATTGGACGACGCTGACGATCGGCGGTGTCGCCGCGGACTTCACGATCACGACCGACCCGGGCGCGTTGCCGGACTTCGACTCGACCGCTAGCGGGACCGTGACGTAGCGTGTCCGCGGCGGACCGCTTCTTTGGGCGGCTGGAGCCGCTCGCGTACGACGACGACGGCACCCTCGAGAATCTCGCGGCCGCGCTGATGGCGCCCGTGGAGGTCGTCGAGATCAGCCGCGACACCGACACGCTCACGGCGTGGGAGAGCCTGTTCGACCCGGACACGTGCCCGGCCGGGCTGCTGGACTGGCTCGCCGTCTACAACGGCGTCATCCTCGGCCCCGCGGTCCTCACCGAGGCGGAGAAGCGCTACCGGATCAAGCAGGCCGCCGGCCGGTACCGCGGCACGCCGCGCGCGACCGTCGAGGAAGTCCAGCTACTGCTCTCGGACACCAAGACCGTCTACATCGCGTTTCACACGTCCGACGAGTGGCACTACACGGTCGGTGTTCTCACCAGCGAAATGACCGTCGACCAGCTCATCGTCGAGGCCGCGATCCTCACGCAGAAGCCCGCAGGGATGTCCTTCAACCTCCTCGTGCTGGACCCGGGCGACTGGACGTGGTTCGTGCTCGCCCCAACGTTGATCGCTGAGCGCGACGGGGACGACGAGTACACGATCAGCACGCCCGACTATCCGACGTGGACGAGCGTCACCGCGGCGTTCACCGACTGGGCCGACCTCGTTGCTGGACCCTAGAACTGGAGCCTGATGGCCGACACCGGAGCCCCGCACAGCATCCCTTACCCGATCTTCTCCGATGCGCCCGCTGGGCACACGCAGATGCAGTCGCTCGCGACGCAGGTCGCGACGCGCCTGGGGTTCGTCGGCAAGACAGTCATCGCAACCGAGGAATCCCGCACCAACACGGCCTATGGGCTGATGACGACCGCCGACCACGTCCAGAGCGTCGTCGTGCCTGCCAACAGCATCGTCCAGGTC
>Ga0075420_100000711_pt1 | contig 27213 bp, 14 predicted proteins | sample SoiMetdeltSBSDD4_FD_75296 | JGI IMG/M metagenome (GOLD analysis project Ga0075420, IMG submission 75296) | Bulk soil microbial communities from a Populus tree surrounding site in Tennessee, USA - Soil MetaG P. deltoides SBSDD4 | ecosystem: Environmental > Terrestrial > Soil > Tree plantation...
AGAGCTGTTTGGTTAAGAGCTGTTTGGTTAAGAGCTGTTTGGTTAAGAGCTGTTTGGTTAAGAGCTGTTTGGTTAAGAGCTGTTTGGTTAAGAGCTGTTTGGTTAAGAGCTGTTTGGTTATTTGGCAAAGTCGCATTAACTATCATAACAGGGTCTGAAAAGTCAAGATAGAGTTCTTGGTATTTTGTGTCAAAGGTACCGTGATAAGCATCATTGACTTGTTCAGGGATCCAAGCAACCCTATAAACTCGTATCTCATCTACGTTACCGTCAAAAAAGGCACCTACAGCACCGGAATCAGCACCAACCCTTACAGGATTATCGCCACCGTTGTCAGGTAATGCTGAACTTTTTTTAGTGTCTACCCAAACTCCGTCAACATACAGATTGAGAACTGAGCCATCAAACGTTACTACTACATAGTGCCATTTTCCATCGCTATATGATAGAGGTGAAGTTGCATAAACGGCCTTTCCACCTGAAGTTTCAAATCCTCCACTTACTTTTTCTTTATTAGTCATCCAAATTCCATAGTTCATATGATTTGAAGAACCTGGTTTGTTGACAATGAATGCATCTGAATTGTAATCAGCAGATGTCCTAAACCACCCTGCAACGCTGAATCTTGAAACGGAACTTGTGTCATTCACATCAAGATAACTAACCTCAGGATTTTGAGAATACGATGATTGGATATTGAAAATAAGGAAAACCGATACCAAGGCTAATCCTACATATAGTAAATTTTGTCGATAATTTGGAGGATTAAACATAAATTTTCGTATAACTTACTGTTTGCCCATTTATTACTTTATCTGAAATCTCAGTATCGAAGTGAGTTATAGTTCTTTTATATACTAAACAGTACCAGAAAATAATCTACCTTAAAATCCAATCTAGGTCGCTCTTGTCTACTTTGTCTACCAGAAAGAATGTCATCAAATACAATTTCATATTGATGCTCAAGTGTCGAATAGATCTTAAGTCAATACGTTTGACTTAACTTGTTTTCTTATCTGGGAAAATACTTGAAAAAGTCTTGTTAAAACTAAGATATAGCTTCCTGATTATCCTCCGCTTTATAACAATCATAAGTCCTGCAAATATCGCACCTATAGACAGAAGGCTTATTGTGGCTCCATGAACGAACCATTTTTGAGGCTGATACTCAATAATTAAAGTGTAGTCTCCGGTCTTATTTACATAGAAACCATTTGTTAGGCTATATAATGGAATGTTGTCCGAATTGAAATTATCATCTTCGTGATTATCAGGTTTGTTGCTCCCATTGCCAGTGTCAACATAGAGGTGCCACCTTGGATCATATGATTCCGCGAACGCGAGTATATACGGCGTTGTTGCATTATTTATTTTAATAATATGCTTTGTGGGATTTATTTTCTTATAATCTGATATCTGAGCCGGTTGTGAAGAATTTTTTCCTAACGCAAAAAGAGATTCTGATGGTTGATTGTAATTTTTATTATTAGAATAGTCAGAAAAATTGATATCATCTATTGGATAGATAGCAACCGAATCCAGATCTGCTTGTGACCGTGAATAGACTTTGAGTTCATACGTTCCCGTCTTAAGTGGATAACTATTATTGCTATTTAACCATTTTAATTCTGAGTTATTGTTCTTTAAAGGAATAATGATATCCTGTATGCGGTTCTTGACACCGTGTGAATCGTTATTTGCTCCTTCGATACTTACTTTTAGAAAAGTACAGCTCGGGCATGTACTCGCTCTTAGGGCGATTGTATAGTTTGCGGCTTTTATTATGTTTAATCTAGTACTTATCTCAGACGCAGGACTCAGAGAAAGAACATGTCCATTGCTCGCATTGCTACCATATCTAGTTGAATTTACAGAAACATCGCTAGATGTTCTGAATGAAGCTACAGCTGAATAAGAAGATGAATTTTTTTCTTCGGCTGTTACATCGTAATTATAGATATGATCTCCCTCAACTTGGAACGGCTTTGTGGCCATCATTTGATTTGTGGAATTAGTTTTGCCTTTTTGTGTTTTGTCCTCAGATCCCGATTTGCTAACAATCATTAGATTGCCGTCTGAGTCTTTTTTTAGAACATCCATATAATCGAACTGAGGTCGGCTGGGGAAGATAATTTCTTCAATTCGGACATTATCTAAAATGTAGTGACTCGGTACGGGATTAGCCGACCTGGTTAGTACCTGATATTTTATATATTTCGCTCCCTTTGGTGGTAAAATAGCTTTGCTAAAAGTGTCTTCAAATTTACCATCTTTTCCATCAAGGATATAGTGTATCTTGTCCATTTCATTCATCTTAGAGTCAAAATAAATGATCTTTGAATGAAATTGTTCTACCTCATTTGCAGAAACGGCCAATGAAGCATTATAATATCTCTCATCATCTATTGGTATAAGATCTGTCGAAAGCGTATTCCATCCAACTTTATCACCTTGTTTAGAATCCACTCTTAGTGACTGATTTCCCTTTAGAGGCATATTTGTTTCTGTCGAAGTTGAAATTAAGTCTCTATCGTAATTCTGCCAATCAGAATGTCTCAGTGTAGCCAATGGTACTGAAGTTTTTTTCCTTTCAAAGTCCGAGGTGAAAACGTTATATTTTTTATATGCTGGAGTAATTTCCACGTTCTTGATTGAAAGCTGGCTTTCATTATTGTAATTAATTGGTGTAAATTGCAAAGCTACTAGGTCTGTATTTTTTGGTGCCTTGAACTGGCCTGTATAGTTTTTAATAATTGTACTTTTATTATCATCTAGAGTAACGCTATCAGGAATTACATCGTACAAGCGGATAAAAGAACCAGTTTCCTTTCCCATTTCATTATCAAAGTTAGATTCTGCTTCCATTAGATAAAACACGCGTACTTTCTCTTCCAACAACTGAGCAGCTTCCGTTCTCAACTTGTTCATTTGTTCGGCCGGAATTAGGGCAAATATGTTTATAGCATTAAACCCAGCAACATTTTCTAGAGTCAATCTGTGCTTTCCTTTTGTCAAATTTACAGAAGCAACTTTTTCCGATATAAATTTATTTGAGGTCTCATCAAAGGTATCAATTTCGTCAACTAATTTGTCATCAAGATAAACTTTAACTGGTCCACCTTTTTGGTTTTTAAAATATCTCATAAATAAATCATAAGTGCCATCTTTACTATCATTATTTTTGTCGATACCTTCTAATTCCATGGGAATTGAAATATTAGCTCCGCCTGCCTCTGTTTCAACTAGACCCTTTCCGTAATCAAAATCCCAATTCTCTAATCCAAGATCCTTTAAGTATGGATGAAATGGCCCATGAATCGGGTCTGTAGCTCGTGCCTTTGACCATGCCTCTGCGGGATGGTGTCTAAAAGTATTATCAAAAGGTGCTATAATATATTTATCCTCGACAAATGAAAGGAGAAGATCATCTTCTGACTGTGAACCATCAAGAATTAATTCGCTGAATCCATTCATAAACAGGTTCGTATTTTTATTACGAATGTCATCTAAAAATGAGATAGATGAATTCAGTGAATTGAATGCAGGAATTACGCTTAATGAAGATAATATATCTAGGCCTCCAAGTACAGCGATATTTCTATTAGGAATGCTTACTTCTGTAGCAACGTCACTACTATTGTTGTTACTTGTTTTAAATACTTTAAAAAAGCCGATATTGCCTATATTTTTCAGATCATTCAAAAAATAGAGTTTTTTCAAAAAATCGATTTTATTTGAATCATAGGAATCTCGCAATTTATTCCAGGTATCGTTGTGAAATATTGTATATGAAGTACCCAATGGATTAATCAGATTAGATATATTTTTTGAACGATTCTCCATAATCGTGCTTTCAAGAAAATCATAATAGTTACTGTGGTAGGGATAAAATTCCGAACTGTCAATACTAGGTTTTATTGAATGAGCATTGTATATATTTTGGACTCCACCGTTTCTATCCCACTCGGTCTCTTCTGAAGGATATGGAATAAAATAAACTTTGTCGGTATTAATAGTTGACAAATATGCATTTAACTTGTCGAACTCGGCGGGCAATATTACCGGCTTTAATGGCTCCATTCGAGCTTTATAAAATGGATAAGATGATAGAAAAATAGACCCAATTAATAAAAATAAGAAAACAGTTGCAATTAAGAATTTTTTATTGTTACTATATTTTTTTTTCCCTGCGATAAAACACAAAACATTGAATGCAACAATTCCTATCAAAAATGAATAACAAAGCGCAATGATAAATGACCATTTCTCAGGTTCTCTGACGACCCAGACAAAATTTGATAAAATAGAGACACCAAGTATTATGTCATAATAATGTAAAGGTGACTGGGTTCCCATGGTTAACAGAATTCCTGCCAGGGCAGCGCTACAAAAAACTAATATGAATTTTATCAATCTCTTTAAAAAAAGAGCCGAATATGCCGCGATAGGAATAACAATGCTTGAAAAGAGCCATAGTGCAACTACTAATTGATTGTCTGGTTTTTCAACACCTGCATTTAACCAATATCCCATTATTCTAAAGCTGTTCAAGAAATTACTTTCTCTGCTCAGCAAATCTAGACTTTCAGTTGTGAGCTCAAATGGCGGGCTCGGTGTGTGTATCTGTGAAGATAAAGCATACGGATATATCCAGTACATATTTACCAGTAGGTAGAAAACTATTGTCGCTAGCAATGGTATTGCAAGCTGTTTATTTGGTATCTTTTTTTTGTACAAGTCATTAAATATAAATGCTAAGAATGTTCCGATAAGGATGATACCATAAAAGATAACCATATGTGGAGTAATGGATGCAAATGACCATAGAAAAGTGGATGTAAGAAAATACTTCCAGTTCTTGGGTTCCTTAAAGGAAAAATAAATCGAGACTATAAATAAAGGTAATATTGAGTAGCCTATCCAGAGATACCAATGGTGAATTCTATTAAATGACCAAACATTATAGGCATAGAATAAGCTGCCGATTATGGCAGATAATTTTAAATTGATATTCAAGTGAGTAAGCTTATTTTTGAAAAATAATAAAAATGAGAAATAAAAAATAAATGAAGACAGGAGGAAGCCTAAAACTACCATAACTTTCGTAGCCAATTCCGAAGTGACGTTAATAAAACTGAGCACATGCCATAAACCGATCATGAAGAATCTTGATAAGAATTCAAAACCGTCTCTGCTCCCCTTATCAACCCACATCCATAACTTATCTTTAGCGTAGTGTGGAGTATCCAGAAATGGAAAATCTCCAGCTACTATAATACCAGATTCTATTATTGGGTATGAATAGAAGAAAATAGGAATCAATAATAAAATATAGAAATGTCTGATCATGAGCTTCCCAATTTTGTTTTTAACGAAAAATGTTGAAGCAAAATTTGTTATTCTGATAGGACGCATGAATATACACTAATTAGTCCTAAGTTTTTCGTAGACCGATATAGACCTTTGTTTGCGAATATAATCTGTCAAAAGTCTATTTTATTATTACAACCTTACTTTACTCACTTTGTCAGCGACGAGATAGCAGAGTTACATGCTTATCCGAAAAAGATTCTTCTCGGTGCATCTAACAAGAGCAGAATTTAAGACGACGTGGGTGAGTAGGGAGATAACAAGAATCTTGAAGTACTCCTTGCTAAGTTTCCAGGTGGAATTACAGATTTACAACTCGGACCTGATGGGTACATCTACGTAGTTTCACTTAGTGCAGAATGTGATGTGATGATGATATTGACGGATGCTTAATAAACGGGGTAATGCGGGGATCGATATTTAGAATTGTTCCTGAAAAATAACCCGCATCCAATGGAATTATATCACGGTTGTAAAAAAATTCCGTGTTGAGTCTTTCTATAACGCAATAGAGCAACTCTAAAGCTCTACAAGCTCATTTCCTAGCATCAGAGAAACATTCTCCAATTATGCACTTTAGAGTCAATGTGCTGACACGCTTGTTAATTTAATGACTATTATTTTAGAAATAAATGGTGGTACTGGTCTTGAAGATTCTTTCTTCGTTACCAAGTAACAGTACTTCTATTTTCAGTGGTACTGATACGTGCTCCGTAAAGAGCATATCCTATAGAAAACCATTTTATAAAATGCATACCTGAGATACAGTAACAAAAATGAGCTATTATATTACATGAATGTATAGTTTACACTTCAATCACATAGTTTAATTTTCTCTGTTAAACCTATATTAATTAAAGTATATATAGTCTAGATATCTCCATTCTAAAATGTCTATTTGTCATTATTACTCGCAAGTTTTATTCTAGTCATATTTTTTGCGATTTTATTAATTTTATTGACAAATATTGTGACAGCTAAAAGTATTCCCGGAACAAAAAATAATGATAATCTTAACGGAACCAAGGATAATGATCAAATAAATGGAGGGAATGGAAATGACACGATAGATGGACTTGGGGGTAATGATCAAATTAATGGGGATGCTGGACATGACATTGTTATAGGTTCAGAAGGAGATGATTACCTTACAGGTGGAAAAAATAACGACACAATAAGTGGAGATCCAGGGAACGATCAAATTGAAGGTGATAGCGGAGGGGATAATATAACAGGAGGTAGTGGTGATGATACTTTAATTGGTGGTTCTGGGGATGATCTTCTGTCTGCCGAAGAAGGTGACGATAATCTATTTGGTGGCCCTCATGATGATGTCTTAAATGGTGGCAACGGCGTCGATTACTTTGACTGTGGTTTGGGCAAAGATGAAGTACCAGATTTTAATTTAACGGAAGGTGATTCCAGATCTGCTAACTGTGAATCATAAGTATAATGGATTGTAAATTAAAGATTATAGCGATGATGTTGACGGATGCAAAAAAGTTTCAACTAACAAGTTCAAAATTTCAGCACTAAATCCTCTTCTGAACTAATGTCTTTTAGCTCCATATTACAAGATTGTTAAATGGTTACGTTCTGATAAAGAAAATTTTTATTCTCCTACAAAGTATCAAATTTTAATTTTAGTTATTATTGTTCTTCAATTTCAATTGAGAAAAACCAATATCATAAATAGATAATAATTAAAATTTGATAGAGTTTGTTTCATATTTGTTTATCCTAATTTGAGTATTTGAGTGGTATCAGATCCCAATGTTATTAAGGTCAACACTATGGCACGAATGCTTAGACTACAATTTTATATCACTTTAATTTTAGACAATCAATGAGGATCTTATGGTTTAACTGGCGAGACATCAAACATCCAGAAGCTGGTGGCGCAGAAGTTCTTACCCATGAAATTATGCGAAGATTTGTTCAACGGGGTTACAAAATGACTTTATTTTGTCCAAAGGTCGAAGGAAGACCCACTGAAGAACAAATAGATGGGATAAATGTTGTACGGGAGGGAGGAAAATATACGGTATACGGTCGCGGACGTTCTTATTTTAAGAGAAACAGGGAAAACTACGACATCGTAATAGATGAGGTAAATCCTAGACCTTTCCTAAACCCGAGAATCCTAGACGGAAAACCCGTATTGGTATTATTTCATCAGATGATTAGAGAGGAATGGTTCTACGAGATGCCTTTTCCTCTGAGCTATATTTGTAATTTTTATGAAAATAGATGGTTGATACCTTATCGACAAACACCTACACTCACTGTATCTATGTCATCTAAGAAAGATTTGGAGAGCATAGGGTTCACTAATGTTCAAGTAATACCGATGGGAATTAGCAGAAAACCACTAGATGAAATCAGGCAGAAGGAGCATGATATTACTGTTGCATTTATTGGTAGACTGAAGAGGCACAAGCTACCTGATCATGCCATCAAAGCGTTCACGAAGATAAAAAAAGAAATCCCCTCTGCCAAAATGTGGGTAATAGGAAATGGGTACATGCTAAATGAACTTAAGCGTCTAGACAACAAACATGTCACATTCTTTGGACATGTAACCAATGATGTCAAGTACGATCTACTTTCAAGATCTCACTTGGTTCTGATACCATCTATGAGAGAAGGTTGGGGGTTAATCGTAACAGAGTCCAATGCTATGGGTACGCCGGTAGTAGCGTATGACGTAAATGGGCTTAGAGACTCTGTAATAGACGGTAGAAATGGAATCCTTGTCAAGGATAAAAATCCGGTATCTCTTGCCAATTCCGCACTAAGAATATTGACTGATGAGAATATGCTGAGAAAACTCTCTCTGAACGCCCTAGAATATTCTAGAGAATTCAGTTGGGATAAAACTGCATCATATATTTCTGCTCAAATCGACAGTATACTTTAAAGTCAGAACGAAAGCAAACTAACGTTTTTAGAGAGGATGAAGCGATAGCTAAGGAACTTTAGGTTTGTTCACGACACCATATATTGGGGTATCTCCAAAGTGGCCATGAAACTTTTTGTCATCTATCAATATGCTTATTGTTCCTCCTTTAGGTGACAAGGTTGGGTTTATGAATTGGGATTCTGTATTATTCCATGCTGTAGCTTGACCGGTTTCAATAATCTTTATACTCACCGGCACTTGCACAGACTGTTGATCATTTGCGACTATTGTCGCTGTACCGTCCAACATCAAAGTAGTCGATTCCCCATTCTTGATAACAGATGAGTCTGTCACTTTAAAGTCATGGATTTCATGATTATGACGCTCCGTGTTGTCGGACTTGACTGAACTAATCGTCGCATTAAATCTTAGTGGGTTTGAATCATTTTGCAGGAGCCCAGAATTATTGCTTACAAGTGCCCATTTTCCCCAAGTTATCCAAGTGTTATTGCCATCAAGTTGTGCACTCGAAATATGCCCAGCAGCGTTGGCTATTAAATTCTTCAAGTTCAATGCTACTGAATTATTCAACAGTTGTACATTACTGCTATCATTTACTATTACCCCCGTGGGAGCTTGTGCAAAGGCGAAGATTCCAAGTGAGAATGTCGTAATGATAAGAATAACCAGTAGAATGCTTCGAGTTTGAATTGTCATTGAATCTTTGAAGTTCATGATTATTCGATAAAATTACTTCTTAAAAAATGTTTAAAAAATTGAGATGTTATCCGAATATTTGAGTCGTCAAGCAAAAGATGGCTCAGACAGGGAGCAGTAGCAGATGACTTGACAGGATAGACTTTTGCAGATTAGGATCAACCTCGGCCAACTACCACAGCAAAAATACATATCTATAATAGATTTAAGAATTATTTATTTCTTCATTTATTTTCGTTATTCAGACTGATTAATTAGACAGGCCGAGGTCGCGCATCTATTGTTTATTAAGAATCAGAAATTGTTTGCCTTGAATCTGGGATGAGTGAAACTGTTTTTAGATGTTCTTGATGTCTTTTCTTTATTTCATTGTTAGAGGAGAGCAGAGCAAAAAGAATCCGGCCGTAAATACTTCCCCTCTTCTGTGGATATGTAGGTTTGTGTTGTCGCCACAACAAGTGGAAATTGTACCAAATTGAAAGGACATCAACCCCCATTGATTTTATTTCTCGTAGAATACGTACTTTCGAATCGGCGCCATGGTTCCAATTAATAGGAACTTCTTTTATTTTCAAATCTTGAGAAAAAGCTGTTACAATCAGGTCGGTATCGAAAGCAAAATCCGGAGTCGTAATAGCTTCAAAAAGCTTTCTAACTATTTCCTTTCTGAATAATTTAAGCCCACATTGCGGATCAAGTATTGGAATTCTGAATAAGATTCTAAATAATCTTGAGTAAAAATGTGATAGGATTGATCTGTAATACGGTCTTTTTATTGACATTAAATCGCCACGTAAAATCCTTGAACCTATTATTACATCACAATCTTGAATATTATTAAGTAACCTTTCCAATTCTGATGGACCGGCCGCTAGGTCGGCATCCATATATGCGATGTACTTCTTAGTAGGATGGCTCAATACGGCAGACATTATGGATCCACCTTTACCTAAACGCATTGGTAAACTCAGCAACTTTATACGACTGTCCAATAAAGAAAATCCATTCACAATAGAGCATGTATTATCACTACTGCCGTCTTCTACAAAAATTAATTCGTAATCCCATTCCTTCTGTTTACAATAAGCAACTAGTTTTTCTAGGTTCTTTTGGAGTCGTTTTCCTTCATTATATACAGGCAATATAATGGTAATGCTTGTATTCGTCCGGAATCGGTCCAATCAACTCAAGGTACGAGGCTCATGATTTAAACTTTGTCAGGCGAGAATGCCCATAAATCAGGATAATACAAGAATAAGCAGAAATATTGTAATATTTTGACTACAAAAACGAAGTATTATAATTCTAATAGCCACATTTGTTATGATTCGCTCCCTCACTCCAAATTTGGCTCACCAATACGATAGAGAATGAATTTCTAAGTACTTGGCGTATGCGTTTTTGTTCACTGTGGCTTGATTTATGTAATTAAACTGACATCGTATAAGCAGGACTGATAGAACAAATTGAAAAATAACCTATTTGTCAAATTACACTAATGATTTATAATCGAATTAATTGGGTAATGGCAAACAAAATACAATTCATTTATTTCCCCTGCGCTAACATATTCATGAGCAGTATTCAATAATTATACTTTATGCCGTAATCTAAATGAAGAAAAAAATTCCAGAGCCTTCAATACTGTCATACCTATACTCAAAATAGGATGTCTCATCAGGATTTTCCAATTACCCTTTGCTAGAAAAATATCGAGCCTGTTCATTAAGCTCAACTGTATTCTTGCATATTTTTCATATTTCTGAGAATACAATCCTGAACTAATAGAATAATAGCGTTTTTTATGAAGCCATTTGACTAAATTAAACCCCTCTTCATCATGTAGTATGAATGATGATATTCGTCCATTAACATTCAATTTATTCTCCCTTAATTTTTGAGGAAGGGTGGCTTCCTCGTATTCTATAATCTCCTCATCGAATCCTCCGACTTGAGTAACAAATTTCTTTACAAAGAAACGGGCCGATTCAATACCAGAGCCAACATATAAGCTCCTTTCAAAGTCTCTGACTTTGATCCAAAATCCAGAGCCAATGGATCGTTCAGGTATTATTACACCTACTATTTCTTTATTTTTGGTACAAACTTTTACACACTCTTCGACAACCTTATGCTCTAAAATCATATCTGAATCTATAAATAGTAAAAATTCACCGTCAGATTTTGAAATTCCAAAATTTTTTGCTCTTGTTCTTTCCCCCTCGAGTGAAAATCTCCTAGTACCAAATCTAGAGATAATTTCATGTGTATTATCATTGGAGAAAGCATCAATTACCAAAATTTCGATTTTTTTATAACTTTGATCTACAATTGACTGTAAACATTTTTCTATCTTTCTTTCTGAGTTTCTAGTAGGTATTATAACTGAAACAAGTTTGAACATATCATCTACCGAACCTTGCTTTCCTGTAATCAAAGATAATTATCACATCCTGACCATCCATCCTCACTTGCCATACCGAGCTTCCCTAATACCACTTTCCTATTATACCCTTCTAATATAAATACGCAGAAAAAGGAACAATGATGACATTCATTATTGAAAATGTAGTTGTGAATATTATGTAATTATAATAAAAAATAATAGGCGTATTTCTTTATTATTAGAAAGTTTCTGTGCGCTGACAACTACACAAAGTTATAATGTCTATATGAGTTGGTAAATTAATGGCAGAAAATTGCACAAATAAAACATTTCAGAATTGTCTGAAATTGAATTCCAATGTTAAAAAAAAGTTGTTTAAAATATACAATATATATATGGACTAGTGAACTTACCTGTATAGTGATTCTAGTAACAGTAGTCACATTTGTAGCCTTGATTTCGGTTTTTGCTTTTATCGTACATATAGAATATATAAATTATTTTACATATGCTCAAGGACCTAAATTTCCAGAGATTATTATGCGCAATGCAAGTCACCTTACCGTAGAACTAGTTGCCAAAGGATTAAACGGTTCTAACGTGGCATTTTTAGGCCCAAATGACATATTAGTCCTAGATGGAAATAATGGCAAAGTTTATAGATTCATAAACGGTCAGATGTTGAAAGATCCTCTAATTGATCTGAATTCCTTCAATCAGGATGGTCTAATAGGAATTACTACAATGAAGAACCAAACTGGTCCACCATATGTTTTCTTGTACCTTAACGAAGCACCAGCAGAATATGGTAAAGACGTGAACGATAAACAAGAAGCACAGAGATTAAACGATACTCTCGGCTACGATCGAGAAGGTGATCGGCTTTATAGATTTAAACTCGTAGGCAACAAACTTGTTGAACCCAAACTTCTCTTAGAGATAACCGCTCCTCGACCAAGCAATAACCAAGGAGTAATGCATCATGGAGGAGAAGTAATAATCGGATCAAATGATGCGGTATATCTTGGCATTGGCGATCTTGAGGGAGCGAAGTTCGGAGTCAGAACAAAAGCTCAAAATTACAAAGATGGCAGCGAACCTGATGGAAGAGGGGGCATACTTACAATGACGCAAGATGGTAAAGCACTAGGGAAAGGAATCCTTGGAAATACCTATCCCTTAAATCTATACTACGCCTATGGAATACGCAATAGTTTTGGTATGGATTTTGATCCTGTAACTGGTAAACTATGGGATACAGAAAATGGACCCGATCATGGCGATGAGATTAATCTTGTTGAGCCTGGATTTAATAGCGGAAATGATAAATTGTGGGGCATGCCTACTAAAAATGATAATCTTGATGAACTAGTAAATTTTAATGGGACAGGGAAATACAGTGACCCTGAACTTGAATGGGCCGTTCCAGTGGCCCCTACTGGTCTAAAGTTTCTTAATTCTGATAAATTGGGCAAACAATATGAGAACGATATGTTCGTTGGAGATTTTAATAACGGAAATCTTTATCATTTTGATTTGAATGAAAACCGAACAGAATTAATTCTTCATGGTTCGCTCAAGGATAAAGTAGTAAATAACTCAACAGAGCTTCAGGACATAGTCTTTGCTAACAACTTTGGTCCTATCACTGATGTGTTAGTTGGTCCTGATGGGTACCTATACGTAGTTGCCGATGGCAAGATATTCAAGATTCGTCCTATAAAGGAAGGCTAATTAGATCATGAATAGTCTTTGCCAAAATTAGTTGTTCAAAGTAAGGTTTATTGTATATAATCAGGATCTATCCTTCTAAAGTAATCCTACAACATTTCTTAAATTACGAAAGACGCATATCTTATTATAATTTGCCTGCAAATACCAATAATAGTTCTCAAGAAAATAATAAAAGAAAATCAAAATTGTTTAAGAAAATATTAAACACAAATATTATATTGCGTGTATTAAACAAAAGGCTAGACAGATGATTACTCCTATTCTATCGGACGTGGCAACAACCAAATCACATTACTTGACTCAGGATAGCACACATCGACCAAAGCTTGAACTAAAAATAGTATTTAATCTAGGTCCCTTAGAAAAGCCGATATTGATTTTGTATTTGATTATCCTATTTAATACTTCAATAGTATATGCAGCAACAGAGCCTAGCTCTACTTTTGATTTTGAAGAGTCATCAAGATGGACTACCGGGGAAAAAATGCCTACTCCTCGAACCGAACTTTTGGCAGACGCAATCGGCCAAAAGATCTATGTTATAGGAGGGGTAGATTATGCGAAAGGTCGTCAACTAGACGCAGTAGAAATCTACGATACTCAAACCAACAAGTGGAATACTTCTGCTAAACCGTTACCTGAAGCTATAGATCACAGTGCGGCCGTTACCTTCAAAGGTAAAATATATGTTACCGGCGGTTTCCTTGAAGGAAAAGTTCCTACTGACAAATTATTTATCTATGATGCAAAGAAAAATGAATGGGAAGAAGGAAGATCGTTACCATCACCCAGAGGTGCATTAACTGCACAGTTTATTAATGGAACTTTGTATGCAGTAGGAGGTTTGAATGCTTCCCAGGTACCAGTAAACACAAATGAGGCATACGACCCAGAGACTAACACGTGGACAACAAAAAAACCAATGCCAACAGCAAGACACCATCTTTCATCAGCTGTAATTGACGGAAAATTATATGCTATGGGTGGAAGAATTTTAGGTGATGGTGTTCCATCAGAAGATATGAAGGAGTCCTTAACTAATTTTAACAGAACTGAAATGTACGATCCCAAAACAGATACATGGACTGTTAAACAACCTATGCTAGATAGAAAAAGCGGATTTGCAGCTACCTCTGCAAATGAGCAGATATATGTGTTTGGAGGAGAGGGTGTTAAAAAGACACTGGATAGCGTCGAGAAATATGATCCTGCAACTAATAAATGGACATATGAGTCTTCAATGCCGTCCAAGAGAATTGGGCTAGAAGCAGTAACAGTCGGGGACAAAATCTATGTTATTGGGGGACAAATTTCTACTAAATCTGGCCTAGTTGCATTGGACTTAAATCAGATCTTTAATATAAATCACAAAAGTGAAAAAAACATCAACAAGTGACTTTAAGATAAGATTGATAACTAAAATCTTTCATTTTTACCAAATATTTTCGAGGATACCAACCTAGAAGCACTTGCTTAGTTTTTGCTACCACTAAAAATGATGGCCAAGGTTTAAATATCTACTTCTGGAGCCCAGTATGGCTTTGAATTTTGATAAATCAAATCCTCTCAGATTACGGGCTATTCTGAAATTCCTTTTAATCTTATTATTGATTGCGCCTTACTTTCTAGTTAACGTACATGCGAATGTACATGCGAACCCCGTCCTTGAAGATCCCACTCTAAGCGCAAAAATTGTGACACAGGGACTCACATCTCCCACCAGCATGGCATTTTTGAATCGGAACGAAATCCTGGTTTTAGAGAAGGACGAGGGGAAAGTATTGAGAATTATTGATGGGAGTATCTCAAAGGATCCAGTTTTAACTCTTGACGTAAATCATCATAAAGAAAGAGGGTTACTCGGAATAGTACTCCCAAATAACATAGGTGGAGATGAAGGTGACAAAGAAAGTGTACACAAATATGTATACTTATTCTATACCGAACCAAGGTATAGTGGTAAGGGTACCGAAATTTGCAAGAAACAACAATGTGAAGAAGAACAATTTAACAATCGACTCTATAGATACGAATACAAAAATAACAAGCTTGTAAATTCCAAGCTACTGGTCGATATACCAATTTACTGGAACAACCGTGTCTATCCATCTTTATATTCTGAGATTATTCACGGAGGGCATAATTGGTCTAGTTATCCAATACGTGAAGGGGTTCATCAGGGAGGATCACTGGTGATGGATAATGACAATAATATATATCTCATCACAGGCGACGGCGGTGCTTGCCATACCCCTGATGGCTGCTACAGGAGTGTCAATAATGGATATCTGAGCACTCAGACTGCAAATAAAAAAGATGGAAATTTGCCAATTGGGATGGGAGGAATACTTCGTGTCACAGATAATGGAAAACCAGTTAATGACAAAGGCATTGTTGGGGATGGAAATCCACTCAACTACTACTATGCCTATGGAATACGTAATAGTTTCGGAATGGATTTTGATCCCGTTACTGGAAAATTATGGGATACTGAAAATGGTCCTCACTATGGTGACGAAATAAATCTTGTAGAGCCAGGTTTTAACAGCGGCTGGGCTAAGATTCAGGGTATATGGCCATTAGCCAATTATACCGAATTACAAGACAATGCTACAACAAAGGGATATACTTCCACTTCGCCTCCGCTGGCCCATAATGATTTGGAAGACTTTGGTGGTAAAGGATTATATAGTGATCCTGAATTTACGTGGAATGCCAGTGTCGGAGTTACTTCAATAAAGTTTCTAAATACTGATAAACTAGGAAAACAGTACGAGAATGATGTGTTAGTAGGGGATGCTTTAGGTAGGATATATCATTTTGACCTGAATAAAAATAGGACACAATTAGATCTAAATGGAACATTGCAGGATAAAGTTGCAAATAGTGAATCTGAACTGCAAGATGCGATCTTTGGTCAGGGTTTTAACACGGTTACAGATATGGAGGTTGGTCCGGATGGCTATCTATACTTGCTCTCATATTCGGGAATAATTTACAAGATAAGTCCAAAAGTTGTCAATGATTAAAATCAAAAGGCAATTAACTTGGCCCTTAAAACATTAGTAACGACTCAATTCTCAATTGTATCGAAACTTTGATTTTCTATAACCCCATGATTGATAAGTAGACATTTTAGAGTTAATTACTTGTAAAATTTTCGAATTAGCCAGACACCAACTGCAGTTACTGTACTTAAGACTATCAAGGTAATAATATTAGTGGAAGAACTTAATATTTTTGTTAGAGGTATACCTTCTTTTGCTTTATAGGAAATATCTCCAGGTAGTTTAAATGAATCTTCATATTGCTCCGTACTTCCATTCAGCACTAGGGATTGAAGGTAAGTTATATACTGAGTCTTGGTTCCTTCATAGTAGGGTTCATTATAGTGATCTACAAAGTCAAATTTCGTTTCTAACTTTCCTTCAAAGTTAAGTGGGGGTCCCTTGTCCAACGCACCTCGTGCATTAAGGTATCCATTAAAATTTGCATTTTTAATATTCACACTACCGTTAACGGTCATTTCAGGACTTTTCAACACCATAGGTACAGATTTCAATGGAGGGCCTGCTCTGATATTATAGATTTCTAACTTAGAGTGATTGTAAACTTTGATAGGATTAGTAAAGGATTGATTCCCGTCGATAATTTCAACATAAGTATGTTTTTCGGGATGTTGATGTATCGTCATATTAAAATCATTAGGCACACTCACCATAATGTAATTGTGATCTGATATCATCTCAGGTAACTCCAACTTACCTGTTGCGTTAACAATTACTTCCGAATCGCCTACTAATTTCAAACTCTTTATCGACATGTTATGAAACGTAACTGGTGGATCATTAGTCTTGTTATATATTTTAATACTTGTTGCATTTAATACATATGGATAACTATATTCTGGGAGAATAGTTAAAGACGAGCTATTTAGTGTTACATTGCCCTGTATTTCCATATCTCCAATAAATCCTTTCATTGGTAGCGCTGTATTTTTAGAACTAGTTACTTTTTTCGAATCAAGTCCTATTAGCTTTGAGACATTTGAGAGAGAATAAAAGTAGTCTCGTGGTGAATTTGATATTGTATTAAAGTAACCTGCAGCATTAATCAACACTATTCTGCCATTATTGGAAAAAGTTTTTTCTATAGCAAAGGGTGCAACTGTTTGATTGTTGCTATTCCAATACCATGCTATTGCCCTCGTGTCTGGAATTGATTTCATATCAAATTTCTTTACCAATCCAGGCACTTTTATAGAAGGATTTTGATTGTCGTTTCCAGCTATATTTGTAAATGGTTCTGAATTACTCTCATTACTCTCATTAGGAAGTATTGAAACAAGTCGATTAAATGTTCCGTTAAAAAAACCATCTGAATTTATTATAATTAACTTTCCACCCGATCTTACGTACTCTAAATATTTACTGAGCGTGGGATCATCAAGTTTCAGAGTATCGGGAACAAGTATTACATCCTTTGAAAATACGGATAAGTCATTACTGCTAAAAATATCATAAGTTGAAGTTGAGAGGGCAAGAGCACTGAGGGGGTAATAGTACTTGTAATACATGAATTTATCATACATTTGGGATCTGTCAGCGATATTCGCTAATATTATAGGTCCGAAGTCTACATTGTTACGAGAAGTTGCTATTCCAACATTTGAGATATCTGTAACGTTAGCGATAAGATCTTTTGCAGCTTGAATCTTGAGCACATCATTCACATATACATTTATTGTATCATCCAAGCTTTCAATCTTTAAGGTATACCATATCCAATCATTCTTTTCTATCTCGCTATTTTGCGACAGAATTTTAACGTCTTGATTACCTTTGGACTTTTGAAATAATTCTAATCCATTCTTTGAAAGTTTAATATAATAATCCTTATCCGCCTCTCTCCATTTCAATCGAATATCATTACTTTCATTTTCTTCGTGAGAAGTTATACGAAATTTTGTCTCTATGTAATTTAGTCTTGAATCTGTGTCGATGGCTTTTGACCATAGAGTGACTCCGTTACCTTTGTTCGAATCAAGTAGAGTTATCCCTTGCGTCTGATTGTCTTTTTTTATAGCTATAGATTCGTTCTTTCCTTTAAGATTAAAGGTTTTGTTATCATATTGTGGCACTTGTATATCAGAAACTTTAGCGCTCAGTAAATCATTGCTTTGATCGTATACCAAGGCAACTTTGGCTGTGGACGATAAAGTAGGAGGTGTCAAGTGAGGTACGCCCAATACAAGGTAATCATTATTCTCATAAAAGAGGTTAAAGTGGTCTATGGCAAAGCGGGTAGGTGGGGTCACACTATTTTCAAATTGGATAATATCTTTTGGCACTACTATAAATTTAGCATCGCTATAATTTAAGTGACGATATAATGCATCTATTGATGACGCATTCAGTATCAACGGACTTTGGCGAACTTTATCATAAGGAAGACCAGCGAATGACGGAATTTTTGCCATAAAGCCATCTTTCCACCGATCGTATTGGTTAGAAAAGCTTATGACATTGTATTCACTTGAATCAGCATTCACCACATCGTGTAATGCTTCAAATAAATGCATTTCTGATATTGAAGGAAAGTGTCTGCGTGGCAGTGTATCAATATAATCTTGAGTTTCTAATATAAAGGAATTATATCCTATGAAAATGAATATTGAAAGTCCTGATGTTGGTATAATCACACCTATTATTACTATGTTACGTACGGAATCGTTACTAAGTCTCCAATCCAGAATCTTATAAATCATGAGCGATGCAAATCCAATAACGCCTATCATAACATATTTACTAAATCTACTCTCGCTATAGTAAGGACCAACAAGAAGAGAAATAACAATAACAATGCCAAAAACAAATATTTGCTTTTCAAATTTTTTAAAAAGATATGAAAGTATGAATGCCAAGCCTAGAAGACCTACAACTCCCATCCTCATTGGATAGAGATACCACGGCACGGTAGCTTCGGAGGTTTGATCTCTTGTGGTATCTAGTGAGAGTTGACTGATGACAATAAAACCCAATAAATATACATAGACAACAAGAAAAACAATTACAATTCTTGTCATTGAATTAAATCTTATATTATGAAGTGATTTTTTTTTGAAATTCTCTAATAAGACAAATCTTGATTCTAAAATCTTGTGTGAGTATTGTCTTGTCAGATATATTGCCCAGGTTATCATAACAAACATTCCGGTAAGGAGTAATAACGGATACCCAAAAATCTTTAATGAGCTATAAAAATTTCCGGGACTGAGTATATCAATCAGATATACAATCGAAAACGCCGTGAGAAAGGCGATATAAACATAACTTCTTGACTTCATCTTAAAAAGGAATGGCAATAATGATGCAATTATAATAAAAATATAAAATTCATAATGAGATATTATTCCTAGAACTGAAATTGTTACTACCAAGAAGATATTAATGAGCCCAGATTGAAACCTTGTTCTAAGCATTCCCATTAGGACAAAGCCTGCAGGCAATGCGATGTATATCAAGCCGGTACTGAAATCAGGAGCTGTAGGAATGACAAAATTACTTGTACTGACAATGTCCAAATGTCCCATCGTTCTCAATATTTCAAGACTTGAATGTTGAGATATTATATGCTGAAATTCACTTGAACTAAGTAAATAAATCCAACCAAATCCTGAACTTAAAGTAAATAATGTACATGCAAGAAGTCCAGCTTTCCGCATCGTTGCAGGTACCCAAGCCAAAAAAAAGTAGAAGAATGCAAACATCGGTATAGAATTAAGAAAAGCAATTGAAGCGTACGAGTTTACCAAGGGAACTCCAGAAAGTGTGGTAAGGGCCGCGAGCAAAGCAGATTGAAATGGCGGATAGTAAGTCTCTCCATAAGATATGACAGCTTCCCTCATTGACCCTGACATAAAGAGAAGAGCTCTGCCTTGATGGTACCACTGATCTCCGATAGTAATCCCGCCATAAAGTACATAGGTAGATACAATGATTAGCATCAAAAGACTTCCTAACACAAGCAATTCAGAGGCCCTCAGTTTTACATATTTGATACTTGTACCTGACACGAAATGGTAACCGAAATGATATTTAATTTGCAACTTAATTGGAAGGGTAATTCTATCTCGTAAATAGTAAACAAGAAAAAAAGCAAATATTGTTAGATATACTGCTATGAAAAGATGCTTGCTTTCAGAGATGGCACTGTCAAAAGATAGTGAAGAGATATATGCTGTAAAACCTGTAATTAACATGCTCAACAAATAGGAGAGCAGTGTCGCTAAGATGTGACCAATCCTATATTTTTTAGATAAAATAAGTATTATTGCATAACCTGGAATAAAAAAGCAAAGCATGATGGCAGCACCCAATTGAATTATGCCTAATATCCCTATTTCATTCCAATTGCTATAAATATGAAATTCTGGTCCATTAGTAAAGGATGATATTAATATTAAAATCGCAAAGATGGTTATAAATAAAATACTTGACAGTTGCCAATTTTCATTTTTAACATTTCTGACAGGGACGTCATTGTCGTGACTATTCTCTATCGTTGATTTTTCATTTTGTCTTTCGTTACTGTCTGTTCGAAAAGAATCGTAATACTTGGTTAATCCAAATACGAGTATTGACGTAATAATGGAAACAGGAATAGTGATTCTTGGGGTTATAAGAAGATATGACAGAACTGAATACACAAAAAGTGCAGAAAGCACAGATCCTATTATCACAATTAAATTATGCCTATTTTGAAGTTGAACGGTCAACTACTTATGCGGACCCTAACAGCTTTATAAAATGGTTGTCATAATTATTTTATTGGTACTATTCTAAATATAGTTCCATCATTTGTGCCATCATACGGAACGCATGGTTCGTTTGGAAGATTAGGATCACAGTTCCTACCTCCAAAATTAAGGGAGAGCATATACAAATAACCATCGGGCCCGACTTCTAAATCGGTTATTCCTCCAAATCCATTTCCAAAACTTATTTCCTGCAACTCATCTTTAGAATTAGCGAGCTTGTCATCGAGGGGCTCTTTAAGGGATAATTGCGTCCTATCATCATTCAAATCAATGTGGTAAAGATAACCTGTATGGAAATCGCCTACAAACATATCATTTTCATAAATTTTTCCTAATTTGTCGGAATCAAGAAATTTTATGTCAGTAGCACCTATAGTGGTATTCCATACAAATTCCGGGGAACTGTACTTGCCCTTTCCATTGAAATTTACTAATTCTGTAATATTGCGAAATATGTGGGAGATAGTATCATTGGTAAACTCCCATATTCCTTGTACTTTTCCCCATCCGCTATTAAAACCGGGTTCTACTAGATTAATCTCATCTCCATTGAAAGGTCCGTTTTCAGTGTCCCATAATTTTCCAGTAACCGGATCAAAATCAATTCCAAAGCTATTACGCATTCCATAGGAAAAATATAGGTTTAGTGGACGTTCCTTGCCTAGGATACCTCCTCCATCAACCACTTTCCCATTTTGAGTTACCCTTATGATGCCTCCAGAACCATTGGCTTTTTGTCCATCTTTAAAATTCTGAACTAGTAATGGTTTTTGTGTCATGTCAAAAATACCTAGATCACCAATCGTAAGGTATATGTTGTTATCAGGACCTATAATTATTTTACCGCCGTTATGAATGCCTGTTGGTGTGGTCGGCAGGTCCAACAGTAGTTTTGGATTCACCAATTTATTGTTGACAAGCTCGTATCTATAAAGCCGATTGCCTAATGGCTCCTTACCATCAGTAACATCGTCTCCATCCTTGCTAAGAGCTTCTGTATAAAATAAAAAAACGTACAAATTATCGGGTTTTTGTTTTTGCATTGTGTTCTCACCCTCACCTATATTGTGATTAAAAAGACCTATCACGTCTATGGCAATTCCTAGCATGCCCCTTTCATTCTTATGTGCAACTTTTACGTCAAGTAAAGGGTCAGACTGCAGTGTACCATTTACAATTCTTTTTATTGTTCCTTCATTTTTTTCTAATACTAAAATATCATCTGGACCCAAAAAAGCCATACCGGTTGGGAAGTTTAGTTCCTCTTTAGAGACTCTTTCAGCTTTTAGATTATCATCTTTTATAATTTTAGGTCCTTCTCCAGATTGATATATAAGCTGTGAGCTTGATGATCTTAAACTACTGCTGCCTGTAAGGAGCGCAAAAATTAAAAATGTAAATATAATCAGCTTATAGGACTTGACCATTTTTAGTGATTATTGATTACACAATTTAAGCGTTATATATAGAATGTTTATTAATAATCCAAAATACACTAATTTGGATACGGTCATAATATTCATAAACTTAAACATTCTATTCTCCAGGCTTGTTAATCGTTATTCAGTAGGTGGAACTGTCTGCTGTGGGCCGGAAAAATTAAATGTTTTTTAGTGCAATGAATAATTTGCCTTAACCTCAACGAAGCGTCCTAATCCATGGTTTTCATCCACATTCATGATTTCAGATCTGTTGTATTGTCTATCTATGAAGGTTGCTATTGTGTCGGTATTATAATAGATAATGCCAATTCGCTTATATTTTTGGTATTTTTCGTCCTGTTGGATTGGAACTAAGTGGGATCTTAGATTTAGGTCCACTATTAAGACCGGTCTCTCATTTTTTTTAATTGGTATTGTAAAATTATCCTTTGAATTATCGGTATCCCTGAATAAAACATCCAGCTTGAAAACTTCTTGAGGTATCCACATCAAAGCTTTCATTCGATGGCCGCCTATGACAGTCAATGTCTCATTGTTCTTCCCAGCTGCTTCAGAATGATCTCGTAATTCCTTGGCAATAAATCCGTAAAGTTCTAGGTATGAAGTATTGAAATTGAGTGTAATTAAAGTAATTGTCGTTACTAATCCAAAGATTACAATTGTTGGAATTATAGCAAGTCGTAATAACCGAACAACTTTATGTTTGCCTCTGATCCTCTTCACAGTATCGTGAAGGAGAATAGCACCAGCCATACAAAGCGCAGGAAATAGCAAAATCCAGTGAAAGTGGGTAACCCATCCTACTAAATAGAGAAAGATCAAATATGGAATAATCCATAACGAGATGAAATAATCTCTTTTTATTAGTGTATAAACAAATCCCACAGCACCAAGCGTCAGCAGAACAGGGTCTATTTTATATATGAGAGTTACTGAATGATATAGAGTTTTATTACTTTCTCTTTCTATTTGATATACAACGCCATTCAACCATTCATCAAAATGACCAGTCATTATCGTATATGTTGGCCAAATTAGCGGTATTAAAATGACAGGCACGAACCACAAGATTATCAACTTCTTGGAATTTTTGTTATTTATGATTATGATGATGGCTAGTAACGGTATCATAGTGACAACGGGAACTTTTGTAAAGATAGCTAGTCCCAGAAAAATACCCGACAGCAAAATAAAGGAATTCTTTTTATTCCACTTTGCATTATCCGTAGTTTTTATTTTCCCTCCATAGATTGCAAATAGGACTGAAGATAGAAAGAAAGGCAATAAAATACTGTCTAAGAAAATACCCCTTATCATCCAACTCAAAGGCATTACGGCAAATAAGACTGCCGCAATGAAAGCAACATTTTGATTATATCTACGTTCAGCAATTTTATAGACAAGAAAGGTATCAACTACTGCAAGCAGTCCCATTAAAACTCGTGGCATAAGGTATAACATTTCAATTGAACCTATATCTCCAACCTTCGGTGATACTGAATCAGGATATCCGATTATTTTGAAAATAGCAGATAAAAAAAGTTGTCCAAAGTATGGATGGTCGTATGCAAACGAATATTCACTTGTTGGTTCCTGAACTTCACCGCCATTTAAGACCTGCATTCCCCTACGCATGTAATGGCCCTCATCAACATGAAATGCTGGAAATCCAACGGGATTCCAAAGATGAGTAAATGCCGATAATACTAGCGGAATGATAAGTAATGTATATTTATGATTCCACAGTTTAATAGCAGAGTGCAGTGACTTACTGTTTTTTTGTCTCCTTATTAAAATTTATTTGAATATTCAATCATTGATAGTGGGTCAATAGTCGGTTCAATTGTATATTTAGTCTGTTGCATTACCTGTTCGAAATACTATGAGTTTATCTAGTCCAGACTGCGCTCTTGTTTCATACAATTTATAAAGTTCACCTAATATAGATCCTCAAAGTTGACTGGAAAAAAATCTCACTTTGTAGGTAAACTTGCTTTGCTTGCTTATTCAATAATTATTCCTGCCCTGTTTTTGACGCTAATCTTAGACCAACATCAATTTATTAATGCGCAAGAATCCGAGTCTTTCCGTGAATTCGAGGCTCCGAAACAATCACATCCGCATGATGTCGCAGCAGACCCAACAGCTGACGGACCTATCTGGTATACAGCTCAGGGCACCGGCGAATTGGGCAAGTTAGATCCAAAAACGGGTGATATAATCCATATTCAGTTAGGGAACGCTACTGGCCCTCATGCGGGCGGGTCTGCCCCACACGGAGTTATAATAGGACCTGATGGAGGGATATGGATTACAGACGAATTCCTCAAGGCAATTGTACGTGTTGATCCAAAAACAGAAGAAGTTAAAAAATTTCCACTACCAGAAAATATTACTAATAACAAACTTAATACTGCTACGTTTGACAAATCTGGTGTGCTCTGGTTTACAGATAGGGGTGGCAATTATGGCAAATTGGACCCTGCTGAAGGAAAGGTTCATGCATGGGCTGCACCCCGTGGGCAAGGTCCATACGGGATAGCAACCACACCGGACGGTTCAGTCTATTTTAACTCTTGGACAGGTAATTATACAGCTAAAATTGATTTAGAGACAGGAAACCTCACTATTTTGGAACCCCCAACCCAGGGTTCAGAGCCACGACGAATCTGGTCTGACTCCACGGGGCAGTTGTGGGTTACAGAGTGGGCTGCAGGGCAGCTGGCTAAATACGATCCAGCAAGTGATAAATGGCAAGAATGGAAATTACCGGGAGAGGATCCAAAACCGTATTCGGTCTATGTCGATGAGAACGATAAGGTGTGGGTGAGCGATTTCGGTCTTACAAACGATAAGCAGTCTATGCACATCTTTGACCCCGAAACCGAAAAATTTGATAGTATCGAACTGCCTTCAGACCATTCAGATATCCGTCAGATGCACGGTCGCGATGGAGAGGTATGGGGAGCAGAGTCGGGTCTTGATAGGATAATAGTATTCTCAACTGGAAATAGCACTTCTTAAATTTTTTAACAATCTCGCATCCACCCTTCACTTGTTTTTGCAGACTTCTTATTCATTACACTGTCTTTATTCATCCTTTAGTACCTCGATTAATCCAGATAACCAATTTCTCTCCAATGCTGTACATATCAATCAGGTTACTGTTGGCCTATAGTAAATTCTTCCACGTTGACCCAAGACAAAATAAGAAGTACAAGAACATTGCAAGTCTGTTTGCTTCTGCTATTAACTGGTCTTTAAAGAAAGGATACTATAACATGGAGCATCATCATCTCCTGATACGAGCAAGGTCGTATCAGTGTCGTTACCCTCATAGAGATTTACTTTAAATAACAGACTGTTTTCACCATCAGGAACTTTAGCAACCGCCCAGAAGATCCCTTCTGAGTCAGTTTTTGTAGTCACATCAGTAGGCGGATTATGGTCTGGTATTACTTCCGCAGTATATTCAGAGTCGCTTTTCAACCCCATGACAAGAATCCGAACATCTACGTCATCACTCTCATCATCGATGTCTTGATAGACAGTACATTTAACATCTATGTCAAGACCATGTACAATAGTATGTGGAGGTAAATAGATGAAGATCAAAACAGCTAGCATGATAAACGGTAATTTTGTTATCAAAAATGTACTTGTTTACTGCGATGACTATTATTATTCTTATTGATAATTTTCTAATAAATTAAAGGAATGTATTAACATTCATGTAAAATTTACCTTTCTGTATTTGCGGATGCCGAAGGTTTCTCTTACATCCATTACGATTTTCAAGGATAGTACATTCCGTGTGAAATTTCTAGCCAGGTTTCTATATTAAAGCTTAAACATTCTAGGCATTATCATCATTACGATTATTGCAAACAATTCTCTCCAATTTAATATAAAGAGACTTCATATTACAAGTATGGATGTTTTTCTGGATCATAATATTAAATATATTTCTGCAATTATTGAATTTTTATAGATGCATTTTAATAAGTTTTAGCCTATAACTTACCTTCAGAGAGCGATTTTCAGATTCATGTTTGAATTTTTCTAACTTGATATCCTAGAAGATAAATCTCCTAAAAAGGACCAATCTGCTCTTGTTCCTGATGCAAGGACAATTATTATTAGGGTAATTAAAGCGCTGTATCCATATGTAGTTTTCATAAACCAAATAAATCTTAAATTTCACTTTTTCGGGCTTCCTGCCGATAAAGTTTCTCTACAAGGGCCTTACATTCAAACTTCGTTACAGGCCACCTCCTATGATGTAGATCTCATCATTTATTGTTGCTGCTCCTAGAACACGACGAGCCATAGGCATAGGCATATCCTCAGTCCATGTGTTGTTCTATGGATCATATTCTTCATTATTGTTAAACGTGGCACCTGGGCTTCACGGCCAATACACAGATGCTTCCATTGGATTGAGTTTGAACAATCTTATAAAATATATAACTGTGGACAGGCGATATGGTACCGAAAAATATAGAATCGTGGATTTTAAAGTGATGAATATTCAAGTATCAACAAAATATGTAATAGGGATTAATGACTTTGCCGATTTCGTCAAATTATCATTATTGATAGCGGTTTTCTCTTTACTTGTGATTTCCCTGTGGATCTCATACCAAACGTCCTATGGATTATATTTTGGAAAAGAAGTCAGTATTATTAATCTCACACAGCCGTCACCCGTACTGCTGTCAAAACAAATAGCTGCAACAGAAAAAGGTGACGTGTATGTGGCCTGGGTTGATAAAAACAGCACGAGTGGAGATAGCGATATAAAATTTATTAGCAGTAATGATAGCGGAAAGACGTTTAGTCT
>Ga0075420_100000714_pt1 | contig 27172 bp, 32 predicted proteins | sample SoiMetdeltSBSDD4_FD_75296 | JGI IMG/M metagenome (GOLD analysis project Ga0075420, IMG submission 75296) | Bulk soil microbial communities from a Populus tree surrounding site in Tennessee, USA - Soil MetaG P. deltoides SBSDD4 | ecosystem: Environmental > Terrestrial > Soil > Tree plantation...
GACCTACCTCGACGCCGGCGACACCGCCGCCGCCCGCTGGGCCGTGCACCGGGGCTGGCTCGCCGACCCCGACCGCGGCGACGACACCCTCTGGCACGACCTCCTCCGCGCCGAACACGCCGACGGACACACCGCCGAGCTTCGAAACCTGCTGGGCGAACTGATGCGCGTCCGCGACGCTGAGGTCCCCGAAGACCTTCAACCCGCCACCTACGAACTGCTCCGCACCCTGCTGCCAGACATCCTGTACGCCAGTACAGGAACCCGGGCCAGCTAAACGCCCCTGTCTACGAGCAGGGCGCACGCGCTGCGCCGCATTCATACGACCCGAGTCAGCCGCCAACGATCCGCCACACCTTGTCCACATGGCGTCGAAGAAGGGTCCTTGAACCGGCTCGCGACGCCAGCGGGCGTTAGGGGCGTTCGCGCTGGAGAACCCTTCCCGCGAACGGTGCGAACGCACAGCTCTACTGTGGACGACGCGTGAGCCAGCTTCAGTGGGCACGCCGATCCTTGGCTAGCTGTTAGCTCGTCGGCCAGGTCGACGCTTGGCAGGAAGGATGTCGCCACGCGCTTGGAGCACGACCGAGCCGGCGGATTGTCGGCTGTAGCTGACGAATAGCTTCTGTAGTTCGGCCACTGCGGTCGGTGCGAGGGCCACGAGAGCCGCAACGAGCTGACTCCGCGTGACCTGGATGCCTCCCTCTCCGAGCAACGACACCAACTCATTAAGTCGTTGATCTACCGGCAGTGGCCATCTCACGTTCGTTTGAACGTACGGGCAGCGCACGACACGCTCACGGCGGGAGATCGGGCGTGTCGCACCTCCATCGCTGCCAGAATTCTTCATATAATCATCATACGACCCAAGGAGTGAGCCGTGCGGTTTGCAACCCTGAACGTCTCCGGTCCGTCGGTCGCCCGCGCGGATCGACTGCTCGAGTTCCTGCCTTCGCTGGGCGCAGACGTCCTGGTGCTGACGGAGACCCGGCAGAACCGTGGAACCACACAGCTCCTCGATGCCTATAGAGACTCGGGATATGCGGTCGTGGCCGCCCAGTCGATGGACTCATCAGAAAGAGGGGTCGCCGTCATACAGCGAGCCGGACGCCCCGTTCCATTGGCGCGCAACTTGACCACCGAGGCGCGACATCGATTGGTAGCAGCAGAAGTTTCTGCCAGCCAATCCATCACGGTGGTTGGCGTCTACGTCCCATCACGCGACGCGTCGCCAGCAAAGATCGCGAGGAAGCAACGGTTCCTCGCGCAGATGACCGCTCTGGCACGCCGCTGGGCCCACGAAAGGCTTGTATTCCTAGGCGACCTCAACATCGTGAGCCGACAACACGTGCCGCGGTTCACCGCATTCCGGTGCTGGGAGTATGACGCCTTAGAGGCGCTAGAGCGGCACGGTCTCGTAGATGCCCACGCGCTTCTGCATCCGGGCGAGCAGGTGCACAGTTGGATCGGACGCAAGGGCACAGGCTACCGCTACGACTATGCATTCGTCTCCGTAGGTTTGGTGCCGCATCTAGTCGATTGCCAGTACGTCCACGAACCCCGTGAACTGGGGCTATCGGACCACGCCGCTGTCGTGCTGACCCTGGATCTTCCGGTGGAACAAGTCTCGCCGCTGGCCGGGTCACAAGATGAGACCATGCGAGCCGCCGTCTAACGAGTCAGAGGTATGCCATTCTCGGTAGGTCGAGCGCGATTCGAGCTGCTGCATGGTCAGACGAACGACGGTATCGCGGCTGTGTCGATCCGATGGGTACGGTAGCCCGGTCGCTCCAGGCGCTTGGTTGCCCTCGGCATGGAACTGCGTCTCGCCGCTCGCCACCGTCGGACATCCGCTCGAATCAGCTGGGCAGGCGGTGACTAACGCGGTCTCGGAGCGTGTCTGGATCAGCTGGTAGAACCACCGTCAGGCCCGGACGACGGCCCTGAACTTCATGTCCCACAGCAAGTCCTTCTCATCGTGGCGGTAATCGATAGGTGTAGGTGGCAGCGGCGCGTTTCGATCGTCCACATGAGACGAAGCTCCCGGTAGAACGGGCGGGTCCGCCAAGACTCACCCACCCCGGGAGCTTCGTATGCTGTCGTATCCTGCCACGATCCCGCTGTCGACCCGCAGCCTGTTCTGGCTGTCCGAGCAGATCCGTGTGCACGCCGCCAGATACGCTCGCGGTGGCGGCTGGACCCGGGCGGCCAGGCGTTGCTGGTGCTGGCCCATCTGCGCTGCGGGGACACCACGCCCGGCTGGCCGGCGGGTTCGGCATCGGACTGGCCACGGTGTACTGGTATGTGACCGAGCCCGTCGACCTGATCGCCATGTACGCACGGACCCTCGATGCGGTGGCGGGGAGGGCGGCGACGCTGGTGTGGGTGATCCTGGGCGGCACGCTGATCCCGATCGACCGGGTAGCCGAGCAGAAGCCGTACTTCAACGGGCACAAGCGCCGCCACGGCGTCAACGTGCAGTTCCTCGCCGACGCCCGCGGCCGGCTGCTGTGGACCTCGGCGGCGTTGCCCGGCCCCGACATTTCGTGGCCTGCCTGGCCGACAAGGCATATCAGGCCGCCGGACCGACCATCGCCGTGCCGTTCAAAGGCCGGCGTCTATCGGTCAACCAGCGGGCCGTCAACCGCAGCATCGCCAAGGCTCGAGCTCTCGGCGAACGGGCCGCCGCCACCCTCAAGACCTGGCGCACCCTGGCCAAGCTTCGCTGCTGCCCACACCGCGTCACCCCGCTCCTGGCCGCCATCACCGTGCTCCAACATGTCGAAGAAGATCGACGCTGGCCACGATGAGAAACGCTCAGCACTTCGTATCCAGGCCGTCCAAGCACCAAAGCCCGAGTGTCGATGCAAGGCACCGGTCCACGATCACCTTAGGACGGGCGGCAAGTGCTACCTCGGTCTCGTACCGAATCTGCAGGTAGCGACTGCCCGCCCCGGGCCTTGGCGAACGAATCGCTCACGATCGGCGTGTGTACGTTGGCTACCCGGGTTTCCCGAGACCGCTACATGATCGTCGACCTGACGCGGCAGCGGCCATATCGCTGTGGAGCCAGGTGACCGGCACGAAGCAGTGCGCGCAGGGCACGGCACACCTCGTTGCGAGACATCCATCAATGTCTTTCACCATTCGTCCTGCGGCTAAGACAGGCCGCGGGAGTTCTGTGTGCTGCCTGGGCCGGTGCGCAGCCGCCTCGGCCACCCAGCTGGCGTCAAGGACCTGATTTGGCCTGACGGCGGAGATTGTCTCGGCAGAAATTAGCATATATGCTAATTCCTTGTGCCCTTGGGATTACGGAGCGGGAACTTTGCTGTCTACGTCTACGACGAACGCGGACAGCGGCATCACCTTCCCCACGCCCACATCAAACAGGGGCAACGACGGGTTGCGTCGATCTTCCTGCTGTCGCTGGAGGTCTACGACAACCGGGAGCCGCTGCCGAAGGCCCTGCTCGAGGCGATTCGTGCGGCGCAGGAGGACTTGATGAGACTGTGGCGGGAGTTGAACGGGGATGACTGAGATCACGGCACCATGGTCTGAAGAGGGCTACGCAGACATCGCGGCCGCCGCCCGTTCTGGATCCGATATTGAGGTCGAGTTCGTAAACGGCGACGTCGTCCTGGTCGCGGCCTCGCGGTTTGGCTTGGGCGGGGACTTCGAAGTCGAGTCGGATGCGGTAGAGGGCCTGGGTGTGCGGATCGTGCGTCCGTTAGGCCCGCCTGTCGTGCTTCCGTGGACGCAGATTCGCTCAGTGGCCGACCCCGCCTTCGCGCAGGAGCTTCGGCGGCGTGAGATGGAGGAGGCTCGGCGCATCGGGCTTCGACTCCGAGCGCTGCGAGAGGACAAGAACCTGAACCAGAAAGACGTCGCCGACCTGGTGGGCATGTCGGCGCCGCAACTCTCGAAGATCGAGAGTGGCTCCTTCGATCTTCGCGTTTCCACGGTCCAGTCGCTGCTCAGGGCAATGGGAGCCTCCCTTTCCGACATCGCCGGTCCAGACGCGCCAGAGGTTTCCCAAAAGGTAGTGATCAAGCATGCCGAACATGCCGGCGTTCCCCGAGAGCTTGTAGGCAGCTTGTTGGCTGCTGCTCCGCGCAACGCAATGGCCCGCCTCGTCGAGCGGGCCTTCGGGTGGCGCATCGATCAGCTCGTCTCTGGCCAGATTCCGAAGCTGCCCATCCCGGCTGGTGTTGCGTTCAAGGCGACGCGAGCGGACAAGGATCCGACCAACTCTCCGGTAGTCCTTCTTAGCCACACGATCGCCGGCATCGTGCGCGATGCGGACGCCGACCGCCCCACGTTCCAAGGCCTTCCGTCACGTGGACGCACGGTCAACGAGGAGGCTCGGGATGATTTAGGTCAGGTAACTCTTGAGTCCCTTGCCGTCTGGGCCTGGAACATGGGCGTCGCAGTGGTACCGATGGCGGGGCGGGGCGACTTCTCCGCCGCTGTCTGGGATGGTTCTCCGCGCCCGGTCATTGTCCTGAAGGAGTCCCGAGATCTCGCAGTCTACTGGTTGTTCGATCTGGCCCATGAGCTTGCCCACTTGGCGTTGGGCCATGTGGGGCGGACCGGGCTCGTCGATGTCGAGCCGCCGACTCTTCGCCCAGACTCGCTAGATTCGGCCGAGCAAGCGGCGAACGACTTCGCACTTGAGATTCTGTTGCCGGACCACGAAGCACTGCTGCGGAAGGTGCGGCGTGAGGCGCGCGGCAGCCACCTTCGTTTCAAGGGCGCCGTCGCCTCTGTCGCCGATGCAGTGCAGGTCAACCGTGGGCTGCTCGGCATGATCGCGGCGTACGCGCTCACCGAAGTGGGCCAGGACAAGGATCGCTGGGGGTCAGCCACAAACTTGGCTCGGCCCGATGGCAGTGGTCGCGAGCAGGTTCAGAAGGTTGTTCGGCGGTTTCTTTCACCAAGCCGTCTCGATCCGCTCGATTTAGTAATGATCCGGCAGCTCGTGCTCGGGACCGCTGTGACCACCAAGCCTACGAAGCCGTCGGCATAGCGTCAGGCTAACCGCATGCGGCATCACCGGGTTCTCCCCGCCGGTCGGGGTCGGCGATCACCTCTGGCAACGGCTTCGGCTCCGGCGCCGCGTACATCGGACGCTTCGTCGTGCTGGTGGGGCCGCAGCGACTAGGATGGCGTGAATGGTCGGCTGGTCGGGCCGCTCTCCCATGCGGGTGCGAAAGGGAGCGAAGATCAGTACGTCCGCGCCGTCAGAATCCAGCCGACCCCGACGAGTGGGCCCGCTGGTCGGGCACACCGCGCATGCGGCAAGCCCAACAAGACAGGAGGTCAGGCCGATCGGACGCGGCGCCGACCTGACCACGTCTGACGCGAACTGACCGGCCGGGGTGCCGGCGCGTCACCGCGATGGCCGCAACTGCGTCGGGCTACGCTGTCGATCGTGCGTACCGAATCGGATCGCCCGGTATACGAGGTGGAGGCCAAGTACCGGGTCCGGGACGGGGCCGCGCTCGTCGGCGCGCTCGACCGACACGGCATTCAGCTGTCGCCATCGATACGGCAGGACGATCAGGCGTACGCGCCGGCGGGCTGGCGGTTCGGCATGCCGAAGATTGGCGTGCCGTTTGCCCGCTTGCGCACCCAACACGACCAGCATCTGTTCACGGTGAAGCGTCCGGTGAGCAACGAGTTGGCCTGCGTCGAGCACGAGACGGCGGTGGCTGACCGCGGCCAGATGCACGGTGCGTTGCTCGCCATGGGATTCGCGCCCACCGTACGGATTGTTAAGAGCCGCCGAACCGGCCGATGGGGTGCAGTGTCGCTGTGTCTGGACACCGTGGACGGCGTCGGCGTCTTCCTGGAGTTGGAGCGGTTGCTCAACCCCGACGGTGCCGGCGACCTCGCCCAATCCGAGCTGAATCGGATGGCCAGATTGCTCGGTGTGGACGGTCAGCGGGTGATCGAGACCTACGACTCGCTCGTACACGCGGCCAATCAGCCCGGCGGCGGTAGCTCAGAACAGCGCACCGGCGCTGGCGAGCCCTTGGCCGTCGGAGGCTATTCGCTGGCTTGAGACCCGCAGGGTGAGTGTGACCCCGGCATGATCGGTCAGGCCCCGTTCACGAGGGTCCTGGAGATAGTCGCAGCCGACCAGGGCCGGGATGAGGGCCACGCCGACGTGGAAGTAGTCGAAGCGGTAGCCGCTGCCGTCCCGGCCGAACCAGCTGTGCGCCTGCGCCGTGGGCTGGAGCCGTTGATAGGCATCGGTGAGGCCGAGTTCGACGAGCCGGTCCAGGAATTCGTACTCGAACGGTAAGAACAACGAGTATCGGGGGTGGTGGTCCCGCGCGATGACGTTGTAGTCACCGCCGACCACCAGCTTGGCCCGTTGTTGGCTGGAGAATTCTCGCAGGTCGTTAAGCACGCTGGCGAGGAAGGCTTGCTTATTGGCAACCTTGTCGGGCGTGCGATCGCCGGAGGGCACGTACAGCCCGAGCACGGTGATCGCCGGGTCGCTGTCGATGGTGGCAGCAACCGCACGGCCGGGCAGGGTCACCGTGGGTAGCAGGTCGGGCCGGGCTGTGATGGGCACGCGGCTGATGATCGCGCAGCCACGATCGCCGTCGGTGCCAGCGTTGTCGATGACGCTCAGGCCGGCGGCCCGGCACTGATCCAGTACATGCGTGGTGCCCCCGCCCCTGGAGGTCTCGGTGAGCATGAGGAGGTCGTCGTCGCGGGTGTCGAGCCAGGTGAGGAGCTGTTTGGCGCGGGGCAGCGCGGCCGCTTGGAGGTTTAGCGTCAGCATTGACAGCATCTGGGTTCGTCTCCTGTCAACCGGTCGTGCCCTATAGGAGCGTGAGGATAGTCGTCACTACGTGCTCCGCGGTGCGGCTCTGGCAGTTGATGGTGTGTTGGGTCCAGCCACGCCGATGAAGGTACTCGGCGGCCTCGCGGTAGAGCTGGAGCTCCTGCTCTGATGTTCCGGCCAGCTCGAGGCGTGATCTTCGCGCTCTCGCAGCGAGCCGCATCCGGATTACCTCGGGGTCATCCTCGAGGTAGATGGTGAGGGCCGGTGGTAGATGACGGTTGTATGTCCAGATCTCGTCCATGGCGAGTCCGTCGATGCTCTGCAGGACGAGTGAGGATGGCACGTAGCGATCGGTCACCACGTTGACGTTGCTGCTCAGCAGCGGCGCGATTTCGTTGTCGACGTGTGCAGTGCGGTCGGCGGCGACGGCGAGAGCCAGGGCCCGTCCACGGAGTAGATCTTCCTGGTTCCGGACCAGCTGCCCCAACGGGGTGGCCGTTGGTTCTCTGGTGAGGTGCACGTCGGCGGAACGCAGTTCACTCCACCGTTGGGCGAGCAGCGTGGCGATCGTGGTCTTGCCGACGCCGTTCGGACCTTCGACAGCGACGAACACGGCAGAGCCTACCGACCGGTGATGGCCAGCGGCAGCCGGCGGCGGCCGCCGGCGTCGACAACCGGGCACTGCTCGACGTCGACCTCGCCCATAGCGCCGCCGCGCGCAACGATGGCCGCCGGGCAACCCTTGCCGCAGGTACTGTTCATCGCGCATCCCCGGCAGGTGGCGTTGCCTCCGATGGGGTAGCGCTCGTGCAGATCCCAGGCGTCCAGTTCGTCGGCCACGTCACCGGCGAGGATGTTCCCGACGAGGAAATCAGTATCGCGGTAGCGAGACGCCGGTGTTCTCGCGGCGAAGACGAGGTACGGGCACACGGCGGTCTGTCCATCGGCGAACACGTAGATCAGCTTCCCGGCCTCGCAGTCGCCCAACGGCCGGGAGTCGTTCGGGAACCGGATGTGCACGACATCGAGTTGGTCGGCGAACCGCGCCGTAACCGCGCGGATCGCGCGCATCACCTCGTCGGGTGCAGCGAGCTTGGCCCGGCTCTTGACGCCGCGACCGAATGATGACAACGGGTTCAGCAGCACGTACTTGGCGCCGATCTCGACGGCGAAGGCGCACAGGTCAGCAAACTCGTTCGGGTCGGTCAGGGCATTCGGGGTAGACAGCAGCCCCTGCAACAGACCTGCCGAAGCAAACTTGCGTGTCGTCGCAAGCGTGATCGCGAACGAGGAGCGGTCGCCGCGGAACCGGCCGTGGCTGTCGGGCCGGAACCCGTCGAACGAGACGTTGACGTGGACGTTGCCGAGCCGGGCAAGTTCGTCGATGGCCGCGTCGGCAGCCTGGGTCGCGTTGGTGCACAGCCCGACCGGCAGGCCGGCGTCGGCGATCGCCCGGCAGAATCCGAGAAGCTCTGGGTGCACGAACGGCTCTCCGCCGGTGAGGGTGATCCGGCGCACTCGGGCTGCTTGCAGCCGCGGCAGCACGACGCTGGTGAAGGTTGCCAGGGGCATGTCTGAGCCGGCGTGCGTCGCGGACACGAAGCAGTGGGCGCAGTGCAGGTTGCATCGTTCGGTGATCTGCACCAGCGCTTTGCGTCCGTCGCCGAACACCGACGTCCGGAAGTAGCAGGATGAGGCGTGGGTGTCCACGATCAAACGCTTCACGAGTCTCCTCCTGTGTCGCGCCCACGGGTCATCCTCAGGATGGCAAGATCCCCCGGTTGGGTTGCGCCTCGTTGTGCGACTCCTGCCGGATTAGACCCCGCAGAGACGACACATGCGGCCACTCCATCGGAACGTCCGGATCAACGGTCGCCAATCCTCGACCAAGACACGGCTACTAGCTGCGGCCGGTGCCCAGCTGCGGCGACGCGGCGGGACGCGCCGTCGCAGCGGCTGATGGTTCCTCGATAGCCGACCAACACCCTGGTGGCGGTGGCCGAGGCTGCACAGGAATGTTGCGAGTCGCTGGTACGCCAGCGTGCCGCGGTCAGTACGGTTGCCATCCGTCACGGCCGATCCTTCATCGGCCAGGTACCGCAGCATCGCCGGCATCGGCATCGGTCCGGCCCAGCGGACCTCGGAGCTGCCGGGCAGGCGGGCGTGGAACAGCTCGGCCTGGCCGTCCGGGTGCGGGTACAGCCGCCACTGCCCGCCGCCGGCGCGGGTTTGTAAGCGGCGGCGACGGGGGCCATCCGGCGACGGTAGCCGACCGTTTGTACAGGTCAACCGGGCTATCTTTACCGCCCGCGATCTTGGTCCGGGTTGCGGCAGCCGCGGCGCCGTCCACGGCATCCTTGCGCAGCCCGACGGGCCGAGTTTGCTGGTGAAGCCCGTGATTCCCGATCGTCCTTGAGGGCCGCAACGAAGAACCGAACCACAATGTCCAGCGGGGCTTCGCCCCAGCCCGACGAGGGGTGTAGCCGTTTGGGCTGGTCGGTGGCAGACTCCGGTCGCGGGTCGAGTGACGGTGGCCGATGTCGGTGCCGTCGTTGACCGCTGTAGCGGTTGGTGACCCGTTGTGGGTCGTGCCTGCGACCGGAGCCTGTAATGACGCTACCGCGCACTGTGGCTGATGTCCTGGACCGTCATGTCACGTTCGAGATCGAGTCGATCGACCGGATGTACCTCAACGTCTACCAGCCCAGGCTGCAGTACCCGAAGGGCGCGGCGGCGTTCTTCCACTTCCATCGCGGGCACACGTTCGCCTCGTCGGCGTTGATGGCCCCGATGACGAAGATGTTCGTCGCGGCGATCCACGACTTCGTGGGCGCCCGCGGCCTGGACCTGGTCGCCTTCGTCAAGGGCCAACGCAAGGACGACCTCACCCAGTCCTACCTGGCCGAGCACGACGCTACCTGGCCGAGCACGACGGGTCGGAGGCGGTGCTGTATGTCGGGCGGGCGCAGGAGAAGGCCGCCGTGATGCGCACCGAACGCCGCTACGACGCTCGCACCGGCGCGTCGTACGCGTGGCTGGTCAAGGCGTCCGCGCTGGTCAACCACTTCTACTTCTACTGCTTCGATGACGACTTCGGCCCGTTCTTCATCAAGTTCTGCTCGTACTTCCCGGTGCGCCACGAGGCGCCATCTGACCGGGTGGGGTGGAAGGACCCACCTGTGGGCCGTCGCAGCGGCCCATTGAAGCTGAGAGCAGCCTGGCCCTGGAGGCACAGGGTTGGGTGGAAAGCAGCTCTGACAACGCCGGGACGGTTCGGTACCACCGGACGGGCCGGGTCCGGCAAGCCAGACGGGTAGGTGTACGAGTGCAGAAACCAGTGGTGGAACCCCCTCAAGAGGATGCGCCGGCTCGAACCTGGTGGATGTGGGCCGGAGAGCAGTGCGCGCCTGCTGAGAACCCGCGGTGGGCGACTCTGGGCGCTGAAGGGAATTGTCGTCCGGAGGGCCACGGTGAAGGTCTGCGGCGTAGCCGTGGCGAGGCTGCAGGGGGAAGAGCTGGACACCGCCCCCGTCCAACGGTCGATGGTGAACGTGGGAACCGCCGCCCGGCTTCCTTCCCTACCGGCCATCCGGGCTGGTGGCGGGTACGCATGCCGTCTGCGGATGGCCTGGCGGTGGGACGGAGCCCCCGTAGTAGTCCGAGGCTGGGAAAGCCAGCCGCATGGCCAAGGGGGGCAGCGAGTTCGCAGTGCAGGTGCCGGAAGACCAGGAGGACGCCGGTGAATATCGGCGAGCCGGACCGGGAAGCCGAACTGTTTCGGGCTGAACGACGGGTACTGGAGATCCAGACCAAGCTGCATCGATGGGCTACCGACGACCCTCATCGCTGGTTTTGCGACCTGTTCAACCTCGTCGCCGATCCCGCCTTCCTGCTGGTGGCGTGGGATCGGGTGCAAGGCAACCGAGTGCCCGCTCGGCCGGGGTGGACGGGCTGACCGCCCGGTACATCCAGGCGGCGCGGGTCGAGGAGGCGTTCCTGGCCGACGTGCGGGACGGGTTAAAGGCCCGCACGTTTCGCCCGGTGCCGGTGCGGGAGGTGATGATCCCGAAGCCGGGTACGAGCAAGAAGCGCCGGCTCGGCATCGCCACCGTCGCCGATCGGGTGGTGCAGGCGTCCCTCAAGCTGGTGCTCGAACCGATCTTCGAGGCGGATTTTAAGCCGAGCAGCTACGGCTTCCGCCCCAGGCGCCGGGCACAGGACGCGATCGCCGAGATCCACCAGTTCACCTCCCGCTCCTATGAGTGGGTGCTGGAGGGTGAGTTCGCGGCATGCTTCGACGAGATTTCACATCCCGCGCTTCAAGACCGGGTGCGGGCACGGATCGGAGACAAACGCGTCCTGGACCTGGTGAAGGCGTTCCTCAAGGCCGGCATCCTCTCCGAGGACAAGGTCGTGCGGGACACGGTCACCGGTACGCCTCAAGGTGGCTTATGTTCAGCTGAACATAAGCCCTCTAATGAACAGCGCTGGGTTATGCGCAGCGTCGGTCTGCCAGTCCTGGTGAGGGCTGGAGCAGCGGTCGAACGCTGCGCATAACCCCGCGGCTCGCCGACGCTGACGTCGGCCCGCGCACCCTGTGCCACAGCAAGGCAATAAACCTAAATGGGGCAGGCGTGCCGCTGCCCTACTTCCATGACATCCTCTGGCACGTCGACCTGCCTATCGCTCTGAGCCTCCACGTCCGAGAGGTTATGCGCAGCGTTGGACCCCCGGCGCCGCCCTCACCAGCGCCGACAGGTCGACGCTGCGCATAACCCAGCGCTGTTCATTAGGGGCATCCTGTCCCCGCTGCTGGCCAACATCGCACTGTCCGTCCTCGACGAGCACTTCGCCGAGGCGTGGCAGTCGTGGGGCAACTTCAACGACCGCAGCTACCGGCGCCGCAAGGGGATGGCCACCTACCGCCTGGTGCGGTACGCCGACCTATGCCGCACGCGGCATAGGTCGGCATATGCCGAGCACCGAATTATGCTGCGTCGGCGTCTGGATCGTCGTGATGCGTGGAGATCACGTTTCAGGGCGCGGCATAATCCGGGGGCCGGTTTCGGGTCAGAGGCTGTCGAGGTAGGCCAGCAGCGCGTCGGGCGGCTTGTATCGGCTGGGCGGTGGTTGCGTTGGCGGTGCCATCCGGGCGAGGGCACGTTCCTTGATCGTCATGTCGGCATGGAGGTAGACCTGGGTCGCTTCGGTTGATTCGTGGCCGAGCCATAGGGCGATCATGGAGATGTCGACGCCGGCGCGCAGCAGTGCCATCGCGGTGGTGTGTCGCAACGTGTGTGGGGTGACGTTCTTCTCGCTGAGTGAGGGGCAAGCCGTTGCCGCGGTGGCGGCGTGCTTGGCGACGAGGCGTTGCACCGCGTCGCGACTGAGCTGGCCGCCTCGTCTGGTGGGGAACAGCGAGTCGCCGTTTTGGCCGCCGCGTTCAGCCAGCCAGGCCCGAAGGGTTGTAACGGTGCCTGTGGTCAGCGGGGTGCAGCGGTCTTTGCGGCCCTTGCCGTGGCAGCGCAGGTGGGGACCGGTGTCGAGGTGCACGTCAGCTACTTGGAGACCGGTCAGTTCGGAGACTCGTAGTCCTGTGTGGACGTCGGTGAGCAGGAGGGTGTGGTCGCGCCGGCCGATCCAGGTGGTGCGGTCGGGCGCGGCGATCAGCGCGTGGGCCTCGGCCGGGGTTAGGTAGCTGACGATGGCGCGGTCGAAGCGTTTGGACGGGATGGCCAGTACCCGTTGGATGAGCGCGGCGTGGTCGGGAGCGCGCAGCATGGCGTACCGGTAGAACGAGTGGATCGCGGTGAGGCGGGTGTTGCGGGTGGCCACCGTGTTGCCCCGGACCGTTTCCAGGTGCTGGAGGAATGCCCCGACGGTGGGGGCGTCGAGGTCGCCAAGGCCGAGCCGGGCCGGGTTGCGGCCGGTGCGTTCGGCGACGAAGGTGAGCAGGAGCTTGAACGTGTCCCGGTAGGAGGACACGGTGTGCGGGCTGGCCTGGCGTTGGCGCATCAGTTTGTCGGTGAAGAATGCCTGCAGCACGGGGGCGAGGTCGCTCACGGCTGCTCTCCGAAGGCGTGCTCGAGCCGGGCGGCAGCCAGGGCGAGCAGCTCCGGGGAGCCGGTCAGGTACCAATAGGTCGACTTCGGGTCGGCATGGCCCAGATACGTGCTCAGCTGCGGCAGGCGAGCCTGCACGTCGACGCCGTCGCGGTACCAGTCCAGCAAGGTCGCGGTGGTGAACGAATGCCTCAGGTCATGCAGCCGCGGCTGGCGCCGCCCGACCGGAACAATGATGCCGGCGGCGTCGACCAGGACGGCGAACGTCTTGGAAATGTTCGGGTCCAGGCGGGTGCCCCGGGTGGAGACGAAGAAACCGGGCGTTCTCGGTGTCGCACACAGCTCGTCGCGACACTGTCCATAGTGGTGTAACGCGGCGACGGTCGTGGCGTGGAGAGGGACCTGTCTACTCTTGCCGAACTTCGAGTCTCGGACCGTGAGCAGCCCTTCGTCGAGGTCGACGTCGGGCCGGTCGAGCCGGCATGCCTCACCGGTGCGCAGCCCGGAGACCATCAACAGCCCGATCAGGGTCCGGTAGGTCAACGCCCGAAGCGTCGGGCGCAAGGCGTCGGCCGCGTCGAGCAGCGCAGTGATCTCGGTAGGGGTGAACAGGTGCGGGGTGATGCGCCGGTAGTGGCGCGGCAGGATGTCCTCCGCCGGAATCTCGGTGGCCGGATCCAGCGCGGCCAGGTGTCGGGCGAAGATCCGGACCACCATCAGCCGGCGGCTCCAGTGGATCTGGTCAGCGCTGCGCGGCGTGCCGGTCGCCCAGGCCACGGCGGCTTCTGTGGTGAGGACGTTTTGTCCCCGCGCTTCCAGGTAGGCGACGAAGCTGAGCAGCCGCTGCCCGAACGTGGTCAGCTTGAACCCCAACGCCCGGCGCATCGCCAGGTACCGCTCCGCGTGTTGGCGAACCGTGCTCATCGGGCACCGCCAGGCCACGGGCGGGCCAACGTCCGCAGGCTGTCGTGGTCGACCTTGGCGTAGACCGCTGTGCTGAGCTGCGCCGAGGCGGGGCAGGCCCGCGCGCTGACAGGCCCGGCCCATGATCGCCCGGACTGCCATCGCGGACAGCGGCCGGTACGGGGCCCGGGCGGTCACGAACACGGTCGCGCAGGCGCAGGTCGGCCGTCCACCGGTCAGGTACGCGGCTATCGCCTGGCCGACCTCGGCGGAAAGGGGTAGTCCTTCCACCCTGGAGCCCTTGCCCCGCACCACGATCTGCCCGCCCCGCCAATCAACGTCGGCAAGGCGCAACGCCGCTACCTCCGCGCCGCGTAGCCCCAGCCGGGCCAGCACGGTCAGCACCGCCTGATCGCGGCGACCCACCGACGTGGACACGTCCTGGGCAGCCAGCAACGCGTGCACATCCGCAGCCCGCAGACCCCGCGGTAGGGCACTGAGCCGCCAGCCCGCCACCGTGGGCACCGCCCCGGTCAACGCCATCGGGATCAGGCCCTGCACGTGCAGGAACCGCAGCAGCGACCGCACCGCGGTCACGAACGCCTTCGCCGACCAGACACTGGCCGAGCGGATGCTGTGCCTAACGAGGATGTCGGTGACCGTCGCGGCGTCCAAGCTCGCCAACGAGGCGCCCAACGGGTCGGGGAACTCGGCGAGGAACTTGCTGGCCTGGTTCGCGTAGCAGCGCACCGACTCGGCGGCGAAGCCCCGCTCCGTCCTCAACCACAAGCGGTACTCGGCCAGCATCTGCTGCGCCGTGTCGATGCCCACCAAATCCTCATCCGGCACCAACCCACGGCCGCGCAGGAACCACAGCACCGCGCCAAGCCCCCGCCGAGTAAATGCCTCACTACGGCAGCGCCTGCGCCTAGAGGCGAGGAACACCTCAACAGCCTGCGGCGTCAACTCGGCCGCCGTGCGCTGCGTCGCCTCCATCCAGCCGCTCATCCGAGCCATCGCCCGCGCCGCTTCGACTACCGAACGCGCAACATATCCCGCATCCGACAGGTACGACAGCAACGCCGGCTCAAACGCTGCCAGCGGACCGACCGTCACCACCGGCGCGAAGTCACCGCAAGCCCGGACACCACCACTCATGATCTTCTCCTGTCTGGGTCTTCTACCAACTCCAGACAGGAAACCTCAGACGATCATGAGCTTTCTTATGCCGACCATCTCCACGTCAGCACACCCGCTCGCTAGCACCACGACCACCCGACGCAGCATAATTCGGTGCTCGGCATATGCAGACGACTTCGTCGTCCTGGTGGCCGGCACCCGCGCGCACGCCGAACAGCTACGGGAGGAACTAGCAGCGGTGCTGGCTCCGATGGGCCTACGCCTGTCGGAGGAGAAGACAACGATCGCCCACATCGACGAGGGCTTCACCTTTCTGGGCTTTCGCATCCAGCGGCAGCGCCAGCGAGGATCGGACAACCGCTACGTCTACACCTGGCCGTCGAAGAAGGCCCTGGCCTCGGTGAAAGCCAAGGTGCGGGCGTTGACCCGAACAGGAACCAACCAGCCGCTGGGCGTCCTGCTGCGCCGGATCAACCCGGTGCTACGGGGCTGGTCCAACTACTTCCGGCACGGCGCGTCGAAGGCGACCTTCGACTACCTCAACGCCTTCTCCTGGCGTCGGGTGATCTGTTGGCTGCGAGACAGTCTCAGCGGTGGCCTTGGCCGCGTTGGTGGTCGGGCCGTGCTCCGCTAAGCGCCGGTGTGCGTGCCTTACTTGCCCACGTCAACAAGCTCGGTGATCTTCGGCGTCGGTCCGTCCTGCCAGCCTGCTGCCAGTGCCCTCTCGACGGCTGGGATCGCTCCTGGGGCCCAGGCCGGTTCGCTGGTGGCCAACACGATCTCGTCGGCTGTCAGTAGCTGAGCGATGCGGACCAGGTTCGCCGACGCTCGTCCGGTGCCCTTGCGGCCGGAGCCGAGCTGACCGTTGGACTTCGCTTCGCCAACGACGACTCGCCCGTCGACGATCAAGCAGATGTCCAACTCCACCTCCCCAGTCGCATCCTCGATGGCGAGTTCGGGCGCCCACAGGAAGTCGCGCGCGTCGCGGCGAAGGTGAGCGGCGGTGAGGAGGGGAAGGTCGCCGTGTTGACGGAGCAGGTCACGCACGACCTGGTCGAGGCCGTAGTTCCAGGCTGGCTCCGGGTCGCCCTTGTACCAGCTTCCCTGCGCCACCCCGCTGGTATGACTGCAGGCCGCGCAGACGAAGGATTTCCCGACCTGGTCGATCGGGTAGAAGGCCTGCCAGCGGCACCGCTCGCAACTGAGCAGGAGACCGCGCCGCAGCACGTTCAGGCTCAGGAGCCGATCCAGGGTGGCCCGGGTGACGCCGGTCTCGGTGCCGAGAGCGGCGGCGGCGTGGATGAAGGTGAGATACCCGTCGCCTCGAATGGCGTACCCGCCAGGGTAGGCCCCGTCGCGCTGGCGCTCGGGCGGCAGAAACGCATCGAGGAAACGGCGAGTGGGCCCGCTCAGGTCAGCGACGATTGCATCGAACGACCCCCATAGCTCTGCCGCGTTGGCCGCCCGCCGTCCGGCGGAGGAGCGTTGAGCAGTCGCACCCTGGGCGGCGGCCAGCTCAGTGAAGATCTGCTCGGCCGACGGGAAGCGCAGCAGGGGGCGGGCCAGCCGGCCCTCGATCGGGACGCCCGCCGGCACGAACCCCATGTTCGCCGAAGAGAAGGAAATGCCGTGACGCCCCGCGCGGGCGACCGTGTCCGTGATGGACCCGGGCGGGCTCTGCTGCAGCGCGCGGCCGGGTAGCGCGGTGCGGGCCGGTGGCAGGTGACCGGGCAGGGCGACGTCGATGTGCCATCGCAGGTCGGGGGACATGTGCTCAACGGCCTGCGGCATCGGCAGGTCAATGGGGGCCAGCAGCGAGACCTCATCCTCACTGTGCCGTAGCGGGACCGTGCGGGTCAGGGCGAACCACGCCGGGTCGGCCAGGAACGACCTGGTGGTCTCGAGGGCCAGCTCGTCGGGCCTGACTGACATGAACGCGGGAGGATTGGCGCTGTTCTCCCCGAACATGGCGTCGAGGTCGGATACAAGGTCGCGCACCACCTCGTGTGGTTCGCTGACGCTGGTCACCAGGACCGGCCGGCGCGGCGCATTCGGAACGTACCTGAGCCGGTGGACCGCGGACCTCGCCGCTCTGCCTAGGTGGTCGTCCTGCCGTAGCAGGCTGAGCGGAACCCACGCCGCGCGGTGGAAGAGCCGGTCGCATAGCATCGCGAGCGCGTGATCGGTCGCCGTGTCGCCGACAACGCACAGCACCGGAGGTTTCGACGCCCCTGCCATCCGGACCTGGACAAGCCAACGCCGCGTCCGGGCGAACGGGGTGTCCTGAAGGTACTGTTCGCCAGTCAGCGCGCTGGGCGGCTGGCCGGTGATCGCCACGCCGCAGGCGGTCAGGTAGCGGGTGTGCAGGTCCCACGCGCGTGGGGCCTCGCCGGTGATCGCCAGCCGCACGAGGTGGACGAGATCCTCGTTCTCCACGGGCAACTCGATCGGGTGCAGTGTGCCGCGGTCGCGGGCATCAAATGCGCCGACGCGACTCTCGATCATCAAGGCGAGGGTCGAGTCGACGCCCGACAAGTCCAGCGTGAAGATCCGCTCATCCGGCAGCGGTGGGATGACGGCGATTTCCCGGCCCGCCTCGCCCTGCCGGGGGAACGGACAGATCTCGTCCGCCGGGAATGACCTGACGTCCTGGTGGAGGCCCTTCAACGGTGAGCACCACGCGTCGACCTGCCGCGCCAACTCCTCCCAGGACTCGTCATCGAGAGGCTGAACAGAGATCCGGTCCCACGCCTCCGCGTCCGACTCATCGACGATCCTGGCCTGGTGAACCGCGCGCTTGCTGACGCTCGGGTCACCGTGGGCGACGTCCTCCATGATCGGCGTGTGCCCGGCGATGTAATCCGGGTCGTAGGCACGCACCACCCTGAGAAGATCAGCCTGGGCGGTTCCCTTGCTGTCCACCGGCAACGCGACCGCACCCGCGCCGCCCCACACCCGGCTCAACGACTCGACGACCCGCCGGGCGATATAGATCCAATCGGGCCCGGGGCGGTACGCGACGATGAACCGTGGCGCCCGCAGGCACGCGTTCACCGTCTGGTAGCGAACCTGGTCCACCTACCCCCCAAACAGCGAGCCATTTCACCGCGGACTACGGAGAAGGGTATGTCCACGCCCGTACCACACCGGCACCCCGGTTCTCTGCCGCGATCAGGGCCGGCAGCGACCTTCAGTGCATCGCGCTGATTGGACGACGCCATGTCGCTGTCGCCAAACGGCCCGTCGCTCATCAATCGTCGGACGGGGCTCAGCGTGCAGCGTTCAGCTGGTGCACTGCCTGGTTGTAGTGGTCGCGGTCGTCGCGTCTCATCCGATCCGCGCGGGCCAGCGCGTGGATGGCGAATGGGGCGTGCTTGCCGTATCCGGCTTCGGTCAACTCCTCAATTTCTTGATCCATAGTGGTCGGGTCAGCGAGCGCGAGGATCGGCCCGACAACTGCAATCATGGCCGCGGCGAGGCCAGCGGCCCGCGGGTCGCCGTCATAGCCGCCCTTGTCCCGGCGTTGGTTACCCGGCCGCCGGCTCCGCCGCCTTGCCACTCGTGGCCTTGGTGGCGGCTTTGGTGGCCTGGGGCCTTGCGTTTGATGATGGTCTGGTAGCGCTCGGTGGCATCTTCGTTGATCACGATCTCGTCCATGAGTTTCGGCGTGATCGCTTCGACGCCGGTGTCGCTGGCGTGGATGGCTGATTCGCGGATCAGTTCGGCGAGGCTGGCGATGCTGCCACCGGTGCGGTCGTGGATGTATTGCCAGTGGTGGAGGGCCAGCGACCCGGGCGTGTGCTGGTAGAGCACGAGCGCGTCTTCCATCGCCTTGATGACCGAGGCCCATTCGCGCCCCTCGTCCGCAGTGGTGGCCTTGAACGGCCCGATGCGGTGCAGGGCGTTGCGTCCGGCGGTTTGGGTGGCCCGGCCACGGGCGCGGCCTTCGAGGAACAGGCCGGACTCGTGGGTCGTGGCCGGTGTAGAGAACCGGGCCAGCTGCATCCCGGCGAGCCGGCCCGGCGGCAGGCCGGTGGCCGCCGTCAGCCGGGCCTGCGCCGCGGGGGTCAAGGCGATGCCGTAGAACAGCGGCCGCACGTCGCCGCGCTGGTCACGCATCGGCAGGCCCAACGCAAGGGCCGCCTGGCCGGCCGGTATCTGTTGGTCGGCGGCGAAGCGCTCCACCCATGACCCGAACGCCTCCCCACGGACCGGGAGCACCACGGCGGCCAGCCGCCGCGGCGACACGCCGGGAAGCCCGACGAGGTCAGAATCGGTCCACGTCGGACTGTCGCGCGTAGCATCGGCGACCGGCGCGGGCGGAGGCGTACCGCCAGCGAGCGCGGGCACGGCCGCCACCGCACCTCCCCGGATCGCCCTCGGCGAGGCCGAGGATTTGTGGCAAATATGCCACAATGTCGGGAGTATACTACGTTGCTCGCGTGCCGCGTTCCACTGATGAAGCCGACGAACACCGGGCTGCGTTCGGTCGCCGCCTGCGGGATCTGCGCCAGCGGGCGGGGATGACCCAACAGGCCCTGGCCGAGGCGGTTGGTATCGACCGGTCGTTCATCTCGGACGTGGAGACCGGACGTCACAGCATCGCGGTGGACCGGGCGTACCAGATTGCCGCGGCCCTCGGCGTGTCGATCAGCGACCTGTTCACCACGGCCTGACCCACCGCCGGACGACCACCGGGGAGATGATCGGAGAGTTCCGGCGGCAGCGTCCGAGAGCAGATTGCTCTGCGCGGGCCATGCTGCCACGGGTGTGAGCGCTGACCGACATTGGTCCCGATGGCCAGGCTTGACCGAGTGGGCATCACGTTCTCTACCTATGTATAGTACGAGTCATGAGAAAGACGCACGCGCTGATCCAGGTGGTGCTGGCGCTGATGGGGGACCCGGGCGGCCGGCACTGGGGCTACGAGCTGTCGAAGCGGTCCGGCGTCCGGTCGGGCGTGCTGTATCCGATCCTTCAGCGGATGCTCGACGAGGGCTGGCTGGTCGACGGGTGGGAGGACCCGGCCGAGATTGGCCGGAAGCGGCCGCCGCGCCGCTACTACGAGCTGACCGGCGAGGGTCAGGGCGAACTGGCCACGGTGCTCAACGAGGCGCGCCGCGACGCGCGGTTTCGTGCGCTCACCGGGAGGCTCGCCTGATGGTCGCGGAGGTGCTCGACGCCATCTTGTCCTGGCCGACGTTCGTCATCGCGCTCGTGGTGTTCGGGTTCGCCCCGGGCGCCGTGCTGCGACTGATCGTCCTGGCGTTCCCCAACGATGACCCGCGCCGGCGGGAGCTGCTCGCCGAGCTGCATGCGGTGCCCCGCCTCGAGCGGCCCTTCTGGGTGGCCGAGCAGTTGGAGCTCGCGCTGTTCGAGGGCATCTGGGGCCGCCTGGTCTGGGCAGCGACGGGCCGCATCATCGACCGGTGGCGTCTCGACGACTCCGTGGCCGAGCTCCACCGGGGCGACCCGGAAATGTATGGGCTCTCCGACGAGGAGATCGCGGCCATCGAGCCCGGCACGGTCGTGAAGCTCACGTTCACGATGAAGGACGGGTGGGCCGAGTCGATGTGGGTCGAGACCGTCGCCGTTAATAAGGGCCGGTTCATCGGAACCCTGGACAACCAGCCGGTCGGGATACCCCGCCTCCACTACGGCGACAAGATCAAATTCACCCGGGATCACATCATCCGGCTCTGGGATGACCAGGATCCCCGCAACATCGTGCCGGTGCGGCCGGAGTGACGGAGTACGAGATGAGAGACCTGACCGCGCTGCGCGACCGGTTCCTGGAGTGGCTCTACGAGATGGCCATGGGCGCCACCGACACGTTCGTGCCCGCCACCGAGTTCTTCCGCGGCGAGGCGATCAATAGCACCGAAGAGTTGCAGTTGGCGCGGCAGTGGGCCAGCGAGGGCCTGATCAACAACGGATCCGGACTGGCCGGTGTGTCGGCGGCCCTGACCCATCGGGGTATCGAGCACGTCAACGCGCTGCGGCAGCGGCGCGCCGATCCGGCGCAGCGCAGGGCCGCGGCGGTCAACGGGTTGCTGCGTTGGCTATACGAGGTCGACCCGGACGGCGAGGGCTGGACAGACGTGGACAAATTCTTGGCCAGCCCGCGGTCGTGGTTCGCCGGCGTGCAGCTCACCCGGGCCCAGGTCGACCGGGCCGCCGAGCACCTGAAGAGCGCCGGGCTGATCGACGGCTCGGTTGTCGAGGAGTACCGGGGTCCGGTGAACGCCCAAATCACCGCCGCAGGACAGGAATGCGTGGAGCAAGGAGGCGACGTGGCCGATTTCCTGCGTCGGGAGCGCGGCGTGACACCCGCGATCACGACCCACATCGGGACCATCCACAACACCGGCGCGCTGGCCGTCGGCAGCACCAATGTCACCCAGAACGTCGCGGCGAACATGGATCTGACCGCGATGGCCGGCTTCGTCCAGATGATGCTGCGGGAACTGTCGACCCTCCAGATGGGCGCCGACCGCGAGGCGCAGGCCCGTGAGGCCCTCGCGGAGGTGCAGCGCGAGGTCGAACAGCCCGATCCGGACCGCGGCCGGGTCGCCCGGACCTTCGGCCGGTTCGTGGAGTACCTCGGCGACGCCGGCAAGCCCGTGCTGACCGCGGCGTTCATGCTGGCCGCGCACCACTACGGCTTGCCCTCATCGTGACCATGATCGTCGTCGAGTAGCGGAGTACGCCGTTTGTGGGTCCGCAGGCGTGAGTGCCTGAAAGCCTTGGGCGGGGCACTCGCTCGCCACGCACTGAGCAGCATCGCGAGTCGGGCTGGGCGCTCGGCGTCGGCGAGGACCCAGCACATCGCGCCGGTGAGGACCAGGACCACGGCGAGGATCAGGACCACACCGGTCCAGCCGGCGACGAACACCGCGGACAGCACGCCGGTGCTGCTACCGACCGCAGCCAGGACCCGCCGCATGTCACGCCGGGATCTCTGCGTTGGCCGCGAGCCCTGCCAGGAGGGCGGCCGGGTCGGGGTTCCCGAACGGCGGCAGCAGGTAGTAGTCGTTGACGCGGCCGTACCCGCTGGCGCTCAGTGGCTCCTTGCGGATCCGGGGGACGCTGTTGAGCAGGCCGCAGTCGCGCAGCTCGGCCAGGCCCCGTTCGGTGGTGTCGGCCGACCAGCCGTACCAGTCGGGGGTGTGCTCGGCGGGAAGCTGGAACACCGGCTTGCTCGGGCCGGTCTCGTGCAGCGCGACGAGCAGCATCGCCAGCCCGGGCAGTTTGAGCCGGTCACACCAGCCGTCCAGCCAGAACGCGTGGCTCAAGGTCAGGAACCGGTCGGAGAGCGACTTGCCCAGAGGCCGGGTGTATGGCTCTCTCGAGGCGTCCTCGCGCAGGATCGGCACCCGTACCCGGCGTTCCCGGCCGCTGCGGCGCCGCTCGATCAGCCGGCGGTCCTCCAGCCGGTGCAGGATCTTCGACACTGCGGTCCGCGGCCGCGGACCGCTCGGCGTTGACGGTCGTACCGAACGCCCGCGCCCACACCGTGAAGGCGAGATGCTGCGTACTGCATGGAACCGAGGCGGGCCAGCCCGGTCACCGCCGCCGCTCGCGACCGTCGAGGGAATCGCGATGTGACAGGTGATCGCCGCCGCCGCCGACCGCCAGCCGAATCATCGCGGCCATGAGTGGCAGGTCCGTCCCGAAACCACGAAGCGGGGCGGCGGCCCGCCGCTCGCACCAAGCAGCGAACCGCTCGCGTACCACGTCGTCAGCGGACCGCAACCGATCGACCTCGCCGTTCCTCGCCGACCGCCTTCCTCAGCCGGTCAAACCACTGTGCTGCAGCGGTACGAGCGGCTTCGCCGACGGCGTTCGCGTGTTGGTCCACCAACTGCTGCGTCCGTAGCATCACCGGATCTCGAACGGGAACGGCCGCGATCGGCTCATGAGGAAAGGCGCAGAAGCCGTCCCTGGTTCGGGTATGCGAGATCATGGGGGGCTGCGTCCACGGTGGTGGTGTAAGAGACGATCACCGTGAAGATCCGGGTTGATGTTACGCGGCGATCGCCGCTGCGGTTGACTCGGTGTTGGGGTGTGTCGGGTCGCCGTCGATAACGGTCAGCCGCACCTTGGTGAGTATTTCGATGCCCATGTATCGGCGTTGTTCGGTCCATTCGTTGGTCTGCTCGGCCAGGACCGCGCCGACGAGGCGGATGATCGCGGCCCGGTTGGGGAAGATCCCGACCACATCGGTGCGCCGTCGGATCTCCTTGTTCAGGCGCTCTTGTGGGTTGTTGGACCAGATCTGCCGCCAGATCTCGTGTGGAAACCCTGCAAAGGCAAGCAGATCGTCGCGGGCGTCGGCCAGATGCGTTGCTGCGTCCGGGAACCGGGCCTCGATCGTCTCCACGACGCGGCCGAACTGGTCCCGTACCGATGCCGCGTCGGGTTGGTCGAAGATGGTGCGCACCATGGTGGCCACCCACGGTTGCGCCGACTTGGGCACCTTCGACAACAGGTTGCGCAGATAGTGGTGCGGCAACGCTGCCACGACGCGCCGGACAGGGCCGCGCCGATCGCGTCGACCAGGCCCCGGTGGGCATCGGAGACGACCAACTTCACCCCCGAAAGGCCACGGGCGGTCAACGAGCGCAGGAACCCCAGCCAGCCGGCGCCGTCCTCCTCGCAGGCCACCTCCAGGCCGAGCACCTCGCGCTGCCCGTCGCCGTTGACCCCAACCGCGATCAGCGCGTGCACGTTGACCGTGCGGCCGCCCTCGCGGACCTTGACCGTCAACGCGTCCAGCCACACAAACGTGTACCCACCACCATCGAGGGGCCGGTTGCGGAACGCCTCGACCTGCACGTCGAGGTGCTGGGCCATCTCCGAGACCTGGCTCTTGGACAGCGACGCCACGCCGAGGGTCTCGACCAGCTTCTCCACCCGCCGGGTCGAGACCCCCAGCAGGTAACTGGTGGCCACCACCGAGACCAGGGCCTGCTCAGCTCGCCGCCGGTAGGTCAGCAACCAGTCCGGGAAGTACGAACCCTGGCGCAGCTTGGGCACCGCCAGCTCCACCGTGCCGACCCGGGTGTCCCACTGCCGGGCCCGGTACCGTTGCGGGAATTCACCCGCTCGGCGCTGCGCTGCCCGTACGGCGCCCCGCACACCGCATCCGCCTCCACGCTCATCAACGCGTCAGCGAACGTGGTGACCATCGCCCGAAGCAGATCCGGGCTCGCCGACTCCAGCTGCTCGCGCAAGAAGCCGGCAGCATCCACACTGTCACGTGCGGCCATCGTGTCTGTCTCCTTTGATCGTGACTTCCCAGTCTCAAAGGATCACCACGGTGGCCGTCTCATACCCCACGACACGCCGCACATCGACGCTCGTCGTACACCAAGATCATGGACGTGACCTCATGGGGAACAGCGGGCGCCGACCGCAGTGCAGGCACGACCGGGTCAAGTAGACCGCGTGCCGCACGCAGACCACCGTCACCGGCAGGCACCACGAAGTCCGCCAGGCACCATTCTCGGCAAGACAGGGCAGGCATGCCGCGTCCCGGCTGCGGACCAGACCCGCGCCCGCCCCGTCTCCCGGGCGTACCGGATCATCCAGACGAAGATCGTTTCGCCCTAGCCCCTCCCGCCACACCGTCCCGACGTATCGGCGCAGCAGCATCTGCTGGATCACCGAATCACTCAGGCCGCTCACCGGCCCGGCGGACCAGGCGCCGGGCCACCGACCACGTCGCCACCGTCACCACCACGTTGGCCACAGACAGGCCGACCCAAACCCCGGCCGGGATCTGCCCGACGAACCCGATCACCCGCTCCCAGGTAGGCATCAGCCGTTTCCCGCCGCGTCATCGTCGGGGTAGGTGTCGGCAAGCACGATGACGTCGATCAGTCCGTCATGGCGTGCGGCGATCGCCCGCAGGTAGGTGATGCCGGCGAAGCCGGTTAGTTCCGATCGAGGTGTGGCGCCAACCGCCGTGCACCACGCGTCGAACTGGCTGCGTCGGTCGGCGCCGGTGCGGCAGTAGCAGCGGCCGGTCAGGTTCGCCCCGACGTCGCCCACCGTCCAGGCGACTCGCGGCAGCCCGTCCCGTACCGCCAGGGCGAGCAGATCGGCCAGCACGCGGGTCGCGCGGATCTGCCAGCCCACCCGTTCCCGGCTCGTCCGGGCGTCCTCGGGCGGCGCGTTACCAGACGGCGAGTCGTGGTAACGCCTGGGTGACACGCTCGCCACCAGCCCATCGGTGCTGTCGGCGTTACCAGAATCGATGGTGACCGGGACAGAAGGGGAGGGGCCCAATGATCGTAAGTGGGAGCGGGTTGCGTGTGTCGCATCGTGCATCGTCGACCTCCACGGAGGCCCCGGACCGGCGCCGTTCCCCAGATTTGTTGGGGATCTTGTTGGGGAACGGCGCCGAACTCACCCGTTCGAGCCCGGTTGGGGCCGGATGACGATGCAACGTAGCCGCACGTCAACGGCCCTTTCCCGGGTTGATCCGTGTCAGGCCGGGTGATTCGAGCGGAATTCCCAATCTGAACGGCGTCGTGCTTGCCGTAGCTCACGGATTCTCCTCGGGCCGGCTGCGTTCCACGGCTGGTGCACCACCCAGTGGCGCCAATGCATCGAGCTCACTCCCCGTCACAGGCGCCTGCGCAACGAACCTCCGGCGAATCACGAACAGCCCTGCTAGTGACGCCACGAAGAGCAGCGCCCCGAGGCCGGAGCCCCACGTCAGCCCATGTCGTGCCTGCACGCTCAAGCCGAACAGAAACGCCGACGACAGGCCAAGCATCAGTGGATTGACCACCTCGTCAGGCCCGGGTGTGAACAGCGTGTAGGCCAGCTCGATCGCGGCCACCACTGCCAGTCCACCGGCGACGACGTGAAATATGACCGACTCGTCCGGTACCTTGAGCCGAGCTACATCGACCCCAGCCCGGACCACGACACCAACTACGACGACGATCCCAACGATCATTTCCAGTACGGTCTTCACCGCCCTCGCCACAGGCTCGGCTCGATAGAGGCGTTCCGCCCGGTCCGGCCCAAGCCATGCCCCAAGCCGCACCGCGGCTCTGCTGCGTAATGCGGCCCAACGGCCGGCTCGGGATGTCGACATCGAGATCGTCCTTCCACGTTGGCAGCACAACCAGAAAAGCAGTCTCCACGAGCTACTGGTCCCCCCGGTGCTGTCAGGTTGACGACGAACCACGACTTCGTTGGTGGGCATGCGAGCCGGCCGGACCGAGGCAACTGTGTCAACGCTGTCCTCAGCCGTCCCGGCAAGGTCGCCGGGCTGGCCACCGCCTTGGCGCGCACCCAGACCGCCCGCAACGAGACCGTCCTGGCTCTGTCGACGCTGACCTTCTTGAGTCCGCTTCGCGGCGGGCGACCAGCACCGGGCCTGGCCGGTCACGGCGCCGCTCCCCACCGTGTGCGCGGCCGGCAACCACCACGGCCTGGCCCTACCGCGCTGATCGTGCAACAACACCGGCGGACGAGGAGATGACCACCCCGCCGACCAGCGATGCGCACGCCGACCACCGGCGACCGCTAGTCGCTGATCACCTCAGCGCGCCAGCTCCTGGTGCCCTACTACGGCGCCGCCGAGGTCGCGCAACCGGCCACCGCACCGCTGGGCGCGCTGACCACCCGGGACCGCTACGGCCTGGCTCGGCCCGGCACCGCCGACTGATCTCGACAACGCCGATCTCGACGATCTGCTCGGCGAGGTGCTGTTCCGGAGGGTCTCGAACCGCACGAGATCGCCGCGGGGATGGCGCGTTTGACCCGGACTATAAGACCGTCTCCACTACTAAGCGCGACCAGGTGCGGCTGTACAGCAACGCGGTCACCCGCCGCCGACCGAGCTGATCGTTTCCGCGCTCGTCGAGGCGGCGCGGTCATGTCCCGGGCCGGGCTTCAGGAAGATGGCCGGAGCCTTGCCGCCACCCGCGGGTGGACAGCCCTCCGTGACTGGCCTTCGATGGGCGGGGTAGCACGGCGAGGGGACTGAGCGGCATCACGGCCATTTGATTCGACGGGGTAACGGATGCGGTCACGCTGGAGATCAACTTCGTTGAGATGAGGCGGCAGTAGAGTGCGCGAGTCGTCAGGTCCTGATGCTAATCTGTCCGGGTTGGCGAACGTTGAGGCACCGGCCGACACCACGTGACAGACCTGTTGTAACACTGGCAGTGTGGGGGTCAGGGGTTCGAGTCCCCTCGGCTCCACCCGTGATTGGAGCATGCGAACCGTCTTGCGTGCTCCCGGG